>Ga0208666_1000005_pt1 | contig 80613 bp, 92 predicted proteins | sample 5B_taG_FD_184078 | JGI IMG/M metagenome (GOLD analysis project Ga0208666, IMG submission 184078) | Marine viral communities from the Subarctic Pacific Ocean - 5B_ETSP_OMZ_AT15132_CsCl metaG (SPAdes) (version 2) | ecosystem: Environmental > Aquatic > Marine > Oceanic | place: Pacific Ocean...
TTAGATCCAGGTTTAGGCTTTGGTTTTGGAGGACTTGGAGGTGGGGTCGCGACACCATCTCTACCATCTCTACCATCTCTACCGTCACGTCCTGGTGCTGGTGTAGGTGTAGGTTCCGGTGATGGTTTAGGTTCTGGGCCTGGCTTACCACCACCGGGATCAGGTGCAGGAGATTCAGGACCCGGGTCTGGTTTTGGAGCTCCACCAGCTGGACCTATAGCTTTTCCATCTTTTGAAGTAACAGAAGTAAATTGGTATGTATTATCAGCTGATTGAAGAACTTTAATTGTACCACCGGTAAGATCCCTAACCTCTTCTTTACCGCCCTTTTCATCTACAAAAGTACCTTGGTTTATAGGTATAATAAATATATTTTTATTATTTGGATCTTGGGTAGGGCGTCCTAATGCATTTCTAGCTCGAATATCATCCTTATAATGCTCTCTTGCATAATCGTCATCTGTAAAATACTTTTGTACCGCCTTTAAAGGATCAGTAGCATTAATATCCTTTGCTATACCAGCTACACCCTTTGCAGCACCAACCAATGCTGGTGCATCTTTGGCTAACTGCTTTCCTACCTCACGCGTAGCAGCTCCAAGACCAGCTCCTACCTTTTTCATAAATGAACCAAATCCTTCAGTTAAAACTTCTTTATGGGATAACTTTCTCACATTGATATTTATTCTTGATTACCTAAAATATGTAAATATAATAATCATATAAATGAGTAAAAAAGATACTAATTATGAGTGGTTAGGTGATGATGATGAGCTAACCGGTGAAAAAGATGTTATTGCTAAGAAGTTAATGGGTGAGGAATATAGTAAGAGTTATTTTCCCCCTATTAGAGTTTATGATGATAATGTTGATGCTAGTAAAGAATATATTTCTTCTTTACCTGATTTACAGAATGGACCTTCGAGTCTAATTCAAGGAGCTGCTGTACCTATTCAGCAAGTTGGTATTCATAACTTTAAACTGCCTCTTACTTATAAGAAACGTAATGGTAAAACTATTGAACTTGAAACTAGTGTTACCGGTAGTGTTAGTTTAGAAGCTCATAAGAAAGGTATTAATATGTCTCGTATTATGAGAAGCTTTTATGATCACAAAGACGAGACGTTTAGTATTGATAAGATTAAAGATGTTTTAGAAACTTATAAAAATAATCTTAAATGCTTTGACTCAAGAATAATGCTTAAGATTTCTTATCCTATCAAGCAGAATAGTTTACGTAGTGGTTTAGAAGGTTATCAATATTACGATGTTGTATTTGAAGGCGACTTAACTAAAGAAGGTGAGTTTAAGAAATATATTCATTTTGATTTTGTTTATTCTTCTGCCTGTCCTTGTAGCTTTGAGTTGAGTGAGCATGCTGAAAAGTATCGTAATAGAGCTACTGTACCTCATAGTCAAAGAAGTGTTGCTCGTGTAAGTGTTAGATTTGAGGATATGCTTTGGATTGAAGATATTCAAGAGTTATGTTTAGCAGCTTTACAAACTGAAACGCAAGTTATGGTTAAGAGAGAAGATGAGCAAGCATTTGCTGAAAAGAACGGTGCTTACTTAAAGTTTGTTGAAGATGCTGTAAGATTGCTTTATGAAAAGCTTACTAATGAATCTCGTATCTTAGACTTTAAGATTGTTGCTTCTCATAATGAGAGTTTGCATAGTCATAATGCTGTATCAGTTATTGTAAAAGGTATTGAAGGAGGCTTTAAAGCTGGTGTTACTAGAGATGTTTTTGAATCTACTGGATTACGATAAGGAACTACCTCATAATAAGGTGTGAATATTTTTGTAACAGATCATGATCCAGCTTATTCTACAATTAATCTTTGCGATCAGCATGTAAGATCAAAGATGCAGATTGAAGGAGCTATTATGTTAGCTCATGCTTTTCCTCAAGAAGTATTAGATCATCCATCTACTCCTAGAACATCAACTGGAAAGCCTCGAAGAAGGGGTAAAGGTTATTTTAATCATCAATGTTCTATATGGGCGAGGGAAACAAAAGATAACTTTAAGTGGTTAGTTGATCATACGTTAGAAATGTTTACTGAACGTATGTATAGATGGCCGGACTCAAATGAGCATTTTACTAAGACGTTTATTGAGTGGTGTGGTAAAAATATCCATAATACTATAATGGATAATTATGGTTTAACTAATTACGCTTTAGCTATTGGTAAGGATTGTGAGTGCAGAAAGGTAAAAGGTTTTGATAACCTTTCAACAATTGACAAATATAGAGAGTATATTCGTTGTGATAAACCTTTTGCTACCTGGACGCAGCGTCGTATACCAGCTTGGTATTAAATATCAGCTTCAATATTTTTATGAGCTATATTTTCTGCACTTACGTCAATTAATGCATCGAGCTCATTTTCAATAAAATCCTTACCTACAAGAATTTTATATATATTTGAAGTTCTATCTCCTATAGAAAAAGGTACATTTTTAAATTCCTTATTTCCTATTTTAAAGTCAAATTCTACCACCGGTCTATCTTCAGTATTACCGGCACCTACGTTAATTGTAATATTATCTTTCTTATCTTTAGTTAATCTTTTATTGTTAACTGTCTTAAAAACTACTTTGTTACCTTGTTCTTGTATATCTTCACCGTGAAGTACATTAAATGCTCCATTACCAGAATCTAATTTAGCAGGAATTTTACCTACACCATCTACATCGAAGAATTCTATTAATCCTACGACACTTTTTTCTTCAAAGTAGTTCTTAAAATTTTTCATATTAATCATGTGGGCATTCTTCACCTTCTGGGCATCCGCATCCTTTTAAACTTTCATGTCCCATATTATACATACTATCTCCTCCCATTTCTTTAGTATGTTCGTAATCTAACCAATGGTATACTGAGGATAAATAATCAGCTGCTTTAGTAATTTTTGAAGCAGTCCATCCTTCTAAATCAGGAATACCATCTAACATAGCAGATATTTTTTCTGCATATTTATGAGCTTTTAATAGATCAGACTTAGCCATATGAATCTCAGAATTATCATGTTCGTGTTCATGTTCAACAGGAGGCTCTTCCTCAACAGCCTGTACAACCACCATACCTGGAGTCATCATTTCATTAAGTAAGTTATCGTCTCTTCTATATCTCATACTATTATTTATCTATTATTCCAGTCTTTCTGCAGAATATTAATAATTGCATCTTTATCTGTTTCGTTAAGATCTAAGGGCGTAAATCTTTCAACTGCCTCTTCAATGTTACCAACTTCAAGATATTCCTTCATATCTTTTGCTCTTACACCACCTCCTAATGCTTTTTCTTGAGCTATAAGTGTTACATGAGGGTATTTATCTTTATTTTCAAAACTTTTGTTACGAGCTGCATCACCCGGTCCGGACCCTATAATAATTTTTTTATCTGTATTTTCATCTGCAAAGTCATATGAACTCTTTACAGGACTTATAGGAGCAATATTTACCTCTACCGGCTTCCCAGCTTGAGTATATATTTCCCAAATAGCTTTAGATGCATCTGGAGTTATCCACTCTCTACCTGGTCTGTTTTGTTTTTTACCAATAAATATAACACCTTTATCTGCATCCTTTAAAAGTTTATTAAACATTTCTAAGTGACCTTTATGTGGTGGCTTAAATCCTCCAGCAAGTAAAGCTACTGTTTCGTTAGCATTCTCTTCTTGCTCAACTCTATCCATATACCGCTTAGCTTCCTTCTCTGCTTCCTTCATATGAAACTGAGATATTTCCTCAGACTCAAATCTGGAACTAGGCTGTTGTTCAAAATATTCTTTAAATGTTTTCATTATGCTTCTTCCATAGTATCGGGATACCAATCTGGTAAAGGTGCTTCTTGTATCCTATTAGCGTATTCTTTTTTAGCTTCTTCAAAATCTGTTGATACTTTACCATCAACCATATCTTTTACAAAGCCTAAAGTAGCAGCGTTAGCATAGAGATCACCGCACCTTGCTGTTACTTCTTTTTTAAGCCCATCATATATAATACTACCAGTAACATGACCTAAAGTATCTAACATATCTGCAGGTACATCAATATTCATTGTTGAATATACATAATCCCTATGTGCAGCAGGAAACTCATGAGGTATACTCTCGTCTTTAATATATACAGTATCAAATGGAGGCTCTATATTATTCCAAAGTAACATATTTTCAGTTACCTCATCCGGTTCACCAAATTTCTTTATGAGCTTTATTGCGTAATCTCTAGCATCATCAAACTCCCAGCCTTTGAGAGATTCAACTGCACTACCTTCTTCAAAATATTCTTTAAATGTTCTCATCGTTTAGTACTTGTTTGACCTCCGCTAAAGTTAGCACGACTAAACTCTAATCTATCTACAAGCTTAACTGCATCACCAGCTTTAGATACACTTACATAGCCTTCAGGAGATGTTACTTTTAACGTACCGTCCTCTGCATCTAAGAAATGCTTAGTGTTATATACGGCATTATTATACTTGTTAATAAAGATCTGTTTAGCTTGAGAAAGCAGCTTACTTACCTTAAAAATATTTACTATATCATCTTTTTGCTGGTTGAATTCAGCCATTTTCTTCTTAAAACTCTCTTCAACTTTAAGTTTACCAGCTTTAGACTTTCTCTTTTCAATTTCTTTAGTCATTCTACCTTTAAACCAATCAACAAAGTTATTAAAAGACTCTTCTGGATTCTCTAAGAATTTACCTTTTTGAATCTCAGAGTTAGCATATATGTTTAATAAATCAAGAGGTAGATCATTATAATCTACTTTAATAGAGTCAGCAGTTTTAACAAAATCCTTAACTTGTTTTGCTTCATCTGTTGTTAGAGTAACTGTTCCAGTAGTATCAGTAAATATAGCATCATCAACCCATACTCCTGGCACTTTTTTAAGCCCTTTTACATTAATACCATATTGCGGGGGGCTATCTAAATCAGCATACCCTGTATGGAATACAATACCGAATACTGAATTTGCTATTTCACTGCCTAATTTTGAATCTTTCTCTACAGCATACTTAATTGTATTAGGTTTAAAAGTAAAATGCTCTACACCATCAATATTTTCTTTGTTAACAGATGATGAATCAAACATAAAATCACCTTGAAGAATACCTTTTATACCAAGCTTAGGAAGATACTTAAGAGCTTTCTTTAATTTATCAGCTAAACCTGGCGCATGCCCGTGATTCATCTCTATATCATTATCAGTATAGTTAATTTTTGGACCAGTTTTATTAAAAACTGATTTAGTACCTACGAAAAATTTACCAGTATCAGGATGTTTACCAACAAACATAGCTGGCGCACCATCCCATTTAACAGAAGTATTAACCTTTCTTTTACTCTTACCTTGTAAATGTGATAATAAGTCAGTTATAAATCCTCTTGCTGTCTTATAACCACCTTCGCCTTTAGTAAGTACCAGCTCTTCTAAATGAGTAAGGTGTGTATTAGCCTTAGCTTCATTAAGAAGTTCGTATTGTTCAAAATATAGTTTAAAGTTTTTCATACTAAGAAAAATTCTTTTGCAAAGGCTACTGAGGTATTACTACCCGGGTAGTAAATATACACCCCTTCACCGTCAAATTTAAATTTAATCATACCTTTTTCAACTGCATTAATTACTGAGCTCAACTGCCCAACATTAACATAATTAGACTTAAAAAAGGTACCTTTGTCCAATTCATCGGGTTTTGTTTTTCTACCCTGAAATCCTTTTTGATATACAGCTAATAAAATATTAAATCCATGCTGTTCATCTGATTCTCCATCTTTATTACCCTGGTTGCCATACTGAAAGAGCAATAATGCACCTAAGTAGTCTTTTCTTAGTTCAGGGCTATCGTAATCATAAACCTTTTTAAACGCTTCCGTACTAAATGCTTCTTTACATAACTTACTATTAAAATCTTGCGAAGGGTTTATTTGATCTAAATTAATTTCACCTTTAGCTATTCCATTAATTAATTTTCTATCATTAGCAAAACCAGCTCCTCTAGCACTAATAACCCTACCCATTCCGGTTTTTACTTCAATCTGTAAACCGCTTGGTAATTCTAAATCACCTACTTTACCCTTTCTTGCCTCTGTTAACACAGATAAAGCTAGTTCACCCGCACCTACACTCACTACTCCTTCTTCGAATTTTCTTACAAATAATTGATTATAAAATTTCTTTTTCTCTTCTTCTTTTTTCAAGAATGAAAGTTGCGGATAACACACCTTAAATAAATCGACCTCACCCATTAAACCTGATAAATTTTCTCCTAATACATTTAAACCATCCTTATTAGATACAAACTCTTTTAATTTACTATAATCGACGCTATAATCTAAAAATAAAAAATATAAAAATTTATTCTGGGTATTAAATCCCGCTTTTGTAGCTAGTGTATTAATTATTTCAATATCCTCGTTAGACATAAACGAACCCTTTACATTACCTTTAAAATAACCAGCTATTTTTTCTATCTCATCTTTATCTACTTCTACTTCTTCTACAGTATCATCATCAAATGTAAGAGTTAATTTAGCCTCTCCTAATACCTGTAGATGCTTACGTGGAGGTATATTACCCCCTACTTTCTCTTTATAGATTTTTTCTAGTGACCACTGCATGATTAAATTTCTTGAAGTTCAGATGCAAATGATTTATTTGAAGATTGTAATATATCTTGTATAGCGTCAGTAACTTTTTTAGGGTCACTTTGAACAAATTCATTAGATAACGAATTAATCATATTTTCTTCTTCAATACTAGGACTATATGAAAAAGCGAGAGCAGCTAACTTAGTAAGATAAATTTCTGCTTCTGCTGTCACCCTTTCAGGTGGTGATTCAACGTCGACTTCAGCATCTACTTCTTCCTGTTCATATAATTTACTGAACCTATCAAATAATTTAAGTGTTTTATTCATCTCTTTTAGCTAATTGTTGTTTTAATTCTTGAGTTTTATTAATAAATTTTCTAACTCTTTCTTGATCAACTTGGTTTCTATCCTCTACTGCCTTCTTAGCCTCATCCCCTTTAACATCGCTAATATCTTCAGCCTCTTGATCTTCTGCATCTTCTACATTATCAATACTTACTTTATACTTATTACCTTCATCATCCATAATATGTAAAAAATTAGACATTGGTCTATTTTTAACTTTAACACCTTTATCCAATAAAACTCTTAATAGAGTTAATTTAGCTTTAGTGTTTCTATCTACAGAATCATCAGGGGTATGATCTTCTACTAAGTCAAGAAACTTATCCATGAATATATTTATGTCATAAGAGACAGTTTTACATTCATATCGTTAAGTAATTCAGCTTCTAAGTGCTTTAATTCGTACTTTTTAAGAAACTTACGAAATTTAGCTAAAGATATGTTAAATTTATCAGTTATAACGTGGTAATCAGATTCTCTATCACTTACAAACTCATCAAACGTATACTTATCGTATATAATATTAGGAGTTAATGAGTTAAATATTCGTTTTACTAAAGATTCTTCTATAGTTTTTTCCGATTCAACCTTATAATAAAAATATTTTTTATACTTCGATGACTTGCAAGCACGTATAACCTCTTTTATTATAAAATGAATACCTAATTTGTTCTTATCAGTACGCGAAAGTTTTAAATTATTTTCAGTTATATGAAAAATATACTCATTGAATGACTTAGTTAAGTAATAATTTAAATTAATTATATCTACATTCCGAACAGGATCATAGAAATTACTGTTTTCTTTTACCAATTCGGAGGTTGATAATTCCGTTATAGTAGTCATCTCGAGTTAATACTTCCTCTTCAAATTGTAACTTAGCTTCATAATAACTCAACTCCCATTTTGAATCACACCATCTAAGTATTTCAAACTTAAAACTATCCATACCTAATGATTCAAGATCTTTATTAAGCTCATTTGATGAGGAAGTATAGGTTTTCCAATCTGTTTCTATTTTTTGATGGCGCTTATTCTTCTTACCCTTTAAAGGAGGACGCTTTCTAATAGATTGACATTGCTTCTTACCAATATACTTCTTATCATTAGTAAGATTAGTTATCTTATAAATGAAACCGTAAGGTAGGTCTGCGTTTTCTTCTAGAACCCCCTCCCAATGACCTAAATCTACCACTTTCTACAAGACCAATACCTAGCTTTAGTCTTTGGCCCGGGATTATCGCAATTATGTCTAGCTCTGAATGATTTACGAGCTTTTGGATTACTCTTACGAATTTTCATAGTCTTCTCACCTTTTCTTTTAGCAGAAGTACCTCCATGACCGAAGTTTACCTTCTTTACATTACCAGTTTTAGGATCCTTAACGTATACTTTAAACTTCTTAACGTCACCTCTAGTAGGCTTGTTGAGCTTTACTTTTCTTCCTCTATATTCTGCATCTTCTTCTGGATCCTCTTCATCAGATCGTGCAGTATAATGTTTTGGATTCATTCGGAATTTAGGGCCCCCTGGTCCATCGGCACCAGCATCTCCTTTTCTTAACTTACCTTGTGAGTTATAATGCTTTCCTTTAGCAGCTTTTTGAGGATACTCAGTTCTTTCTAATAACTCTCTTACTAAATCATCAAATTCCATAATAATATTTATGCTTAACAGTGATAATTTAAATAACGTTGAAGAGCTTTAGCATAATGAGTGCCTTTATTTTTAAGCTTACCTTTAGCTCCTCGTACCTTACTGCAAGAGAGACTACCTAGCCTACTTTTAAGTATACCAGGTTTTACTGGCTTATGAATATTTTTCTTCTCAGCATCTTCTTCCCTCATACGTTTTGTTTTTTTCTTACTAGCTTCTTTTTTCCTAGTAATATATTTAAAAGCAGCACTTAAACTCTTTTTCTTCTTAGGGTCCTTTACCCTGCCTTTAGCTGCTCTCACTCTTTGATGTATTAAATTAATTATTTGAGATTGTCTAGCATGCGACTTACTTTTAAATGAAGCTTTATTAAGAGTTTCTCTTATATCAGAAACAGAACTAAATTTTACACTTACCGTATCACTTGGATTCTCATCAGTATATAATCTTCTACCCGATCCTTTCGGCTTTTTACCAGTACCTTTTTTAGGATCGCGCTTCTCTAAATATAAATTTACTAAATTATTAAACTCACTCATTTCTTTTTCTTTTTCTTCTTCCAACTAACACGCTTTGGACCCTTTTTCTTGTACATTTTTCCCTTTATACTCTTACAGGCTGCTTTAGTAGGTCGACATGCTGGGTAACTACCTCCAGATTTCTTAGATTTACGACCACAAGGACCACCAGTCTTACAATTTACCCACCCCTTAAACTTCTTACCTGTTTTAGGGTCAGTACCACCTCTTTTAAACCATTGACGTAATGAGTCACTAGCTTCATTAAGATAGTGCTCTACTAACCTATCAAACTCGCTCATTTTTTCTTCCAAATTTTTCCTTTTCTACATCTAACTATAGCACCAGACTTATAAGCAGAAGTTTTTTTTCCATATACTGAATCAGCTTTCCTTTTACATCTATCCTCTGCTTCTTCTTCTTTATACCCCTTCTTCTTATAATCTTCAATTTCCTTTTTATTACCAGGAGGTAACTTTACCCCTAACTTCCCATCTGGACTTCTTAACTTTACATGCTTTGCAAACTCTTTTTCAACTTTATCAGCATATTTTTTCGAAAACTTTTGCTTTACTTCATTATTTTCTTCATCTTCAGCTTTATCAACATGCATAACAATCACTGTATCTTCATCTACTCCGTACTCTTTAGTACCATCACCCATATCATCCCACTCACCAGAGATACAATCTTGAACGTCAACTCCAGCATGATTACAAGCGTCTTCTAAAGAGTCAAACGTTTTGTCTGTATGCATAATTTGACCATGTTGTCCTCCTACTGATCCTACGGAAAATTTAATGTTAGATTCTTCATTCTCCGGAAACATACGTTTTTGAACTCCTTTCTTCTTTTTCCCTAATGGCTTAGCTAGTCTAGCATCTCCTGGTGTATTAGTATACTGCTTACCGCCACCCTCATCGTTCACATTCCGCATATGGGTTGATGGACCATCACCAAAAGCACCAGTACCTACATCCTCGTTAATTGATTTATAAAAATATTTAGCAAATTTTGAAGTAGAATTCATACTACTTATATTTATAATATATATGTGGAATTACTTCAACAATACATAGAAGAAATAGGTAAAGATTTAGTTTTAGATGATTTTAACCTAAAAGAATCACAATTAAGACTTCCTTCTCGTAAGCATTACTGGGTAGCGAGACTTATTGAAGCTAAAGTTGATCGTAATAAATTACTAGCTAAAAAGAAATCTCTTAAAAAAGAAGTGGTTAAGCAAGTAGTACGTGATTCTCCTATAAAGATTACTCAATCTGCCGCTGAATCAGCTGCTGAAAGTCATTCAAGTTTAACTAAGCTTAATGATGCTATAAAAGAAAGAGATATGATAATTGAATATCTTGAAAAGGTAGAGAAAATTATGTCTTCTATGGGATATGAAATAAAAAATATTGTTGAGATACAAAAAATGGAACAATTATAATGATTGAGTTTAGTTATATTCGTGCTACAGGTAAGTTAAGAATAACTTGTTCTGATAGCTCTTTATTCGATAAAATTAGAGAGCATTTTTCTGTAGAAAATACAGGTGCAAGATTTGCAAGGAGATACTCTAGATTTGTACCGAGAAGAAAATATGCTATATCTAATACCGGGGTTTGTGAGTTAGGCATATATTGGGAAATAAGGCAGTACTTAATTAAAGAGCAAATTACTGTAGATGTTGAAGTACAAGAAGAGTTACAAAACGAATTGAATGCAGGTACAACGAAAGAACTTTATGAGGATTTTGAATTTGAATTAAGAGAATATCAAAAAGAAGTAATTAAAAAAGCTTTAAAAATAGGTAGAGGTACTTGTGTTCTAGGTACTGGTGCTGGTAAGACTTTCACTACTGCAGCCCTTATTGAGAATTATTTTAGAAATAGTGATAATAAAGATGTTTTTAAATGTGTAGTATTGGTACCTGATTTGGGATTAGTTACACAAACTTATGATGAGTTTTTAAATTGTGGTACATCATTTAAATTAACTAAATGGACGGGTAAAAATAAACCCGACTTAACTGCTAATGTAGTTATATGTAACATAGGTATAATACAGAGTCAGTTTAAAGATAATGACTGGATGAAATATATTGATTTACTTATAGTAGATGAGTGTCATAAGGTTAAAGCTACAAATAAAATAAGTAAAATTATATCTAAGATTAAAACCAAAAATAAGTATGGATTTACTGGTACGTTGCCAGAGGATCAATTAGATAAGTGGTCTATTATTGGTAAGCTAGGACCTGTTATATATGAAAAATCAAGTTATGAGCTTAGACTAGAAGATTACTTAGCTAACGTAGTTGTAAAGGTAGTCAATATTGAATATCAAAACCATCCAATATATCAAGGGGTAGATGGTTACAGGGCTGAATTAGATTATATCTATGAAAGTGATAGAAGAAATACGTTTTTAACACAGTTATGTAGCAAGTTAGAGAACAATACTCTTATACTAGTTAACCACATTTCTCATGGTGTAAATTTATCCGAATACCTTACACAGTGTGAAGATAAGCAAGTTTATTTTATTAGAGGTGAAGTAGAAGTAGATACTAGAGAAGATATAAAGAGAATAATGGAGAAAGAAACCAACGTTATATGTGTTGCTATGAGTTCTATCTTCTCTACCGGTGTCAATATCAAGAATATACATAATATTATCTTCGCCGCGGGGGGTAAATCATTTGTAAGAACAGTACAGTCTATCGGAAGAGGTCTTAGAAAACATGATTCTAAAGATAAGCTAGTTATATTTGATATTTGCGATAGACTTCGCTATGGTATACGTCATAGTGAAAAAAGAAAAGAAATTTATGAACGGGAGAAGATCAAGTATGTTGAGAAGAACATTAGTTGAAAAACATTAAATTTAACCTATAATTATACCATATGGCCAAATCCAAAAAGAAGACAGAATATTATATAGAACCTAAAGTATTTAAAGCTTCGCTAAAAAAATATTATGATTCAGATATACTTACTGATGACTTAGCAGAAAATATTAAAAAAATTGCTTATGGTTTAAGCTATAACTCTAATTTTATTAACTATACTTATAAAGATGATATGATCGGCGATGCATTAGTAAAAATGTATGCTGCTTTAAAGCATAAAAAATACAAGTTTGAAAGTAATTCTAATCCATTTTCTTACTTTACTACTATAGCATTTAACGCATTTATTAATAGAATTAAGAAAGAGAAAAAACATCACGAAGCTATCTCTAATTACAAAGAAAAAGTTTACGAGGAATATATGTCTAATCCTGAGTATACCGGTGGAGGTGTTGTTTACGTCAAACCGGTAGATGAAGAAGATGACTTGTACAATCAGTAAGCCTAGGTTCGCTATATTTTCAGATCTTCATTTAGGCGTTCATTCCAATAGTACAGAATGGCATACGTATGCTGTAGAATGGGCTAATTGGTTTAAAGATGAATGTAAAAAGAAGAATATTAAAGACTTAATCTTTTGTGGTGACTGGCATCATAATAGAAGCGAAATATCAGTTAATACATTACAAGTTTCAGCCGATATTTTAGATATCTTATCAGGCTTTAATATTATAGCTATTACCGGTAATCATGATATCTACTATAAACATCGTACTGATGTAAATTCGCTATCGATCTTTAAAAGACGTAAAAATGTAACTATTTTGGATAAGCCAGTTACTATAGAATCTTTTGATAAAACGATTACATTTTGTCCATGGAATACTAACCCTAAAGATATACCTGAGAGTGACGTCATATTCGGTCATTTTGAAATTGAAACCTTTAAAATGAATACTTATAAAGTATGCGAAGAGGGTGTTAAAGTAAAAGACTTATTAAAGAAAGGTGAACTTATTATATCGGGTCATTTTCATACTAGACATGAAAAGAGGTTTGGTAAGGGTACTATTCTATATTGTGGTAATCCATTTCAAATGGACTTTGGTGATGCAGGAAATCAAAAAGGGTTTTATACTTTAGATTTAGATAGAATGGAGTATGATTTTACTCCTAATAATATTTCACCTAATTATATGAAAATTACATTAGGGGAATTAGTAAGAGAAGGAAGCTTTACTAAAAGAATTATTGATATCATATCAAATAATATTGTAAAGCTAAAAGTTGATATGAATATATCTCAAGAAGATATGGATATTCTTCTTAAGAAGTTAAATTTACTTAAACCTAAAAACCTTACAGTAGATTATGATATAAATTTTAATCGATTGATAGATAACGTTGAAGATAAAGAAGATCTATCAGGCATTGATATTCCACAAGCCATTGAAGAATTTATTAATTTACTTGAAATTAACAATAAAAAGGATATCATAGATTATACCTTATCGCTGTATGAAAAGAGTAGACTTTAAAAAAGTATCGATAGTAAATTTCTTATCTGTAGGAGATGAACCGGTTACAGTTGAGTTTAAAAAAGGTTTGCATGTTATAACTGGTAAAAATAGAGATAAACCTGATAGAAGAAATGCTATTGGTAAAAGTACTATTGCTGATTCGATCTATTTTGCTATATTTGGCGAGACTTTAAGAGAGATTAAAAAAGATCTTATACCTAATAATCTTACTAACGGTAAAACTCATGTAGAGTTAGATTTTGAAGTAACTACAACTAGTGGTACTAATGAATATAAGATAATTAGAAACTTATCTCCATCAAAAGCATACATCTTTAAAGATGGTATTGATAAAACTAGAGACAGTATTAGCAATACTACAAAATATATTGCACAAATTTTAAGTGCATCGCAAGCTATTTTTCAAAACTGTGTTATTATGACAGTTAATAATGCAGTGCCTTTTATGGCTAAAAATAAAATCGAAAAGCGTAAGTTTATTGAAGATATTTTTGGAATGGAGATTTTTAGTACTATGCTCTCTACATTGCGAAATGAATATAATGAAATTAAGAGAGAACATGATACAGAAACAACTAAACTAGATGAGGTATCTAAAAGTCTTAATAATTACTCTAATCAAAAAGATAAACTATTACAAAAACGTAAAGAGAAAAAAGAGTTATATTTAGAAAGGGAAGCAAATAATAATCAAGAATTAGAAAAGCTACTTGACGACATTAAAAATTACGAAGATGTAAATGTTGAAAATATACAAAACTCTATTGATAGTTTAAATGAAAGGCTTGAAGAGTGTGAATTAAAAATTAATAATGATATTGAGCAGATTAGTACTGAAAAAGCAAAAGTTAAATATAAAAAAGAACAATATCAAAAAATGGGTACTGATGAAGAAATATGCCCAGTTTGTTTAAGGAGTATTGAAGAGCATGATCAAGATGTTATTAGTAAAGAAAGAGAAAAGCTTAAAGATACTATCGAGCGAATGGTTGAATCAATAAAGGTTATTGGTACTGATTTAGATGAGTTAAAATTGCGTAAGGTAAAAATTTTAAAAGCTATTACATCCTGTCATAATAAAATTGCTGAAGCAAAGGTTACATTACAAAAACGAAAAGGTACTAAAGAGCGTGTAGGTCAATTACAAGAATGGTTAGAAGAATTAAAAATAGACTTAGAAGCAGTTGAATCTACTGAAACTGATTTTGATGAGCTTATAGTAGAAACGAAAAAGCGCTTTGATAGTTTAGATTCTGTAGTAAAAGATTTTAGAGATCAAATATCTACTTTAGATATAGTTAAGTTTGTAGTTTCTGAAGAGGGTGTAAAGTCATATATTGTAAATAAACTACTAGAGCTTCTTAACGGTAAACTACTACACTATCTTAAACGTTTAGACTCAAATTCAATTTGCATATTTAACGAATATTTTGAAGAAGAGATTTTAAACGAAAAAAATAAAATTTGCTCTTACTTTAACTTTTCAGGCGCTGAAAGAAAATCTATAGACCTAGCTTGCTTGTTTACGTTTTCAGATATTAGACGTCTACAAGGTGGTGTACAGTATAATATAGCTATATACGATGAATTATTTGACTCTTCGTTTGATGAAAAGGGTATCGAATTAATTACCGAAATCTTGCAAGATAGAGTAGAAGAGCTTAATGAATGCTCGATTGTTATTTCTCATAGAAAAGAATCTATAAAAGCTGTTACTGGTGATGTTATATATCTTGAAAAAGAAAATGGTATAACTCGCCGTGTAGATTATAAAGAAATGTAACTTAAATATGCACGATGTTAAATCCTAATCCTTCACCATGGCAGCCTTCTCCAATCGCTAGTCCATTTGCTCCTTTACCTATACAAGTAGAAAAACAGCCTGAACAACCTCAACCTAAAGAAGCTGATCTACCTAGATTTGTAAATTTTTTAGCTGATTATTCAGGCTGTGGTCATTGGAGGATAATATGGCCTGAATATGTTATAAATATGACTGGGGTAGGAATGTCTCAATCTACTACAGCTATGGTTGCAGATCCTAGATGGTATCAAAATGTAAAATGTGTTAAGGTACAGCGACAGGCTTCAAACTCACAAAAAGAATTTATTAAACATCTTAAGAAAATACAACAAGAAGCTGGGTTCAAAATTATATATGAAGTTGATGATGTTGTATTTAAAGAAGATATACCCGACTATAATAAATTTAAATTTGCTTTTGATACAGAGGAAGTAAGAAATAATTGCATTGAAATTATTAATATGGTAGATGAAGTTACAGTAACTTGCGACTTTATGAGAAGGTTATACCAAGAAAAGACAGGTAAACAAGAAATTACAGTAATACCAAACTTTATGCCTAATTTTTGGATGGGTAATATCTTTAATAAGAAAAAAGTACAGCGTGACTTTACAAGAAATAAACAACGCCCACGTATATTGTATACTGGCTCCGGAGCTCATTATGACGTAGATAACAAAGTAGGTGGTAAAGATGACATGTACGGTGTACGAGATATTATACGTAAGACGGTAAACAAATATCAGTGGGTGTTTGTTGGAGCTTTCCCTCCTCAGTTAGTTGATTTAGTTCAGTCTGGTAAAATAGAATTTCATCCATGGCGAGATTTGCTATCTTATCCTGCTTTTATTAGTAGTCTTAACGTACAATTAATGGTTGCACCTTTACAAGTAAATAATTTTAATAATGCAAAGTCAGACATTAAATTTTTAGAAGCGTGTACATTAGGTATACCTTGTTTATGCCAAGATATGGAAACTTATAATACAGCACCAAGTTACTTAAAGTTTTCTACCCCTGAAGAATTTGAACATAAGATACGAACTATACTTCACTCTAAAAATAGAGCTAAATATTTCGGTAACATCGAGAAATTAAGATCTATTGCCGAAAAACGAACTTTAGAATTACCTCAAAATATTGGAGCACACGTAGAAGCGCTTACTACTCCTTATGGTTCTAGTGAAAGAAAGTATTTAAGAGAATGGAATTAGAGACTTTTAGAAAAAACGTATTTTCGCAATATGGTGAAGACGGGGTAATAGAAAGAATATTTGAAGTATTAGATATTACTAGTGGCTATGTATGTGAGTTTGGAGCTTGGGATGGCATTCATTGCAGTAATACATACAACCTTTATTCAGATGATTCTGATTTTATACCTATACTAATAGAGAGTGATAAGGAAAAATATAAAGATCTAGAAGTTAATTTACAAGATATAAAACAAAAATATATAGCTAATAAGTTTTTAAATAAAGAATCTAATCATAAAGATTCACTTAGTAATATAATTAAAGATTTTAAGATAAATGATATAAACAATAATAACTTTGTACTTTTAAGTATCGATGTTGATGGACCTGATTATGAGATTTGGAAAAATTTTACTGATTATAGGCCACGCGTAGTAGTTATAGAAGCTTCGAAGTTATTACACCCTGAAGAATTAGTTTACCCTACTGAAGATGGTGGTGCTTCAGCAGGTATACTAGTACAATTAGGAAAAGAAAAGGGGTATGAATTAGTTTGTCATACAGGATCAAATTGTATTTTTGTACTTAATGAAGATTTTCCAAAATTTAAAATAGAAGATAATTCCTTATCAAAATTATACATTTATACACAAAGTACAGCAGTATTAAGATTGGTTGAAAAGGGTGTTTATACTGAAGAGCAGGGAGAGTATTGGATTGAATATATGTCAGCTATGGGCCAGGTGATACAACACTCAGATGGTTTTACACCTACTAAAATTTTCTAGCATTTAGGAACTTCATTATTATAATAAGACGATGTCTTATAGAAATGTAGTATATGATGGCCGGAGAGGCTGCGTTAATTTGTTTACTTGGGATGGTGAAGGTAAGCGAGTTATGCATGAGTGTTCTTTCGAGCCTTATCTATACGTTGAAGATAATAGAGGGGATAAGACGTCAATATTTGGAACTAAAGTTAAAAAGAAGTCATTTCACAATGCTTATAATAGATCTAGATTTGTAAATGATGCAGGTATAAAACGAGTTTTTGAAAACTGTCCTCCTGCACAGCAATTTTTGCTAGATATGTATTGGCAGCAAAATGAAAATGAAGAATTTTCGAGTAAGCCTCTTAAGTATTGTTTTTTAGATATTGAGACTTATAGCGTTGATCATTTTCCTGATATTGAAAATCCTACTCATGTTGTTAATGTTATAACTTGTTGGGATAATTTTAGTAAGAAGTTTCATACGTTTGGTATCAAGCCGTATACTGGTAAAGGAAGAGACGATCTTAATTATGTTTATTGTAAAGATGAAAGAGAGATGTTTATTAAGTTTCTTGAATATCTTGAAAATGACTTCCCGGATATCTTAAGTGGTTGGAACTCCGAATTTTTCGATATACCTTATATTGTAAATAGAATGGAAAGGGTGTTAGGTCAAGAATTTGTAAATAGACTCTCCCCGCTTAAAAGAGTTCATTTTAGAGTTATTAAAGGTAAGTTCGGTAGAGAACAAAAACGCTATTATATTGATGGTGTTGCATGTTTAGACTACCTCGATGTTTATAAACGATTTTGTTTGAAGTTAAGAGAGTCGTATAAGTTAGATGCTATTGGTCAAGTAGAACTAGGGGATAGAAAAATTGATTACGGAGGGGTAAGCTTAGCTACTCTATCAGATGAAGATTGGAATACCTTTATTGATTATAATATTCAAGACGTTAATTTGTTAGTACGTCTAGAAGAAAAATTACAGTATATACCTTTACTAAGAACCCTATCTTACGTAGGGTTAACTACTCTTGAAGGTGCAATGGGTACTATTCAAGTTATTAATGGTGCTCTAACTATTAGAGCTCGTAAGCGTAATGAGATTATTTCGACGTTTATTCGTAATGCTGATACTGGTAAAAATCCTGGAGCGTATGTAGCTGAACCTAAAAGAGGGTTTAAGAAAAATGTAGTCTCTTTTGATGCTAACTCTCTATACCCGAATGTGATGATCTCTTTGAATACTTCACCGGAAACTAAAGTGGGTAAAATAGAGAGAACCACTGATAAAAATGTAACGATACAGCATGTTACCGGTAAATTATTCGAACTTAGTAAACCTGACTTTGTAAAGTTTCTAAAAAATGAGCAATGCTCTATATCTAAAGCTGGATTTCTATTCAGTCAAAAGAAGAAGGGTATCATACCTGAATTCTTGGAATACTATTATAATAAACGGGTTGAGATAAAGAAAAAACTATTTAAGACTAAGCAAAAATTTAAGAAAGAACCTAATAATTTAGATCTTAAATATGAAGTTGAGAGGCTTAATACTTCGCAGATGGTTATTAAGATTCTTATTAACTCTTGTTATGGATATATGGGCAATAAAAATGCCCCTATTGGTGATGATGATATTGCATCTTCAGTAACGTTAACCGGTCAAGCTGTAATTAAGTATTCGAATGAATTAATTAAAGAGTTTCTTAAGAAAGAAGTAGCAGATATATCTGATAGAGAGCTTGAAGAATGTGTTATTTATAATGATACTGATTCGTCATATATTTCGATCTCTCCTCTAGTAGATAAAGGTATTGTAAAATTTTGGGATAATGATATGGTCCACGAGGAGACGTATAGCAAGATTCAAGAGATTGAAGACTATCTAAATGAGGGTATAAGTAAATGGGCTGAAAAAGCTATTCTTACTAATAATAGTAGGTTTGTATTTAAGCGTGAATGTATAGCTGATATCGGTGTTTTCTTACAGAAAAAACGTTATGTTATGCATATACTTGACGATGAGGGTATTAAGGAAAATAAATTTAAGTATACTGGTGTTGAAGTAGTTCGAACTACTATGCCTAATGCTATTAAACCTTATGCTAAAAAGATAATTGAAACTATGCTTTCAACTCAGTCTTTGAAAGAAACTAATAGTATACTTAATGAAACTTATGAGGTCTTTAAGAGCTTATCACCGGAAGAACTTGCTTTTGTAATGGGTGTAAAGGGATACGAAAAATACGCTTCGCAGAGTAATGAGTTTAATACTTGTAAGGGTATGCCTATACATGTAAAATCTGCTTATTACTATAATGAGCTTCTAGATAAATTAAATACTGGTAACAAATATGAATCGATTAGTACGGGAGATAAAGTCCGTTATATGTATGTTGAGCAGCCTAATAAGTTTGGTCTGGATAGTATTGGCTTTAAATATGAGTATCCTGAGGAGTTTAATAGTATCTTTAAACCGGATTATGATAAGATGTTTCAAAAAATCTTATTTCAAGCTATCGAACGTTTTTACGAAAATGTAAATTGGACTATTCGTAAGCCTTCAGAAAATGTTCAAGTTGAACTCTTTGACCTATTTGCTAAATAAAAACATGGCAGTACAACCAGGTGGTTACTTAGATAAACCAGAAGATGATAATACCTCTAAAGCGCACCCAGCTTTTAATAGAGGTAAAATAAAAGGAATCCTTGAAACGTTAGCAATCTTACGTAAGGTAATTAACGGGGAGGATGACGGATCTGGTGTGATTAATTCACCAGAAATTGAAAAAATACGAAAATCTGTTTTTGTTATGAGAGACACTTTAGAGCATGCATCTGATAAATCTACTTATCTATCAAAACAGGCCAAAGAAGCTCTCGATACAGCTATTGAACATGCCAACTCTTTGAGATATCAGTAGTTGCTTTTTAAAATTTTTTACTTAATATTATTATTATGTCAGACATTAAAACTATCTCAGATCACATCGGTCGTACTGTTGTAGGCGTTGTAACAAAAGAAGATGACGAGACTATTACTATTAATAATCCTGTTATTATTCACGTGCAACCTAACCCGCAAAACGGTCAACTCCAAGTTCAGTCCTTTCCATACTTGTTTATGGAATTTATTAAAGGAGACAAAACACAAAATAATTGGACTTTTAATAAATCAGTTATCTCTATCTCTGATGTAGAGTTAGATGATAGAATTGTACAGCAATACGAGAATATTAATTCTCCACAAGCTGCTGAAGGGGAAGCTGCTGAAGAAGATCCAGAAGTAATTAAGTTGTTCGATGATTAAAATCGACGATAAGCAAAAATAGTAAAAACTCCCCTTCGGAAGTTGGGGAGTTTTTTTTGGTTTTTTTAACACTATACTATAAATACTATTACTATGAAACTAACTAAATATACACATAACCCAATTGCTGAAATCGAAAGAGCCTTTGATGGCTTCTTTAACCTAACACCTGTCTTTCATCAATTGGAAGAAGTTTACAAGACAGGTGATCAAGTTCGTTTTTCGCAAGATGAAAACACGCTAAGCGTGCAAATTGACCTACCAGGTGTTGCAAAAGATGATCTAGATCTTTCTACAGATACAGATCAACGTGAAGTTTATATAAAAGCTAAGCGAAAAATTAAAACTAATGACGGAGAAAAAGAACAGACTTACAATAGATCATTCTCCGTAGGTAGAGAGTTTGATTTGAATAAAATTAAGTTTACTTATATTAACGGGGTACTAGAGGTAGATGTACCAAGAAGAAAAAAGGAAGAATATATAAAAACATATACAGTCTAAAATTTAAATGGGCCTAGCTAGCCCAAACCCGGGTGTGCCTGAATAAACATTTTAAGCAAGAGTGTTAAAGGGACTGCTGACTTACATGGAGGGTCGACTGACTATTAAATGTATAATGCGGGGTACAAGTAGGTAAAAAGATGAAACTGCATCTTGCCTAACTGAAAGTTGGAGGTAACCAGAAAATCCTCTCACCCACCTTAAAGCCCCCGAAAGGGGGCTTTTTTTATCTAAATAATTAGGTGAATATAATTGTTATAGCTGATTTAACTACTAATGAAGGGCTATACTTTAGATATCTATCAATGATGGTTCAAGCTGATGTTGTAGTGGAAACAAGCAAACCTTTAATTGATTATCATTATAGAAATCTTAAAAGCCAAGGTCTCTATGACTGTGTGTATGATATGGTTACACCAGAATGTGGTGTAGAGGGTATTCGAATTGATACTGAATTGAATTACCCTATGACAATACAAACTGATACAATTAAAGGGGCTAATGTTTTGCATCTACTTAAACAAATAGAACAGTTGAAAAGTATAAAGAACTCTATATAATTGTTTATATGGATAAAGATGTTTTAAAAGCTTTAGATGATATTGATAAGGTTAATCCTTTTGCTACGTATCTAAGTGATAGTACTTTAAGTAGAGTTGGTACTTGGATTGATACCGGATCCTACGTATTAAATGCTATTATTTCTGGATCAATTCACGGTGGTATACCTAAAGGTCGTGTAACTATGCTAGCAGGAGAATCTATGACGGGTAAGTCGTTATTCGTTCAAAAGATTCTAGCTAAAGCTCAAGAAGAAGGTTTAATTCCAGTAATTTTTGATACTGAAAATGCTATCGACCCTGAAGGTGCTGAAAGACTTGGCTTAGATATTAGTAAAGTAAAGTATGTACCTTGTACTAGTATCGAGCAAGCTAGAAACTCTCTATATAAGTTCCTTATGTCTGTTAAAGAAAAGGGTCTTGAAGGTAAATTTATTGTAGCTATTGATTCTTTAGCTAACTTGCAATCTGAATTGGAACTTTCTCGTATGAGCAAAGATAGTACTTCATCAGATATGGGTACTAAAGCTCGAGCTATGAAAACATTAATGCAAACTTGTACTAATTTAGGTTCAGTAACTCAAACAACTATTCTTTGTACTAATCATGTTTATGATGATCCTACTGCTCTCTTTCCTTCTATTGAAAAGAATATGCCTGGTGGAAAGTCATGTATCTATTTACCTTCTGTAACTGTTCAACTAGCTCGTAAGCCTATTAAAGATGACGGAGGTAAAACTGTAGATGGCGAACTAGCTGTAGGTCAGAAAAAGTACTCAGGTATTATTATTAGAGCCTTAACTCGTAAGAATAGATTTATTAAGCAATATTTAGAAGGTGAAATGTACTTATCATTTTCTTCTGGTCTAGATAGGTATTATGGATTAGTTGATTTAGCTGTTGGTGTTGGTGCTGTAATTCAAACTGGAGCTACTTATCAGCTTGAAGATGGTACTAAGTTAGGCTATTATAAGAATTGGAGAAAAGATACTAAGCTTTGGGAAGAGACTATCTTACCTAAAGTAGAAGAACGTATTAAAAATGAATGGTCTTATAGTAATAACGAAGATGAAATCCCCGAAGAAGTAGAAGATGAAGAAATTAGTATTGACGCTTAGTGGCGGAATGGACTCGTCTGTGCTGTTGTATATGGCGCAGGATAGAGGTTTTGAAGAAGTACATACAGTAACTTTTGATTATGGTCAAAGGCATAAACGTGAACTTAGTTGTGTTGATAAACAACTACATAACTTTGCTGAACGTTATGGTGATTGGGTAAACTTGAAAGTAACTAATAAAGTACTTGATGTAAAATATATTAAAGATATTGCACCTACTTCTTCTTTAACTAATAAGGATATAGATAATCCTGATATTAGTAAAATGGCAGGAGATGCGCAGCCCGTCTCATATGTACCGTTTAGAAACTTAATGTTTCTATCTATTTGCTCTGCTTATGCAGAAAGCGTTGGTGCAGATACAGTATGGTATGGAGCTGCTCTGGTAGATTCTCTAGCTGGTTACTGGGATGGGAGTGAAGAGTTTGTTGATATGGTAAACAAAGTAACCGATCTTAATAGAGAGAATAGGATCAACATAGAAGCTCCTTTACTTGAAATGACAAAACCTGATATTATTAAAGAAGGTATTAGACTTGGTGTTAAGTATAAAGATACTTGGACTTGTTACTCTGATAGAGAGGATGGTTTAGCTGATGCTACTACACCTTCAAGTAGTATGAGAGTAAAAGGATTTGTAGACGCAGGTTATAAAGATCCTATTACTTACATTCAACAAGATAAGTTGAATAAGCTCTATGACGAGAATAATTGCAGAGAATGTGCTTAAAGACCGTAACGTCTAAGTTCCTCTAACTGCCATTGAGTTTTAGGCTTATATCTTTCTTTAAAGGATTGATTTTTGACTTCAGTCTTTTTATTTCTTTTGTCTGAAGCTGTCTGCTCAGTCAAATAAGCAGCAGTTGAGGTTTCGGAAACTTCTAAATGGGGTTGAGCTACGTACTCTTTACTTTCTTTATTCATAGCTTGTTTAATTTTCTTTCTCCTATTTAAAAGGTATTCATCAGTCTTATCTTCATCTCCATCATTATCAATATCTCCGTCTTCTTTACCTACAGGATCCATTTCATCTTCTGCTACCGCGGCAGCAGCTAAAGCTTTTTGCTGCTCTTCATAATCATCACCCGTCACATCACTAGCATCTCTTGCCATGGCGGCAATATGTGGATCTTCTTGATCAGACTTTACAGCAACTTGCGCTTTTGCTGGTTTGATGATAGTTGATAAATAAGCTGCAATTTTTTCATAACCTGGCTCATTTGCTATTTGTCTTACAAAACTCTCAAGCTGTTTAACTGTGTTAATTTTTTCTGCGTAATCAACAACTTGATCTAAAGCTTGATCACTAATATCAAATCCTTCATCTCCTAAGTTTTGCTTAATATCATTTAAAACTCTATTCATTAATCCCTTAACAAGCATTACTTCATCTATATCAGCACCAATTTCATCTGATAACTTATCCGCAAGTTCATCAGGATCAGCTGCTTTAATTTGCTCTACTTCTTGTGGAGTAAACTCCCCTCTCTTTTGATCGTTTTTTAATGCAAAGGCAATTAGAGCATCGCTTTCAGCTTCAATATACTTATCAAGCTTTTCAGCTCTATCATCTAAAAAATAATCCGGATCCTTATCACTTAAATATTTTATAATTTGAGTAGAAGAAGTACTCATACGATATAATTTTTCTGCTTCTGCATCATTTATAACATCTAAATTATATAACGCTCTAATCATCATACGATTTTTTAATCTTGACTGTGAAGGAGCTGGTCTACCCTCAGGGTCACGGTATGCTTTTAATTTAGGGCCTAACCCTTTACGCACCATTTGCTTATATCGAGAAAGAGCATCTTTTTCTTCGAGAATTTCTGCTCTGTTGATTAAATCATTAAAGCTATTAATATTAGTTATATCAAAGGAACTCATATAATATATTTATACCTATGAAGCTGAATTATAAGGATTTTAATAAAATGACTGATAGGGAGTTGTTCAAACTTCCTGGAGTTGGTAGAACTACAGCTAAACGGATTATTGGTTTTAGACCGTTTAGAAATAATAACGATTTATTCAAGGTTAAGGGGTTGGGTAAGAAGACCTTAAAGCAATTAGGTATTGAAAAAGCTAAGAAAAAGCAGAAAAAGTGGTATACAATTGATGGGGTTGAATATCCAGATAATGCTTTAGCTAAAGATAAAAGATTTGGAACTATTGATTTATTTTGGCGCATCCCTAAAGCTCATAGAGAGAGTATTAGTGAGCCATCTCCTTGGATATTACGTATGCGAAGAATTAGTGAACGTATCAGAGATGAAGGACCTGAAGGTACTATGAGTAGATATGTTGATAATTCGTATATGTGGGAGCCAGGTTTCAAGTTTCCGTGGGAAGATTGAAAAAGTAAAACCTTACTATAATTATTTTTATGTGTGCAATTTTCGGATCTCCTGATACTACAATGGTAGAAATACTGTATCAAGCTAATAAAGAACGAGGCAATTTTGCTAGTAGTATAGTTCAATTAACAGATTTCGAGCAACATGTACTTAAGAAAGAAGGTGATATAGACTTTGAACAGGTTACATTAGATGAAAAAAATAATTATTATCTAGGACATGTCCAGGCTCCTACTTCATCACAAAGAAAATGGCATTACGATACGTCGCATCCGTTTGAGACTATGTCATGGATGGTATTTCATAATGGAGTTATAACAAATGAAGAATCTATTAGAAATAAAAAACTATCTCATATCTTAAATCCTGTAGATACTGCTTTAATAGTAAATCTTATACAACAATATATGGAAAGAGATAAGTCAAGTAAACCTAACCCTATAAAATATATTAAAAAAGCGCTTGAGGATCTCGATGGATCATTTGCATTATCAATATTAGATTGTGATACTAATGAACTATACTTAGCAAGAGTAGGCTCAGCTCTACACTATAATAATGATGGTTGTTTTTCTACTATGCCGGGTAATAATTATAAAGAAGTACCTGAGGGAGTTATTTTAAGACTCAATAGAAAGACTAACAACTTTAATAAAGTAGGTACGTTTAAACATACTTCACCCTTTTTGTTTATATGAGCGATTTATTTATATTTTCTGCTACTAAAGGTAAAAAAGAAGACACTCTACTATATCAAACATCTGATTATAGAGATGAAATTTTCTTTAAGGAACATAATACAGATTCTTTACAATCTCTTTATAACAAAGCTATAGAATTTTCTATAAAAGAAAATATCGAATATATAGTACTTGCTCACGACGATGTAATTTTAGAAAACTTTTCACATGAAAGAATGCTTGAAAATTTTGAGAATTATGATGTACTTGGTGTAGCAGGAGCTGCAGAAGTTAAACTTCAAGAACCCGCTCTTTGGCACTTAATGGGAGGAGGATTAGGTAGCGATAAACTACATGGGGCAGTTGCTCATCTACACGGCAAAGAAAAATTTATGACAAGTTTTGGCTCTTACCCTCATAGAGCTATTTTACTTGATGGTGTTTTCTTAGCTATAAAGAGAGAAGTATTTAAAAAGGTAAGATTTGATGAAAAATGCCCTTCTAAATTTCACTTTTATGATTTAGATTATACTATATCTTCTCATAAAGCGGGGTTTAGAAATGGAGTTTCCGATATATACGTTACTCATGCTTCACCTGGTTTAACTAATTTTTCCGAAGAGTTTAAAGAGGGTCAAAAATGGTTCTTGAATAAGTGGAAGAAGTAACTATACTACAGTTGTGAGTAAATTAGACTTAGATTATTTCGAAAATATTCTAATCTTTAAGTCTCTTACTGATAGTGGGTATCTAGCGAGTATAGCAGATATAGTACAACCGGCTTACTTTAAAAATAAAGCTATAGCTGATGTATTTTCTATTATTAAAGACTTTAGTGAGAAGCGAAATAAATTACCTACTACGACTGAGCTAAAGTCTTATTTAGTTACAGATGATCAAAAAGATTCATTTAAAGAGTTAGTTGGCTCTTTTTCTGATATAGATAAAAATTTAGATAAAGATGAGCTTTATGATAATACTGAGCAGTTCTTAAAAGAGAAAGCAGTATATCATACTATGCTTGATGTAGCAGAAGATGTTGCGAAAGGTACTGTAGATACTTCGATAGTATTAGATAAGTTTGAAAAATCTTGTAATATTAACTTAGTAACCGATTTAGGGTTAGATGTACAACAAGATATTGATAGTATTATTAATGATATTACATCTGTACAGAGACATATTCCTAGTAACTGGGAATGGTTAGATAATAACTTAGATGGTGGCTTCTTAGAAGCGGGTAAATCCTTATATGTATTTGCTGGTGAAACTAATATTGGTAAGTCAATATTTTTAGGTAATATAGCGAGAAATATAGCAAGTCAAGGTAAGAATGTTCTTTTAGTAACTTTAGAGATGTCAGAGTTATTATATGCTCGACGTATATGTACTAATATATCAAAGATTCCTATTAAAGAGATGAGTACTAATACTGCTTTGTTAAAGCAGGCTGTTGAAGAAGAACCAGGTAAAATCTTTATTAAAGAGTTTCCGCCTTCTACTATTACAGCTAATCAACTTAAAGCTTTTGTAAAGAAGTTTTCCGAGAAAGGTATTAAACTTGATGCTATAGTATTAGACTATCTTAATTTAATGCATTCTTCTATAGGTAATAATTCATATGAAAGAATAAAGCATGTAACGGAGCAAGTAAGAGCTATGAGTTATCTTTTTGAATGTCCTATTATATCAGCAACGCAACTTAATAGAGCCGGATTCGATCAAGATAATCCTGACCTTGCTACTATATCTGAATCTATTGGTCTAGCTGCTACTGCTGATGTAATTGCTTCTATATATCAAAATGAAGAAGATAGAGAGCTAGGTATTATTCGATTAGGTATGATGAAAAATCGTTATGGTCCTCGAGGTACTACTCAAGCTATGAGAATTGATTATTCTACTCTAACTATTGAGCAAGCAGATGATATAGAGCTAGAAGATGAAAGTAGCGAGACTCTAGGGGCTTTAGCCGCTCTTGCAAATTAACAAAAGGAACTAAATAGTTTGAGTGAATGTACTTATATACACTGATAGTGATCTAGATGGAGCTGGCTCTGCACTGTTGTTAAAGTGGTATTTTAAAGATGCAAAAGACATAGTTATTGTTGAAACTGGAGAGTCTATTTTAACTTCTAATTTTAAAAGTAGAGAAGGTACGTTTGATCATTTTGATAAAATTTTTATTTTAGATCTCTCTCTAACTAAAGATATAATTCCTTATATAGATAGAGAAAAAGTAATAGTTATAGACCATCACGCTGATCACTATGATTTAAAAGATTATTATAAGAATGCTAAAGCTATTATCGAGCCAGGTTCTTCATGTGTAAAACTAATTAGTAAGATATTTAGTAAAAAACTTAATCTGACTGAAGATCAACAGACTTTAATAGATCATATTGATAGCTACGATAGTTTTAATTTTAAAAGCAAAGACCCTCTTAAACTCAATGCGATTTTTAACTGTTATAACAGACCTAAGGTTGAGCAGTTTATAACTGCATTTTATGATGGGTTTAGAGAATATAGTATATATGAAAAAAATGCTATTAATTTACACTTTAAAAAATTAAAAGAACAAATAAAAAATGCTGAAATTTTTAAAGGTAAAATAAAGGAGTATGATGTGATAGCAACTTTTGCTGATTATGCTATAAATGAAGTAGCGCGTTATTTCATCAACATACATAAAGCTGAGATTGGTATTGTTGTTAATAAAAAGGCTAAAGTAGTATCGTTTAGAAGAGCTAAAGAATCGAAAGTAGATGTAAGTATATTAGCTAAAACTTTATGTGAAGGAGGGGGATCGGTTGCAGCAGCTGGTGGCAAGCTCACAGAAAAATTCGGAGAACTAACCAAACAATTTAAACCATGCTAAAACCAGGAGGCGAATTAGGGCCATTTCATACAATACAAGGCAAAGAAACAGAACATCTTTTATTATGTTTTTGCACCTTTTGCTCACTTTTAAAAGGAAAGAAGCTATCATATCAGAATATATTCTTACTGCTATTGAAAGAAAAAAGATTAAGGGAGTTATTTAAAGATCTTTTAACAGTTGATACTAATTTTGAAATGGTTAAAATGTTTATAGATTTTGACCCGTTAATTACTAAATCAAAATACGTAACAAAGTTCCTTAACAATAATAAAAATTTAAAATTATGATTACAGAAAAAGAGAAGCAAATTTACAATAGTTATTTGTATGCTTCTCGATCTGTTAAAAATCAACCGGTTAAGTTAAGGCAAAATTTTGATAAAATAGATAGCAAGACTGAAGTAGCTCTTAAAAAATTATCTATATTCTTATCAAAATATAATTATATTAATTATAACGATTATTTTATATCTCCATATAAAGTGTATGGATCGGATAACTATTTCGATTTACAATTCTTTAATACCAGAAAAGCAATAAAATGCTATTCATTATATTGCAAAGAAAGGGAAGTTCAAAATCCTGATAGTGAAAATAGTATTGAAGCTCTTAAGGAGTGTTTAAGATTTGTATACAACTATTGTTGTGAACATAAGATAACTTTAAGTAAATACAAATCAAATATTGATACAGAGACTATACCTGTAGTATTCAAGCATCTTAAAAATCATAAGGTTAATTTCTATACCCTGCATGCTCTAAAGATGGATTCTATAATTAAAGAGCAAGATAAAGAGGTTATAGACTGGCTTATAAACGATTTTACTCAACTCTATTCGAATACCCGTTTAAAGTATATCGCTTCAAAAGTGTTGAAGGATAAAGCTAGAAAGGGAATTAAATTAATAGAAGAACAGTTGAATAATAGATATCAGTAACTAATATAAAGATATATGAGTACATTTAATTCATCGATGTTTCAATCAATAAAAGACGCTCTAGTAAGCGATACACAAAAAAGTAATACAAGTTACAATGAAATCATGTCTTGCCGACCTGGCAATACATATACGGTAAGGCTTTTGCCTTATGGTCCCGAACCGTCTAAGACGTTCTTCCATTATTATAATCACGGATGGACTTCTTTTGCGACTGGTCAGTATGTTCAAGCTCTTAGTCCTCAAACTTTCGGGGAACGAGATCCTATTGCTGAGGAACGATATAAAGTTCTAAGAACTGGAAATCAAGAAGAGAAAGAGAAGATGCAAGCTGTAAAGCGCTTAGAGAAATGGCTCGTTAATGTTTATGTTATTGACGATCCTACTAATCCAGATAATAATGGTAAAGTAAAAATGCTTAGATATGGTAAGCAGCTTCATAAGATTGTTACCGAAGCTATTGAAGGTGAGGATGCTGAAGAGTTTGGTCCTCGTATCTTTGATTTAGGTTCCGATGGAGCTAGTTTAAAGATTAAAGTAGAAGATCAAGGTGGATATCCTACTTACGTATCTTCTAGATTTACTACTGTAGGTGCTCTTGATCTAAATGAAGACGAGCAGAAAGATATTTACGATAACGTATTTAAACTTGACGAAGTATTTACTCTTAAATCTAATGATGATTTAAAAGCTATGCTTAATGAGCATTACTATTGTAAAACTGAAGAAGATGCTGCTGAGGTAGTTAATACACAATCTGTAACTAATGTAGTAGCTGAGCCTGCTACTGCTTCTGTTAGTACTGCTACGGAAGAGACTACTACAGAAGATGATATTGACGAACTCTTAAAAGATCTCTAAAATGACTGAAGAGGAAAAAGCATTAATTATGAATTTTGTGGGACAGACTTATGGTCAATCCCACAAAAATGATCAAATGATAGTTGGTCAATCAAATAGCTTAGCTCCGCAATCTGAGGCAGTAAAACAACAGTTTGAAAATATAGCTCGAGCCCCTACACGACAGCAAATGCAGCATATGCAGCAACAACCGCCTGCTCCACCGCAAGAGCCGCAACCACAACCTGTACAAGAAGCTCCGCCTGTCTCTTATGAGCAAGCGGTAAAAGAATTACAAGAAGTAGAGCCGGCTCCTGCTGTTGTAGAGCAGGATAATAATCAGCTAGAATTTAATTTAAAAGATCCAGAAAAAATTGATATGCTTATTGATGCTATCAAGAGTAATGGGTTGCTATTAAAAGAAATTATATTACTCTTAGAAAAGAATGGAAGAAGAAAGAAGCCTTCAGATAAAAAACCGGGATGAATTTTTAAAGTACTTAGATTCTTTATCAAAGATTAACGAAAGTGCTATTCTAACTATTAAAAAAGATAAGATTGAGAGTCTGGTAGCAAGCCCGGATAATACTCTTATATTATATTCCGAATATAATTCTAAATCAGATTTTGAAGATAGTATCAATATCCCGGACTTAAAAAAGTTAGCTAGAGTAATAGATACTATTCCAACTAATGATATTAAGTTTAAAGTTAACTCTAATAATTTAGAATATAAGGGTAACGGTATTAAGTTTAAATACCATTTATTTGAAGAGGGGTTTCTAACTAAACCTAATCTTAATTTAGATAAAATTAATTCCTTTGAGTTTGATATTAAATTTAATTTAGATAAAAATCTTTTAAATCAAATTTTTAAAGGTAGTACTTTTGCTTCAGAAACTAATAAGATATATTTTTATACAGAAAATGATCAATTAATGGCTGAACTTACTGATAGAGCAAGACATAATACAGATAATTTTGCTCTTACATTGCAACCAGCTAAATTTGAGTTAAAGCCTACCCCTGTTAACTTTGATAATATAAGACTTCTTACTAATGTAAGTGATAGCTTTGCTGTAAAGATTAATACTCAATTTGGTGTTGTGGTATTTGATAATTCTTTAAACAATATTAAATTAAAGTATATTATATCTTCTTTAACGCAATGAACAAACAAACTAAGAACAAATTACAGACAGCTAGTTATTTTATTAAACGTCTTAAAGATTCAGGCTTCGAAACATGGAAAATTTATAATGGGTACGAGGAACATGATCCAAGAAAATGGACTGTATTAGTAGATCCAGGTGGTAAGTCAGTTTTTATTACATGTTTCGAAAATACACCATTCAAAGGCGAGTATTTATTTTCCTTTGATGATGGTAACCGTGATTTTAGACCAGGTTTTAGTTTAAAGACCTTCTCTATCGAGGTTGTAGTTAGAAAATTAATCGAAAACGGTGTCAAACAAAGAGAAGATAAAGTAGATTTACATAAATAACGTTATGGATGCTGAAGACCCTAGAGATAAAGAACTAAGAGAGCTAATTGAAGAAGCTCTTAAGCTTAATGTAGGGGAAAGAAAGAAAATTAAAGGTCAGCGTGATATTGCAGATAGAGTTGTAGCTATATTACAGGAATATCTAGATAGTTTTATATTATTAGGGTATGATATGGAAGGTAACGCATTGCAACTTAAATCAGCTAGCTCATCACAACAGCACGAAGCTTTAAACTCCATACTTATTAAGTACTTTTCTTCCGAAATAGGGAGAATGTAATGATTCGTAAAAAAATTCAAAAAAGAGACGTATACGCGTGCAAAACCGGTGATTACGCCGGACAAATGTTCATAATTATTAAAGAATCTAAGAATTCTATTGAATGTTTAAGTATTCCAGAAGTTAAAAACATTAAAATACCTATAGATTCGTTTGAAACCGGAAGGAACAGTAATATAATTGAATATGTAGAGACTATTCCTAAGTCTGTATATAAAATTAGTAAAGCGCAATACGAAAAAAATGAAAACTCTAATAATTGATGGTAATAATCTTATTCACCGTACTTTTCATACTGCTAATTTACAAAAAAAGCGATACGAAAATGCAGATGTAGCCGGTCTTCATATATATTTTAGTATAAATGCTATATATTCTTATGTAAAGCGTTTTTTACCTGAGAAAACTATCATTGTTTGGGATGAGAAGATAGATTATCAAAAGAATAAACGAAAAGAACTATCTAGTGAGTATAAAGGTAATAGATCAAGTGATAGTACCCCGCATCAAAATAATGAAGATATAAAGCTTATATGTAAAACTCTTGGTATACCTTCTATATTCCCTAGAGAGCTGGAAGCTGATGATATAGTTGCTTATATTTGTAGAGAAACTAAGGGTAAAAAGGTAATTGTATCTGTAGATAGAGATTTTCTTCAACTAATTAATGAAGATACTATTTTATTTGATCCTATTAGAAAAAAATACTTTGAAAAAGAAAATTTCGAAGAAAATACCGGGTTTAAAGATATATATGATTGGTTTACAGCAAAATGCTTAACCGGAGATAAGTCAGATAATGTATCTGGTATACCTGGATTCGGTAAAGTCAAAGTTAAAAAGTTTCTTAGCGGAGAACTTAAACTTACTACTGAGCAGGAAGAGAAATACTTTAGTAATCGCGATTTATTTAGATTAGATCTATATGAAGACTTTATTAATGAAAAAACTTATTATAAAAATCAATTAGATAGTACTGAACCCGGGGATTATAAGCTTTTTTTGAGTCTAGTTGAAAAATATAATATGGTTAATATTATAAAACGTAAAGATCATTGGTATGAAACGTTCTTTTTAAATACCTTTTTAGATTCTATAAATGATTAATCTACCTAGAGAATACGTTATACAAAAGTTTTATGAATATTCATTTAGCCCATTGTATAACAAGTTTAATAATGTATATCAAGGTGGGTGTTTTATTTGTAAAGAAGGTGGGTCATTTGGTAAAAAGCGACGGTTTTACTATATACCTGAAAATGATAACCTGTTTTGTCATAACTGCGGCTGGTCTAGTAGACCGTTAAAGTGGGTTAAGAAGGTTACCGGGTGTTCCGATACTGAAATAATTGAAGAGCTTAAAAATTACTCGGTTGAAGTAAAGATTGAAGATGAGGAAGCTAAGCCAACTATTAAAGTCGAGACCTTACCTACAGATAGTATTAATCTGTTTGATGAGCTTCAGCGCGACTTTTATAATAGCAATGATATTGTTAGATCTGTTAGACATCTTATTAAAGAACGTAGATTAGACACTGCTGTAAATAGACCTGATAGTTTATATTTGTCTTTAACTGATAGAGTACATAAAAATAGATTGGTAATACCTTTTGTTAACGAGAAAAATAGTATAGAATTCTATCAAACGAGAACTGTACTTAATCGTGATAATAAAATAAAGCCTAAGTATCTCGGTAAGGTTGGTTCAGAAAAAACTTTATTTAATATTGATAGAGTAACTAATGATCATGATAAAGTTTATGTATTTGAAGGCCCTATCAACGCTTTCTTTACTAAAAATTCAATAGCCGTAGCAGGTATTACTGAAAGAGGTAAGTCTTTTACTCAACGACAGCAACAACAGTTTGATAATGTCTTAAAATTCTTTGAAAGAGTATGGATATTAGACTCTCAATGGATTGATAGAGCTTCTCTGATAAAATCCGAAGTATTGCTTAAACAAATGGAGAAAGTCTTTATATGGCCGGAAAAATTTGGTAAAAGATTTAAAGACTTCAATGATATTGTTATGGCATGTAAGCTTGACGAGATAAAATGGGACTTTATACAAAATAATACCTTCGAGGGTATCGAAGGTATTATTAAATTGACAGAGATAAAAAAATACTCTAATCTTAAACGTACTTAAATTGAGGATTACCTGTCTGTGCTAAATACCCCTTAAAAGATTCTGTAACACCTGCAAGTTCAGTAGCTACCCTTGAAATTTTTCTCTGTTCTGATTGTTTCATTCTATCAAAGACAGTATCTGGCTCTGCATTAGCTAATTTCTGTTGAATTGAATCAGGCTCTTCACCATTAAGATAATCTAAGAATTCTTCCATCTTACCAATCCATCCTCTCAATTCGTCCTTCATAGCCTCATTTCTCTCAGCTACAGCTGATGCTGCTCTTACAGAAGGATCATCTTCACTTACCTCTACATCTAGATCAACGTCAAATTCTTCAGGGTTAGTATCCTGATCTAACGAATTTTCAAAAGCTTCTTTTTCATCATCATCTTGTTCTTTTAGTACAGTAAAAAATCTCTTTTCAAATTTAGTCATACATTTATTTATGCTCGAGCATAAATAATTTATGTGGCTAACAACGGATATTACCCTTATTTTACAGGAATTGCTGATAAACAGTATTCACCTAACTTAAACACTGATGCACAAGTAAACAAGTATAAGGAGGATGAAGCTAATCAAAAAGCACCGCCCATACTTCCTTATGAATTACAGCAGATACAGCAACTCATAGGAGATACCTTTGTCTCCCTAGCGGAACTAAGGGCTATGCTTACAGCAGCGTCTGATAAAAACGGTATAGATAGCAGTGTTATTGATAGTATTAATCAGAAAATAGATAAAGTTAATGAAATATTAACACTTGAAATTCCTGAAGATCTATCTAAAATATCTATATGAGAATAGGTATCTCTCTTTTAATAGTTTTAATAATATCAGCAGCATTAGGCTATGCTTTTAGAAACGTACTAGGATTTTTTGAAACTGCTATATTAGCAGCATTTTTACAACTAATAGCTCCTTCAGTCTGGAATGCTATTTTTAAGCATAAAGAAAAAGTACTTCAATTAGAGAGTGAAATTAATTACTTGGTAGAACTTAACACAGCAGAAGTCGACTGTCCTTGCGGTAATTACAAATTTAATGAAATTGTAGTTATAACAGATAGTACAGTTGAAAGTAAATGTCCTAAATGCGGAGGAGTTTATAGATTAGTACCTTCAGTTAAAGCAATACTTACTACTGAAGTGGTAGATGTAAATAAAAAGCCTTTCGATGATATAAAAATTGGAAAGGAAATATAATATAATATATATATGGAACGAGAATTTACTTTTAACTTAAAAGATGGTACTACTAAAAAAATGTTATTTAATGAGTTCGTTAGATGGGCTTGTTTGATAGAAGGCGTTGAAAAAGTTTCTGAGAAACTTGAAGAGGCTGGTGTTGATATGAATAAGAATGATTGGGTAAAACCTTTAGCTTTTCAAAAATATGTTGAAGAACGATATCATTCAATGAGGCATGATCTTACTGTTGAAGCTGGCTTAGGTAATATATAAGATGAAAAAGCTTACCATAGGGTTATGTGTATACGATGATTTTGATGGTATATATTTTACATTACAATCTCTAAGACTTCATCATTCAGAGGTAATGAATGAGGTTGAATTTATTATTATAAATAATAATCCTAAATCTCATCAAGGGGGTGAAATTCAAAAGTATACTAGACATATTACTGAGCCTTTAACCTATGTTGAGTACAGCTCTTACAGTTCAACTGCATTAAGAGATAAAATTTTTACCTTAGCTAACACACCTTATGTACTGGTAATGGACTGTCATGTTCTGCTAGAAGGTGGTATTTTAAAAAAGCTTATTGAATTTTATGATCAAGAAGAAGATAAAGGTAATCTATTACAAGGTCCTTTAATTTATGATGATTTGAATAATTTAAGCACTCATTATGATCTAGATACTTGGGGAGCCTATATGTGGGGTACCTGGGGCACTGATAAAAGAGGAGAAAAAAGAGAAAATAAACCTTTTGAGATTCCAGCGCAAGGACTCGGTTTATTTAGTTGTCGTAAAGATGCTTGGTTAGGTTTTAACAATCAATTTAGAGGCTTTGGTGGGGAAGAAGGTTACATTCACGAAAAATTTAGACAAAATGGTAAAGTTACATTGTGCCTACCCTGGCTTAGATGGTTACATCGGTTCCAACGACCGCATGGAGTACCATATAACTGCGATTTAAAAGATAGATTTAGAAATTATATGATAGGCTTTACTGAACTTAAGTTAGATACTAGTGAAGTAATCAAACAATTTCAAGAAGTTATCTCTTCTAAGTATATAGCTCAAGTTAAAAAGGAGCTTGGTATTACTAAGAAAAAATAGATAGGCTATTATCAGGTATTAAGAAAGGAAGGCCTCTATAGTCCCCTTCTATAGTAATATTATTATCGATAGCAAAATCATCCGCTCTTTCTTTAGGTATAATACCAATAGTTTGAATATTTAACCCTGTATCAACTAATATACCTTTAAATCTTATTGGTGTATCAACAGAAATATTGTTATCAGTTCTAAATATGGTAATATTTTGTTTAGCTGTTTCTAATAAACTAATATTAGCTTGATCAGCAATTGCTGAAATACCTACCGCGGTAGTAATGTTACTATTAGGGTTGAAACTATTACCTCTTGTAGTTAGAGTTTCAGTTATCACACTATCAGTAACTAAACCTTCAATATGTGGGTCTTTTAAGAAGAATTTACCTACTGATAAGGCGGGGCTTGATGTTGAGACTGGTGTAGTAAACGAATAACCTACAAAAACGTCTAAATTATCAAAGTTATCTAATTCTAAAGGTAAACTAACAGTAGTAAGTGTTTCAAATTTAGAGTTTACATTTCTATCTATAGATATTTTAGTACCTAAATTAGCGTATCTAAACCTTAAAGTTGTAAAATCGTCCGAAGTTAAAGGTATAGTAGGTGAAAAAGTAGATAACTCTTCATAAAAAACTAAGCTCTTATTAAAATCTCTAATACAGAGGGAATTTCTTCTTACTTCATGAGGTTTAACCCCGTCTCTACCATCTCTACCTGATAAACCATAAAGTCCAGTAGTATCAAAAACTATTTTAACTAGTTGACCGCTTAAGCTAGTAGAATCAATTACTAAATTTTCACTACTTTCAGTAAGAAGAGGTAAAGCTGCTTCAGAAAGCAATGAAACAGCTGATAAAGCAACACTAGGGTCTTGATCTCCGACATATTGACCCGGTAAAGAAGAAATTTCTGAGGTTAATGTAGTTAAGAACGTACCAAAAGCGTATTCAACAGCAGATTCAGGAGCTTGCCATGAATTACCTTCTAGACCTAGATCTCCAGGTACTTTAAAATCAAACGACCATACAATATCATAATTAGAATTATATCTAAAATCTTTTTCTACAAATTGATACGACCTCTCACCGGGTGGTAGCTTTATTTCGTTAGGTAGAGCCATTATACATATTTATTCCTGTATAATGTTAATCAAAAGCTTTTAAAATTTCATTTACCTTCTCAATTAAAATTTTACAGCTTCTGAAATCTTTTTCTTCTCCAGGTTTAAAAGAGGATTGCTCAGCTAGCTTTTTTATAAAGACAAAATCTTGGTAATCTAATCCCTCTACAACAATTTCTTTCATATATTTAATTATTCGCCGTAACCAATTATATCAACAAATACATTTGGTTGTAACCCAGGAGCTGTTCTATTTCCGTCGAGAGCAACAAATAGCTTTCTGGAAGTTCTGTTAAATCTAGCTGTAAATTGGCCTCCGTCTCCTTGTTGCGATCTACCTTGTACTGTACCACCACCGGCATCACCTAAAACAAACTTTTTAGAAGTAGCTGCAGGTAAGGCTGAATTATCAAAAGTAAAGTAGAAAGCAGCTCTATTAGGTATAGTATACTGACAATGAATAACCTTAGCAGCTACTGGTACTATGGTAGGTAAGTCAAAACCAGTCCATGAATTAACAACAAAATCAGTACCATCATTAATTAACTCTACCGGGGAGTCAAGGTAAACGTTTTTATAAATAGTAGCTTTAGAATCTGCGGGATATCCATCGTTATTTGATGAAAGACCTACCTCAATAGTACCACTTAAGAATTGAGTAGCTGTATTGTCTATACGTACTCCATTTTTAGCAGCAGAAAGTGGTGTATTAAATGATATAGTTGGAGCGCTTACCTTATCATCAACAGCTTTTATAATAAACGTGGTTGCTAAGGCAGATAATGGACTTGAACTTAAAGCACCACTAACACTAGCATTACCTTGCCCTAATCCTGAAACTACGTGGTACTCAGTACCTAAAAACGGGTCAGCTACTGCTGATCCGTATAAAGTAGCTCTCGTAAAATCTGGAAGCACAAAATTATCACCAGTACCTCCATATCTATTTCCTATAACACCAGATAAATCAGGATAATTAGTACCTGTTACAGTTGAACCATCACATTTTAACCACCCATATGGTACATCAGCAACTGCAGATATAAATGGTACTATTGATCCTACTGGTACTGCTCCAGCAGATGTATTTGGTACGATAGTTTCTACCACAGTAGGTAAAGCCCACCTTAATTGACCTGTAGGATCAGAAATTAATTGACTGTTATTAACTGAAGGCTTTACCGACGGAAAGTCATAATCAATTGCATTTATCTTTAACTTACTTGGTATCTCTAAATAACTTCCTGCATCTACTGTTCTTTGAGAAATACCATCTATATTAATAAAACTACTTAATGCTACTTTTTGCGAACCATCAAGCTCTATACTACTACCTAAAGCATTTAAATCTATATTGCCAGCTGATAACTTACCTATAGTTATTCTTTGTGATGCATCAATGCTAATAGTATTATCTCCAGCTGAAGCTAAATTAGAAATAGTAACCCAGTCGTTAATACTACCACCGTTATTTTCGTTAATAAACTGTAATATATTATTGTCACTATCAAAAGCAATATCACCTATTACTCCTGTTTTATCAGTAATAGTTTCTGCTGTACCTAAAAACTTATTACCAACTAAAGTACCACCTGGTGTAGTACCATCTCCAATAAAAACTCTTTTTGTATCTGTTGTATATCCAAATTCACCCTCATCAAGAGTTACTTCTTTTCTTTCTATATCAGTACCTCTCCTTACAAGAAGTTTTAAAAGAGTATTTTCTAAAATTTCAATGGACATATTTTTATTTAATAGTTAAAAATAGGTATGGCGTACCTATCGAATGTTTGTGAATTATTTCTCGTTGTACCAGATAAAGCTAAAGTTAAAAATCCTGCTGAACTAAGTGTATTTATATTTCCGCTTGAATCTTTTGCTGTATATGTACTGCCATCGTGTTGATAACTGTTACTAACTTGATTAGGCGCACCAGTAAATACACCTTTTACAACGCTAGTAGCTTTAATAATGAAAGTAGTATCAACTGCACTTAAATTAACAAATGCTGAATCATGTTGTCTAGCAGATAAGTAGTAGACTTTAGAACCAGCAGTACCAAAATCAGGATTCTGATTATTACCATATAAAAACTGCCCTCCGGTTAAATTAGGTACTCTAAAGTCTGTACCTCCCTCACCACCAGTATTATAATTAGTACCTATAGCATTATATAGATCACTATATTGACCTGTTTGTGAATAAACAGCGCCATCACATAAAACAAACCCGTGGGGAACAGCTCCAATAGCCCGAGCATGAGGTAGTATCGTACCAACTGGTACAAAATCAGCTCCAGTTAAGGATGTAGCTGTCATAGTATCAAAGAAAGTAGATTGAACATTTTCAACTATACCTTTACCATTAAGAGATAAAAATGGTGCTTCATAATTACCAGATACAGGTTTATTAACTAAAGAAATAGTACTATTATTAACATTGAAACTCTCCCCATCTACTGAGCATAGAGTTGTATTAATTGTTTGTGTTTCTAAATTAACATTTAAACCGTCGCCAAATATATTTAAATCTAACGCACTAAATAAAACTGAAGAAGAATCAGCAGGGCCTGCAGCTAAACGATTCCCTTCAAATATTAATCCGGAGCCAATATTTACTTGAATTGGCTCTCCATTACCACCCGATAACCCAGCTGATAAAGCTGTATTTTTAATCTCTCTTTCAGTAATTGAGTTACTTACAGGTGTTAAAAATCCTCCCGATAGTTCAAAATAATCAGTACTAAAATTAACATCTATAGCTTGCCCGTTTCTTACTAAAGCTTTACCAAAAGCTTCATTCATTAAATCATTACCATCTATAGAACTGAGTTTTATTGTAAGATGGTTACTACCATTAAATTCAATATTAGCATCATCAGGCACGGCACCTATATAAGACCAACCAGAAAGAGCATTAGTATATTGTTCAGCTGATAAAGCATATAATTTATTATTTGCATAGCCAAAATCACCTATTTGTGCACCAACATTACCACCTAATCCAGATTCAACATTAAAAGATCCAAAGTTTTTACTTCCTACAACATTACCACCTGAAAGAGCGCCATCCCCTACAAATAGTCTCTTTGTATCAATAGTATAACCTACTTCTCCTTGATCTAAAACTACACGCTCTCTTTCAGAGTCGGTTCCTCGTCTTACTTTAAATTTTACTATAGTAATATCTGCCATAATTTAATTAACTTATTCGTTTCCATACATATACCCCATAATATGGAGGTATATTATTATGTGCTTGGTTATCACCAACAAATGTTGTATCAGCTCTCAATTCTCTTGATGTATCAAAACCTGCACTATCTTTATTCGCACCATTCGTTCGTCCAAATCTATTTTTTCTTCCATGTACGTCATGCTGGTGGCTAGGCATTTCATCTATTGTTAATTCATGCTTATACTCACCTTCAGTACCTACATTTTCAGCTTCAATAATTTGAACATTGCCGTTTTTATCTGTACCAGTTCCAGCTCCTGCAAGAAAAAGTCCCTCAGAAACTAATTCCCATTCTGATCCAACCAATCTAGTACCAGGATTAACATTTTCAATTGATAAGAAAATACTATTAATTGGATATATTAAATCTAACAGTGTAGTATCTGTCGAAGATTTAAGCATAGTTACATTATGAATTGAAACATCGCTTGTCGAAATTTCTATACCTGTATAATTACCTTTACCGTCATATACACCATCAAAATCTTCAGTGAGATTATTACCACTTAAATGTATTAACGAAGTATACCTATCAGAAATAAACTGATTAGTAAAATCAGCGCCTGTTGAGGTAGAAGGTGGTGTCGACATATAATATATTTAGTTTAGGATGTTAAAATGCTATCATAAATTGCTTTCTGTAATTCAAATAATTTAGAAAATACTCTATTTATTGAAAGATAATTAACACTTTCATTACTATGAAAGTAAAAATCACGTACATTAACGTCAATACTTTCAGGAAGCTTAGAATCTAATAATAACTCTGTACCGTAAAACTTTTTACCCTTAGGTATCTTAGTGAAACCGTTATATATATTGAGAGTATCTCTTAGGATATCCTGTATAAGGGTGTTTAAATTAATACCTATTCCAGTTTCACATATATTATCAAATAAAGTTTCATCAAAAAGACATTCTAAATCCTTTTTTACTAAACTATCTGTTTTATCTTTTAATTTTGTGTAATATAATCTACCCACATTATGAAGATATAGTATCACTTCATTTTTTATTGAATCAACTAATACATTTTTATATGCTACTCTATTAGATTCAAGTAAATTTGTATTCCACTTCCATTGATTATTATCAAATAGATACTCTGTATTATCAAATAGTAAATCCGGAGGTAGATTTAAATCATTTCTATTTAAAACTGAAATAGTTGGATCAGGATTAGATAGTAAGCGTTGGGAAATATTAGAATTATCATTAATAGTAAATAAATTACTATCAAACTCTGAAAATATTACATCTAAATCAACTGTAGTATCAGTATCTCTATATATAAAGTAACCTACAGGTCTATTTTCTTTAAAAAATAGGTAATCAGGAGTAAAATAAAAAACAGTATTAGGAAATTCTGGAAAAGTAAGCGTACTTATAGCTCCACTTTTACTTATTTTTTGAGCATCATCTTTTTCTTTAAAAAGTGGGTAAAAGAACCCTGTTCTGTTATTATTTGTACCAAAAACTGTATAAGATGAATTAGTTTTTTTAGGTGATTTATATCTAAATTGATTATCGTAATTTATTCTAGTACTTTTTTGAGGATCAGGTATAATATTAGTTTCAAAATAATTTTCTAAATCAATTTTATAAATTAAAAATTCAGATACATTACTTACTGGCTTAGTTACTATTAAAAGTAAGTCGTCATGACCTCTTAATGCAATTTTTACATACTCTGGCTCATTTAAATCAGATAATTGTATAGTTTTCAACACCTCAGTCTCATTTTTTAAGGATAACTCAATTAATATATCACCTGCATTATTAGAAACTAATGCTCCTTTATATTTTTTACTATAACCTATATTATTATTAACTAATTTATTATCTGATACTTTTATTCTATCAATTAATTTAAGAGTTTGGCATGATCGGTATATACTTTCATCAAATATATTAACAAATGGTACAGAACTTTCTATATCTAAAGAATATATTAAATGATTTGCTTTATCTACATAAATGTCTAAAAGTCTATTGTTGTTATCAAAAGTAACTAAGCTTAAATTTTTAATATCACTACCAAATGCACCTGAAAATGCTAGAGTTTTTGAATCTGTACTTATAGTATATATAAATCCATCTTCGTAAGTTTCAACAAAACTCTCCGTAGTGTTATCTAATTCAAAAAGTTCAGGAAATGTATTTTTATCTGCACCAGCAAATGGATCAATTTGATAGGGCTCTTGTAAGTTCTTTATAGTAACCCTATCATCATTACGACTATCTATTGTTGTTGATGATAATCCAAAAAATGCACATGAGCTTAAGTTATCACTACTAGTAGCCGAATTATATAAAGAAGGATTATATACTTGACTTAAACTAAAAAGAGATAAATTATTTTCAAATAATGTTCTAAAGTTTCTCTTTAAAAAATCATTACTTAATATATTTCTAGGTGAATAATTTAAACTGCTAACTAAATTTGTAGTTGTTGATGTAACATTATTGTCGAATTCTCTCTTATCTAAAAAAGCAAAAGTAATAAAATTATTTTTAGCGCTTAGCGCTTGCGAGGTTTCAGTTTTAGTTCTACCGGTATACGCTTCACCTTCTTCTACATTAAAAAAGCCTTCATAATCTTTTCCATCTAATGTAAAAGCATTACCGTCAGTAAATTTATAATAGGATATCATAGGTAGTTCTTAAAGTTTAGCTTGTTAATTACAGTAGTAGCGGGTAAGTCTTTTGATAACACGGCTATTAAATTATCTTTAACATCATTTAAAATATCAGTGTTACTTATATTTAAATTATTAACATTTATATCAACTACATTTGATTTTGACTTTAAGTTTGTAGCGAGTGTATTAAGCACCTCAATATTATCAGTATAATTCTTCATACCGCAAGGTAAACTTACAATTAAATCGTCAATCTTAGTTATAGCTCTACTAAAAACAGTTAGTAGTTCATCTTCTTGTGAAAGAGGCTTAAGAGATAAAAATATATTAGTAAGAGTATCAAGTCTATCTAAAGAAGCTCTTAATATATCACCTTTAAATTCACTGCTTTCTAACTTTATATTACCAAAAATAATTTGTTTATTCGAATATCTAAAGCTGTTAGTATTAAAAGAAAATATTTTTACTGAATTTAAATATACATTACCCTTACCTATTTGATTATTAAATGAAACTACTAAATCATTATCATTAGTTTCAGTCAAGGTATGGTCTGTATTAAAAAATTCGTATGTTTCATTAGCATTATCAAAAAAAGTAAAGTTTAACGATAAATTATTTTTACTTTTAACTATACTAAAACCTGCTTCAATTTCATTAAAATGTGAAAAAACTTTAAAATCTTTATCAAAAAACTTAAACGCGATGGCGTAACCACCATTATTATTAATATCTTTATAATATGTAGGTGTTTCTCTTTCCGCTTTAGGTAAATCGCAAAATCTTACCCGTATATCTTCTTTTACTTTATCTATATCTATTCTCTCGTAAGTATATTCTTTTTTAGGTTCGAAGGTTAAGTCACTTTTTTTATCAAAGAAGAATTCTTTTTTAACATCATTTTTTAGAGCAGTATTATCGTTAATAAGTTTTTCAATAGCATCTAAGTAGGTAACTTGATATATCGGCTTACCGTTTAGCGCATCTTCTTTAGTAGTGTAATCAGGATAATAATATCTATCAACCCATAATCCCTCTTCTCCTGGAGCTCCTGATAACCAAGTACACAAATATTGCTCTTCTGTATCAGGCATATTTTTTATTTTTTTATAAACACGATCAGAAAAATATGGATATGGGTAAGCAAATGACCCACTCTCTGTAAACTTTGTATCATTAATGTTAAGCTTTGTAAATGGATCTAATGATGATGGTGCTGTAAAAATATTTGTACCTGGGGTAAATTTATAATTTATATTATAAGTTACATAGTTAAGCTCTAATGTAGAATCTCTTTCAGATGGAATATCGTTAAATATACTAGTATAGTTTCTAATTTTTCTAGCAAAAACAGCATTATCTTCTGAACTAATTAAACTATTAGATGAAGTAAAGGTGTCAAAGTTATCACTTATGTTTTTAAGATTTAATATATTAAAGCTATTTTGTGATAAATTACCAGACTTGTAAAATAGATAATTAGAATCTAAATTAAAGGCGCTTCTATCATTATTAATAAGATAATCTGTATCAGTATACTCTACAAACGATGTGTCTAGAGGATCTGATATAGTAGTAGAAAGATTAAACGTAATTTTAGCTGATATAGAGTTTATAAAAAACTCATTTGTATTTTTATCTGAAATATCTTCACCTATTAATTTAGTATCTTCAGGTTTTATAGCATACTTTTTATTATTCTTTCTAGTAAAAAAAGCTAAAAACTGATTATTGCTATGCTTAGTTAATATGTACTCTATTTTTTTACCTTCCTCGGTTAAAGTATTTTCTGCTGCAAAAAATACTTCTATCTTACCATCCACTTCTTCGTTATCTGAACCTACTAAATAATATCTTATGTTATTATCTACGTAAGATAAAGTACAGTAAAAATCATCTATAAACTCAACTAAAAATAATTCCTTAGAAGAGGTTTGAAAGTTAGTAATACCAGTAGCTCCATAATTTTGATAGTTGTTATAGTTAAGTGTATCCTTAAAAAACTCTCTCTTAATCTCTTTTACAAATTTTAAAAAAGTACCCTTCTTTCCTGGTAGGCGTGAAAAATTTAGCGATGTATAAATACTCGGTGGTTTTATATTTGTAGAGTTAAATTTAACAATTTTAGTTAAATCTGTTCTTTTTGTAAGATAAAAATTACTAAAGTTTTTATTTTTAAAATCTCTTGAACCAGATAGAGCATCAATAAAGTTAAACGAATAACCACCTGCGTATGTTCTAGAAAATTGTTCTAGATTTAAAGAATCTATGCATAAAGAACCCTCATTGAATTTAAGGGTACTTAAACTAGGAATACGACTACTCATTTACATATATATTTAAGCTGTAAATTAAATTCACTTTACAATTTTTATAATATCATCTTCCTTATCAATAATTACATCACCACCACCTTCTTCTGCTTTTTCGAAGTTTTTACCTACATCATTTACAATAAAAGATATTTCTTCATCTCCTTCTGTTTGGTTATTAACTTCTAAAACATAATCATCAACCTCACCTCTAAATACAAAATTTGAAGAGTAATTTACATCTTGTAATATATTACTGTCTATTAATTCTAAGTCACCAATATTTTCATAGTAACCTTCAGTTCTTACTTTTATAGGGTATGTTATTTCGGTAATATTCCCATTTATATACTGAATACCTATTTTTAAATCCATGGATTTTATTAACGCAGTAGCAGAAGGTTTGTAGACATGTTTGTATGTTTTAGATAAAAATACTGGTGCTAACCCTTTAGTAATTTCATCAAAAATACTATCAGTTCTATAAGTTCTAAAGGTAGTCAATTCAGGTTCTTCAATATCAGTACCATCACCCCAATCAATACTTATATACGAGGGAAAAATATTTTTATAGATGTTTACAATATCTAAACTTACTTCAGTTAAATCAAATAAATTTAACTGCTCACCTGTTGCAGTTAGTGCAGATTGCGATGTAGATAATGCAAGAGAAAACGTATTCATAATATAAGTGAGTTGCTTTCACTTCCCGGAGGAACTGAACTAATGTTAAAGTTAAAAGATGTTAAGGTTCTAGATATGTTTTCAAAGGTATAAGTCTTATTATCATATACAGCTCGTAAATTTTCATCTCTCATAAACAATACATTATCGTTAGAGTCTATATTAACTATATAATTTACTAGCAGTGGCGACTTATTTTGATCTTTTAACAGGTAACTAATATTAAACATATCAATATCACTACGATATGAAATAACAGGTGTATCTGCTTCATTGTATCTAATATCTATTCCCGATAAAACAAAAAGATTTCTTCGTTCAACTAATTCAGAAGTACTTTTTGGAAATATTTTATTTGTCTTTTTATCAGTATAGCTATATTTGTAAATTTCTGGATATACAGATAACGCTTTTGTATCTGTACTGTTTGATAAAGATTTTAATTGATAGTAGTATACGCTATTATTAGTTGAATATCTATTACTAATCTTATCAAAACTATCAGTATTAATTGAAAGTGAAATATTATTAGTAAACGGGTCAACATATTTATTGTTTTCAAATCTTAAAGGCTCAATAACAAAAAATGAACTAGTCTCAATAAACAATGTATCATATAATAGATCAAAATTAACAACTCTACTACTTAAATCATTTTTAATATTAGGCGAATGCTTTGAACTTAAGTAGTTAACAGCAGTAAATAAATGGGAACCAACATTTGTTGATTTGTTATTAACAAATATTTGACCTGATAATTTTTCTGCATTATATCTACCTTCTTTAGATGATATGTCTGATAAAAGAATTGAAGGTTCTAGAACTGTACTATCATAAAAATATTCTTCTTTTTGTGGTGAATAATCAAACAATAATGTATCAGTAAATTTACCTCCTTCCATTCTAGTAAAGTCATCTTGTATACCAGATAAAAAGTAGTTAACAAAAAACGTACCTGATGTTGTAGGTACAGCACTATCGCAGAGTGCTCGCTGCAGCGTGTTCCAGTTTGTAGGGTTATATCGACCGCTTACCCCAGCTATACCAGCATCAATTAACTCAGAATAATAATATTGTAATCCACTATCAAAAGCAGCGCTTAAATCCGATGATCTCGGTTCCGGTAAAAACTCATCACACCTTTTCATGAAAAAGGCACCATCTTTAACGCTAGCTGTCTCTACATTATTATCGATTATATCAGTATTATTAGTAGTAGGCTTTATTAGTTCTTCATAGGGGGCAAAATATCTAAAGAATATATTATAAGCTGAACTTGGTAACTGTGGTGAGTTGTCGCCTATAGTAGTTAATCCATTTGTAAAAGAAGTAATCCCTGACCTCTTTGTTTCTAAAAATGTTGTTTTATCAGTTACTGAATAATCAAAACTAAATTCAGAATCAAAAAGAGAATCATAGAATTGATAACCATTTAAAACTAAATTAAGAATTTTTTTAGTTTCAATAGTAGTTAGATTTTCTCTAAATAAATTATCGTCTTTTACTAGTCCAAAAGTATTACTATATATGTCAGTTTTGCTATCAAAAATATATCCTTTATTAAAAAGAAACGACATGTCTGCATCTTCATCTCTCTCAAAAAAAGTTGAACTATATCCAAGATAAGAAGTATCGTCTTTATCAGTTAGTGGCTGTAATTTAGCTAATCCACTAGTAAGATTTTTTACAAATTCTGCTGGTTCAATATTAAAGACAAGAATATTTTGATTATTGGTATATATACTTGGATCGGGAAAAATATATAAACTATCTGGCTCATATGATTCTTTAAACCCAAACTCTATAGCGTTGGCTTGTATTACATTAATTCCAGTTTTAGTAGGTTTAAAGAAGCCGGCCTCTCTTTCAGTTTCAATAGAGTTAGCAAACACCGACGCAGTAGTAGGGTAATCTTGATTTAAAAAATTACGGTAAGGCGCTTCTGCTTCTATTAATTTTTCATATACAAACTCACCTGTACTATTAGAAGATATATAGTAAAAATCTGTACCAATATATTTTTCAGTTAAATCTTTTTTATTTTTAAAAAGTTCATTTACTTCTAATATATCTCTTAACTCATCTCCTAACCCTTGAAAAACTTCTTCTATTAATTTTGTATTATTACTTAGAAATATATTATCAGTAGGGAGCTCACTAGGATCATAGCTTTTAAAATGCTTACCATACTCTTCTACATCTGGCTCTTGATTAAAATAAGAAGTAAAAGTATCAAAATACTCAGTTAGATCGACTTGTATATTACTTTTTATAGTTTCTATATCGTAAGTAAATTTAGCATCTTCTCTATTTTCTAAAAAATCTAATATTATCTCAGTAGATCTTTTTTTAATGTTAAAATTACTACCCTTAGTCTTATACTTAATAGCTACATTTTGTAAATTTTCTCTTTCACCTTTATAGTAACTAGCTACTTCTCTAAGTTTTTTACTATAGAACGAAATAGCAATAGATAAATCATTCGGATCATTAAAATCAATTACTGATAAAAACTTTTTCTCTGTTTCATTACTATAAAAAATTGAAAGTTCTTTTAAGAAGTCTCTATATCTATCTATAATTATTTTTTTATTATCTGCACTCTTATCGTTAGTGGCTCTATTCCAATTATTAAGATAATGCGTATAGTAATTCTGTAAGGTATCCGGTTCAAACGAAACCTTAACAACTTTCATAAAATCTATAAAAGATAAAGCTTGATTTCTATCTAACGCATTTTCCCTCTCAACATTAGGATTAGTAATAGATTGAGGTACTGGCGGAAATCCTTTCTGAACACTTTCCATTTAATATATTTATTAGTCAAACAGAGATAGACTACTAAATAAAGAATTACGAAATACTATATCTTCTATTTTATTATCTCCAGAGAACGCACTTAACGGGGTATCAAAATCAAACGTGTTTTTAGGATCAGTAAAGTCAAGTAATCCGTCAGTTACAGAACCTTCTACACCTGATGTATAGCTATAAAAAGTATAAAAACTAGTTAAATCTTCAGTAGAAAAACTTTCAGGTAATACTAAAGGCCAAGCCCAATTAGTACTATAGGTACTTAAACTATATTCAGTAGTAGTACCATTTAAAAATGATACAGCGCACAATGGTTGAAAGGAATTTAAAAGTATACACTGCTTACTAAATTTTTCTTTAGCAACTATATCTGTACCAGCTGTAACTATATATGAAAGTGTATCAATTTTATCACCAAGATTAGTACCATATACTGTTGGATTACCACCTCCTTTATCATCTAAATTTTGACTAAATTTATTTCTTGTACCCTTTAATTTATTATATTCAGTAGAGAATAAAGAAATAAATCTAGCTACACTAGGTGGAAAATTAAAAAGTGATTGATCGTATATATTAGCTTCTTCATTAACTAACTTACTTAAAGATATAATTGATCTTATATCACATGAATCAAGATCAATTTTATTATCTACAAAATTAAAAATTTTAGAATTGATAGTTTTGCCTAATGAAGAAGAAGAACTACTTAAATCACCAAAAATAGAACCTATAAAATCATCAAATAAAACATTTTTATCTAATAAAATTTCTTGAAATCTTAAACTTTTAAAAATATCTGTATAATCAACATTTTCGTTTTGCTTTGAAAATCCATAAAAATCTTTAGGAAATGCAGTCAGTGGGACTGCATTACTTGTCAAAGCTAAGTTAACAGAGCCATTAGTAAATAAACTGCTTACTGTAAGGGTTAAAGAAGTTGTTTCAGTAGAAAGACTGTCATTAAAAGTAAGACCCCCATAATACCAAAAATTAGTATCTACACCATCAATAGATCCTGATAAGCTTTCAATAGTAAAGTTACTACTACTTACATTTACACCGTCTTTTTGTAAGGTAAATGTTGGGGTTCCTATAGCAGATAAATTTTTAACTGTAAAATTTTGTATACTTTTAGGTTTTACTAAAAATGGTATCTGAACACCTTTGAATTGAACTGGGCTTATACCAAATATAGTTGCTTCTTCTAATCCTTCACTATCTAATCCATTTGAAGTAGCATTTAAACTTGATATTTTAAATGTTGATGAAGCTACGGCATCTACATTAGCAGTTAAAGTTATACCTAAATTATTATTATTATCGTTTACTGAAAAATTACCAGACTTATCTCTACTAAAAATCTTTTTTCTATCTTTAAATAATTCTATACTTATAGGGCTACTTACTGAATTATCAGTACTAAAATAAAAATTATTAATACCGGATGAACCTACATATAAACTACCTTTATCAGTACTTTTAGCTGGTACTATTATAGGAGGATTTACTCCAGAAAGTTTAACATAAACATTTTCCGAGCTTAATGTTAATTTAGATACTTCATTGTATTCATGAGCACTTAAATTATCAATAAAGGCTCTTTCATAAAAAGAATGATACCGTTTTAAGTGATTAAATTTATATGGTAGTAAGTCAAAATAGTTAGGTAGTCCTGTTCCGGAAATACTAAAAAATATATCATTGTTAGTATTATAAAAAGGAGAATTATTTGTAATAGTAATAGCTTCTGAAAAATGACCTGCAGATAGAGTTAAAGTATTGTTTGGTATACTTATAGAAAAAGTATTTTCTATATAATCTTTAATATCAACGTTAGCAGAGTAGGAACCTAATACATTGTTATTTTGACAATCTCTTAATACCATTCTCACCTTATACCTACCAGGTAGTTCATAAGTATGAACAGCAGTAGTTGAATGAATTATTGTACCATCTCCTAAATCAAAAGTAGCAGTAGTGTTATTTAGATCTTGTAAAATTGTACAACCTGCTGGAATGTCTGCTACAAATGTTAAAGGAGTAAGAGATAGATTATAGGAAGATAAAACGTTATCTTGTTTATAATCTTCTACTCTAAATAAGGCATAGGTTGTATTAATATTACTCATCTATTACTGTTAATTTAGCAGCTAACGAATTAGGGTTTATTAAGAACGGAAATTTAAAAAATGGTAAAGATACGTCTTGGTTAACTAAACTTATATCAGCAGATGGATAAAGAGGATTATAAGATATAAATGATATGCCACTAAAAGATATATTTTCGTTATTATTTCTAGTTTCTATTCTTTTTACACCTTCAACACTTAGTATTTCAGATACAAGAGTAGAGAGAGATAATTGCTGACCTAAGTTATTATTAGTAGGACCAAAAAACTTTGTTATAATAGCTAAAATTCTTGATTTTAAAATTTCTTTATTAATTTTATTATTAGATTCTCTAACTATAACTAACTTTGTATTTTTAGATACTTCAGGTTCTAAGTCAACTTGATTAGAAAATCCTAAATCAAAAGCCATATAAATAGGGTCTCTTGGAACTACTTCATGACTAATAGTTTTTCTTTCTAAAGAAGAATCAACTATAAGCTTTTTAATTGAATTACTTAAAAATGGAGGATAGTCACCGTCTTTAGCTATATTAAATCTAGGTACTGTAAATATATTAATATTATTAAAATCACAACTATCAGAAAAGTTGACTTGATTAAGTAATACTCGATTTGATTTATCAGGATCTACACATATATTATAAAAATACTGTATATAATCATTAATAAAGGTCTGATTACTAACAACTTTATTATCTATTAATATATTAGAGAAATTTTTACTTATAAAACCTTCGTAATCAGTTACACTAACAAGTCTTTGTTGAGAGCTAAATAATTTAGGTGCGTTTTCTCTTATTTCATCTACTGTTTCTTCTGTAGTTATAGGAGAAGACGGTTGTGGATTTTTAAAAGTTAAATTAGAATTATTTGCTGATGATATAAATGTCGTAGAATCTTTGTTGGTATATGTATCATCAAATATTTCTCTTTGTCTAGAGCTATCATAAACGAAAAGCTTATTACCGTTTATAGCATTTGTACTTACTATACCCCTTTGCCCGTCTGATAAAATATAATTTATAGATACAACGTCGCCCTTTGAAAGCTTTCTACCTGAAGTACCATCACCAAATTTTATTTCAAAGTGACCATTTTCGTTCAACCGTTTTTCATAACACCTTGAATTATTATCTTTAATATATAAACTATCTACTTCGCTATATTCATAATATAAACCAGAACTAGCTTCTTTAACATAAACACTAACAGTATCATCTGCTATAAATCTCCCACTATCTCCAGGGTCTAGAATATTATCAACAACAAGAGTAACCTTTTCAAAATCAGTACCCTGTGCAGTATAATCAGGATATTCACTTACAGATCCTTGATATAGTATTACATTGTTATCAAGTTCAGTTAATTTTTGCTCTTTTTGATCAGCTATAGTAAAGCTATAATCACTATTAAAGGTAAAAGGAATACTATCTACTAAGAAGAAAGAATATTTTTTAATAGTATAATTACCTACTGCTAAGTCTGCATTTGCAGTAGCGTTTATTGAAGCGAGAGAAGTTTTTTTTCCAACAGGTTTATATCCTATAACCTTAACAATTTTATTCATGTTTTCGTATAAGGTCGCCTGGTCGAAAGTAGATTCGGAAGCTGTATTATTTAAATAAAATAACAAAACATGATATGAATAAGCAATTATATCTATAATAGCAGCTAAATTACTACCTTCAAAATTTTGATCAGTAAATTTTTCATTTTCATTTAAACGTTGAATAATGAAATCTTTCAAACTTACCGCGTCAAATGCTGCATATGCATCTTGCGGTAAGTTAAAATCTAAAAAATTATTGTTTTTATCAGCCATTTTTATATAAAGTTATATCCATTACTATTTAATACAGATCTAAGTGATAGTCCATATACATTAAGAGACGGTACGTTTATTTGTAGTGTAATATTATATTCCTGTTGATCCTCATTAGCACTTACTTCTACTTTTTCTAATTCTATTCGTGGTTCGAAGTTAGGTAAATTTTCTTCTATATCAGATTGTATCTCTAATTCAGTAAAAGGACTTACAGGATCGAAAATAAATCTTCTTAAATCTATTCCAAATTCAGGGTTTAGAATTTTTTCTCCTGGTGATGTAAGTAAAGCATTTGCTATACTATTTTGTATTGACTCTATATCGTATAAACCTTGTACGTCTTTAAGCTCCTCTTTACGATTTAACTGACGATTAAAGGAGACTCTATTCTCAATATCAAGAAATAAGTCTTTATATAGATATTGCTGCTTAAGAGCTGCGTCTTCTGCCTCAGTAACTGATACTGAATCTATCTTAATTAAAGCCATTACTTATATATTTAATAAGAAACCTCTTTTAGACTTCCTCTTCATATTTTAACTCTCTCTCACTATCATCTTGATATATATTTTTTAATATTTCAGCAGCTAAATCATCAAAGCTTTCTTCTTCCTCTTCCTTATCTGCTATATGTAATGCTGCAAGATATTTATTTTTAGCATCCTTTGTACCTTTTGTGCACCCAACCTTCTTTGTACCCTTATATACACAATACTTATTACCTTCTTTTTTAGCTTTATATGGCATTTTTACTGTAAATATTTATAGATTTAATAAATAATTATATGTCTAAACAACACAGAAATTTCGGTAAAGATATTCACCAACTAAACGAGACGTACAACGAGATGTTGAACGGAGCGCATATGTTTCAAAATACAGGTAATCCTCAAGCTGCAGCTGATAGTATGAAGGAAGAAGATAGACCATTTTCTCCTAGTCACGGTGCACAAGATAAGATTCCATTTGAAGATAACGAAGATGATAAAGGTATTGATCATCTTAAGCATGCTTTAAAGATGCTCGGTAAGGCTAAGCTTATGAAGCATCTCGAAGAGATGGAAGAGGATATCGAAGATGAAGAGTTTAATTTTAAAGGTGGTGATATTGAACACGACTGAGCTTCTCACATTAAACATCCTCAGTTTGGGGAGTCAGTCAAGAAAGTCCTTCACCATAGCTTAACTTCAGCAGGCGTTATTGAAGAATATTATGTTGAACATAACGGTAAATTAGCAAAAGTACTTGCTGAAGAAGTTACAGTAGTTCAATTAAATGAGCATGGTGGTAGCGGTAAGAAGAAGAAAAAGAAATAGCGCAATTACGGCCGATCTGGCATAAATAAATATATGGCTAAAGAAAAGAAGTTTGTAAAGCTCTTTGAAAATTATATGCGTAGATTTGAACGCGGCGGCTTTTTAGTAGGCGACGTTTTTAAGTTTAATGATGACTTTAAGAGTCATGACGCATATAAAGGTTTAGGAGATAACATTAAAGAGCTTATAGATGACATGATTGAATCAGGTCTTCATATTAGAGTTGTTAATATAAAAGATACAGACCCAGCTCGTTATCCTTCAAATGATCAAACTTCTTCTCTTAAAACAGTTTTAGACATAGCCTTAGATACCGGTGGAGGTCGTTTTTCTCATTATTGTTCTGTACCCTGTGGGTTAGGTCAACCTGTTCAATATGCTCCAAATTTATTACCTATTCCTGACGCTATGAGACGTAAGGATAATGTTAATATTAAACCTGAAGAAGCAGAAGAGGATAAAGATAATATTCAAAATAAGACAGACAGGGGTAATGGTGAGCTGAGTAATACTGAAAGATCTTTACCTAAGGACAATACCCAAATTCCATCACAGCCAGCTACCCCATCTCAAGAAGTAAATTCTTATACTAAGCAGTATATCCCTAGTTAGACCAGTTAGAGGTAACTCTAGCTACTCCCCATGGTAGATTATTAACTACAGCATAATTAAAGAGTAATTCTGGACCTCCTGTCCCTTCTCTAGTTGCTAAGACATTCCAGCCAGTGAATGTATCATAATACTCAGATGTATAGCTTATACCGGCTTTACCAGGCCATGTAATTACAAAATAGAGATTATTTAGATTTTGCCCAAATCCCCATTCAAGCATATTGTTGACCATAGCTGCTGGAGGTTCATTAGGATCAGTCGCTTTTTTAATTCTCTTAAATCCCGCAGGAGGCCAGGTAGTTATTATGCGCTGCGCCGGTAGCATATTGTTTGTAACAGACCATTTAGGAGCTTGTAAAAAGATAGCAGAAGATGATATTAACGTATAGCTATGATCTGTATTACCATCGCCTACCTTCTTCCACCCTTCAGTTAAAGGAGGAAATTGTTGCTTTAAAGTATAATAATATCCTTCCCATTTGCCTTCTCTTTGTATCCAAAATATATCACCCCTCGACTCATCTCCTTTTAACAGACCAGGTGAACTACTAATGTTAGCTTCAGCAAATGAAATCGGCACAGGTGTTCCTCTGTTTATAAGAGTCCAACTCTTATTTGAAATAATATTATTGTTTGCTCTATTTACGAAGCCTCCTATAGCTAATCCCCAATCTTCATTTCTTTTTGATTCATAAAAGAATCCTCGTTTTACCATTGTTCCAGAGACGTCTTGGTCGCCATAACCTACAGCTCTCCAACCTCGAGTTATAGGAGGAAATACATCTCCTCCCGGACTCCAAAAAATTTGTAACCATGTACCGTCTTCATTTGGCACCCATATAATGTCAGCATTTGCTGGGTTAGTATTACCTAGTACATAAGCAGCAGAAGATGGTCCAAATATTTTACCTATTGATCTAGATACACTTCCATTAGGATTGACTGATGTGTTAAGGCCTATAAGTGTTAAAGAGTTAGCTCTTATTCTCTCAACTTCAAAACCTGATAAGTTAGAGACAGTCTGGGCTCCTAAAGGGGATACTATTGCTAATAATAATATTAAGAGCCTTATTAATAATAAAGGCTTCATATATTATATTTATGCTTTTTCTAAATTTATTAAACAGGCAAATGCATTAATTTCTTTATCTACAACGAAAGCGCTCTTATAAAGATGATCTGCTATAGTAGCTATCATAGCTTTCTTTTTAATATCTTCCATTTTTTGATCATAGATATAATCTAAAAGATTCGCTAACAACGTATCATAATCACCTTGAAATCTATCTTCATTTTCTATCAAGTACTTTCTTAATTCGAGAGACTTACCCGCGGCTAGTCCTTCGAAGCACTTAGATAACAACTCGTTATCAGACACGTTACTATCAATAGAGAGGACTGAATCAATAACGCTTTTTTGAAGCTCGTTAATCGTTTTCCGTAGATCGGGGAAGTAACGCTTGACGAGTTGTATAAACTTTTTCTTTTGCTCATCACTTATATTTACATTTTCTTGTTTTAGAATACTATAACATCTTTTAACAGCTTGCTCAAGAACAGGTTTAAGATCTAATGACTGACATCTTGATTGTATAGCAGGTATAATTTTATGCTTATAATTAGCTGTAATAATGAATCTACAATACTTAGCATACGTTTCCATAGTATTACGTAACGCAGCTTGTGCTTGTGCTGTTAATCCATCTCCCTCATCTAATATAACTACTTTTACACCACCATCAAATGACTTAGTTTGAGCAAAATTAGTGATATTATGTCTAATAGTATCGATACCAGACTCATCAGAAGCATTAATATAAAGGTAATTACATCCGAGAATATCGTTAACAATAACTCTAGCAAGGGTGGTCTTACCAGTACCAGGATTACCAACAAAAAGAAGATTAGGTATTTCATTTTTAAACCCTTTAATAATATTAAGAGTACGCTCATCTAGAATAATATCATCTAGCTTAGAAGGTCGATATTTTTCGACCCATATTTTATCAAATTCAATCATAATTAACGACCAGATGAACCAAATCCTTTTTCACCTCTCTGACTTTCAATAATTTCACTTTCACTAGTCTCTACAGTATAGTTTCTATACACAACAAATTGAGCAATACGATCACCTGCCTTAACCTCATAATCTTTATCAGTAAAATTATATAATTTAATTCCAGCATCTCCACGGTAGCCTTGATCTATAATACCGGGATGAGGAAAGATACCATGCTTAAATCCTAAACCCGATCTACCTTCAACCTTTACCCAAAATCCAAAAGATATATAAGCAAATTTTAAACCTACATCTACTACAGCAGAGCCTTTAGCAGGAATAGTAATATCCACTACCGAAGAAACATCTAATCCAGTATCGTTATCATGATTCTTACGGGGTAGAACTGCTTTATCGTTCGTTTTCTTAAACTTAAGTTCCATACTCATATTATATAAATACTAAAAAATATATCAACTGAATAAATATATACGTGGACGAAGATCTTAATGATGCTGTTGATGATATTATTACCCAGTTAAAGGGTAATAAAAAGGTATCTCATAAGATTGAGGAGGAAGTTTTAAGTAAAGAAGATTTAGAGGATTTTTTAATTGAAAAGAGTAGTAAACTTATTAATAAATCTCTTAATATAGTGGATAATGTAAACGATTATATTAGTTCTGCTCCAGAAAATCGTGATGTTGCAGCTATGGCTGAACTTATTAAAGCTACTTCTTCTTCTATAGAAACATTAAACAAGTTACATACTGCTAAAGAGCGAAATGAGACTCAATTAGAAGTTAAAAAGATAGATGTTCAGAGTAAAGAACGAATTAGTATAGCAGACAATCAAACTAAAGTTCTACTTTCTAGAGAAGATATTATGTCAGCTCTAATAGAGGGCGATGATAAGAGCGATGTTATAGATGTTTAATCGGTAATAGGTTCTTCTTTAACTTCTTCCCCACTACCTAATTGACCTTCAACAGTGTTAACTGTAAATATCTTATCATCATCACCTTCTATCTTAAACGTAAACTCCTTACGCTTATCTGATTCATATTGATTACCTATAAGATCAGTCTCTATTTCTGTTTCTTTAATTTCAATCTCTTCTATACCCTCTTCAGTATAAGATCTAGACATATAAATTAATTTTTTATCTACTGCAGCTCTTCTTGATTTAGCTTTATTCTTTTCGCTATCAAAATAATTTATTAAGCGATAAAACTTATAAACTTCAAAATCTTCTTCTCCTAAAAATTCTTTAACCTTATCAAAAATATCCTCACTTATTTCTTGGGCTACTTTAAAGAATTCTACATCTGCTACCCCATAACACCCATGTGATCTAGTATTAAAACCATCAACTTGTTCTTCTTCTTTTCTTAAATCTTGAGATTTATCAATAAATGGTAAAGTATTATCAATATCAGTTAAATGTAAAGATGCATTATTAACTACATCTGATGTACTAGCAGTAGCAATACTTATTAAACCGTTTATAAAGGAAGTAGATTTATTAGAAGTTAAAAGGGCGTTATTAAAAGCTACCCCACCATCTTTAAAAAGTGGAACTGTAGTATTAGATCTTGCAAGATTACCATTAGTACCTAAGGTATCGCTGTTTACCTTAAAGAACCTTTTTACTTCTCCAGGAGGCCTAGCTAACGAAATAGCATTAGCTGCTAAAGGTCCTGTAAAGAGTAATGATTTGTAATATTCAATAGATTCTATACTTATTTCTTTACCCTCTTTATCTATTTTATTAATAAATTTTTCTAATTGACTAATACCTATGTGATAGATTTTTTTAAACTCTTCCATGAATTCCTTATCTTTATCTGAAAAAGCTTCTACTACTTCTTTCTCAATAAGTTCATCAAATTGTTCCTTAGTTCTTAATAAAGCTCTAAGAATTTCTACATTTTTAGTTATTTGTGGTTCGTCAGCCATTAGTCTATATCATCATCTATTTCAGTTCCAGGTCCTACATAAGTCTTTACACATTGTATACTATTATGATATGTATCTCCTAAAAATTTATGCCTACACTTAGTAACTAGCCACCGACCAAGTAATTTTTTATCTACATCTACAGGATCATCTGTTCTATAAATATCAATAAATTTACCAGCCGATCTATCAGTATCACCTAAAACTCCTATATTAAGAGTTAAATTATAAAATACTAAATTTGAAGTCATTTCTGCTTCTGAAAGATTAGAAGTTTTTTGAAGAGAAAAAGGAGTACTTATAGTTCTAAACATTTCTTCTTTCTTATGCTTGTTTAAAGGTAAGAAAGGTTTGGGCTTACCACCTGTACTCTTAAAAACATCTACAAAGCTCTTAGTCCATTTCTCTTTTACCTCTTTTATTCTTTTTTCTCTCATTCCATGTTCTCCTAAAATTGGATCATAGCCTACAGATAAAAAATTCATAAAAAATTCATTGCTATAATCAAGCATAGGTGTAGTAAAATTTGTTTGAGGTAACTGAGTTTTATATACATTTACCTCTGCGTCTGGAGGGGGATTATTCTTGTTAGGTTTTATCTTATCAACTAAGTCATTAGCTGCAAACCCTTCTAAAATATTGTCTTTATTTTCTTTAAATATTTTCGTTAACGGAGTTAAATTATATTTTTTAGCTTCTCTATCGAATCGTAAAAAAGATCTTGTAACTATATCTTCATCTTCAAAGTAATAAATTTGAAGAAGATATTTTATAAGATCTGAATATCTAAAAGATGTAGGGGGTAAAATATGCTCAGGGAATATATCAATAGAATGAGAGCCTGGTTCAAAGTTTTCTTCATCTATTATATCTTCCCCTAAAATATCTTTTAATATTTGTTTAATTATATCACCTACCAATCCTCTAAATCTAGTACCATAAGGTATAACTTCATTTAGTTTAAAATACTTATCATCTAACAAGCTATATATTTTATAATTACCACCTCTATCTCTCTTAGCTGGGCTATTAACTTCATCGTTTAAAACAAAATTATATTCGAGCTTTTTACCACCCTGTTTATTTTTGAGTGAAAATGTAAACGTATCACGCCCATCACCTCTTGTTACTATATTATTATCAATAAAATCGTAAGGATTATTAATCATAATTTGAGCATTTTGAAAAGGCTCAAGTAAATTCTCACTCAAATCAAGAAGCTTTATCGCTGATTTAGTAAAACTTTGCTTAGTTTCTCCTTCAGCATCCTTTAAAAGAAACTCACACTCATAATCAGCTCCATTAATTTTAAAAACTTCACTCATTAGAAATGTCTATTATCGAAGACAGTACTTTCAGTAATATTATTATACACTAGTGTTCTGAATTCTGGTTTAATAAATGATACTTGTGTACCTCCTTTTAGAAAGAAACTCTTACCTATAGTTTTCTTATTCACGAGATATATTAACCACCAGCTATCTATATCACCGTAAATATTAAAGGAAGCAGTAGTAAGAGGTTCATTAGACTTAGCTGTATAAAGATCGAGTAAATCAGCTTGAAGATTTTCAGGAAATTCTATCTTATTTAAAATATTATAAAAATAAAATTGTTTATCTTTTGAAGCAGCAGTATGAACTTTGAATATACGCTCGTACCTTTCGATTGGTAAGCTAGATAAAGCTGGTATATCTTCTTGATACTCTCCTAATTTTCCAGTTAATTTTTTCATACTTTTTCTAAGAAGTTTGCAACTTCCACGGTTAGTGATCTAAATGTCATGCTACAATTAAAACCTTCAGGTACTATTTCATCTCCTATTTTTCTTCTAGTACCCAATAAATCAAATGATAAATCTTGTAAATAAGCCCATTCTATGAATCTTAACCCTGGTACTTTTATTTTATAAATAGCTGGAAAACTCATAGCAATAGCATTTTCTCTCTCAGGTCTATTTATTTCTATAAATTTTTTAATAAACTCTATATTCTTATCTTTATCTCCTTCATCTATAGTATTAAGTAAGGGGAATTGAATTTGAAGTGGTGCATCAGTATTAGCGTACTGGTAAAATTTAGGCGTTTCAATATACGAGCCCGGTGTTTCAGACTGTCCTCCTTCAAGTGTACCTTGAAGCTCTCTTATAGTAGCTGCTACACCCATTATGTTTTCCGCTACATCCTTAAGTTTTTCTAGAGCGGCTCTTCCAACAGTAGCTTGCCCTCTATCAGTAACGTTAGATAATGTATCAGCGTACTCATTACTAAAAGATCTAAAATTATCATTAAAGTAAGGGAAGTGATAGTCTTCTAATTTTTCTCCTTTGTATAAATTTTTATAAAACTCATCAGCACTACCACCTTTCTTTACAACATTCATATAACCATCTACAGTTTGTTTGAGCTGTGAAGTTTTAAGTTTGTAAGCCCTAACATAAGCTAACGGGGCTTCATTACGAAGCTGTGAACCTTTAGGTGACGAGGTCCACGAGTAATCCTTTACTATATTAACGGCCATATATATATTTATTACGCGACGCTAATACTATACGGAGATAAACTGTAATCTGCTCGAGAATCAGGTATTTCTCCATCGTTATTAATAGGTGATCTATTATTACCCGAATTCATAGTCATCGGCGAAGAGGATTGTGTTTGTTTTTTAGCTGTTTCTAAATTTAAAATTTTCATTTCTGAATGAATAGCTTTTAAAAATGAGGCTTGCTGCTTATTAACTGACAACATTAGTTCATTAACGTGAACTAGTTTTTCCATTAACTTAGTTGAAAAATCAGGTAAAGTAATCTCTCGCGTTATATTAATATCCTTACCTTCTATTTCTACTGCATCACTCTCATCATCATCTCCCTTAAAGAAATCAACTATACCACCTATAAACTTCTTTGCTCCACCTGCTATACCTTTTGCTATATCTAGAATTTTTCCAGGTATACCAAAAAGCATATCTTTAACAAAACCAAATATATTTTTTATTGTATCGAACGACGGAAAAGGTATATTTTCTCCTAGCCACGAACCTAAGTTTTTTACAGCATTAAATACACCGTCAATGACACTTGTTATAGCGTTACCTACAAAACTAAAAGCATTTTTAGCAGTTTCTAGTATTTTTTCAAAACTAAAATTACTAAACCATTCTTCAAAGAATTCAAAGATTGAATCTTTTATATTAATAAAAAACTGACCTATTTTGGATCCTATATCACTAATAAATTTCTTGATAGTACCAAAGCTTGGAAAGCTTATATTTGGTGGTTTTTCTACACCCTTTAAAAAATCAATTATAAATCCTACGCCATTAATCACCATATCAGCGCCTTTAGCTCCTAACCCGTATGCTAAAATAGATCTACCGAATAAAGTAAATCCTTCCTTAAAGTCACCTCTAAAAAAGGCTTGTAAAGACTCGTAACCTAATACTAAACCTCCAAATATTGGTAAGTTTCTTAAATTTTTGCTTATAAAGCCCCCTATCTTACTCGCTATATCTTTTAAGAACCCGCCTACCCCTTTTATTTTATTATCGAATTTTTTACTACCATCTTCTTCAGTACCCATCAAATCTCTTGCAAGAATAATACCTTCTAGAGCCATACCTATTAAGAAGAATGGTGGTGGTAATATTCCCCCTAATCCTGCAAGTATCTCTAAAATACCTCCAAAGATATCACCCTCTTTAAACCGCATTATTGCAAAACCAAAGTTTATTAAAGAGCCTATAAAAGGAATAAATTTTAAAACTTTAAATATTTTACCACCAACTTTACCAGCTATACCCATTAAAAATTTAGCTCCAGGCATTTTAGCTATTAATTTAGCTATTTTACCTTTACTAAAAAACTTGACTATATCATCTCCAACTTTAAACAGAAAATCAAAAACCGGTCCTAAAAATTTAAATGCTGCTAAAAGACGTTCTTGTAAAGGAGATAATTTATCTTTTAAGAACATAGCTAATGCTATAACTCCTGCTATTATTAATCCTATAGTACCTATTAAACCTAAACTAGCCTTTTTACCTGCTTTAGTCTGAGCTGCAGCTTTACCTGCAGGTGTGGAAGCATCTTGTTGAACATCTGTCTTTAAAGCGGTATCATCTTCATTAGCTTCTTTTACCTTCTGAAAAGTTTCGGCAAATATAGTAGCTACTTTTGTATAAAAAATCTTGTTAGTACCGGAATTTGGATCAGGTCTTTTTTGCCTTTTCCCGAAAGTAGATGCTTCACTTCTTATAACTTTTTCGCTAGTTTCCTCACCACTAACTTTAGCTGCGTCGTTTAAAGCACCTATTGCATCTCCTAAAAGCTCGTCATCGATTTCTGCCATTTACCTACATATATTTAGGTAGTAGCATCGAAAAAGGAGGGGTCTAAGGTAATAGTTTTATCGTTAACAGTTAATACACTCTTAATGTAGCTATCGATACTGTTAAAAAATTTAGATAATTCTTTATAAACTGAAAGGGGTAAATTTTCCACCACTTTAGTTCTATCAGCTATTTTTAAATCTTCAAATTTTAATGAATAGTCTTCTCCAATATCTACTTCTTCAATATACTTTATAAGTTCAAAGAGATAAATTATACCGAAACTATCACTAGTAGAGGCGGTTTTTTTCTTTTCAACATCTGCAATACATTTTGCTAAGATAGTTGATTCTTCTTTAAGGGTAGGTATTTTAAGCTTTAAGACAATATTACCATTTTTAACTACATGTTTAGTTTTAAAATTAACTTTAACTTTTTTTATGTTATCTATAAAATCATTTATATTCAACTTTTCCTCTTCAACTACTATATCATCACCGAGAGATAACTGACGCAGTTTAAGCAGGATTGCTGGTTTATCAACTATAGAAAGGTTTTTCTTATCAGAGTTTGCAAGAATAATATCATTTATAATTTTAGCAAACTCTACTGCACCCTTAATTCCATCAACTGCAGTAGATAAGATATCTTTTTGTTGTTTAAGGGTAAGTTGTTTTACTGTTACTTTACCGTCTTTAAAACTATCGTAACTAATAGTATCAATATTATCCTCTTTTAACTTATTTAAAAACCCCTCTGGTAAGCTTGACATGTCTATATTTACTTAGTAAATTTTAAAATCCATCTAAAGTAGGATCATTAGCACCCTTACTTTCTTCTGTTTCTTTAACATATAAATTAATATAGTCTTCAATATCGACTAATGTACATTGCGTAGTAATGTATGATATATCGTGCATTCGTTTACTTAATGTAAAAACATGCTGTCGATAAGTATGGGGAGTTAAAACTGTAAAAATATTTTTTAAAAACATTATAAGATCTGTAGATAGATATCTAACGATGTTATTATTTCCCTTAGCTAGAAAGCTGATCTGTAAGTTATTTTGATTACTTGTTCTAAAGTTTTTAACTTCTTTTAATATATTTTGAGGTATATAATTAAGTAAAACATCTTTTGAATTTTTATCTAAACTATCTAAGATAACCTTTTCTGAATCTATTTGAATACTTTTAATTAAAGATGTTTCATCATTATCATAGTAACAAAAATTAGTAGGGTAGTCTAATTCAATTATTAAATCATTTTTTACAATTTGCTTTTCAATATCTATAACTTCTTCAAGCTCAGATAGAAATATATTAATATCTAAAGCATAATCTGATAAATTTATTAAGCTACCTAAGCATGTCTCCCTAAGATAGAAAAGCGAATAAAGCTTTTCAATTAAATTTAAATTTTTTGTAATAATAAAACTTTCAAGTTTTTTAACTATAGTTTTTAAATCATTACCTAAATGATAAAAGTCTAAAGTATCTTTTAAAGTAACAGGTTTAAGTTCTACTATTTTTTTATTAAAAGGTAAAACTAAATGATACATCTAAAATAATTATAATTGTTTATAATTTTTACAAGCAAACGTTACCGACTTTTCAATGAAGTCATCACTATCATGACTAACTGTATAGCCCTCTACAGCTGTAGGAAAAGCATCTTCAAATATATAACCTTTCCTCATAGAACCCTGATTATTATATTGTTTGACTACTATATTAGTTTTTAAGCCAAAGTTAATTAACCCATCTATTCCTAATGCAATCATCCATGGTCTCATAAAACCATGTTCAATATCATCTTCAGTTTCTAAAAAATTTATACTAAATGATCTAGTTAAAAAATCGTTTCTTTCAATTAATGAATACCCCGGTAAAAAACCTCCTCTATTGTTTACACTTTGTGGAGCAAATACACTTGATTCTTGAGGAGTAGTTACCGATCTTGCTACTAATATAGCTCCTCCTTTTGTTAGTAAGCTTGGTTGAACGTTAGCTGACCAATTTTCATTACCCTTTTGTAGAGCAGAATTAATAGCTCCAGATAAATCACCATCTATAGATACTTTCCATAGAAAGGGGTTAGATACGAAATATCGACTTTCAGAACTAAATGCCTGAAGAAAGTCTGAAGAGCCATTTGCCATAATAATATTTATGGCTAAAAGCTAAGAACGTTTAGCTAAAGTTTCTATAGAAGTGATAAGCGAATGTTACTGAGAAGTTTAAAATCTCTCCAGTACCTTCAGCGATAGAATAATCAACAGCATTAATATCTCTTAAAGATGCTCCAACTAATTCAATTGATTGGATTACGTTTAACTCTTTGTTAATTACATCAAGGTTAATAACTGACTCATCACCGGGCATACCATACTGACCTGTAGAAGTCTCGTTATCAAATACATTTCGCGACGCTAGTTCGAACTTAGATCTAAGATCAATTCCTTCATCATGATAAAACTCTATAGAATAAGCTTCTGATCCCGGGTAAGTTGATTTACCAGGAATATTAAATGCTTGACCATAATAATTAACAACTTTATTTTCAATGTTTCTACCTGGGAGTTGAGCTGATCTAGCATAAACTAAATCAGTATCTCCGTCAAATGTTACACCTTCAATATTAATTTGTTTTACTCTAAATAGAAAATCTCGAGCAAATTGCTTATCTGCTGCCCTTGAAAAGAAGTTTTGAATTGTTGTCGCCATAATAGTATTTAATTAAAAAAGTGTTAAGCACCTATAATTTCTTCAAAATTAGCATCAGTGCGAGTTGCAATGAAGTTAACTAAGATAAATTCTGCTGTTCGTGTCGGCTTAAGGTAAATATCAACCACTAACTCGTTAGCATCTATAACTTCCGGGGTGTTGTTTCTTTCGTCACAAACTATCAGATAGTCGAATAGACCCTCGTTATTTTTAGCTCTCTCAAACAATGGCGTAAGAACGTTAATAAGTCTCTGTCTAGTAAACTCAGTATTTTGTTCAAATACAAAGAATCTAGAAGCTTTCTTAGTAGGTCGCTCAAGTGATAAAAACAACCTTCTAACGTTAATTCTATCAAACGCACTAGGTTTCTTACTTAAAGTTTTCTGACCGAATATAACTTGGCCTTGACTTGGGAAGAATGCTACTGGGTTAATATTAGCTTTATAAAGCTCGTCTCTCTGTTTTTGGTTAGGATTAATAGCTAGATCATTAGCAAAGCGAACTAACCCTCTCGTAAAGCCTGCTGGGGCAAACCATGGGAAGAAGTTAGCATCTGTCTGTGCCATAGCAGCTCCAGCAAATCCAGAGAACGGTACAAATACATTTCTACCAGAGTATTCATCATATATTTCTGGCCACTGTGCATATACTGCAGCGTATGAAGTATTTTCATTCTCAAACTGGTGTCTGATTGGCCAGTAAATATCCTTTTGGAAGTTTCTACTCTTGTTATCAAGAGTTCTACTCTTTTCACCTGAAACTAGGATCTGACGTAAGACATCTGCAATAAACAGACAGTCTCCTCTATCCCCGCCTAAGAATGGTGGAGTGCAGAACTTCTCAAATCTATTAAAGATAGTTGAGTAATCATTTCGCAAAGTCCTAGCAGAATCAACAATATCATTTGATGTTCTTAACCCATTAACAGCAGTAACTAAATTGCCATCCATTGCATATTCATCATAATATGTAGTACCTGAAGCATTAGAAGCAGCGTGTATTGTTCCTAAGCCACCTTCTACAACAACATCTATATCATAGATTTCATCGTTCTTTATTCTTTCTAACGCTCTATCAATCTTAAGAGGTATATCACCTAAAATTTTCTCTTTAACTTGTTGATCATTAAATGCTCCTAGAGGGTAAAGAGCATCTGCTCTTTCAGGTGCCGAAGCACTTCCGCCTAACGCTAGACCTAATTTCTCTACCATTTGCTTACCACCTCCTGAAAGACCTAACTTAGCAGATGTCAGACCACCATCCGTACCTGCGCCACCTGAAAGGCTCTCTAATTCTGTAGCAAGATTTTTAGTAAATACTCTGATTTTCTTACTTGCTACCTTATCCCCTATAGTTTCCGGATTAGGATTATCAATCTGACCATCTGTACCTTTAAAGTAGTTAGAAATATAAGGATTAACAAGTACTTCAACGTTTCTAGATTTAGTATCTTGATTTTCAATGAAGAAGTTAACTTCAGGTCCTCCTGTAGGATTAAGCTGCTTTCTATAGTAGTTAATAGAACCAACAACTGCATCTTCAAGCAAGTAATCTAACTTAAATGCTTCAGAAGCATATGTTGATTTACGCAATTTAAACACTCCGATGTTAAGCACATCATCATCTTCTCTACCATCAATATCGTAATCAGTAAGATTTTCTAATATCTCAGAAATACTACCATTTTCCCCTCTAGGTTCTGCAGAAAGAGAAAACTGTCTTATACCATCAGGTACTGTTGTATAAGCAGTACCAGATCCTTGCCCTCTACCATCACCAGCAGTTCCACCACTATTAACAGTTTTTAATCTTGTTACTGCATTAAAGTTTGAATCGGGATTAAGGTTAGTATTGTCAGCAACACCAACATAATAACCTTCAAAATCATCATTAATAGTAGTTTGACCTTTGTTTAAAATAACCATTCCAGCTCCTGCAAAGCTTGATACAGTACCAAAATCTGTACCGGTAAGCGACTGGGAGTGGAAAGTAAATCCTGAACCATCTAAGCAACTTAAATATTGCTCATTAGTAAGTATTTGTTGTTGAGGCTCTCCTAACACGTACGTTGCGTCAATTGTCAAATCGGGTACTTTTTGGTCAAGTTGGTTAGTTACATAGTTTCTGTTAGAAAGGGCATCAACAGCAGTGGTGACCCCGCTACCTGTGAGTGTAGAATTTACTGCAACTACAGGGTATACCAATGCTGTATAAACTGAACCAAATCCATCTCCTTTAGCAGCACCGTAAGGTAATCTGGATGCATAAACCGTTCCTGGAGAATTAAGTAACTCGCTGATAGAATGGTAAAAATAACGTTCAGCTGAGTTAGTAGGCGTACCAAAAGTATTATCTAATTCTTGTTTAGAAGAAATAAGTAAAACCTCGTCAAGAGGTCCTTCCTGAGCAAACCCAGTAATATAAAAATTTGTACCTACGTTTTGTGGTGCGATGAGAGATAAGTCTGATTCTCTGATTTCAACACCTGGAGAATTAATAGTTCGTTGAGCCATAAAATTATTTATTTAATTCCGACCTAAAAAGTCAAAAATCGACAACTTCTGTATGAAGTTGCGAGTAAACGAACGTAAACCCTGAAATAATCTCGTCTGTATTTTGATAATCGTAGTCTATCGTATCAATTGATACAGGAAACGCCTTAGTATATGTAAATTTTATTCGACTATTATTAAACTCATCTTTACCAAAAATAGTAAGATTTACCTGGTAATCTTGAAAATTTTTATCGATTTGAATTTCTCTTGCATTATACTTACCCTCACGCTGATCATGAAGTAAGTTGAGCCAGTTATACATCACCCAGTAGTTTTTATATTCATTATCGATTTTAAATTTTACACTTACCGGAGGGTATGAGTTTTTAGAATGAGAACTTACATAGAGCGTATTACCAGCGTATCTATTTTCAATAGCAGGTACTGTAATCTCAGGTACCGCAGTACCAAAAATAGAAAATTGAACAGAATCAGGTATAATATGCTTATTATCTTGATTAAACTTTTTACTAAACTCTTTTAATATAGGCGGTACATCAAAAACTAGTAAAAACTTATCAGCTCTAGATTTATTAAGAACTGATTGCTGTAAATTGTTACGTGCCATTATCTATATTTATTGCAAAGGCATAAAGCCATTGTCTAATAATTCACCCATATCTTCTTCAACCTCATCCCCCATACCCCAAACTATAGGATTTAAGTTATAATTACCTTCACCAACAACAGTGTTATCCAGATATATTGACGTGTTATCTTCAAATAAAGTTACACCGAAATCCATAGGTTCAATCACTAGAGGTTGACCGGTAGAATCAAACTCTACAATATCAAAATATCTTTGAGCTAATTCTTGATCTAATATATACAATGCATATAAAAGAGACATAACCCTATCATCATGCTCTCCGCTTCTTGCCTTCCAGGTACCATTAGGGTAACGAACAAAGTCTTTCAACTCTTTTAAGGTATCGATATCTCTCAAAGTAACAACTCTTAAATCATTGAGCCAGTATCTCATATTCAATACACCTTTATGTTTAGTATTTGTATGAGCTATCATACCTAACATTATATTTTTTCTATGAGCTTTTTGATTACCATATGATACTATTTTTTCATAACCTAAATCATTAGCTAATCTATCTACTACCTGAGCTCCACAATTATTTCGTTCAATTAACGCTAAAGGTGATCCATAATTTCTTAAAATAGAATGAACCTTGTTAGTGTACTCTAAAGGAGGCATCTTATTATTGTGGTAAGTAGCTACTTGCCGTATATCAGTTGGATCAGTTATATCTAAAATTTGCATTACAGCTGCATCTTTCCCCACCCCTTCAGATGTATCAACCCCTGCAACATATATTCTAGATGGATCTGGTTCTTCCCATATTTTATAATGCCCATCCTCTAAAACAATTTTGGGTTCTATAATTTTAGAGCTTAGCAATTCATATAATTCTTCATCAATAGAAGATTCACCAAAATTTACAAACTCACATTCAAACTCTTGTATCCAAGCATCGTATGATCCTATAGCGTGTCTAGTAGCTTTAGCCCACTCTTCGTCTCTTCCTGGTACTTCATTCCACATTATCTTATCATGAGCCCAGTTATTAATACCGTCAACTGCTCCTGAATATATTTTATGAAAAAGATTACCTGTACCATTTGCAGTAGAACATACAAACACTTTAGAATTTTTAGAAGAAGTAATGATCGGAAAGACCGACTTCCAAAACTCTTCAACTAAATGAGGTTCAATAAATGCCATCTCATCAATAACTAAACAGTTAACAGATTGACCACGTGCAGCTGTACCGGTCGTAGTTGTAATACCTATACGGCTACCATTTTCTAAGGTCATTGACGTTTTAGCATATTCCTTAACCGGTGGCTTTAACCAGTTAGGTAATTCCTCATAAGCCATTCTTACTCTTTGAAATATTTCAATAGCGGTAGCTTCTTTGTTAGCTACAAGGAGTATACGTTGATCACTATTGAAGCATGCTTGCCACAAAATATAGATAGTCATCATAGTGGACTTACCAATCTGTCTAGAAGCTAATAGACAAAAAAATCTATTATCTCTCATTTTTCTTAAAGCGCCTTTTTGAGCTTTATAAAGCTTTATTTTTTCTTTACCTCTATCTAGATTAATGATATGAAAGAAGTTTTCAGCAAAAAATAATATATTTTGCGAAGCTTTTTTTAACTGTTTAACTTGATCTTTTGTGTATTCTCCACGCCATTTAGTGTTGGGTAAATTTTTATTACCCATGTAATACATGTTATTATTATTGTCAGGCATCGAAAATATTTATCAATAGTATAAATAATTACATGTCTAAAAAGAACGACTTGTATAGCCTAGGAGAAGCATACGGAAATATCCTAGATGGTGTTAATGTAGTTGAAGAGCAGGTACCTGTTGGTGAAATCGGAGAAGCTGATTTAGTAACCAAGGATACCGGTCCAACAGAAAAGGGAGGGTTCAAAGAAGCGGAAGTGGATATAACCAAAGCGGGCGATAAAGAAAACAAGTATAATATTAAAGGTCTTTCTTATGGAGATAAAAACGATCCTGGTACAGAATATGAAGGTCCAGAGCCTACAGGGAAAGGTAATGCTTATTCTGGTATTGTAGGTAAATCCGAAGAAGATGAGGAAGAGTTAGAAGAAAATGAAGAAAATTCTGAAGAAACAGAGAAAATTGCTCATGAGAGCCTAAATAATTTTATGGCTAAAAAATCTGTATTTGATCGACTTTATGATAAAGTAATGGTTAACGAAACTTATGAAATGGAAGAAGGTGATGATTCCATGGAAGAACTTGATGCTCTTGGATTAGATGATGCTGATCCTGATGGAGCTGAAGGTGAAGTTACTATTACACTAGACAAGGACACCGCTAAAACGTTACATGATATGATTGCTCAGCAATTAGAAGATGATGTTGAAGACGTTGAAGACGGGGAAATGGAAGAATTTGAAGATGAGGAGGCACCAGATAGTGAAGAAGCTCTTCCTGAAGAAGATGAAGAGGGCTACACTCCAATGAATACTCATTACAACGATGGTAAGAATAACAAAGTTGGTAATTTGAAAGCTAAAGGAGGTGCCTCTGAAAAAGGTGCAGGTAAAAAGGGAGTTGATCCTGGCTCACCTATGAACACTCATTACAACGACGGTAAGAATAACAAAGTCGGTAATCTCAAGACCGGTCAAAGCGCATACGAGTAAGATTAAAATTAAAGCTAAGAAAAGCCTGTTGACTTAGGTCATCAGGCTTTTTTTATATAAATATAATTGCTGTGAAGTTCTATAACAAAACTCTAAATAAAAAGTTTTGGTCTGAGGATAAAAAATTTGACCCAGACATACGAAAAAAGCTTTTAGCCATTACAGATGATTTTTTAGATAAGCTTAATTTAGAAGATGTAAATATATATGATATTACCTTAACTGGTAGTAATAGTAATTATAATTATAATAAATTTTCAGATCTTGATGTTCATGTACTAATTGATTATAAAGATATTAATGATGATGAAGAATTAGTTAAAAAGGCATTAGATGGTCAAAGATTTATGTGGAATCTAAGACATAATATAAGTCTGAAGGATCATGGTGTAGAAATGTATATGCAAGATAAGGATGAGCCTCATGTTGCATCAGGACTATACTCATTAAAAGATAATAAATGGATAACCGAGCCTAGTTATAATCCTCCAACTATAGATAAAAGAGATGTCTATAAAAAAGCTGAAACATTTGAAAACGATGTAAAGATATTAAAAGAAAGAGTTGATAAAGTTAAAGGAGTATCAGCTAAAGATTTACATGAAAAAGCTAATAACTTAAAAAAGAAAATTTCTAAGATGCGAAGAAGTGGCTTAGATAGAGAGGGTGAATTTAGTATTGAAAATCTAGCTTTTAAAATTTTACGTAATAAAGATGTTATAGGTGATCTTATAGATATAATAGCTAGATCTTATGATAAAATTTATACCGAGAACTTTAAAACTTATTTTGAATATTTTCAAGGTGACAAATATTTAAAATTTAATGTTGGTAATAAGAATCCTAACAGAGTGGGATTAACTAAAAAACATCTAACTACAACACGAAAAGATTACAAGCATAAAAATCAACATGTTAAGAACTTAATGAACGGGGCTGCAGCTCAAATAAAGCTTATGGGTATGCCTATGTTTAATATGCTTAAAGATTATAATATGGCTTTTGAGCCTGGAAAGTCTAAAATGTTAGGTAATTCAGATGTTGAATGTAAAATGTATGAAGATGAAGAAGGTAACAAATGTGCAAATATAAGTAGGAGAAATGGGATGTAATGAAAATAGATTGAATTGTACTCCAGATGAAGTACTAGCTGCAACTGCTATAAAACAATGTAGCAAGTTAGTAGACCCTTCTGTTCTTCAAGCTGAACAATTAGTTTTTGATAAAGCTTATGAAGATATAATTAACAGTTTTGGAGTAGAAATAGACTATTACGTTAATTCATTTTCATTATTATCAGCTGATTTACTATATGGTGAGCAACCAGCATCTGTATTTTTAGGTCCTACTAATTTAATGATGTATATCGAGTTATCTCAAGATGCTCTACAATTATCTAAATTTGGTTTTGATCCCGGAGATGAATTTACTGGTTATGTACATATTGATACATTCTCTGACGTGCTTTCTGCTAATACGTATTATGTACCAACTAATCAGGGTCTATTAAGTTCAGCTTTATCAGGTAGTGGATTTGATAGTTCAGTAATATCTGAACTTAGTTCTATTGAACCTAAAGCAGGTGACTTAGTACAAGTAACTCCTCTAGGTTGTGATAGACCTGGACAAAGAGGGGCTAAAGTATACGAAATAACTGAAAAAATGGATGAAGATGTTTCAGCCCTTAACCCAGTTTTAGGACACTATGTTTTTAGAATAAGAGCTAAGCGCTTTGATTTCTCTTTCCAGGCTGAAGCTCCGCGTGAAAGAGTAGATAGTAATATATTTGAAAATTCATTCTCTGGTACTCTTTCAACTCAATTGTCGGGCGATGAAGTATCAAGAGATAAAGGTTACACTTGGGATATAGATGACGAGAGCAAAGAGACTGTTTTCGATATGAGTACTAATAATACCGACATTTACGGTGATTATTACTAAAAGGTAAATAAATATGTATAATGGCTGATCAAAATAAATCGTATGTGTCAAACGATGGAAGAGCATCTACGTTTGGTAGAAGTTTAGTTCAATACATACAGAATAGATTACCCTATGCTGCAGGTGGGGAAGATGACTCGTTAAATCCAAAGTATAAAATTTTTAGAAATACGGGTATGAGAAGAGCTGATGCTCTTGCTAAAACTTCTGTTTCATCATCTAACCCTTATAATGCTACTCCTATAGGAGATTTTGGTAAAGATAATTCATTTGGTGATGTAATGTATGCAGCTTTATCACCTGATAAACCTGGTCGCTTAAAAGATTATAGAATTATGGCTGCAGCATCTGAAGTAGCTGATGCTTTAGATGAAATATGCGATGAGGTAATAAATGTTGATGATAATGGAGATGTATGCAAATTATCATACGATAATATAGATCTATCTGTAGATGAAAAAACTGAACTAGATAGAGAGTTCGGTAAATTTACTGACTTTTTCGATCTTAAAAATAAAGGCTGGACATTTTTTAGACAGCTATTAGTTGAAGGTGAAGTATACTTTGAACTTATAGTACATGAAAGTTATACTAATGAAGGTATATTAGGTGTTATTAATATACCTTCGGATATTATAGATCCTGTTTATAATAATATTCAAAATATGCTAGTTAAAGGATTTATTTATAAAAAACCTATTTTTAGTCCTTCTAATCCAGCAAAAGTTGAAAAAACTGAAATGATTCCTATGGAAGAGAATCAAATAGTTTACGTAAATTCTGGGGTTTATAATGAAACTAAAAACTTTGTAATACCATTTTTAGAAAATGCTAGAAGACCTTATAGACAGCTGTCATTAATTGAAGATGCTATAGTAATTTATAGGTTGGTAAGAGCGCCTGAACGATTAGTATTTAACGTCGATGTAGGTAATATGGCACCTCCTAAAGCTGAAGCTTATCTACGTAAACTTATTCAAAATTATTGGTCAAGAAAAACTTTTGATAATAATCAAACTGATATAGTTAAAAAGTTTGAGCCACAATCTATGCTTGATGCTTTTTGGTTTGCTAAGCGCCAAGGATCTGAAGGTACTTCTGTTACACAATTGCCCGGTGGAGCTAATTTAGGTGAGTTGGCAGATCTAATGTATTTTATAAAGAAACTATATAGAGCTTTAAAAGTGCCTGGTGCTAGATTAGATCCACAAGATCAAGCTTCTGCAGACGGTTCAACTATGCTTAGAGAAGAACTTAAATTTGCTAAATTTGTTATTAGACAGCAACAGAGATTTGCAGCAGGTATAAAGAGGGGATTCTTTACTCATCTTAAGATGAAGGGTCTTATAGACAAGTATGATATAAAAGAAAATAATTTAGAAGTTACTTTTAATGTTCCTACTAATTTTTATGAGCTAAGAGAAAATCAAAAATTAGAAATTAAAGCTTCTAACTATAATAATCTAGCAGGAAATGAGTTTGTTTCTGCAACATACGCGCAGAAAAAATACTTAGGTTGGAAAGATAGAGATATTCTTGCAAATAGAGAGTTCTTAAGAAAGGATGCAGAGATGCAATGGGAGCTAGCTCAGATTCAAAATGCTGGTCCTTCATGGAAAGAACAAGCAGCTATAGGTGAGCTACAAGCTGATGCAGCTGGCGGGGAAGGTGCTGGTGTAGGAGATGTAGGCGGCGGAGCTATACCAGAATTTGGAGGCGGTGAAGCTCAAGTAGATGAACCTGCAGACGCAGAAGCACCAGCTGGTGCAGAAGCTGAAGCAGATGTAACTACTTAGACGGGTTATTACTAAAGAATTGAGTTCTATAATATATCATAGAACCAGCAGAACCATTAGCTGCTTTTTTAGCTGATACTTGATCACTGTTAGTCAATCCTCTAATAGTTATTTCATGTAAATGATCAGCAGTTGACTTGAGTAATAATACACCTCTTGCTGCGTCAGAATACTTTGCAAACTCCCCGGTAACATTAATTGCAGCATTATCGCCTGGTCCTACAAAAATTAACACGCTTTGATCAGCATGATTCCATATAGTAACCTCAGAACATGGTTGGGAGCTTAACTGAACTAGTGCCTGACTACCAGGCATATGTGAATTAAAAGAAAAGCATTGGTTGGTGTTAAAGTATTGACTAGTACCATTTTCATTACTAGTAGGTATATTATAGTTTGAAGCCATGTAATTATTTATTAGAAGAATAAATATTTTCATGGCCTTAGCATGTGAAATTTCTCCATTATCAGCATTCCTTTCAACAAATCTTAATAATAAGATTGAAACATATGATAGATTGGGTGATAGAATTAAGAGAGCGTTAGGATATCCATTAGTATCTTTAGAAATACATACTGATCAGTTAAGAGAAAATATTCAGATAGCTGCAGAATATTTTACAAAATACGCCGGCTTTACAAGAGAGTTTTTAATCTTTGACTCTAATATGTATGAAACAAATAAAGGTATAAGATTAGATTTTTTATATACTTTAGCTAATCAAGATCTAGATTCAAATGAGAAAAAGCAGGCTGGTACTAATCCATCAGGACCTGGTCCAGAGTTTTATGGTGAAGCACCAGATAGCGTTTTTGTTGCAACTTCTACTCTTAGTTCTAGTGTTTTCGAAAATATATCATTTGCTACTGAACCTTCTTTATCAGGATCATTATCAGCTGACTTTGGTACTGATATTGTTAAGGGGGAGATAATTGATCAAACAATTTATTCAGCTATAACATCTTTAAGCTCAGCAACAGGAGCTAATTACGGTACCTCGCTTAGTGGTCATTTCGATAATACAATAAAGCATACATATACAATTAAAGGGGCAGAAACTGAAACTACAATATTTCAGAATGCATTTGATTATGATGTAATGGATTATAGAAAAGTAGTTGATGTAGTCGACTTCGAAGAAGGTTCATCTGAAGGTATTAATACTTTATTTACACTAGAACAAACTCTAGCTCAGCAAACTTATTTCAGTTACGCTCTAGGAAACTATGGATTTGATTTACTTTCATGGTATACTATGAAGGAGTTTCTAGATATGAGAGAAAAATTATTAGCTATTCATAGAGATGTACAATTTGATCCAAGAACCCAGTACTTGAGAATGTATCCGCAGCCAGGTACTGATAGATTTTATGGGGTAGTTTCATGTTACTTAGAACGGCCATTAAGAGATGTAATAAAAGAGCAATGGGTATATGAATATGCATTAGCATTATCTATGATTACTATAGGAAGAGTTAGAGGTAAGTTTGGCAATGTAAATTTATTAGGTGGAGGATCTTTAAATTATGATATGATACAAGAAGGTACTACAAAGAAGGAAGAGCTAGAGAAAAAATTAATGGAAGGAGCTGCTCCAGGATTAGGTGACGGTGAACCTTCTATGTTCTTTGTAGGCTAATGAGAAGAAAGAAAAAATGGAGGCAGGGAGTATTTGTTCCACAAAACCAAAAAAAATTTATAGGGGAGAGAGCAGTTTATAGATCAGGTCTTGAATTAAAGTTTTTTAGATTTTGCGATCAAAATAAAAATATAGTCCGGTGGGGTAGTGAGAATATAATTATACCATATCGTAGTCCTCTTGATGATAGAATGCATAGATACTACGTTGATAATTATGTAGTTATCAAAGAAAAGAACGTCTTAAAAAAATACTGTGTTGAAATAAAACCATCAGCTCAAACTAAAAAACCACAAACAAAATACCGTAAAAAGCAACATCTTATTTACGAGCAAAAAATGTACGTTACTAACGTTGCTAAGTGGAAAGCAGCTAGAGAGTATTGTAAAAAAAGGGGTTATACCTTTCTTATTTTAACTGAGAAGGAGCTTTTTAGTCGCTAGCGCATAAATAACTTATATGGCTTTAAAATTGAATCTTGTAGTAGAGAACCCAGATGTAGCTGATGAGTTTGAGTACATTGAAGAAGAGACTAATAGAAATGAACCATCTAACCTTTACATTAAAGGTCCTTACATGATGGCTGAAGGGGTAAATAGAAATAATCGATTATATCCTCTAAACGAGCTTAAAAGAGAAGTTAAGCGCTATAATGAAGAAATGGTTATACCGGGTAGAGCCATGGGTGAGTTAAATCACCCTACTAGTGCTGATGTAGACCTTGAAAGAGCTTGTCATATGGTAACTGAAATAACGCAAGACGGTAATATTTTTTACGGTAAATCAAAAGTTTTAACAACACCATGTGGACAAATTGTACGTTCATTAATAAATGACGGTGTTAAAGTTGGTATGTCCTCTAGAGCATTAGGTACATTAGAAGAAGGAGCTGAGCATAATACTGTTAAAAATATGAAATTGGTTGCTGTAGATTGTGTAGCTGATCCTTCATATCCCAAAGCTTTTGTAAATGGAATTTTAGAATCTAAGCAATGGGTGTTAGCTGAAGACGGCAAATATGAGGAACATTACGATAATTTTGCAGCTAGTTTAGTTAATTTACCAAAAAAAGATGTAGAATCTTTTTTAACTAGTAGAATTTTAAGCTTTATCAAAAATTTGTAATAAATAATAATATGTCAGAAGAAAAAAAGAACATTACTAAGTTTATAGAACGACTTTCTTCTAAAAATTATGCCAAGGCGCATAAATATTTAAAGCAGGTTGTTGAAGATAAAATCTTAAAAAGAATTAACAAAGCAACCGAAAAACCACTCTTTTAATTATGAACCAAGAATTATTACCTGAAAGCTTAAAAGAAGTATTAACAGAAGAAAATGTTAGTGCTATTGAAACAGCTATTAAACAAAAAGTTGAATTAACAGTTGAAGCGGCATTAGCTAATCAAGACGAATTATATTCGGAGAAGCTTGAAACATTAGTTGCTGCTATTGATAAAGATCATACTTCTAAATTAAAAAGAGTGGTAGAAGCTGTTGATACTAATAACGCCAATAAGCTTATTAAGGTAGTTAAAAAATATGAAAAGGATTTAAACGAAAGTGCTAGTGATTTTAAAGAGACATTAGTTGAATCTATTTCAGATTACCTTGAAGAGTATATTGATGAGAGTATTCCTCAGCAAGCTATTGAAGAGGCAACACAAAACAGAACTGCTACCGAAGTATTAAGTAATTTAAGAAAGGTTCTTGCAGTTGATTCTTCTTTAATGTCAGAATCAGTTAAAGCTGCAGTAGTTGACGGTAAGACACAAATTGATAATCTTACAGAGCAACTTAACGAGCTTAAGAAAGAGAATGAAGTTCTTAAAGAAGGATTTATGGAAACTAAAGCTAACTTGTTCTTAGAGCAAAAAACAGCTAAACTTCCAGCACAAAAAAGAGACTATCTAGTCAAAGTTTTAGGTGATAAGTCACCTTCATTCATTGAAGAGAACTTTGAATATACGGCTAGACTTTTTGATAAAAAGGAGCAAGAGAGGTTAGAGGTTATAAAAGAGGAAGCTTTTGATAATCGTCAAGTAAAAGCAGATGCTCCTGTTGAAACAATTTCGGAAGAAAAAAGTGAAGTACGTAATCCTTATTTAGAGGAATTACATCGTATGAAATAATTTATCGCCCCGAACAATGAGGTGCTAGCCACCTGAGTAGCATGGGATATATCCCATGAGGTTACAATAAGAAAGGAAACGATTATGAACAAACCACAATCATTTATCGATAGAGATAGAGCCGATGCACTACTTGAAAAGTGGGCACCTGTTCTTGACTACACTTCTGATAGTATTAAGCCTATTGAAGACGATCACACTCGTTTAAATACAGCAGTTCTCTTGGAAAACCAGGAGAGATGGTGTATTGAGGAAGATAACTCTGGCGGCGCTGGCGGCGGCGGAGCTTTCGGTGGTGGTGCTACTGTTGGAGGGGTTTATAACCCTAACCACGGTGGAGGAAATGCAGGAGACACTCTTGTAAATTCTCAAGACACCTACGCTACTGGTGATGCACGTCTTCCAAAAGTGCTTATTCCGATGATTCGTCGTACGTTCCCTGAGCTTATCACCAATGAAATCGTTGGTGTCCAGCCTATGTCAGGTCCTGTTGGACTTGCATTTGCGCTTCGTTATGCCTACCAGTCCTCTGCCTTAGGTACAGGAACTGATGGTACTTCGGATCGCAATACTAACACTGGTCCTGGTAACATTCCTGCTCCTGATGGTGCAGCGGGTGCTGTCGGACAAGTGTACAATGGTGCTACTGGACTCAACGACGACGAGCTTGGTTATCAATTACTTGATACCAGGTTCACTGGTTCATCCTCCCAGAGACTCTCTGGAAGTTCTGACTGGTCATTTGCCGATCAGGACAGAGGTGTTGCTCAGATTCTTTCTGCTTTTGAGATTACTGGAAACATTCCTCAGGTTGAGGTTAAGTTCGAGAAGACCGCTGTTGAGGCCGGCACACGCCGCCTTGGCGCACGTTGGTCCGTCGAGCTTGAGCAAGACCTTAAGAACATGAACGGTATCGATATTGATG
>Ga0208666_1000006_pt1 | contig 77724 bp, 78 predicted proteins | sample 5B_taG_FD_184078 | JGI IMG/M metagenome (GOLD analysis project Ga0208666, IMG submission 184078) | Marine viral communities from the Subarctic Pacific Ocean - 5B_ETSP_OMZ_AT15132_CsCl metaG (SPAdes) (version 2) | ecosystem: Environmental > Aquatic > Marine > Oceanic | place: Pacific Ocean...
TTATTATTGAGTTGTGACCATTCTTTTTTAGATTGACCATGAACATATCCGGCAGTTCTGCCTTCTGCCCATCTACCACCAACAACCAATAATGTATCAGAGATCGCCAAATTTATCCCTCATGTCCTCACGTTGTTTTTTGAGGGAGTCAAGTGCACCATCAAGAAACCCTCTACGATATTCCCAAGTATCACCACCTGATTTACCTCTAGATGCATTGATGCATTTGCCGTAGTCTGGATCATCTGTTTGAATATTATTACAGACTAAACCAGCGAGATCTATATCTTTACCCGGTTTACCAGTACCCTGCCAGTAGAGTTGACCCTCCATCCAGGTAGCACCACATTTCTCACATTTTCTCATGGGGAGAACAGCAGTTGATCGAATTATTTAGATTCTAGCAATCAAAGTCCGTGTGTGCAATAATATACTCAGCAATAGTCTTATGCTGCAGTGCATTTGGATGACCTTGACCTGGTGTCTGGATAATCTTCAGGATATCCTTATAGATGCAATGCATCGTAGAGTCATCCATTAGGTTACGCCAATAACCAAGATCTGCTAGTGGATCGCAATCATTGAACAGTACAATGTAAGGAACATTGTGTACCTTAGCAAACTGTTCAAATAACAATAAGTTCTTATACAGATTCTCCCCACCATGTGTCTTATTCCACACCCAACGGTAGTAGGAAGACATTGCTAGGGAGTGTGGGACTTTCTTCTTGTTACCAGAGCGAAAGTTGAAGTTAGAGTTATCTTGACGGAAGCGATAGGGGCAGAATAGATGTGGACCATCTTCTGCATAGTATTCAATGCGGGTAGGCACTGTGAGTTGCAAGACCGTAGGTTGAACACCATTAGTCTTGATCTCATGCAGTGCCCTATTTACGATGAAGTCATTAGATGCACCACATTGGGATAGATCTGTAACTTCAGTCTTATAATGTTTAGAGACATGATGGATGAATCGCTCAGTCAGGCGATTCCTCAGTTCATCACCCCATGTATAAGAACAACCCGCAAAGATCATGCCGAAAGATCAATCATTTTCTGTATGTATGTCCTAGCTTTCTGTAAGTCTGAGAGACGAGATTCGCCCACTTTCTTACCTGCTCGACTGACATATTTTACCACATTTCCAGCAAAGAAGTCAAGACCTTGATCTGCAACAAAGTCCCATACTTCAATCTTACCGGTATTGTAGTGCTCGGGATGACTGTAATTAGCACTCTTGGGTTGAGGACGCTTTTCAGGAATACTCATATCAAATGAAATAACATCTGCACCCTCAGCACCGAAGATTATTCCATCCATAGGAACAGGTTGTGCTGCACCAAATGACTCACCTGTACCAATAGTGATGGAGTCAGTTACTTTTTCTTCTTTCATCTTGTTTCTTGAAGTTACGAAATCAAGAGGTAGTCCAAACTCATCGTCTGCGTGAATTTCGGCCATAAGAATGTTATACTCCCTTATAGTTAGTATAACAGTTATTCACTGCTGCGTCAAGGATGTCAGCGATTTGCTTATGTCCCTCTAGAGTTGGATGGAAGGAGTATGGGTTGACTATCTTCCTCTTTTTCAGATGTGAAATACGATCACAGTCTGCTTTCCAGTCAGAAAAGTGATACTTATCATCCTTTGGATTCCATCCATTATGATATGCCAATTGACTTAGTAAGTCATTATTGCAAGGATAAGGTAGTTTCACAAAGTTTCGGAAAGCATCTTTTTTGCGCCAATCAATTCCAGGGTAATTCAACGTATGAAACCATAGTTGAGGAACACCAAGCAACTCAAAATAGTGCCGCCAATGACATATTTCACGGATCATGTGGTTTAGTTGAACTTTTTCATCAAAGTGTTGACGAAAGTATTCTTTTGGTCCAACCCAATCAGGACCATGTAAGTTTGCTTTTGATCTTTGTGTTGGTTGAAATGACGAAAACCCTTTCGAGTGATTGAAAAACAACTCCATTCTGTAGATAGAAGTTATTCCCCACAGGACAATAGTATCATCTAAAGTATTTTTCCGTAAGTATGTTAGCACTCTACGGAACATCGAACCATTAGATGCACCACCCTTACCCAGATTGACATTTTCAAAACCATACTTCTTTGAGAGAATAGTTCTGAAAGAGTATTTTGCCATCAACTCTCGGTTATGTGAAACATCGCTATACAATTGGGATGTCTTATGAACGTTCGGAACGTACATAGCCCCGACACCTTCCATCCAACTGCACCCCAAAGTCAGTAACTTAGTCATCGTAATTACTCACTTGGTATGATTTATGCCACAAAGTTTTGTATAAACTGGGATTTGGGTTGTTACTTTTGTGTCTATTATAATACTTTTCAAAGATTGGGTCAAGGATCTCCGCAATTTGCTCATGACCCTGGCGTGTTGGGTGGAAAGAGTATGGATTTACAACTCCCTTTTGCTCTAATAGTTTTATTCTATCACAATCTGCTCTCCAATCTGAAGAATGATACTTGTCATCTACTGGATCCCACCCATTCTTGTATGCTAATTGACTAAGTAAATCCTTATTGCAAGGGTAGGGCATCTCACAAAATGGTTTATGGAGTGAGTGTCCTCTGTATTCTGCGTAAGTTATAGTATTCAAAGTGTCAAACCACATCTGTTCACAACCTGCTAACTCAAAATGTTTCTGCCAATGGCAAATATCTGATGTCAACAGGGATATTGCCATCTCCTCATCAAAGTGTAAATTGAAATGTTCCTTAGGACCGCACCAATTGCTGCGACCAGTCTTACGTAAATCTACTTTTTGGTTAGGTTGGAACGAATGATGTTTCTTAGTATCGGTAAAATACATTTCATCACGATAGATTGACGTGATTCCCCACATGACAATAGTGTCATTCAGGTCATTAGCAAGCAAATACCTCTTTAGTTTACGTGCTTGAGAGTTATTTGCTGCTCCACCTGCACTAATATCAACATGATCTAGTTTATATTTCTTGCACAACAACGTCGTAAAAGAATATTTGCGTTGTTCGTTGTCAAAACTAAACTTACGATACTCATCTCTTGTGTATTTTTTGGTGTTGTCGTAGGAAGCACCGATTCCCTTTACCCAACTACACCCTAATGTTAGCAATCTCGTCATAAATTTTGTCAGCGAACCAGGCGTGGCAGGATTTTGTTGGATGATATGAGTATGGATTTAGATCACCTTGCTTTACGAGGTAGGGAACTCTGCTGGAATCGCTGTCAGCGAACTGTGAAACGTGATATCCGTCTGCTTTAGGAGCATAACCACGGTCTGCACATCTCAATGATAGTAAATCCCGCTGAGGTTTGTCATCAAAAAGCATATTAGGACTCTTATAGTCATAATTGTGGTGGTTGAAAGTATCCAACCAGTAGTTTTTGATCCCAGCAAGAGCAAAAAACTTGTCCCAGAACCTTATTTGTTGCGATAAGAGGATAACTTTTTGCTCATGATTGTAGTGATGGGTTATATGTTCCTTGACATTGAATTGTGCACGCTCTTTCATAGCGTCTTTACCCCATCCATTACCAAATAGAACGTTTACATAGTCCTGTTTTGAGTTATACCACACTTCTGTGCGTGGTGTAACTGTCAATGCCCATATGACAGTGGTATTTTGACACTTCTGTTTCGACAAATCTCCAAAATATTTCGTCGCCATACGGAATTGCCTCTCATTTGAGGATCCCATTACCGCAAAATTCTTATTTTCCATCCCCCAACGTTCAGCAAGGATGCTTCTCCATGCATATTCTCTGGATACTTCTTTATCGGTCATCTTACCGCTCTTGCGATAATCTATTTCAGTCATCCCTTCTTCGTAATGGAGACCAACTCCAAACGTCCAAGAGCATCCAAAGGTAACTAGCGTCATTCTGTGATATAACGAGGAGGTAGTAATCGTGGTATCCTGCCGTATTTATCGCGACATAGTTTGGCGAATATGGTCAAAGTCATTACGGTGACTTGGTAGCACTCTATTTTCCCCATGAATCAGGCAACTCATCGAAAACAACCTTCCAATCCTTATAGAAGCGACCCATATACATTCCAGCAACGTTGATATCCTCTTCATCAAGGTCTTCAATGTCACTTGACCACTGATCTTTGAGGTAATCGTACTCAGGTGCATTACTTCCCATGTCTGGGACATAACAATTATGATGAATTTTGGTAATTTTGTAATTTAGGAAGTTAGAAAGACGCTCTAACTCTTCTTTTTCCTTATCTGGGTTCCAAAAATCTTCCATAACCATGGGATAAACGTTTTCTTTCCCAAATGCATCGCAAAATTTCAGGTAACCATCGGTATAATCGCAGTGATACGGCAAACGATCCTTTTTTAGGTTCCAGAAAAAGAGTTTTTTGTGCTTTTTTCTGGCAGCATAACGAGAAGCGACAAAATCGCCTCCAAATGCGTCCATAATTTCGAGTTCTCGCTGACAGACACTGCCAACTTCGGAAAAATAGCGCCGAACCGGGTCCCGGAACTGCATTGTGACCTTTACGTTGAAGTGATCACGAAGTTTTGGAGCAATTCCCAACAAAAATTCCCTGTCAAGACTAAAATTGGCGTTCGAGAAGTCGCAAACTGCCGCATATGTCTCTTTGACGTTTTCATAGTGACCTAAAAAGTATTCAATATACCCATCAATGTGTTTTGGAGTCTTTTGGAGAATCTCAGTTGACGTATTTTCGATAAAAAGGTTACTTCGGGACAAATATTTCCCAAAAGGATGCGTGGGTGGTCGTTTACCACCGTTGTATTGCGTACCTTCCCACAAGGTATCGAACATCCTCCAAGCGGATGGGGTATTTTGTTGCAAGCAGTTGAGGTACCAGTTCTCTTTCTTATGCCCCATGTGGGCATACTGGTTCTCCATCGTCACTGTGTAATGAAATGGACTGGTAGCAGACCAACCTGTACCAGGGTTCAAAAGCAGAGTGGGCTTCATGGTAAACTATATACGTCAGGGGGGAATTTTTATGCCTTACGATGTCTATCTAGACAAGAAAATGATCTTTGAATCTATTTCAAAGGAACAAGCAGAAGAGATTCGCACTACCATGCAAAGAATGATCATGGCAGGAATCAATACTACTTATAAGGTCGAAGACATCAGAATTGAACCATGTGAATAATGAAACCCACGTTATTTTTGAACGTAGGAACGGGATGGTCCGGTACTACTCCATTATACTACACTTTGGGGTGGTATAACAAGTATTGTCATGCAGGTCACCGCAAAGAGAAGGGATATTTGTGGTTGCTTCAATTGCAGGAAGATAAAAACACTTTTGAGAGAGTAAAATTCTACAAGAAGTTTTTTGGACCGTCAAGGAAGTCAATAACAACGAGAAAACCAAAAATTTTCACTCACGAATCTCCTTATGTTGCTGGAAAGTGGTCTGAGGAAGAAATTGAGTATTTTTGGGGTCCTCCGTTTGAATTGAAGAAATACGTTCAATATTATCTCAAGCATTGGGATAATATCAAGGATGATTATAAGGCAGTTGCTGATTTTAGCAATCCTAATGGATATTGCTCTCCAGAATATCTACAATTCTTGGCATTTCACTTACAGAGTTATTTTGACGTAAAAATCCACATTATTTTTCGAGATCCTCTCCGTAGACTCTGGTCTTGTCGTCAGGCACAGAAAAGAGACAAACCTGTCGAGCATTTTTTGAAGTGTGGCATGGATTTTGACTATGTGGACATGTATATCAAATGGGCAGCTGCTTTTGGAGAGGATGCCGTCCATATTACGATCATGGAAGATTTTTGGGCAGGTGATACTGCTCCACTTTCTGATTTTATCGGTATGGAGATTGGAGATGTTCATCCAAACGCATATGTTCCAGATTTAGGTCCCTGTGCTCCACATATCCAATATTTGAATGACCAGTGGGAGTCTGATGTCATGCATCTACCAGATCATGCCCGTGAGAAGGCAGGAATCTTTTTAGAACCATGTTATGAGCATTGGAAGCAGTATTTTGGGCACTTGCCAGAATCCTGGAGAAAGTGATAACATACATAGTCTGCTGTCGAGGTAATTATGCTCCGTCTTTGGTATTGGATCAAAGGTGAATACAATCTCTGGAAAATTCGCAAAATGGATCCGTTCATTTATGAGGTTGATGATATGGAGGAGGATCTAGATGACGACGAAACAGAAGAGGTAGAATGATTGGTTTTTCTGAAGGATTTCATGACGCTGGATTAGCAGTTGTTCATGAAAACAAGATTATCTTTGCTGCACACAGCGAAAGATATTCTAAGAAAAAACATGACAAGAAATTGTGCGGTGAACTTGCGTTTTACGGCAATTATCTCAACCCAAATGCTGACGTAGTTGCTTTTTACGAAAAGCAGTTCCCGAAACGTGTTCGGCAATTTTTTGCTGGACAAAAACACTGGCGTAGGCGGCGACATCTAGCATTACGCCCAACTATTAGTTTTCCTCACCACCAATCGCATGCTGCGGCAGCATTTCAGACTTCATGCTTTGAAGAAGCAGCATGTGTCGTTGTAGATAGTATTGGTGAGTGGGATTGCAGTTCTGTATGGACTGCAAAGATGGAAGATGGTAAAGCAGTCTATAAAAAGGTCTGGTCTCAGGCATATCCCAAGTCTATTGGTCTTTGGTACTCTGCATTGACAGGATGGGCAGGTCTTCGCCCTTTAGATGAGGAATACATCTTCATGGGTATGGCAGCATTCGGAAAACCGAAGCATATCGATGAAGTTCGCCAACTTCTGTCACAAAACAACCATCGTGGTTGTCAACTTGACATTGAGAGCAAAGAAGACGTTGCTGCTAGTGCACAGGTTGTTCTGGAGACAGAATTGCATGCTATTTTTGATATAGCAATGCAGTACAGCAATAATATTTGTTATGGGGGTGGAGTTGCCCTAAATTGCGTTGCCAACACCAAACTCCGGGATAAGTGCAATCTATGGATCATGCCTAATCCAGGAGATGCCGGTGGGGCACTTGGTGCTGCCTTATTGGCGTCTGGTAAGAAGGTTGAGTTCACTCCTTATACTGGTCACAGTATTTCTCGTAAAATCGACCCCAAAGAGGTTGTAGACGTTCTTTTGAGGGATGGTATCTGTGGTGTTGCAAATGGCAAGGCAGAATATGGTCCTCGTGCCCTAGGCAACAGATCTTTGCTTGCAGACCCCCGAACCTTTGCAAATAAGGATCGAGTCAACGAAATCAAGAAGAGGCAGAAGTTCAGACCGTTTGCTCCGGCAATTCTGGAGGAATCTTGCCAAGATTACTTCTGGATGCCAGAACATTCCCGGTACATGTCTTATGTCTATCAATGTAAGCGTCCAGACGACATTCCTGCCTGCGTACACGTCGATAATAGTGCAAGAGTGCAAACGGTACCGGAAACCAGTCCATCGGTCTTCAGGGCGATTCTAGAGGCGTGGGAAGAGCGCACAGGTTGCCCAGTGCTACTAAATACATCACTGAACATTCGTGGCATGCCAATGGTCAACGAATGGTCTGATGCATTAGATTTTTCAAACAAGTATAACGTGACTGTATTATGAAAATCCTATTCTCCGGAGATTCCTTCTGCGAAGGCACCGAATTAGACGGTCTGGAGCATAGTCTTGAACTTAGAGACAAACTGAGGTACTCAAACGTAGTCAGTGAGTATGTCAATGACTTATATGGGTTGAATGTTACTTTTGACAATATTGGATACTCTGGTTACTCAAATGATCAGATTACCCGTGATACAGTCACTTGGTGTGAGAATAATGAAGCAGATCTCGTAGTTGTCGAGTTTTCTCATCCCCAGAGGTGGGCGTTCTATAGTGAAGAGCATGAACGCTGGTATAGCATGGATCAGTACGAACATTTCCATGGTTGTCACCCAGATCACAAAGTAATTGGGATTTGTGAGTGGTGGGATAAGAATGTCAAGTCCCGGACCCAGTATATTGAAAATTTCTTCAAAAATGTGTTTCTTCTTGAAAGTTACTTTGAGAAGAAGGGTATTCCTTATATCTTCTTGCAATTAGAGGAATGGACTGAAACAGAACTCAAGTATTGTGTCAGTCCATGGATGGAGTTAGTCAAGAACCGCGATATCAAAGGTGTTACTCCATCTCAAGAAGAATTCGTTCCTAGGGACTACCATCCCGGAGAAACTAATGCTATCTGCCCATCATGGTGGATGAATGAAGAAGAATTGATTAGAGAGTACAGAACTCTTGATTTGCGGGATCGTAAGACTGAATTTGCCACTGGTGATGAGGAAGACACTCACAGGTGGTTAGGGGGATGGCATCCTAGTGCAAATGGTCATATTGCTATCGCAAAATGGATTCTAAGTCAAATGATTGAACATCCAGGACTCAAGCACTTTTTTCCTAAGTGATGAAGAAAGAAGACCTTCTAAGTGACATAAAAAATAATTCTTTTTGTTCTTATCCATTTACCAACATTCGTAATGGAATGTCGCATGGTTATACACCATGCTGTTGGATGCAAACTCAACAATTAGTCGGTCCTGCTAATACGACACCATTTGATTATTATGATGGTCCTGAGGCGAAAGAATTGCGTCGTGCAATGCTCGCTGGTGAAATGTCAGAATATGTCAAAGCAATGTGTCAAAGATGTTTCTATAAGGAGAAACACTTTGGTACATCACCTCGTTTGATGAATGAGTTGTATGATCCCAAAATTTTAGATCATTATGCCGAAGATGGGAGTTATACGGGCACTGCAAGAAATCTGAACCTAGAATTGAATTTTTATGGTAATACTTGTAACTTAGAATGCTATGGTTGCCATTCTGGAGATTCTACGACTAGAGACAGACGTTTAGAGCAATTAGCAGATCTTGATAAGAGATATCCGAGAACTAATAAGTTTCCAGATACAGATCTCCTAAAAATTGATCAAGCTCAATTTAGTGACATTATAAGTGACATTTTAGATAATGCAGATCGTATCAAGTCAATATCTTTCTGTGGTGGAGAACCGATGCTAATGAAATCCCATTTTAGGGTTTTAGATGCTCTTGCTGGTTCTGGTAAGTCAAGGTCTATTAGTTTGTCGTATGTATCGAATATGACGATATTTACTTTGAAGCAGATGCAAAAATATCTTGATAGATTCAATTATACCCACATTCAGTGGAGTTGTGATGGTTTGGGTGATAGGAACTATTATTTGCGATATCCAACTAATTGGGAGCAGACCTTGAGTCATGTGGACGAAATACGCGAGTATTTCCTTAGGACTGGTAAGGGGTCAATTGCAGGAACATATACTCCATCTGTTTTGTCTGTTTACAAGATCAAGGAAGTATTTGAGTTTTTTGAAAAACGTGGTCTCAAAAAACGTCCATTTCAGATCTATAACAACCTAGAAAACCCAGATTACCTCAGGGTCAATAATTTGCCCCATCCCATCAAAGAAGAGATCTATGATGATGTGAAAAGTGTAGATGAGTCTGTTGCTAAGCAGATGATGCAAAGTCCAATAACAAATGGATGGATAAAGGCGAAAAAGTATTTTGATGACCTTGACAGTCTAAGAAATACCAATTGGAGACAGACTTTTCCCGAACTTGCGGGGTACTAAATAATATGGTATTATGCCTGCAGGCATGATGCCTTATTACAAATTGACCTACATGTATGGCTAAAGGTTTCAAGGTGGTGACGACTCCGCCTGAAGGTGAACAGACACAAAAGTCGGACGAATTTTCAATTGAAGCCGCAAGAGAGATGGTAAAGGGTAAGACCTTTGTCTTCTGCCTTCCTGGTCGCGGTGTATCATATATCTTCCTCAAGAACTTTGTACAACTCTGTTTTGAGATTGTGCAGCAGGGAGGTGCTATTCAAATCTCCCAAGACTACTCGTCAATGGTCAACTTTGCCCGTTGTAAGTGCTTGGGTGCAAATGTTCTCCAAGGTCCAGATCAAAAACCTTGGCAGGGCAAACTGCAATATGACTACCAACTGTGGATTGACAGTGATATTGTTTTTGGTCTTGAGCAGTTCTATCGTATCCTTTGGATGGACAGAGACCTTGCTGCTGGTTGGTATGTGACTGAAGATGGCAATACCACTTCTGTTGCACACTGGTTGGAAGAAGATGACTTCAAGAACAATGGTGGTGTGATGAACCACGAGATGCTTGATGGTATTCAGAAGCGTCGCAAACCATTTACTGTTGACTACACCGGTTTCGGTTGGTTGTTGATCAAGTATGGTGTGTTTGAACACGAGATGATGAAGTACCCCTGGTTTGCACCACAAATGCAGGTCTTTGAGTCTGGTGAAGTCCAGGACATGTGTGGAGAGGACGTTTCATTCTGCCTTGATGCTAAGAAAGCAGGGTTCGAGATCTGGTGTGATCCTAAGTGTCGAGTTGGACACGAGAAGACTAGAATCATTTGATTTTATAGATATATCAAATGAATACGCTAGATATGGACAGATACGATATATTCGTGGAAGGTCATCTAATTCACCACAATATAGATGAAGAGGAGATGGAAGAATATACTCAAGATCTAGCGGATGAGTTCTATCAGACAGGAACACCGCATCCAGAGAGTGTAGATGTCGTGTATGTCGGTCGAGATGAAGACTAATACTAGGGGGATCATTGATCCCCCTTTTTCATGCTCTAAATAAATACATCACGAAATACTAGGTCGCGCAGTGCCTCTTCAGAGAACATCGCTGCCATTCAAGGACATTTCACTGTCTTTCAAACGGCATCCAGTTACTAATGATATCATTCCTCTGAAGAATGAAGACGCTATCAAGCGATCTGTACAAAACCTGGTACGTATCCAACTAGGCGAAGTTTTCTTCAATAACCTACTGGGAACTAGGATTACGGGAGCTCTTTTTGAACTAGCGGACGGCGATTTTGTCGATCCAATCAAAACTGAGATTGAAACAACAATTACTAACTTTGAACCTAGAGTGAAATTGACTCGGGTTGATGTTATTTCTGAACCAGACGCAAACAGTCTTGAGGTGACAATTTCTTACGATATTGTTGGACAAAACGCCCCATCTCAAAGTGTATCATTCATCCTTGAACCTACTAGGCTATAATGGCACTAACACAATTTACAAATCTAAACTTTGAGGACATCAAGACCTCAATCAAAGATTATCTGAGGGAGAACTCAAACTTCACAGATATGGACTTTGAGGGGTCTAACCTCTCAATGCTAATCAATCTGTTAGCGTATAATTCATATAGCACCGCCTACAACACCAATATGGCGGTGAATGAGACATTCATCGACTCCGCTACGCTGAGGGAAAATGTTGTATCTCTTGCTCGTAATATTGGTTATGTACCTCGCTCTGTCCGGGCGGCGCGTGCGGTCGTAGATATTTCTATTTCCCAACTTCCAAGTACCACTGAGACAGTCAGTATCTCTCCTGGAGTCATTGCTAACGGCACTGTCTCTGATGTAAATTATATCTTCTCCGTACCAGAAACTGTTACCTTCCCTGCTAATGACACTGAGGCAGGTGCTTCGGTTGAAATTTTTCAAGGTCAATATCTTGAAAACTCATTTACTGTAAACGACTCAATTCCTAATCAGCGATTTATTCTCCCTAATAATGGTATTGATACATCAACGATTACAGTAAAGGTAAGGAATAGTTCATCCGATAACACTGTAACTGAATACAGTCTAGTTGAAAGTATCATCGGTATTACTTCAACATCTAACATTTACCTGCTACAAGAAACTACCGACGAGAAATATGAAATTCTTTTCGGTGACAATGTTTTCGGCAAAAAACTTCAGTCAGGTAATATAGTTACCGTTGGTTATATCAAGACCAATGGTAGGGCAGGAAATGGTGTTCGATTCTTCAATTTTGTCGGCACTCTAAAAGATCAGGATGGTTTGACTGAGAGTGGGTTTAGTGCCAATCTGTTTACTGACACACCCTCTCAGAATGGCGACAGTATTGAGTCTTTGGAGAGTGTCAAGTATTATGCACCCCGCATGTATGCCGCCCAGAACCGCGCTGTGACGGCAAATGACTATGAGGCAATCTTACCCTCCATTTATCCAAACATCGAGTCTGTGTCCGCCTACGGGGGTGAGGAGTTGAATCCTCCCCAGTATGGTCGAGTCTTCATTGCTGCTAAACCAAAGAATGGTTTCTTCTTGTCAGATTTGACAAAGAAGCAACTTCTAGTATCTCTGCGGGATTACTCAATCGCAGGTATTCTCCCATCCTTTGTAGATCTTAGTTTCCTGTTTGTTGAGATTGATACCTATGTCTACTACAACAGCAACTTTATTGGGGATGTTGATAATCTGAAGACAAACGTTATCAGTGCCTTGACCCTTTACGGTGGAGGGCGTGAAATCAATCGTTTCAGTGGTAGATTCAAGTACAGTGGCATCCAATCAACCATTGATGGTGTAGATACTTCTATTACTTCCAATATTACTCTCGTCAGGATGCGTCGTAACCTGGTTGCAAAAATCAACCAGTTTGCACAATATGAAATTTGTTTCCTAAATCCTTTCTATTGCAACAAAGGTTCTTACAATATCCAATCAACTGGATTCAACGTATCTGGTGTGGTGGGAACATGTTACTTCTCTGATAATAAGATTGATGAGACTCAAGGTGATCTGTTCTTGTTCCAAATCCTTGATGACGACAGAGTTCAAGTAATCAACTCTAAATTCGGTCGTATTGATTATATGAAGGGTGAGGTTATTTTGGAGACAATCAATATTACCTCTACCCTCGAACCCGACAATGTTATTGAAATTGAGGCAATTCCTCAGTCTAATGATATTCTTGCCAAGAATGAGATGTATCTCTCGTTTGATGTGGCAAAGAGTAATGTCTTCATGCGTGTAGACAGTATTGCAACAGGCAATAACAGTTCTGGTTCTAGGTTCATCTCACAATCTAGTTACTTCCCTGATAAGAGGGTTCGTGGAACCATTATAACTACTACTGCCGGTTCTACACTTATTGGTTATGTCAATGGTGAAAAATACTTTGGCGCATTCCACGTTATGGCGGATGGGACTAAGATGACCGGTTCTTCTCACAGTCCTAACAGTAAGTTGATTACGTCTACCCCCATCGTGACTACTAAAACAGTTACGAGTGTGTCAGCTACTACATCATCCACTACATCATCAAGTTCATATTCAGCACCACAATCTAGCGGATACTAATACAAGTGATTGAGACTTCTCTTACCCGAGTAAAAATTCATGAGGTAGTCGAAAGTCAGATTCCTGAATCGATTGATACAGAGAATCCGCTTTTTGGCGAATTCATGAAGCAGTATTACCTCTCCCAAGAGTATCAAGGGGGACCGGTTGATATTGCTGAGAATCTGGTAGAGTATAAAAGTCTTGACGTACTGAGCAATAATAACCTGACCGGGTTTACCACGGTTACTGAATATGTTGAGGGTTATCATGACACGATTTACGTGGGGTCAACCAAAGGGTGGCCTGGATCGTGGGGTCTGCTGAAGATTGATAATGAGATAATCACATACACTGGTATTGGAACAACTTCATTTACTGGATGTAAGCGTGGTTTCAGTGGAATTGAAAATAACCATAAAACTAATCAACCTGAATATCTAACTTTCACTAGCACTGGGATTTCTACCCATGGTCTTGGTGCTAAGGTTCAAAACCTTAGTAATAGATTCTTACATTCCTTCCTCAAGAAACTCAAGAAGCAGGTTCTGCCTGGATTCTCTGAACGTCCTTTGAATGAGAAGGTCAATCAGAATAATTTTATTCGCCAAGCAAAAGATTTCTATAGAACGAAAGGTACTGAAGAATCTTTCAAAATCCTCTTTGGTGCCTTGTATGGTGAAGAGGTTGAGATGCTTCAACCTGCTCGTTATATGATTCGTCCGTCTGCTGCGGACTATTTGACGAATGATGTGCTGCTCGCTAAAGGCAAAAGTGGCGATGCACTAAAAATTGAAGGACAAACTATCAGTCAAGGTGATGGAACTTCTGCTTCTGTATACGCTGTTGAATCTTCTATCGTTGGAGTCACTACTTACTACAAAATCTCCCTTTCCAAGGGTACAACACTTGGAACTTTCAACCAGATAAACAAGACCTATGTGACCCGTGAGATCCCTTCCGGCGCAACGGTTCTCGACGTTGATTCTACGGTTGGTTTTGATACATCAGGATTCTTCTCTCTAGAAGGGCAGGTTTATCCATATACCAATAGCAACTACACTCAATTTATTGGGATCAATTCTACTACCTCACAGATTGCTATTGGTGCGACTGTTACTGCGGGATTGACTGCACTCTCCTATGAGAATGGAGACCTCTCCCTGCCAGTAGAGGTGGAGATTGTTGGTATTCTTGCATCTTACAGTGGATACTCTGAAAACCAACAGCGTCAAAGTATTATCAATGTCAAGCAAATTGGTAATAATGAGACTGACCTGAGGTTTGCTACTTGGATCCAAAACTCTGCATCTAAGCATACTCTTCTGGGATGGAAGAGTCTTGGACAGGGTAAGTATCAGTTAGATTTTAGTAGGACCCATGACTACTATAAAAGTGATACTCTAGACGTTGTAGATCCAGATAATAATGTTCAAACTGCCACAATCTCAACTATCCTGAGTGATAGTTCTGTGGTTGTCACTACGACAACACTAGATCCTAATATTGTTTATTTCGTTCGTCGCAATATCAAACTTCGTGATGGACATACTGCTGATGTCCAGGCAACTTATCGAGATAATGGAGATGCCGTTTATGTTGCATCTAACAGTATCCCACACTGGGATATGGCTGCTTCCAAGCGGGTACGAGAGGTGTTCCCCTATCTGCAAACTCCAGGCACGACCATCAATCTGAATGATCACCATTTTGCAGATGGTGACATTGTTACCTATAAAGCATCAAATGGAGTTGCTTTAGATAACCTGATTGAGGGAGATTCTTACTATGTCAAACGTCTAAATGGTAACCAATTCTCATTATCACTCACTTTAGAGAATGTTCGCAACGGCATCTATGTTGTAGGTATCACCACTGACGACTCCAATAGGCAGACTGAGCAGCACTTTACGCCCACTCAGTTCTATGGAATTGATAATGACTCCCAAAAACTTCTTCGCAAATTCCCGGTTCCTGAATTTGGTGATGGAGAAAAAGATGCAACCAAAGCAGGTGGCATCGGTTTGTTTGCGAATGGCGTAGAAATTCACTCGTACAAATCTACTGAAAAAGTATTTTATGGTGCAGTCAGGAGCGTAGATGTTCTAAATTCAGGTGATGATTATGATATTGCTAATCCTCCCCGCCTGTCCCTTACACAACCCAATCATACTGGATTAGGTGCATCTTGTGTAGCACTGGTTCAAGGCACCTTAGAGGACATCCTAGTGGATACTGAGGGTGTGGATTATCAAGAGACACCTCTCGTTAGCATCAAAGGTGGTAACCACAAGGGTTCTTGTGTTATTAGACCTCAAACAAAGATCGTTCCTCAAGTAGTAACATTCGATGCCACCTCTGCAGGAGGAGTTGTAAATACAGAGCAAGATCGTTTCTCATTCCCTAACCCCCATGGACTGAAGCATGGTGAGGCAGTAATTTACAGTAGTTTTGGTACTACTGAGGTTGGTATTGGAACTACGCCAGGCAACCTGATTGATGGTAACCCTTACTATGTGGTGGTCAAGGATGAGTTCGAGATCATGCTGTCAGAGTCACCTGAGAAGGCACTGGCAGGGATTGGTACTATTCCTCTAGATTCAAATGGTGCCGGAACCCATCAATTCTCAACTATAAAAAGAAGAAACAAATTAGACAAAATTTATATTGAAGAACCTGGTGTCTTCTACAATAGAAAACTGCAGTTCTCATCTGGTACTGTTGGTATCAACACGTTTATTGATGCTTTCTTCTATCCAGATCATGGATTTGTAGACAATGATGAGATCCGATATGCTTCTCCAGATGGTGGTGATATTGGTGGTCTGACTGAAGGCACGGATTACTTCTGTCAGAGACTTGATAAAGATAGATTCCGCTTGTCAACGGTGGATACTGGTGAGTCATACGTCTCACTCATCAATGATGGTAGTGGAGATCATATCTTAGGCGACCCTCCAATCTTCATCAACATTGTTGGACGCCAGGGCATTACTACAGCAAATGCCACTGCCACTCCTATTTTGAGGGGTAAGATTACTAGCGTTCAGGTGACTGAAGCAGGAACTAAATTTGGTTCTACTGTTATCAACGATAACTTCCGTCCAGATGTCACTGTAATTGAGGGTAAGAACTCATACCTTCAACCGTTTATTGTAAATGGTAGAGTCGAATCTATCATTGTCAAAGCGGGTGGACAAGATTACTTCAATTTACCTGATATTGAAATCAGTGGTGATGGAATTGGTGCCAAAGCAAAGGCAGTCATTGAAAATGGCGAAATCAAAGATATCATCATGATTTACAAGGGTGTAAATTACACCCAAGGACAGACCACTGCAAAAGCAAGAACTCCTGGTTCAGGGTGCATTCTTTCGGCAAACTTGAAAGAATGGAATGTCAATGCTGTTGATCGTTATGCAAAACTGGGTCAGGTTGGTCTTGATGATGGATATTACACCAATCCACGTGAGGCAGGATATGGTCTCCCTTACGTAAACTATTACCCTTCCCGTAAACTTCGGGACTATCTCGGAGATGAGGGTCAGACCCACTCTCCTATTTTGGGATATGCTTATGACGGCAACCCCATCTATGGACCATATGCTTTTGAGGGAACCAATGGTGGTGCTCTGAAGTACATGGAATCTAGTTACATCAAAGTAACTGGACAACGTTTTGATGGTCCTCCCATACTCAACTTCCCTGCTGGGTTCTTTGTAGAGGACTACAAGTATGTGCCTGGTTATGGAGACCTAGATGAGCACAATGGTCGTTTTGCCGTTACTCCGGAGTATCCGAATGGCGTCTACGCTTATTACACAACAGTATCTCCTAATCTGGTTGCAAACCCTGGAGATCCTTTCAACCAGAGTAGAACTCCCATCTTCCCCTATGTTGTGGGAGAAACATATCGTTCCAAATTAGAATCTAAAAACTTTGAGTTTGATTTCGACCAACGTCAGGATCCCACTCAATATGGTCTGGTCAAGAATACTAGAGGATATAACATTGATGAGTATGAGTTCATCTCAAACTCTAATAAAGGAACTCTAATCCAATCACAAATTTATTCAACAGAAGAAGGTCCCGTTGAAAGGATCAAGATCGTTGATGGTGGTGAAGAGTACAACGTTGATGATAACTTAGTATTTGATAATAATGGCACTCAAGGATTTGGTGCTATTGGTAGAGTTGCGAAAATTGTTGGACCCGTTGCTACTGATATTGAGTCTACCCTATTAGAACTTGATGATATTGAATTCCTTTTCAAAGAAGGAGTAGTAACTGGTATCAGCACAGTACCTCACGGATTGAATAACAACTCATTCGTGAAAGTTAGTGATGTTAGTTCACAGCGACACATTCAATTGCAAGGTATCCACCAAATTAGGGTACCTCAGGTAACATCAGGTATTGTAACGGCACTACAAACGATCAACGCCAATTCTGGTTTTACTACCAGTGTTCGTCTTGCTGATAATGTCAACGTATTCAATGTCAATGATATTGTCCAGGTAGATGACGAGCAAATGAAAGTGTTTGGGGTTGATGAACTCCAGAACCAACTTGATTTGATTCGTGAGTTCAATGGTACTGTTGCAGCAGCACATACATTTGGGGTTGCTATCAAACAACTTCCCACCAGGTTCGAGTTCGATCTTGAATATATTCCTGCTACACCAGAGAACTACACAGTCTACTTTGACGCTGGCAATGTAGTTGGTCTTGGTCTCTCCTATGGTGCAGTAAACAATCACACCATTGATACTGTTGACTTCGGACAGCAGACTATTCCTACACGGTCAATCTTTGTCCCAAGGCATGAGTTTGAGACTGGTGATAAGATCACATACAAGTCTGAAAATGGCACGCGACTGAACTATCAACCCACCACAGGTGCTGGTGGAACAGATAGTGGTTGGACTTCACCTGTACCTGAAACTGATCTGTATGTTCAGGTGCTGAGTCAGAACACTATCGGTATTGTTACAACTTACAGCGGTATCAGTTCTGCTGAAGCAAGAATCATGTATTACCCAGATCAAACTGGTATTGGTAATACACACCTGTTCTTGACTGACAGAGATGCTGTAACTGGTAAGGTTAGTACCACTAATGTTTTGGTCACAACCAGAGATGATCATACTCTGCGACCTCTTGATAATATTGATATGACTGTGGTTTCAGCGGCAACGTCGTCTGTTTCCCTAGTCTATGATCCCGGCAGTCGCTTTGTAAGTATCGGCAATTCTGCTAATCCCCGAATTGATGTCACTCGTGGCGACACGCTTGAGTTTGATGTCTCCGATGCGAGCATGGTGGACACCAAAATTCAGTTCTTCTTAGACCCAGAATTCCGTAAGGAATTTGTTGGTTCGGGTACTACTGATCCTCAGGTAACTTACAGCGGTGTTGCTGGAAATGCTAACGCAACAGCAACTGTTGCAATGGATACAGATGCACCAGAGATTCTGTATTATCGAGTCAATTCTCTCAGCAGTGTAAAAACTATTGATGAGAATATTGACATTGATGACTATAACAAGATTGTCGTCAACAACAGTGTCTACAGTGCTGCTGGTACAATCAGCACGGTTGCTAGTAATCAATTCACGTTCAATGTCTTCAAACAACCTGAGCGTGTGGGTTACACCACAGTAACGGCAAATATTGCATACCTGACTGACTCTAAGACTGATGCTGGTCCTGTGGCAGTTGTTGATCTTCTGTCTGGAGGAATTGGATACCGCGATGTTCCTAAGGTGAGTGTTGCCTCAACTAGTGGCACTTCTGCTCTCCTGCGTCCAACTGGTTCTAAGATCGGTAAGATTAGTGAGGTTCGGATTTCTGGGTATGGATTTGATTATCCATCTGACAAGACTCTGCGTCCTGAGGCAGCAATTCCCCAGATCATTTACCTCAAAGACAACTTCTCTATCGACCGTGTTGGAATCACATCTGCTGGTAGGAAGTATCTGACCCCACCCGACCTGGTTGTTTACAACTCTAAGAGTGATCAAATCAGTGATATTACTAAGTTCCGGGTATCCTTGCAGGGTTCTGGTGTCAGTGAAGTGAATATTATTAGCGGTGGTAATAACCTCCGTAGTGGTGATAACAAACTCATTGCTATCAATAACACCAATGGAGTTGGTATTGTTAGTGCATCCTATGCATTCCCCAATGTAACCCTGACACTCAAGACACCTACAACTGGTTTCACAAATGCTGTTCCACTTCCATTCGCTGTTGGGGATAAGGTTTTTGTGGAGAATGTGGGCGTAACCACCGGTAATGGTTATAACTCTGCTGACTTCGCTTACAAAACTTTCACTCTTACTGCAGTCAACGCAAACCTGAATGTATTCAACGGTGCAACCATCACCTACGAAACGGAACAAAATCCAGGTTCATATGATGGTAGTCAACTCGGATCTGTATCTAACATTGTTGACATTGCTAAATTTGAGATTGACTTGGTAGAAAGCACGTTTGATAGTGGTGAAACTGTCTACAACCAGAATGGAGATACCTGTAAGGTAGTCTTTGGTGAGGGCAAACGATCCAATGTCATTAGAGTGGATAATGTTGATGGATTCTCTGTTGGTGACAAGGTGGTTGCAGAACTCTCCAACTCTGGCGGCACCATTGAACAGATTGACACTCCCAAGGCACATTTTGAAACTGGTGTCGTCTACAATGGACGTTTTGGTTGGCAAGATGATGTTGGTAAACTGTCTGACATCTCTCAACGTATCCAGGACAGTGATTACTATCAACAGTTCTCTTATTCACTGAAGTCTAAGATTGGCATCTCCTCTTGGAGTGAACCAGTTGATTCTTTGGCACACATTGCCGGATTCAAAAAGCATTCAGACATGCTGATCAATTCTGCTACTGTCGGAATTGGCACAACATCATTGATTGGTATTGCCGGAGACGGTGGTGCTGCACAAGCGGTTGTTCTGATTGACAGTGGTGATAAGTTGAGTTGCTTCAAGACATTTGACACTGGATTTGAGGTCCCTGATGCAACAAACACCATCAGTGACAAGATTGTCTTTACAGGCACTAGATTTGGTGCCACTCTGATTTGTAAGGGTAACCGTGTATTGGAGATTGATGACATCAGTCCTCAGTTCTTCAATGATCCTGACATTCTCAAGTCAGTCAATATTGATAAGTTCCCCAAGAGTGGTGCTGATGCTCCCTCTGGCGTCAAGTATCACGCTCAAGTGGTTCTGGACGAATCATTGGGTCAAACATTCAACACCACACAGTATGCCGAATTTGCTGTATTCAGTGATGGCACTGACTGCTATATCAACCAGTATTCTGACTTGGCAGACTCCTTCGATTTGGGCGAGTTCTTTGCCGTAATCGATACCGATGATGTGTTGGTTCAGTTCCAACCCTTCAACAATACATTCACGTATGACATTACCTTCTATAAGGAAGAATTGCCTCGTGATGTAGCAGTCGGCATTGCTAGCACTGCATTCAGTCATGTTGAGAAGCAAGGTATTAGTTCTTCGTTTGCTTCTTCTGGATCTCCAGTCACAGAAACCATGATTGACATTGATGGAACTAAATTCCGTTCTGGTTCAATCATCGTCGCTCATGAGACTGCAACTGAGGTTGAAGTGGAAGAGTACAACTTCCTGATGGATGGTACTGGTGATGTTATCTACAGTGACTACGGTAACTTGGATAGCGGCACTACGTTAGGTGACTTTGATATGTCTCAATCAAGTGATGTGTTGAGTCTTACCTACACCCCTGCTGCCAATCAGGCAGTTGATGTTCACTTGCTGAACACGTTGGTGGGTGTTGCTCAAACAGCACAATCTAATGTTTCTGGTATTACAACCATGTTCGTTGGAGACTCACAACTCAATGGTGCATACGTTGCAATCTCTGCTGAAGCATCGCCTTCACTGACTCCGATATCAACCAAGAGCACGACTATCTTCACATCATGCAAGTATTTTGTAGAAATACATAATACTACAGACGATGAATACTCTGTGTTTACTGTCGCTGCTAATTCCACTAACGGCAACGTAAACTATAACACATACAATAACCTATCTAACGCTGCTCAACCACGTCGGGATATTCGCGAAGTGGAGGTTGATCTGGATGGTTCAGATATGAGATTGATGTTTATGCCTTTGGCGAATAAGGCGTATATTTGCCGGACATATGAGATACGACTTGATCGTCCTGATAGTATCGCAACAGACACCACAATAACTATTCCATAATGTCGTTCAATCTGGGTTCTGTCAATAAGAAATTCAATTCCGAAACGGAGAGTTTCAGACGGACATTCAAACTAAATCATAAATTCGACCCGATTTTTCGGAAAGAATTTGATGGGAGCAGCACGGGTGCGGTGATTTCTGGTAGCGATAGTATCGTTATCAACAATCACTTCTTTGTGACTGGTGAGGAGTTGAATTATACTTGTGCGACTGGTAATTCCCCTATCGGTATTCAACATGGTGTGAATGGTGTGGGTGCTGCAACCACCATGCCATCTGAGGTGTTTGCCATCAAAGTCAATGAGAACACATTCAAATTAGCAGCAACAAAAGCACTTGCATTGACATCGGATGCCATCGGTATTACCACTGTAGGTATTGGCACCACTCATTTTTTCCAAGCGAAGAAGCAAAATACAAAATGTATCATTGCCGTAGATGATATTATTCAATCACCGCTGTACAAGAAGCATGGTGTGACAACCACCTTGTCGGCATTGAATAATAAAGATGTCACCCTTGCTGATGGATCTCTTTTTGAAAGATTTGATCTAATTCAAATTGACGATGAGATCATGCGAATTAGACTAACAAATATTGGTGGTGACCCAGATAAATTTACAGTGGATCGTGCCTGGATGGGCACTAAGCAAGATAACCACGCAGTTGGTGCCACTGTCCAGTTCATGTTGGGCGACTATAATATCATTGATAATGAGATTACGTTCGTTGATGTTCCGTTTGGTGGTACACGTCGGACAGTTGGTATTACGTCAGAAGACATCAATCTAACTGGTAATTACTTTACTAAGTTGACGGATGATCTAGATACCGGGACAAAAGTAAAACTTAGAAGTGGTAATGCTCCTGCACCTTTAGAAGCAAATAGAGATTACTTTATTATCAAAAATACAGCAAACAATTTCTCGTTTGCTAACAGCAAAGATGATGCTCTAACTGGTGTCAAACTAACATTGACCACTGTTGGTATTGGCACTCACAATCTTGTCAATGCTGACACCCTAGTTGGTAGTACCTTCCAAGGTCGTGCTTTCCAGCGTAGTAATTATGATGGCAATATGGTCTTTGATGACATCTCCGATTCCTTCACAGGTATTGGTAAAACCTTTACATTGAAAGAAGATAATACTGATATCATTGGTGTTACAACAGACTTTGGTGCAATTCTAATCAACAACATTTTCCAAAAACCTGACGTTGATTATGAGTTTATCAGTTCACCCACTCCAGGCATCACTTCAGTCTTCTTCAAAGGAAATGACGAACCTGGTTTTATTGCCAATACTAACCCCAATGATGTAAATGCTAACCGCCTTCCTCGTAGAGGTATTATCGTTTCATTTGGAAATACACAAGGTATTGGTTTTCAACCAGGTGCTTATGATGACATCGCATTAGTCAGTGCCAATACAGGAATTGGTGCGAGTGTTATTGTAAACGTAGGTACTGGAAGAAGTCTCGGTCAAATTGACATTGTAAATCCTGGGTACGGATACACTGTTGGTGAAGAACTTACAGTCGTCGGTATTCCCACTATCTCTGATTACGGAGTAGATTTTACACCTCCTACAGTCACGGTGTTAGATACTCACGATGATGAATTTGCTGGATGGGTGTTTGGTAAACTGCAAATCCTAGATGATTTCTCAGACCAGTTTGATGGACGCCGTAGCGTATTCCAGATTACTAAGGACAATGTTCCCCTGAGTATTGAAAAACTTGATGGTAGTAACATTGAACTAGAAGATGTTTTATTGATCTTTATCAATGATGTCTTACAAAAACCTGGTAAGGCATATGTGTTTGATGGTGGTACCCGTATTAGATTTACAGAACCTCCACGAGCAGGATCTAGTCTACAGTTCCTATTCTATAGGGGCACTGATTCTGATATCACTTCTGCTGAGGACACTCCTGATGTCAAGGAAGGAGATGATGTTCGTCTTGGCAAGCAGGACTTCAGAGTTATGCGTGGAGTTTTGAGTAGAGATACTATTCAGACCACAAATTATAAGGGTCCTTTCATTACAGATGCATCTATCCCAACTAGGGTTATTGATATCTGTAAGCAAACTGAAGATAAATTTGTTGAGGGCGTAAAAGTTCCTAAGTCACGTCCTTTCCTTGGTGCAAGGATTTACCCTGCTGCACGTTTGATTAGAGACGTTGCAATCCTCGACACAGAGGTTTATGTAGACAGTGGTGCCTTGATCTTTAGTAAGACTGAGGGCGATAGTTTCAATCTTCAGGAAGATTGGCCTATGCGTATTGTTGACAATGAGGTGAGTTCGGTTGGATACGGCACTACAGGGTTCCGTGTCGTCGAAACAAACCACGACGTTGCAAATATTGTAGGTGATAGTGGATATCTTTGTGGCGTAGGTTCAACTGCCCAAGGATTACAGTTCCACTTCCATATTGCGCTGAATGACCCTCAACGCCAAAACCAATATGGTTCTATAACTAAGACCGGTATTGGCACGGGAGATTATTTCATTCTTTCCCGCACTAACCTAGGAACTGGGTGCACTGCGCTTTCTCAAGATAGAACAACAACTGTGGGTATTGCCACAACCTGTCTTGATGGTATATACGAGTGCTCTCATATTGAAGACCTTGGTAGTAGTGTTGTCAAGGTTCACGTAAACATAGAATCCGGTCATGGACTGGTGTTTACTGGTCTACATAGCGAGGTTGGCACTCATTATGGGGAGTTTAGTTGGGCAAAAATTACTGCCAATTCCAACATAGGCACGACCTTTACGGTAAACAAAACCGGGTTGATTGGTATATCTACCGCGCCAACTGTCACCCGAGAACAGAAACTCCTCGTGGATTATCCATAAATAATGTGAATCGAGAAGTCATTTAGCATAATGCCCGCCATCATTACTGATCAAATTAGAGTATTGAATGCTTCTAACTTTGTCAGTGGCATCTCTACCACGGACAATAGTTATTATGTGTTCATGGGCTTGCCTAATGCTACTGATGTCGCTGCCGACTGGAACACTGATACTCCATCACCAATCGATAACTTCGACCAGCATGATGATATCTACGACACGTTGATCTCTGCTAAAAAGATCAATAGTAGTGATGTGTTGCGAGTTGTTCGCAAAATCTCATGGACTAGTGGTACTACCTATGAGATGTATAGACATGACTATAGCATTGATAGGTTGACGCCCAACACCAGTTCAACTGGTTTGTATAAGGCAAATTATTATGTGATGAACTCTGACTACAGAGTTTATGAGTGTCTGTATAACGGAGCAGACCCTGCCAATGGTGGCAAAGGCGTGATTTCTTTGCAAGAACCTGTTCACACAGATCTGCAACCACGTCTTGAAAGTGATGGGTATATTTGGAAGTATCTTTATACTATCAAACCAAGCAACATTGTAAAGTTTGATAGTGCTGAGTTCATTCCCCTTCCTTCTGACTGGGCGATTAGCACTGATACTGCTGACGTGCGAAATACTGCCGTCGATGGTCGTATTGAAGTGGTTGTGATTGAAGATGTGGTCAACGCATCATATCAATTCACTGGAACTAAAAATAACGTCCCCATCAAGGGTGATGGTTCAGGTGGATTTGCGTCAGTCACCTTTGTCAATGGAAAACCGACTGCGGTTCAAGTTACCAATGGTGGTACTGGTTACACCTTTGGTACTTTAGATCTTGACTCTGTTGTCACTGGTTCCGGTGCATCTTTTACCGTCATCATTCCCCCTCCAGGTGGACATGGTGCTGACATTTATCGCGAACTTGGTTCAAACAAAGTTCTCATTTACTCTAGATTTGAGAACAGTGATGTAACGAATCCTGATTTCCCCGTAGGAAACCAGTTCGCTCGTATCGGTATTATCAAGAACCCCGAAATGCAAGGGAGTTCTAATCTGTTGTCTGACCCCACCGTGTCAGGGATGTTCGGCGTGCGACTGGCAGGTGCCGCATCAACCACGATGGTCGTTCAGAACGATGGTATTGTAAAACAAACTGTAGGTGTAGGTTCGACTGCTATTGGTAAGATTATTTCTTACGACAATACGACTCGGGTCCTGAATTATTGGCAAGATCGCTCTCTGGCAGATGGATCTACCACATCCCTTCACCAATTCACTCTAAATAGATTTACGAAAACCCCTGGTTCAGGTGGTTCTTTGAACGTTGTTGTGAAGACAACCGGCGGCGAAGAAACCCTAACCGTTGACACTGCTTTTACTGGAGTCTCTACGACTATCAATAATCGCACTTATTATTTGGGTCAAACATACAATTCTGGTATTGCCTCCCCAGAGATCAAGAAGTATTCCGGCGACATTATCTACGTAGATAACCGTCCTGAAGTAACTAGAGCATCTAACCAGCGAGAGGATATCAAGATCATCTTAGAATTCTGATACGATGCCACAGAACACCAACCTAAACGTTTCTCCCTACTTTGACGACTTTGATTCTGAAAAGAATTATACTAAGATTCTTTTCAAACCAGGGTCACCGGTACAGGCAAGAGAACTGACCACGCTTCAGTCTGTCCTTCAGGGGCAGATTGAAAAGTTTGGCAAGCATATATTCAAAGAGGGATCTGTAGTTATCCCTGGAAAATATAACTACGACCCAGACTATACGTATGTCAAAATCGAATCTACCTTCTTTGGTGTTCCGGTAGAGTCGTATTATGACAAGCTGATTGGTCTCCGTATCCAAGGCAAGCAGTCTGGTGTGACTGCAAAGGTTGTAAACCTGTTGTCTTCAACTGAGTCGCTGACTGGAAATACCACCCTTTATATCAAGTATGAGGGCAGTTCTTCTGACCTCTCAGGTGATACATTCCTCGACGGTGAAAATCTGATTACCCTCAGTGATTTCACTTACGGAACCACCACTATTACGGCAGACTCTGATTTCGCTAGTGCTATTGCTGCCTCTGCTACTGGTACTGGTTGCTCCTTCAAACTGATCCGGGGTATCTTCTTTGCACGTGGTGCATTTATTGAAGTTCCAACTGATACTCTGATTCTTGATCAGTATACTAACAGACCTTCTTATCGAGTTGGTTTCCAAGTCACAGAAAAGATTGTTACTGCTGTTGATGACAGCACACTGTTTGATAATGCTGCTGGATTCTCTAACTTCACTGCTCCTGGTGCAGACCGACTGAAGATTAGTCTGTCTCTGACCAAGAAAGGTCTGACAGACTTCAATGATGAGAGTTTCATTGAACTGTATCGTACTGACGAAGGTAAGGTCAAGCAACTAGTTGACCGCACTGTCTATAACGAGATTGCTAAAGAATTTGCTCGTCGCACTTTCGATGAGAGTGGTGACTACTATGTCCGTAAGTTCCCCATCGAAGCAAAGGAGTGTCTGAACGACAGGTATAGTGTCTTTGGTCAGTTCCTGCCTAGTCGTTTGACTGAAGATGGTAATGTACCATCTAAGGACTTGATGTGTATTGGTGTGGGTCCTGGTAAGGCATACGTCAAAGGTTTTGAGAGTTACCTGCAAGGTTATCGTAACCTGGATGTCACAAAACCACGTACCACCAAACTAATCAAAGATCGTGGTATCCCGTTCGTTGCGGGTAACCGCATGCGAGTCAACAACGTCTATGGCGGTGCTCAGATCAAACTGAATGCAGATACTGCTGACTTCGTTGATCTCCGCAGTAAGCGTCTGTTATCTAACCGCACCAGTTTGCCTGGTGATAGTATTGGACGTGCACGTGTATATGACTTCAAACTACAGAATGCTGCATACGCTGATGTGACGAGTGTGTTTGAGTTGATGTTGTTTGACATCCAACTTGACACTGTTCTTACACTGAACCAAGCACTTACCCTTGCGTCACCTGCTCGTATTGAGGGTGCTAGTTCTGGAGCTAAGGGTATGCTCCGAACTGACATGTCAAACACCACTAGTATGGTGTTGACTGATGTTGCTGGCACATTCTTAGAGGATGAGCAAATCCTCATCAATGGCGAACGTCAAGGTCGTGTCATCTCTTCTGTTAGAGACTATGACATGCAAGACGTGAAGTCTGTGCGTTCAACTGGTGGTTCTCGTACGTTTGCTGCTGACGTTGTTTTAGAAGAGAAGACTGCTTACACCAACACGTTCCAGTTGGCAGCGAACGGTAATCTGACTGCTTCTCTGACTAGTTGGGCTAAACTTCTGCGTGTTGGAGACATCGTATCCTACACTGATGTTTCCCAAACTGATCCTGTTTACCTGGAAGTCAGTGCTATTGCTGGAACTAATCAGAGTGCAACCCTGATTGACAGTTCTGACGGTGCTGTCGCTGGTGTTGCACACAATGCTATTCATAGCAGTGGCAACGTCACTATCACTGACCTGAAGATCATTGCAGGTAGGATCAAGAACTCCGACGAAGGATTCCTGTATGCCGATATGCCTCACAGGTATATCGAAAGCGTTGATCTGACTGATTCTATTCTCTATATTCGTAAAGAATATACTGGTCAGACAACTAGTGGTGATGGTCAGTTGACCTTGCCATCCCTGGTGGGCACTGACTTTATCTATTCAGGATTTGATGAAGAGCGATATTCAGTTGTCTATACAGATGGAAGTATTGAACCACTGACATCAGATCAAGTTGTCCTCACTGGTGGTTCTAAGTCTGGAACCATTTCTGGACTGACTGCTTCTCAAAGTGCCAATGTGGTTGTTCAAACCACTCAGCAAAAAGCAAACGTCACCTCCAAGGTCAAGTCACTGGTCAAGCAGGCAACCCTTGTCGTTAGTGGATCTTCAAACATCAACTCTGGTATTTCTACTGGAATTAGTGATGGTCTGTCGCCAAGCAACATCTATGGTAAGCGTGTACAAGATGCAGAGGTATCTCTAGACGTTCCTGATGTGGTTACTGTCCACGCTGTGTTTGAGTCTTCAGGGACTGCTGGACCCACCATCCCGAACCTTCAAATGTCTTCCTTCACTGGAAGTTCAGGCGACAACAGTGATCTAATCGTTGGTGAGATCGGTGTTGGTAAGAGTTCTGGTGCTGCTGCAATGATCCTTGCCCGTGATGGTGGCGATAAGATCGAAATTTGTTCTAAGAATTCTAATAACTTTATTCCTACTGAAGAGATTGAGTTCTCTCAGAGTGGCGTTCGAGCAAATATTTCTAGCGTAAATCCTGGTGATCCTAACATCCGGGCTAACTTTGTGCTGGACAATGGTCAACGTGAAGAGTTTTATGACTTTGCACGTCTTGTACGTAAACCCAACTCCAATGCACCTCAGGGGCAGTTGAAAGTTTACTTTGACCATTACACCATCAACTCTGAGGACGGTGGTGATATCCTTACAGCATCTAGTTATGAACGACCAGAATACGACCGAGTGCCTGCATTTGGAAATGTCCGTAACACTGATATTATTGATCTGCGCCCTCGCGTAGCACCCTTTAGTGGTAGCACAAGATCACCCTTTGAGTTTGAGTCACGGAACTTTGCCTCTGGTGGACAGTCTGTACCTAACGTTTTAGTCTCAGATGAGACTATTCAATTTGATTATAGGCACTATCTTGCTCGTAAAGATCGCCTGTATATCAATCAGAACAATACCTTTACCATTGTAGAAGGAACACCTGCTGAGCGTCCGGTGTTGCCTGACCCCATGACCGACTCCTTTGAGTTGGCACAAATTGATTACAAACCATATGTCTATGACGCACGTTACGATACGAAGATAACTTTCAAGGCAAATCGTCGATATACCATGAAGGATATCGGCAAACTTGAGAACCGTATTGAGGATTTGGAAGAAATTACTTCCTTGTCCTTGCTTGAGGCAAAGACTGACAGTCTGACAATCAAGGATCCTGACACTGGACTTGATCGTTTCAAGAATGGTTTTGTTGTTGATCCATTCCGCAACTTTGATGTAGCAGACAAGACTCAAACTGAGATCAAGTATGAACTTGATAACGGCACCCTTATTGCTAAGCAGCATAGGGATAGTGTTGATCTGTTGCTCGGTTCTAACACCGTTGTTGGACTGAATGGTGCACCTGATCCTACTGTCGATCCTCGCTATACAAATGATCTAGGTTCTCCCAATATCGTCAAGACTGGTGACGTTGTTACCTTGGCGTATGAGGAAATTATTGATCGTAGTCAGAACTTTGCTACACGTCTTGAGAGTGTGAACCCCTACATGTACCGCGATTGGGGCGGTATGATGCAACTCACTCCTGACTCTGACGTATTCATTGACCGCAATCAGGTCACGATTACTGAGGGTGAAGGTTTTGCTAATGACTTCTTTGCACAAACTGAACCACAACCATTCATGCGAGAGCAGAATGTTCAGTTTGACTGCACTGTGCTGAAACCCAATACACAGCACTTTGCATATTGGAATGGAACTGATATGACGGATGATAACGCATATACTGTTCCTAAACTGATTGAGGTTACCCCAACTCAAGGTTCTTTCCAAATTGGTGAGGCAGTTCGTGGTTACATGTTCAGCACTCAAGCGAATGGTCAAGGATTTGATCTCCGCTTCCGTCTGGCAGCTCCTAACCACAAGGATGGTCCTTTCAATGCTCCGACCATCGTATATAACCAGAACCCATATAGCAATACTGTGGGTCTTTCTTCTGCTTACTCAGAGACCACTAGCGTCCTCAACGTTGACACTCAGTCACTGAATCAGAAGTCTGATGCTAACTTCTTCGGCACTGTGACTGAAGGTATGGTGTTGGTGGGTGAGTCTAGTGGTGCACAGGCAACTGTTTCTGACATTCGCTTGATCACAGACGAGACTGGATGTGTTCAGGGTTGCTACTACATCCCACCAAACATGTTCCGGGATGGAGATCATACAGCAGCGATGCACCAGGTTCGTCCTGAGACTCTGATTCCTGGTAAGAATGTTAGTACGGCAAGTGCTGAATTCTTCACCGAAGGTTTTGAGATTACTGAAACTACGGTTATCAGAACAGAACCAGCATTGCCTGAGCCTGTTGTCAATGTGATTACTAACATCACAAACAACACGACAAACAATATCACTAACGTTACTAACAATAACATTACTAATGTTAGGAACGTTACTAACGTAACCAACGTTCAGGAGAACAACAACGACGACCCCCTGGCACAGTCGTTTGTAATTACAGAAGATCCTGGCATCTTCATGACGGGTGTAGACATGTTCTTCCAGAGCAGGTCTGAGACTATCCCAGTCAAGATTCGTATTGTGCCACTGGAGAATGGTTATCCTTCAGTGAAGGTGATGAAGCACAGTGAGGTAGAACTGGATCCAGAACAGGTCAACATCTCAGATGATGGTTCTGTTCCTACTAGGTTCACTTTCCCTGCTCCTGTGTATCTGCCTGCAGGTGACTATGCTTTCTACCTGGGTTCTGCCTCTGGTGACTATGACGCCTGGATCTCTCAGGTGGGTGAAGCAGATATCAACACCCTGTTTGGTAACCAGTTCCAACGTGTTGTGGTGACTAAGCAGCCTGCTCAAGGTTCCTTGTTCAAAGCACAGAGCAACAACACCTGGACTGCTTCTCAGTTGGAAGACTTGAAGTATGTTTCCTATAAGGCAAGGTTTACTGCCGATGAAGGAAGCATCCGTCTTTATAACCCACAACTGAACCTGTTTGGTGCACGAAATAAACTGCCCAACAACCCCATTGAGGTTTTCTCTAAGCGAGTGTTTGTTGGATTCTCTTCTGGCATGGAAGGCAACCCCCACATTGTAGAGGGAACTATCATGTCTCAGGCAAACAATACCACTGCACGTGGTGTGGTTGCTGAGAAACTAGCACACCTTGGACAAGCAGCAAATACCCTCAGTATCACCAATTCTGGTTCTGGTTATGAAGATGGAACTTATGATCCTGTTACTCTTCTCACTGTAACTGGTCGTGGTATTGATGCTGTTGGCATCGTCACTGTCTCCAGTGGTGCTATTACCCAAGTAACCGTCAAAGGTTTTGAGACTGGTGAAGGTTATAAAGTTGGTGATACCTTGACTGCCAACCTTGGCACTAAGGGTCTGGGTAGCAACCTTCTTATGACTGTTGGTGTTACCACCGCTGTAAGTGGTCTGGTTCTTACTAATGTAAGCGGCAGCGAATTCGACACATCTAACAACATTTCTTATATCCCCACTGCTGGTGCTGGTGTTGGTATTGCCTCTGCTCAGGCGGACATCATTCCCAATGTTGTCACAATCAACACTGATGAGTATGATGGTCGCCACTTCAAGGTCAACCACCCCAACCATGGTAATCACTCAGAGACATCATATGTGACCCTTCAGGGCATTGCTGCTGACTCTGTTCCTACCCGGTTGACTGTTGGATATGCCGCTAGCGTAAGTTCCGTTGTGAGCGTTGCTAGTAGCGCAGGGTTCAACATGTTTGAAGGTGAGCAAGTTTCACCCAGCAACCTTGGATATGCACTGATTGGCGACGAGATCATCAGTTACACCTCTGTTGGTACTAACCAACTTACAGGAACAATCGTTCGTAATATCGACGATTCAATCGCAATGTCTCATGAGATTGACACCCCTGTTCAGAAGTATGAACTGTCTGGCGTCTCACTTCGCAAGATCAATAAGTTGCATTCATTCGGTGACGTTACCAACGCCATTGAAAACAAAATTGGTCTTGACCATTACTACCTGAAGCACGGTGGTTCTAACTACTTTGCTAAGGATAAGGTTGGTGGCGGTGAGCGTGGACGTGCATCTGCGAACATCTCCTTCGATACTGTGAACCCCAACATCGCTCACAGTGCTCCTACAGGCACTCAGGTCACCGGTAAGGTCCGCACTACTTCCGGTACCAGTGTTGATGGTAATGAAGCATCCTTCTTGGATCAAGGATTTGAAGACATCTCTCTGCTTGGTAAGACTGAATTCAAGTCTGCTCGTATCATTGCTTCTCGGGACAATGAGCAGCAGAAGAATACCATCCTGACTATGCCTGGTGCAAAGTCATTCACCTTCGAGGCAACTCTCAAAACTGAAAACGAGAACGTGTCTCCTGTGGTTGATGTATTCAAGTCTTCCATCCTGACTGAATCCAATCGTATCAACAACCCGGTTTCCAACTACAAGACTGACCGTCGTGCAAATGGAACCGAGGATCCACACAACATGGTCTATCAGACCAAAGAGGTTCAACTTGAGAACCCCTCCACCTCATTGAAAGTTCTATTCGCTACCAACCGTCCTGCTGCCACTGACATTAGAGTCCTGTATCGCCTCAAGCGAGAAGATGCTGCTGACTTTGATAAGGTGTTTGAACTGATGCCTGGTTTCAGCAACCTTGACTCTGACGGCGACGTGTTGAATCCCAAAAATAACGATGGAAAACCCGACAAAAAGACTTCCCCAAGTCTTGAAGGGCAGTTCAATGAATACGAATTTACTGCTAACAACGTTCCTGCCTTTACGGCATTCCAAGTGAAACTTGTATTCAATAGCAGCAATTCGGCAGAGGCACCTAAACTGCTCGACTTCCGTACAATTGCAGTCGCATAATGAGAAACAAAGGAGATCGAAAGATCGCTAAGAAAATCTTGAAGATCGCTAAAAAGCATCCCGAGATGTATACCCCAGCAGAACTTTCCTATGCTAGATTGATCAAACGTATCAATAAAAAGAGGCCGTTAGAAGAATGAGTTGGGGATTTTTATGGGAGGTTCTTTATGAACAACAAAAGAATGAAAGTGAAGGATCATCCCAATCTGGAGAGGGATCCTAATAGCACTGCTATTGTATCCACCGATAAGGATGGATACAAAAAATACATTTCTGAACGTAATCTTCGCATAGCAAAAGATAAGCGTATTGAGGAACTTGAATCTCGTTTACTGAGATTGGAGGCACTGATTGCAGAGTTACCTAGTGATAAATAACTTTGTGAATTGTGTGACAGATGGCGGTTCCTGTAGTAAACATTCAAATTGAACAAGGCACTGAATTTTCAGCGACCTATACAGTTACTGCTGCCACTGGAAGTCCCCTAGATCTTACTAACCATAGCATCTCAGCTAAGGTTGGCAAGTATGAGGGGTCACAGGGTCTTGGTTTTGGAGTTACCTTCGGTTCCACACCAACCGATGGAAAAATTACTATTTCCTTAGACAATGCGACTTCAGGTATTATTACCGCAGGTCGTTATCATTATGACGTTGTAGTTACAAACGATATTACTTCCAAAAAGTCTAAAGTAATCACAGGTCAAGCTCACGTCAACGGGACGATTTCCTAATGGCAAACGAGTATAATGTGTCCTTAGGTAATGATGAGGACTTTTCTGTTTCCCTTTCTTCAGCAGGATTATCTGCTTTAGAATCTGGAAGTTTTACTGTTGCATTACAAGGTTCAGGGACATCAGGAGGAGGAGGTTCTGGAGACGTGGATAAACTAATTCAACTCAATGATGTAAATGTAACGAATTTGAGTTCTGGAACGGATAAGTTCGTTTTAGTATACGATGCTCCCTCCAACTCGTTCAAATTCATAAACCCTGACGAAGTTATTGATAGTGCTATTGGGGACAATCCTGCACCAGAAGGATTGACTTCTACTGCTATTGATTATTTGGATGATGTGCTTGATGATAAGATTGATCTAGATGGTGGTTCTTTTTGAATCTAAATATATCAGATCAAATCTTGAATATATTTCGGAATGCTTCCTTGATTATTCAAATAACGACATAAAGGTAAATGGCTGCACCTGTTTTACAGTTCAAGCGTGGCAATCTCGCCGCATTGCCAGGTCTCCAAGCAGGTGAACCTGGATGGGTCACAGACAGTTATGATCTGTTTGTCGGCATTGACTCCAATACCAGTAACAACAAGGTAGTTGGATCAGCAAGATATTGGACAAGGGAGGGTACCACTAGTGGTTCTGCCGTCCGCATGGTGGAAGGGACCAACAATGGTCAACACTATGTGTCTTTGGGGTCTCCTGCGGCACTCACAAGCAATCAAGAATACATCCTTCCCGCAGCTGCTGTAGCAGGCGGATATATGAAGGTAGATGGATCAGGCAATATGTCCTGGTCTACAGAAGTTGATATTGATACTCCCCTCTCGGTGTTGGACATCGACGGTGGTACTGATATTGGTGCTGACCTTGCTGACGGCGACCTCCTCATCGTGGATGATGGTGGTGGTGGAACGAATCGTAAGACAGCACTGTCTCGCGTCAAGACTTATGTTCTTGGTGGTGGTTCCGGTGCTAGTTTTGCTGCAATCAATGTTTCTGGCATTGGTTCTATTGCATTCGTCAAGAGTAGCACTGGTGATTTCAGTGGTGTTGTTACTGCCTCTTCGTTCGACGGCAGTCTTGCTACTAGCAACCTGACTGGTACTGTTGCTAACAACCAACTCGCCAATAGCACGATTTCTTTCGGTGGCATTGAACTGGCACTGGGTGCCTCTGATGCTACTCCTGCATTCAACCTCCAGGATGCTACTGGTTATCTGACTTCTAACCTGTCGGGCACGATCACCAACGCTCAGTTGGCTGGTTCGATTGCTGACAGCAAACTGAATCAGATCACATCTGCCAATAAGGTTGATGTTTCTGCTATTGATATTGATGGTGCTACCGACATCGGTGCTGACCTGGTTGATGCTGATCTTCTGGTTGTAGATGACGGTGCTGGTGGCACCAACCGCAAGACAGCAATGTCCCGCGTCAAGGATTATGTCCTTGGTGGTGGTGCTGGTGCCAACTTCGTCAACCTGAATGCAACTGGTATTACGACCACCGTCCAGTTACAGTCAGTTGACATCAACGTGTCTGCTGGTGCAACTGTTACTGGTGCTCTTGACGTTGATGGTGGTGCAAACATTGCCTCTGGTCTGACCGTAACTGGCGGTCTGACTGCAAACTCTGCAATCATTTCTGACCTGACGGATAACCGGGTTCTGATTGCTGGTTCTGGTGGTGAAGTCGAAGACAGTGCCAACCTGACCTTTGATGGTTCTGATCTGGGCGTGACAGGTGATGTCACCGCTTCAGGCACTGTCCAAGGTGCTCAAATCACTGCTACCAGTGCTGCAACCCTTGCTTCTGCTGCTGTCCAAGACCTGACTGATGGTCGTGTGGTTCTGGCAGGTTCTGGTGGTGAACTGGGTGATGACTCTGGTCTGACCTACGGTGACAACGATCTCCGTGTTACCGGTGGCATCAACGCTACTGGTGTTGCAACTGCCACTCAGTTCGCTACAGGTGCTTCTGGTTCTGCAATCATCGTTACCAGCGACACGATCACTGGTCCTTCTTCAATCACCCTTGACCCTGCTGCTCTCAACGACAACAGCGGCACGGTGTTCATCCTGGGTGACCTGCAAGTCAAGGGCACCACGACTCAAGTTGACTCCACCACAGTTTCTGTTGCTGACCTGGCAATCGAAGTTGCTAAGGGTGCTGCCAACGATGCCGCTGCTAACGGTGCTGGTTTCACTGTTGACTCTGGTGAGGGTGACAAGACCTTCCACTTTGAAGCACTGGGTGACAACTTCGGTTCTTCCGAGAACCTGAACCTCGCTTCTGGTAAAGTCCTCAAGGTCAACAACACTGAGATCCTGAGTGCAACTGCTCTGAGTAGTTCTATTGTAGTTGATGCTGCTTCTGTCAACATTGACGGTGCAACTGCAATCGGTGCTGATCTGGTAGACGCTGACCTCTTCCTGGTTGACGACGGTGCAGGTGGTACAAACCGCAAGATCACTGCTACTGAGATCAAGGACTACATGCTCGGCGGCGGTGCCGGTGCAAACTTCGCCGCAATCAACGTCACTGGTATTTCTACCGTCGCGTTCGCTGATGCTACAACCCTAAAGGTTGGTGCTGGTGCTACCGTAACTGGTGCTCTAGACGTTGATGGTGGTGCTAACATCGCTTCCGGTCTTACCGTAACTGGTGGTTTCACTGCTAACTCCGCGATTGTTTCTGACCTGACTGACGGTCGGGTGGTTCTTGCTGGTTCTTCCGGCGAACTGGAAGACAGCGGCAACCTGACCTTCGACGGTTCAACCCTTGCTGTCACGGGTGCTGCAACTGTCAGCACTGACCTGACGGTTACTCAAGAACTGACCGCTCGCGACGCTACCCTCCGTAACGTTGTCTCCAGTGGTGTTATTACTGCAACCGCCATTCGGAACTCCGATGCCGGTCTGCTTCCTCTGGTTGGTGTTTCCAGTCAGTCTGGTCACACAGGTATCGTTACCGGATTCAAGTTTACTGGTACTGGTGTTGAGGACTATAAGGTCGAAGACGGTACTGCAACTGTCACCCTGTCGGGTGTTGCTGCTACCACCTTCACCACCAGCGGTACTGTTACTGCTACTCAAGGTCAAACTTCATTCACTGTTGCCTCTGGTTTCACCGAAGGATTCGTTGATGTCTATCACAACGGTGTTCGCCTGATTACAGGTACTGACTACACCCAAGGCAATGACGGTCAAACCGTTACTCTTGCTTCTGGTGCAACCGTTGGTGACGAACTTGAGTTCGTTGCTTGGAAGTCACTGGGTGACATCGTTCACATTCAATCCCTGAAGACTGCCGCTGACCTGACTGTCACGGGCGTCGCTACCGCAACTGGCGGTTTCGTGGGTGACCTGACTGGTGATGTCACTGGTACCGTCAGCGATGGTTCTGGTCTGAATGCTGGTACCGTCCCACTGTCCTCTTTGGACATCGACGGCGGCACTGACATCGGCGCTGACCTGGTTGACGCTGACCTCCTGATCGTTGACGACGGCGCAGGCGGCACCAACCGCAAGACAGCACTGTCTCGCGTCAAGTCCTACGTGCTCGGCGGCGGATCCGGTGCAACCTTTGCACAGATCAACGTTACGGGTATTGCCACCAACACCTTCCTGAAGTCCACCACCGCAACAGTGGGTGCTGGAATGACGGTCGGTGGTGCACTTGACGTAGACGGCGGTGCAAACATCTCCGGCGGTGAAAGCGTCCTTTCTTCCGCAACCGTCTCCGATCTGACCGATGGTCGCATCGTGGTCGCGGGTGGATCTGGTGCCCTGGAAGATGATAGCAACCTCACCTGGGACGGATCAACTCTGGGAATCGGCGGTGCTATCAGCGGTTCTGGTGGTGCATCCATCACTGGCGGCGAGACCGTCATGTCGTCTGCTACGGTGTCTGACCTGACTTCAGGTCGCGTCGTGCTCGCGGGTGGATCCGGTGCTCTCCAAGACAACGGTGGTCTGACCTACAACGGTTCTACCCTCGCGGTTACGGGTGCGATCACTGCATCCGGTAACATGACCGTCAGTGGTGACCTGGTTGTTGAAGGTTCTACTACCCAGATCAACACCACCAACACTACCATCGAAGACGTTCTGCTTGAACTGCAGAAGGTTGACGGCGGTGCTCTGAGCGGCGACACCAACAAAGACGTTGGTATCGTGATGAACTACTACAGTGGATCTGCCAAGAAGGCAGCAATCTACTGGGATGACTCTGCTGCTCGCTTCGTCCTCGCAAGCGAAGCTTCTGAGACCTCCGGTGTTATGACTCCTAGCGCCTACGGCGGTTTGGAAGTTGGTTCCCTGTTCCTGAATGATTGTGCTGGTCAATCTCAAGTGATCTCCTGCTCCGGCACGACTCGCTCACTGGAGAACATCACAATCGACGGTGGTTCGTTCTGATAGACAAATAAAAATCTGATATATAGGGGAGGCGACTCCCCTTTTTTTATGTCTAAAGAAGAAGAAATTCAGAATATTCTGAACGTGTACATGAAGAGACTTTCTGACGAGATTGCCAGATCTGTTGCATATGAAGCACGTATCAACTTATTGAATGCTCAGTTAGAACTTGCTGTAAAACAACTACAAGCACAACAACCAGCTGATGGTGGTAATTTTGGTTTGCCAGAGAAACCTGCAAAGGTAGGTGCTGGTAGAACTGCTAAGAAATAATGGAGTCTTACTTTAGTGGTATATGGAAGGATGACTATGTTAGTCTTCTAAAGCACTCAGGAGACGCTCTAATAGACTATGTAAACAAGTTATCCCCTTCTAGTGTTCTAGACGTGGGATGCGGTTACAACCGCCTTAGAGACGCTATACCTGGATTAGTTGGAATTGATCCATACAATTCTGAGGCACATCTTCATATGTCTTTAGAGGAATATTATCAGTATGAGTTTCCTCCTGCTGATACTGTATTGTGTCTTGGATCCATAAATTTTGGATCTGAGAAAAATATCGATGAGCAGATTTCTATGCTGGATAAGTTGTTTTTGAAGGACTGCATATTCAGAGTCAATCCAGGCATAGAACATAGTTGGAGTAATGAATGGAAGGATATTGAATGGTATGATTGGAATATTGAGAAGATAAATAAAATTGCAATTGAATACCGATATAAAATCAAGTCACTTGAGGAGGAATATACCTCTCAAGGACATAAAAGGTATTTTTTTCATTATGCTAAATACTAAAGTAGAAAGGAAATCAACAATGCTTTCTGGAACCGATTTCGTAAAGAAAATCAAGGAAGGTAATAGGGAGCTTTTTGAGGCTTCCCGTAGCAACGTCCGTCGTTTCTTCGCTTCATCCCCTAGCGACGAGTACCTGGTAGATCACTTCCGTGGCCGTATGGTCAACGAAGCACAGAACATGTACGCCATCGCAGGTCAAGTTGCTTCTGCAGACCCCAGCACCGACGTGCGTGACCTGGAACTGCTGAGCAAGCAAGCACTCGACGAAGCAAAGCACTTCCGCATGGTCAAGGAAGTCATCGAGCACATCACCGGTGAAGAACTGGATGTTGCTGCTGCTTTCGCTGCTGAAGCTGACGCTCCTCAGGCAAAGGGTGCTTCCCTGCTTGAGAAGTATGAAGCTTCTGAAGATCCCGCTGCCCTCGCTGCCTATCAGCTCGTTGCTGAAGGTCGTGCAGAAGCAGTCTGGAACGAAATGGCTGAGTGCGTTGACGACAAGTTCATCTCTTCACGCTATGCCTCCATCGCTAAGGATGAAGGATTCCACAGCAACCTGGGTGGTCGCACCCTGAGTCGCCTGGTGGAAGGTAGTGCTGATCTGCAGGACCGCGTTCTCTCACTGGTTGAGCGTATGCGTGAAGATCTGCTGGAGATCTCCCGTCAGAACACTGCTACTCCCCTTGCCGTTGTTTGAAGGTCTGACGACCTTCTCTAATAGTCTCGTCTAACCAATGTTCTTTGACGGGACTTACATACTTTCCGTTGGCATCGCCGGTTATAAACTGGTCGATGCCTTCGGTCGTTATGGGGAAGTCCATCATTCTCGCAACATACTTGATATAATCTTCTTTCCAAAGGAAAAAACATTCATGAGACAGGAAGTGAGTCTCAATGTTAGGGTCCGATAGGATAGATTTATAATACCCCATGGCAGTAGGTAGAGTTACCTCTCCACCAACTCTCTGCTGTTGTACTGCATTGATATTTTGATCTCTTGTAATGATTGCAACTACAGGTTCATAACCAAGGTGCATTGCTTGATGGCAAACTGCAGAAATCTTTGGTGTCTGCCTTACCCCATCGTAGAAAAAAGGGACACTTACGTTTGCTAGAAAGAAGTCTCCTTCTGGAAAATCTAATAACTCAGGATATACCCAATATTTTGCAAATGGTTCTTCGTCACTAGGAACCCAATAGTTATTTTTGAGAGATTCCCACCCAACAACCTCAGGATGTTGACTAAAGACTCTAGCGAAAAGATGGTTTCCTGACCCTTGGGGTCCGGTTGTAATTAGAAGTTTTTTCATCAGCAGCAACCTTCATCCTTTTCAGGTTTTTCTGGTGCTGGAGAAGGAATAGAAGGTGTGTTGGGATCCCACAGAGCAGGACATCCTGTCTTATTGCAGTCATCTAGTGGATTTTCATCAACATACTGAACGTATTTGGCGTTAGCGTCACGTTCCAGAATAGTTTCAATACGCTTGTCATACCAAGCAATAGGAATACCAATATCCAAGTGCTTTAGATATTCCTGCTTGTACAGATATAGTAGTTCGTAACTCAAATAAATTGGGTTGGGAAATTTTGCCAGTTGATCCAGAAAATACCTGGAGGTAGGTTCATTTCGCAACCTCTGTTGCTGGTTGTTTAGAATATTTTGGTCTCTACCAATAACTACTACTTGTGTTTTGATCCCCAATTTTTCGGCAGACTTGCAAAACTGCAATACGTTTGGACGCCAGTGGGTCCCATTTGATTTGATGCCGAGGGGGACACTAATAGAGGTAAAGAAATATTCGCTCTGAGACCAGTTGAAGTTTCGCAATTTACTAGGGTCTCGCCAGTAATCCGCGAAGGGTTCCGAGAATCTGTGTGCTTCCCAATAGTTGGAAAGTAGTGACTTCCACCCAAAGACATCATCGTGCAATGAAAAGATTTTTGACCAGAGGTGGTTGCCCGCCCCTTGAGGTCCAGTAAGTACAACGAGTGTCTTCATAATAATCGAAACCTACTACTAATTATATCACCTAAATATGGTTAGTCGGGGAGTATATACTCCCCTTTCCACGTGATCGCTATATAGCGACTTGGTGAATGACATCTCCAAACATTAGGATCAAGCGATCTGCTATCGCTGGTAAGGTCCCACACTATCCTAGTACCCTAGAATTAGGGGAATTTGCAATCAATACAGCGGACGGCAAGGTCTTTATTGCCGCTGGTGTTGGTGCAGGTGTTACAGTACGTGAAGTTGGTATAAGCACCAATAGGATTCTCAGTGGCATCGCTACAATTGCCACACTTGGAGCAACTAATCTAACAGTAAACAATACTATCGCTGGCATTTCCAGTGGTGCGCTGAAGGTAGATACTGCAGTTGACAGTGGGAACCAATGGCATCACGTTGGATTTCTTGATAGTAGGACTGGATTCCAAAAGATAAAGACCAACGGTCTTACCTATAATCCTAGCGTAGGCAAACTTTACGCTGGTATTGGTAGTTTTGGTAAGATCACTGGTGAGGCAACAGTTTCTCAATTACGAGTTACTGGAATCACCACTGTAACTACAATAAATGCTGATGCATTTGTTGGTGATGGATCTGGTCTTACTAACGTCCCAGTTGGTGCTGCTACATCTATTGCATGTGGAGTTACAACTGCCACTCAGGGTCAGACATCATTTAGTAGTCCCCATGTCCATACTGACGGAAGCATACAATACACCGTAGAAACATATATCAACGGTGTTCGTCAGCGTAATAATATTGACTTCAATACTTCATCTACAAGCACGGTAACCCTAACCAGTGGTGCCACAGTAGGTGATGAGGTATCCATTCAAGTTCATTATGGTCATACACTTGATCAAGAATCATTCACCGGAACACAAGGGCAGACAGATTTTACAATTTCAGGTGATTTTGCTGCATCGAAAAACTTCAAAGTATTTTTGAATGGTGTAAAGTTACGCAAAACTGCAGACTATACTACCAGTGCATCTATTGTCCTTACGACAGGATGTAAAGTAGGAGACGAAGTTGATATCTGTGGTGATACTTCAGAAGACCAGTTCACTGCTACTGAGGGACAAACTACTTTCATCCCAACCGACTCAAATATCAGCAGCAAAAACTCTCAAGTATTCTTGAATGGCGTCTTGCTGCGACCGTCAGATTGGGTATTTGGAGATACTACTGTAAGTCTAACTAATGGCGCAACTGTAGGTGACGAGATAGATGTCGTTGTGAGACGCAACTAAATAGAAAAAAAGTCTTGAATAAATGGCGAACCCATCTACAAGACAGGAGTTAGTAAGTTACGCTAGGCGTCAACTAGGTGCTCCAGTCCTTGAAATCAACGTTGCTGATGAGCAAATTGAAGATCTGATGGATGATGCCATTCAGGTTTATCAAAACCGCCACATGGATGGCGTTGAATTGATGTATCTGAAGCACAAGATTACGCAGGACTTTCTCGATGCGACACGTGCTCGTGCAGGGGATAAAGCGACTGGTATCACTACCAGTACCGCTACAGCAAATATTACTGGAATTGGCACTACCACCTTTAGTTATGAGGAGAACCAGAATTTCATCCAGATTCCGGACGCTGTTATTGGGATCGAAAGAGTTTTCAAACTGGACAATCGTCTAATCTCGACGAACATGTTCAATATCAATTATCAGTTGATGTTGAACGACGTGTACTTCTTCAGTTCAATGGAACTGATGGGATATACGATGACTAAAAGATATTTGGAAGACCTAGATCATATTCTGCATCCAGAAAAAGCAATCCGTTTCAATCGTCGGCAGAACAGACTTTACCTAGACGTTGATGGTAATAGTATGCAGGAGGATGATTATATTATTATCCGCTGCTACAGGGTCCTGAACCCTGACGATTACCCCAAAGTATACAATGATATCTTCTTGAAGAGATACTTCACTGCTCTACTGAAGAAGCAGTGGGGTGCCAATATGATGAAGTTCCAGGGTGTGAAACTACCAGGTGGTGTTGAACTGAATGGTAGACAGATCTATGAAGATGCTCTGGGAGAAATCCAGGGACTGGAAGATAAGATGACACTTGAGTATGAACTTCCACCTCTTGATCTGATTGGATAATGGCACTAAATCCCTTCTTTTTACAAGGTACATCTAACGAGCAAGACCTCGTACAGGATCTGATCAACGAACAGATCCAAATGTATGGGGTGGAATTCGTTTATCTTCCTCGTGTTTTCGTAAATGTGAAGACAATTATGAGGGAGGTGACCAGTTCTAAGTTCGATAAGTCATTTCCTATTGAGGGTTATATTGAGTCTTATGAAGGGTTTGATGCCGGATATAATCTTCTGACGAAGTTTGGTGTTAGAACCACTGCTGAGATGAAGATTGTCATCTCTCAGGAAAGGTATCTAAATTATGTTACTCCATTGATGCAAGGTCGTCGTGGACTTAGTAACGCTCCAACTCGACCATATGAGGGAGATCTTTTATACTTCCCATACAGAGACTTACTGTTAGAAATCAAATATGTAGATGATGTTAGCAACTTCTATCAGTTACGAAAGAACTATACTTATACTCTGACATGCGAACCGTTCGAGTATGAGGATGAAGTCATCAATACAGGAGTCGCTGCGATCGATGATGACTTTGCAACTGCTGGTTACAATGCAACCTTCGTTCTCCTAGATGTTGGTACAACTGCATCAGCAACTGTAGGACTCAGTAGTGGTGTTCGTTATATCGAACTCCTAAATGGTGGTAGTGGTTGGACTGCTGCACCAGAGATCAAGATCGATGCACCTACAAGTGGAACAACAGCAACTGCTGTTGCTATCACTAGTGCCTCAGGTAACAGTCAGTTTAGAACAAACCGCATTAGTGAAATCTATATCACTAATCCTGGGTCTGGTTATACATCGACACCAAACCTCCAATTCATCTCTGAGGATGGTAAGGGATCGGGTGCATCTGTAAGAGTTGCTATTTCTACAAGCGGTGGCATCGGTGGAATCACCATTGATAACACCGGTGAAGATTATATCCAAGCAGACCCACCAGCAATTACATTCAATGATCCTCCAACTGGAGGACATATTGCTAAGGCAGATGCAGTCATCGATACGTTTGGTCGTTTGATCGACATTCGTATTACTGATTCTGGTTCTGGATATAACTCTGCACCCACAATCACAGTTGGTGCAGCAGGCACCGTTGGTGTTGGCACCTTCAGTTATGGAGAAGTTATCAAGGGTCAATCCAGTCTCAGCACTGCCTTTGTCACTTCTTGGAATGCTCCAACTCTTACCCTCAAAGCACGCAATCTCACTGGCGACTTCCAGGTTGGTGAATTGATTGTTGATAATGAGGGCAGTGCATATCGTCTAAATACCATCGATTATAATGACGATGACTTTGCTCCTAGTTACAACTCTGGTGATACCATCCAGACGGAAGCAGACAGCATCTTAGATTTTACAGAGAAAAACCCATTCGGTGAAGTATAATGGTTGGCAATTACTTTTACAATGAAACTATTCGGAAGACAGTAATTGCTTTCGGTACTCTTTTCAATAACATCAGTATTCAAAAGCATAATTCTGGTGGTACATCAATCAGTAAGATAAAGGTTCCTATTGCTTACGGACCTATTCAAAGGTTTATTGCACGCATCGAGCAGCAACCAAACTTTGATGACAACGTTGCAATAAGTCTTCCTCGATTGTCATTTGAACTGACATCTTATACTTATGATGCCGCACGTAAGGCATCTCCTGTTCAAAAATTTACGATGATTTCTCCGAAGGAGAAGTCAAAAATCAAACGGATGTTTATGCCGGTCCCATATGATCTGGGATTCCGTTTGAGTTTTGCAGCAAAGTTACAAGACGACGCTCTTCAAATTATCGAGCAGATTCTACCATTCTTTCAACCCTCATATAGCGTGACTATCAACATGCTAGAAGGAGTTGAAGAGAAGCGTGATGTGCCTTTTACTCTTACAAACGTTGGGTTTGTTGATGAGTATGAAGGTGATTTCTCAACACGTAGGTTCATTCAATACGACCTCGATTTTGTAGCGAAAACATATTTTTACCAAGAAGTTCCAACAGACGAAAATGGAGTTATCAAAAAAGTTCAGGTGGATTATTCTACCGCTATCAGGGCACCAAGAGAACAAAGGTATACGGTTGTTCCACAAGCTGCCCAAGATTATAACGCGGACGAAACGGGAACAATTACTGCCGCCCTCGATAGAATAAAAACTCTTGTCAAAGTAACAAACGGATCTAATTATACTGTTGGTGGATTCATTGAAATCAACAAAGAAGTTATGCGAATTATGGAGATCGACAGTAACGATCTTATCGTAAAACGTGGTCAGTTCAACAGTAGTATTGTATCCCATGAGTCAGGTGACAAGATCAATCTTGTAAATAGTGCTGATAGCGACCTAATTGAATTTGGGGACACATTCGGTTTCAGCGAGTCTAGATCATTCTTCGATTCAGATGGAAAATCGTTTAGTCCTACTACCGGTACTGATGAATGAGTCAAGATTTTGAGGCTATTGACAAGGCATTAGAAACTAAGTCTGAGATTGTCAAAGAGACCAAGGCAATCAAGAAAATCAAACCTGACGCACCTGAGCAGGACTATGAATACTCTCGTGCTCAACTTTACAACTTAGTAGAGAAGGGGCAAGAGGCAGTGAATGGTATCCTTGACGTATGCATGGATACTCAGCACCCTAGAGCGTATGAAGTTGCTGGTCAATTGATCAAACACGTCGGTGATGTCACTGATAAGATCGTTGACTTACAGAAAAAAATGAAGGATCTGAATGCAGAGGAAGGTCCCAAAAACGTCACTAACAATGCCTTGTTTGTGGGTAGCACAAGCGAATTGCAGAAGATGATCAAGAAAGGTCTTCTAAATAATAGTGATAAGTAATTTCTACAGATGAAGTATACATACAAATTACCTATCTTTAGTGACTTGCTGGAATATAGTGAGCGTCAACTTGCTGATGCCACTCCTGCTCAAAAAAAGGCTGCAATGAAAAGGCTGAAGGCAAGAGAGGGAGAAGGTGGTAAGGGAACTGAGGGTAGTGCCGAGGCTCCTATCAAACAGCAACCACACCAGGGAAGTAAAGAGAAGAGGAGAAGGCAGAAGCAAGGTAACGCTAAAGGATTCCAAGGTGACAAGTCAATTGTCAAAGGTAGTCGGTCAAATATTGAGAAGAGAACAAAGTCTACCGCTATAACTAAAACAAGAAAAGCACCTACATCTACTGATATTGTCAGGGTACAAAAAAGTCCTGACAACGCTAAAGGTAAATCAGATAGGGTTGCTCAAGGTGGTGCAATTGTCAAGTATAAAGGTAAGGGAGAAGAGGAAAATAAAAAGACTGGCGGCGTAAAGAACTACGGTGCTAAAAAGAAACTAGTCAAGACGAAGCGTGTTGCTGGTAAAGTTGGCAAAGGACTTCAGGTTGCAGGTAAGGTTGCCAAAGAAGTTGGAAAGGTAGCAAAGGCAGCAATCAGTGGTACTAACGATGCTTTTGGTAAATCCAAGTGGGAGCACACTGAATTGAAGACTTACCAAGAATTTATGATTGAGTGTCGCCATGCCCGGAAGTGACGTTTATCTCGGTAATCCTAATCTAAAGAAGGCTAATACCCAGCAGGAATTTACCGAAGAAAACATCATCGAATTTGTTCGATGTAAGAATGACCCTGTTTATTTTACTGAAAAACATATCAAAATTGTGAACGTTGACGAAGGTCTCGTCGGCTTTGACATGTATAAGTTTCAGAAGAAACTTATTAGAAATTTTCATAAAAACAGATTCAACATCTGTAAGATGCCACGCCAGACTGGTAAGTCTACTACCGTGGTATCGTACTTACTCCATTACGCTATCTTCAATGATAACGTCAACATCGGAATCCTCGCAAACAAGGCAGCGACTGCTAGAGATTTGCTCGGAAGATTACAACTGGCGTACGAAAACTTGCCGCGCTGGATGCAGCAAGGCATCGTAGCCTGGAACAAAGGATCCATGGAACTGGAGAATGGTTCCAAGATCATTGCGGCATCCACCTCAGCATCTGCTGTCCGGGGTATGTCTTTCAACATCATCTTCCTGGACGAATTTGCGTTCGTTGCAAACCACCTGGCAGATGACTTCTTTGCATCTGTGTATCCTACGATTTCATCTGGTAAATCCACCAAGGTGATTATCGTATCTACGCCTCATGGTATGAACCACTTCTATAGGATGTGGCATGACGCTGAGCGTGGAAAGAATGAGTATGTTGCTACTGAGGTGCACTGGTCAGAGGTACCAGGTAGAGATGCCAAGTGGAAGAAACAAACTATTGCCAACACATCAGAACAACAGTTCCAGATCGAGTTCGAGTGCGAATTCCTAGGATCTGTTGACACCCTGATTGCTGCATCAAAACTCAAAGCACTGGTCTATGAAGACCCAGTAAAAAGGAACGGTAAGTTATCGCTCTTTGAAACCCCAAGAGAAGGTAATGAGTATGTTATAACTGTGGACGTTGCACGTGGAGTTGGAAAAGACTACAGCACTTTCTGTGTATTTGATATAACAAATTACCCTTACAAGATTGTTGCTACCTTCAGGGATAATGAGATCAAACCAATGCTCTTCCCCTCAATCATTGAGGAGGTAGGTAGAGCATATAACAATGCCCACGTTCTATGTGAGGTAAATGATATTGGTGATCAAGTAGCATCAATTTTATTTTATGACTTGGAATATGAGAATGTTTTGATGGTTGCTATGCGTGGACGCAACGGTCAAATTGTTGGATCTGGATTCTCTGGTGTCAAGACACAGTTGGGTGTCAAGATGAGTCAGGTTACTAAGAAGGTGGGATGCTCCAACCTCAAGACTCTTATTGAGGATGACAAACTAATTTTCTGTGACTATCAAATCATCTCAGAACTAACAACCTTCATCCAAAAGAAACAGTCCTTTGAGGCAGAAGAAGGGTGTAATGATGACCTTGCTATGTGTCTGGTTATCTTTGCTTGGTTGGTTGCCCAAGATTATTTCAAGGAGATGACGGATCAAGATGTCAGAAAGAAAATATATGAAGAGCAAAAAAATGCCATTGAACAAGACATGGCACCGTTTGGATTTATCAGTGATGGATTGGATGATGACCTAGAACAGGTGGATTCCAATGGAGATAATTGGAAGGTGGATGAGTACGGTGATCGTGCCTACATGTGGGAGTACCACGTCTAAAGCGTCGCTAAATAAGCAATTTCATAAATATCTCTAGTCATTGTAGGGACACTAGGGAGTTAGAATGGCACTTCGATTAGCATCTCCGGGTATTTCTATACGCGAGGTTGACCTAACTCGTGGTGGCGTTGATTTTACAACCAACGTCGTAGCAGGTTTTGTGGGTCCCTTTCGTAAAGGACCCGTAAACGAAATCACGAGAATCAATAACGAGAAAGAGCTCGTTGAGGTATTCGGTCAACCCGGTTTAGGGAAATCTGATTATCATTATGAGGTATTTTTGTCGGCGTCACACTTCCTGTCTTATGGCGGTAAGTTAGATGTCGTTCGTTGTAAAGGTGGAGACCTTATCAACGCCAACGCTGCTGTTGGTTACGCCAATACCACTAATCTGCTCGTAGAGAACGAGGATGATTACTACAATAATCATGCCGATGATCTCCACTGGTATTGGGCTGCCAAGAACCCTGGTGCTTGGTCGAACAAGGTAAAGGTTGCCGTAATCGACAACATTGCCGACCAGATTGTAACTCCCACCCTTGAAGTAGGCACCGTCGCATCCAACGTTACCGTTGGTATGGGTGTCACTCAGGTCTTGACCGGCAAAACTATCGGTGTTGGTACTGAGAGTGCCGCAACCGGTATCCTGAAAGGTATCGTTACTGCTAAGGACGACACCGCTGGAACCATTGAAGTTCGCGTGGTTAGTACCGTTGTTGGAGGCACCGAAACCGCTGCTTCTTATCAACGCAATTCACAGCGTGAATTCAAGAATGGTGAGATGCTGAACTTTGTCAATAGTAGCGGTAACACCGTTGCTTCTGGCAGTACAGTGACTACTGCTGATTGGTACAACAATCAGAACATCCTTACCAGCGTCGCTGACGGTGGTACGGACTTGGTAACCCTTCCATGGCGTGCGGTTCTGAACCGCCCACAAACAAGCAACTACACTTCTGATCGTGACGGAAGTAACGATGCACTGCATATCGTAGTTGTTGACGCTGGTGGTCAGGTTACTGGAGACGTTGGTTCCGTTCTGGAGAAGTTCGGCAACCTGTCCAAATCACTCGATGCTACCATCAGTGGTGGTAGAGAGATCTACTACAAGAACTACCTCGCAGAAAACTCAGAGTTCCTCTGGGCAGGCGTGTCTCTTGTAAATGGCACTGACACTTATAACGACACCTCACCGATTGCTTCTGGATTCTCTTCCGGATTCACTGCGGTTACATCTGGTGCTGGTTCATGGGGTCAGGAATCTAAGGATGTCAAGTTCAACTCTGTTGGCAACCAAATCTACGAACTTCTGGGTGGATTAGATTACACCGGAATCGGAGTATTTGATGCTCCTCTTGGAGACCTCCTCACTTCCTATAACAAGTTTACCGATCCTGTAGATAGCGACATTCGCTTCCTTCTTCAGGGTGGTGCATTCAAAACTCGGGAAGAAGAGCAGGCGAAAGCAAACAAGATGATCCAGATCTGCGAAGGTCGTAAGGATTGTATTGCTTTCATCTCTCCTGATCGCTTCAGTCAGATCAATGTAACTGACTCTGCCGACAAACTGAAGAATACACTTGAGTTCTTCTCTCCTATCACATCAACTTCTTACGCTGTCTTTGACTCTGGTTACCAGTACGTCTACGACCGCTTCAATAAGCAGTTTGTGTGGATGCCTACTTCAGCAGACATCGCTGGACTCTGTGCACGGACTGACCGGGACAACTTCCCGTGGTTCTCTCCTGCAGGTCAAGCGCGTGGTGGTCTAAACTTCTCCATCAAACTGGCCTTCAACCCTGGTCAGGATTCACGAGACCAACTTTACTCCAACCGGATCAATCCCGTCATTTCCCAACCATCTGGCGGCATCATCTTGTTCGGTGACAAGACGGGTCTTTCCTTCGAGAGTGCCTTTGATCGCATCAACGTCCGTCGCCTCTTCATCACACTGGAGAAAGCGATTGAGAACGCTGCAAAGTCACAACTCTTTGAATTGAATGACGCTGGAACTCGTTCCAACTTCATCAATATCGTCGAACCATTCCTCCGGGATGTTCAGGCAAAGCGTGGTATCACGGACTTCCTGCTGGTTTGCGACGAGACAAACAACACCCCTGATGTTATTGACCGCAACGAATTCCTCGCGGACATCTTCATCAAACCCGCCCGTTCGATCAACTTCATTGGTCTGACGTTTGTTGCTACCCGCACAGGCGTTAGCTTCAGCGAAGTCGTCGGCACCGTCTGATCAATAGGAGATCCAACTAATGGCTTTAGATAGAAACATTTTTTCTATAAGAAATAATGAGAGAACGATTGATTCGTTCAAGTCACGCCTGGTGGGAGGTGGTGCTCGCCCCAACCTGTTTGAGGTTGAGTTGAACTTCCCTACGGGAGTTGGTATCTTTGATGAGGACATTGAAGATACCACATATCGGATGATGATCAAGGGAGCACAGCTCCCTGCTTCCAATATTCAGGAAGTTCTCGTTCCTTTCCGTGGGCGTCAATTGAAGGTTGCAGGAGATCGTCGTTTCGATCCTTGGACCATCACCGTCATCAACGATGGTGACTTCAAACTCCGCGAAGCATTTGAGCGGTGGGCAAACTTCATCATCAAAGTATCAGACGGTTCTGGTACCATCAACCCCAGTGAGTATTACTCTGACTGGGTTGTCAACCAATTGGGTCGTGCAAGCACTGACATCAACATTGAGGGTAAAGATAACCCAGCACAACTTCCTGTTCTTCGCCGCTATGCGATGAAGGGTTGTTGGCCTTCTTCTGTGGGTGGTATTGAACTGTCCTACGATCAAGCAGATACTGTTGAAGAATTCCAGGTGACCCTCCAAGTTCAGTGGTGGGCTGCTTACGATTCTAATAATGGTCCTTCTGTGGTCTGATAAATATATTGACAAGACCCCGAACCTAATATTATGACCAAACTTTTTGGTTTTTCAATTGATGATGAATCAAAAAAGTCGAAAGGTGTAATCAGCCCTGTCGCTCCTAACAAGGAGGATGGTGCTGATTATTACCTTTCTTCGGGTTTCTATGGGCAGTACGTTGATATCGAAGGTGTCTTCAGGACCGAGTTCGATATCATCAAACGCTATAGGGACATGTCCCTTCACCCTGAATGTGACACTGCTGTAGAGCATGTGGTCAATGAGGCAATTGTCTCTGACCTGAACGATTCTCCTGTCGAGATTGATCTCGATAATCTCCAGGTGGGTCAATCACTCAAGAATGTTATTCGTGATGAATTCAAGATGGTGAAAGACCTTCTTGAATTTGATAAGAAGTCGCACGAGATCTTCCGCAACTGGTATGTGGACGGGCGACTGTACTACCATAAGGTTATCGACGTACAGAAACCTGACGAAGGTATCAAAGAAGTCCGTTATATCGACGCCCTCAAGATCAAACTGATGAGGGTCAAACCCAATGACAAGGGTAAGGGTGTGCCTGACATGCCTATGCCTGACAACTCCGCAACCAACGTCAACAAAGACACTAAGGTTCAGGAATTTTACACCTACTACCCGCAGGGTATTGCACAGAAGTATGGTTCTGTTGCTGGCAAGGGTGTGCGAATTGCTAAGGATTCCATCTGTCACATCACCTCTGGTCTGGTAGACCGTAACAAAAAACTCACCCTCTCTTACCTCCATAAGGCAATCAAGGGTCTGAACCAACTGAGAATGATTGAGGACTCCCTCGTCATCTATCGTCTTTCCCGTGCACCTGAGCGTCGTATTTTCTACATCGACGTTGGCAACCTGCCAAAGGTCAAGGCAGAGCAGTATCTGCGTGACGTTATGAGTCGTTACCGGAACAAGTTGGTGTATGACGCCAACACCGGTGAGATCAAAGATGATAAGAAGTTCATGTCCATGCTGGAAGACTTCTGGCTTCCTCGTCGTGAGGGTGGTCGTGGAACTGAGATCTCTACACTGCCTGGTGGACAGAACCTGGGCGAACTGAGTGACATTGAATACTTCCAGAAGAAACTGTATCGTTCACTGAACGTTCCTGAGTCCCGCATTGGTGGTGACAGTGGTTTCAACATGGGTCGTTCTAGTGAGATCCTTCGTGACGAACTGATGTTCAGTAAGTTCGTGGGTCGTCTCCGTAAGCGTTTCTCTGCATTGTTCCTTGATCTTCTGAAGACTCAGTTGATCCTGAAGAACATCGTGACTCCCGAAGACTGGGATAAGATGTCAGAGCACATCCAGTTCGACTACCTTTATGACAACCACTTCGCTGAACTGAAGGAAACAGAACTGATGAATGAGCGTTTGAACCTGATGGTCCAGGTCGAACCTTACATCGGTACTTACTACTCCCGTGACTATGTGAAGCGTAAGATTCTCCGTCAGAGTGACGAAGAGATTCTGGAAATGGAACAGGAGATGGATGAAGAGAATGCCGAAGGCACCGGAGTCCCGCTAGAAACTCAAAATATGATCATGCAAGGTCAGATTGAGAACGGTCAAATTGGCACAAATAAGGATGGATCGATGGGTAAAGTGCCTGAGGATCCTGAGCAAATGCAGGCTCCCACTCTAAATATCAAGAAGGCCAAGATATAAATAACCTTTAGCGTTTCTACTATTGTAATGGATACTGATCAACTTTTGGACATGATGGGTTCTAACGAATCCACTCCTAGCGAAATTCATGATGCAATCAAAACTTTGTTGCATCAGAAAGCTGCAGAGAGAGTGTCCGAGGTAACCCCCGCTGTGGCATCAGGTGTTTTTGGCGATACCTCTGGTGATATCCCTGGTGATGAAGTGGAAACGACTACTGACGAAACCGAAGAGGAGTCTGAGTGATGCAAGCACTGAAACTTGTAGCTGACCATGGTGAACTTTCAAGTAATGATGCAACTACTGTTGCCTCCAGTGCTTTTTCAGTGAAAACTGGTCTGCTCTATTTGGCATGTAGTTCTGAGAAAAAGAGTGGTCACGTTGCTGTATGCAACACTATTGCTCAGGCAGGTGTGGGTTCATTCCATGTTGAGAAAGGAAATGGTTTCCTTTATCGATATGGTCATCCGGCGAACGCTAAGATTGTTAGCGTCGAAAAAGGTTCATCTACAGTTTTGACTGTTGATTTCCCCGACACCAAAATCCAAGTCGGTGATTTTATTACTATGAGTGGCAGTGCTGTGAGTGGATACAACACCACTTTGGCACATGTTGAGGTAACTGCTGTTTCTGATCCTCAGGTCAAAAACAACTACCAAAAAACTATCACAGTTGATGCCGATACTGCTTCCCTTGCGGACTTTACTGGCACTGCTGAAGTTGCTAAATCAGTCATTGTAAGACTGGCAGCAGAAACTGGTGATGGTTGCACGATACATGTACACGAGGTCAACCTAGGATGAAACTAATTTCCGAAGAAATTGAATCAGTAGATATTCTTACCGAAGAAAAAGACGGTAAGAAGACTCTCTACATCCAAGGTCCCTTCCTCCAAGCAGAGGTTGTGAATCGTAATAAGCGTTGCTATCCTCTTGCGACTATGGTCAATGAGGTGTCTCGCTATAACGAGTCCTTCACCTCTAAGGGTCGTGCCCTTGGTGAACTGGGTCATCCTGACGGACCCCAGATCAATCTGGATCGTGTATCCCATAAGATTGTCTCTCTCACTCAAGAAGGCAATAACTTTGTTGGCAAAGCTCAAATTCTTTCAACCCCCATGGGGAAGATTGCTGAGTCCTTGATTAGCGAAGGGGTCAAACTCGGCGTGTCTTCTCGTGGAATGGGTTCTATCACTCAACGCGATGGAGTCAATTATGTCGGGGAAGATTTCATGCTCGCTACAGCTGCTGATATTGTTGCTGATCCATCTGCCCCTGATGCTTTTGTAGATGGGATTATGGAAGGAAAAGAGTGGGTCTGGGAAGGCGGTGTACTCCGTGAAAAAGCCTGCAGGGCAATTGAAGAGAGTATAAATACCGCTGTAGATGAAGGAGTTCTTGAGGCACACAAGTTGCGCCTATTTTCTCAATTCCTTTCAAATCTATAAAACTCTAAATAATAACAGTAATAACTAGGACTTACGGAAGCTAACCGATGGCTGAAGCGAAACAAACACTAGATGAAATGGAGAACCAGGTTACTAAAGGTGCGTCTAAAGCGGAACCTATGCCTAAGGCTCCCAACTACGTGCCGGACAACGCCTCGATCGAAGATCTTGGTGGACCTACTCCTACTAACTCCAGACCAGAAGACGACAGCAATAAGCTGAAGACTCCTGGTGCCTCTTTTGCACAAGCAGGCGACCCCCATTTTGGGCGTAAAGGTGCCGCTGGCAAAGTACAACTCCCTGGACCTGCTGCTCTGAAGAGCACCGGTTACGGTGAAGAGGTTGAATCTGAAGAAGAGGTGGTTGCTGAAGCCCCCGCTACCGAAGAGGAAGTTGTTGCTGAAGAAGAGCAGACGAACGAAATCGTCATCGACGTTGCCGATGATGTCGCCGCTCTCCTCGAAGGCGAAGAACTCTCTGCCGAGTTCCAAGAAAAGACCGCTACGATCTTTGAAGCTGCAGTTCGCAGCAAGATCGATCAAGTGGCAAGCACTCTGGAAACTCAGTTCGCTGAAGCATTCGATCAAGAGATCGCTAGCTTCAAGACTGAAATGACCGAGCGTGTTGATTCATACCTAGAGTTCGTTGCAAACGAATGGATCAACGAAAATGCGTTGCAGGTCGAGACAGGAATCCGAGGTGAACTTTCGGAGTCCTTTATGTCGGGTCTCAAGACCCTTTTTGAAGAACATTATGTTGAAATCCCTGAAGATAAATATGATGTCTTGGAAGCAATGACTTCCAAGCTTGATGAAATGGAGACAAAACTCAATGAACAGATCGACAGCAACGTCGCATTGACTAAGCGACTGTCGGCATCTGTTTCTGACAACATCCTCGATGAAGTAAGTGAAGGTCTGGCACTGTCCCAAAAAGACAAGCTCTCGGAACTCTCTAAAGGTGTTGAGTTTGAAAGTGAAGAACAGTACCGGGAAAAGCTCGCCACCCTGAAGGAGTCGTACTTTGCTGCGAAGCCTGTGGTCGAGTCCCAAGAAGTTAGCAGCGAGGAGAGCCTGGTCGAAGATCATTCTCCGGCGATGAGTGCTTATCTCAACGCTCTGACTAAGTTCCAATAGTATAAAAACACCCAACCAATTAGGTAAACCCAATGTTCAATTCTGGATCCCTCCAGAAGAAGTGGGCACCCCTGCTGGAGGCCGAAGGACTTGATGCTATCAAGGACAACCACCGCAAGGCAGTAACCGCTCAACTTCTCGAAAACCAAGAACGTTTTCTCCGTGAAGAGCGTGCATTCCTGAGTGAAGCACCTCCGACCGTAAACACTGACCCCTCTTCTGCTGGCACCGCCGGTTTTAGTGGTGGCGCAGCCGCTGCTGGTCCTGTTGCAGGTTTCGACCCTGTGCTGATCAGCCTGATCCGTCGCTCCATGCCCAACCTGGTCGCTTATGACCTCGCTGGTGTGCAGCCGATGTCCGGTCCTACCGGTCTGATCTTCGCAATGCGCTCCCGCTATGACAACCAGTCTGGCACCGAGGCATTCTTCAACGAGCCCGATTCGGCGTTCTCCGCTCAGAACTCCAACGCATCACTGGATCAAGGTGATTACACTGGAGCTACTGACGGCGGCACTTCTGTCGGTTTCGGTACAACCGCCCAAGGCGGCAGCAACCCCTCCATCCTGAATGGTGGTGCTAACAACGACTACTCCGTTGGACAAGGTTTCAACACCCAAGCTTCTGAAGCTCTGGGCGATGGTGCCTCGAACGACTTCCGTGAGATGGCGTTCAGCATCGAGAAAGTCTCGGTGACCGCCAAGTCACGTGCCCTGAAGGCAGAGTACAGCCTTGAGCTTGCTCAGGACCTGAAGGCGATCCACGGTCTGGATGCTGAAGCGGAACTCGCTAACATCCTCAGCACTGAGATTCTTGCTGAGATCAACCGCGAGATCATCCGTACCATCTACAAGTCTGCTGAAGCAGGTGCTCAAACCAACACTGCCACCACTGGCGTGTTCGACCTTGACACCGACAGCAACGGTCGTTGGATGGTTGAGAAGTTCAAAGGTATGATCTTCCAACTGGAGCGTGATGCTAACGCCATCGCTCAAAGGACTCGTCGCGGGAAGGGTAACATCATCCTTTGCTCCGCTGATGTTGCTTCCGCTCTGACCGCCGCTGGTCAACTGGACTACACCCCCGCCCTGTCATCCAACATGAACGTTGATGACACCGGCAACACCTTCGCTGGTACCCTCAACGGTCGCTATCGCGTCTACATTGACCCGTTTGCTGCTAACCTGAGTGCAGATCAGTATTACGTGATGGGCTACAAGGGTTCTAACCCTTATGACGCCGGTCTGTTCTACTGCCCTTACGTGCCCCTGCAAATGGTTCGCGCCGTTGGTCAGGACACCTTCCAGCCGAAAATCGGTTTCAAGACTCGCTACGGCATGGTTGCAAACCCCTATGCAGAAGGTACTACCCAAGGTCTGGGTCGTATCACTGCTGGTTCCAACCGCTACTACCGTCGCGTCAAGGTCCAAAACCTCATGTGATTTGGTATCACATACCTTACAGGGAGTCTTCGGACTCCCTTTTTTTATCTCAATGTGTTGTTGGATGTGTTGTTGGAAATACCCCAATCGCTGTCATAGACTCTATATGGAATCCATTTCAAAACGATGAAAACTTTCAAGCAATTCAGAGAAGCATACTCTGGTCGGGAAAGACAAGACCATGCTCCCAAACCACCTGTTGACCGTAAGTTGAAAATCGATTATGGTTCAGGCAATTGGAAGAAAAAATACAATATGCCATCAGCGTTTCCCGGCAATTACACACCACCGAAAACCGTAGACGTTTAGTCTTGTAAAGAAATTACAAATGTTAGTGAACTAACACAAACTTGTATAGATAGTGCAGTCGCAAGAGGTTGTGATGAAATGAAAGGTTCAAATCCCTTACATCATAAGTCTTTCCGATCTATCTTTACATGCATAACATAATTTCGCACAATCAGTTGACTGAATGGTGTCGAATAGAGCAATTAGAGGAAGCAGACGACAAAATCAATGACTACTATGAGTGTCTAATTGAATGTGAACAAGAGTCTAGTGCATGCAAACGCATATGCAAAGAAATTTTATTGTGATGTAGGTCCCGACCCCTCCCCAAGAGGGGTCTTTTTTTGCCCATAGATAGTGTATACTGTTCTCGTACCAACACAAAATTCATGAAGGACCAGAACGTCATTATGGAACCCGAGACCAAGAGAATCAAGTGGAACCGGGGTCTTGATCTGTTTGTTGAGAGCGTGCTGAAGCCTGATCACATGCTGCGTCAGTGTGCCCACAATCAACTTTGCTATAATGAGTTGATGGACATCCGTGAAGATGTTCTAGATTATCTAAAGACGAAGCGTTGGCATGCCTAAGAACGGATTGAGTAAAGACGAGATCAATTGTCGAGTCCTCAAACTAAAAAAAGAATTGTATGATGGTTCCTGGAGTGCTAGGAACCGTGAGTGGCACGAGGGAGCACACACCATGTTGAATCGTGTTCTTGATATCCTAGAAGAGTATCGCCTCTAAATAGCTCGTTGCTGCTATTGGGTTTTGGAGACCAGAGTCAGAGGTGCCACTCCTCCATATAAACTAAATGAACCCACGAACAGGAACTTCCTGAGTATCGTTGGGTTCGATTTTATTTTGAATCGTTGCCCTAAGGTTAGTTTCTATTGCAACCAGGCAAACATTCCTGAGATTGAATTAGGAGTAGCGGTTCAGCATTCATATCTTAGAGACATCCCTACACCAGGGGAGAAGTTGACTTTCGGTGATCTCAACCTGTCATTCATGGTTGATGAAGACTGCGAGAACTACTTACAGATCTATGATTGGATTACTGGACTAGGATTCCCTGAGTCTCTACAACAGTACGAAGACCTAAAAAGGAATAGTAGGTTCTATCCGACAGAAGATGCTCCGTTCAATGAGCGTTCTGATGGAACACTAATTATTTTGAATAGTGATTACAACCCTGCTTGTAAGATCAAGTTCAGGGATATGTTCCCTGTCTCCTTGTCCGGCATTCCTTTTAGTGCCATTGAAACTGAGGAGAGATACTTTACAGCACAGGTGAGTTTCAAGTATACTATCTTTGATATGATTGACATCAATGGAAAGAAAGTCTAATCCAATTAGTCTTGAGAACATCCAAGAGATGTGGACTAAGGATGCGATCATCAACCCTGATGAATTGGACACCGAGTCTCTCAAGGTGCCTCAATTACACGCCAAATATTACGGGCTATATAATACTATACTGCTGATGCGAAAGCAAAACGAACAAATTTACAGTTCGTTGTTACTAGATCGCAGGAAATTTTACACAGGAAAGGCAACTGCTGCCGTATACGAAGCAGAACCATTTCCCTATAAGATCAGAGACAAGGATGACCTCAAGTTATATCTTGAGTCTGATGAGAAGTTATCCAAGGTACGACTGAAAATTGAATACTTCGATTCGATGCTGAAATACTTAGAAGAAATTCTAAGGCAGGTGACGAATCGTTCGTATCAAATCAAAAATGCGATTGAGTGGCGCAGGTTCACTTCCGGTTATGGCTGATCTGATCATCAAAAAGAAGAACGAAGTATATCTCATCGTGGATTGCGATCCACATATACAGCACGAACTTCAGGATCAATTTACCTTTGAGGTACCTGGTGCAAAATTCATGCCTCAGTATAGAAGCAAATACTGGGACGGTAAGATTAGATTATTCAACATTGAGAAGAAGGAGATTTACGTAGGATTACTAGATAAACTCTGTCAGTTTTGTAAGAGATATAATTATACATTTGAATTTGAGGACTCAAAGCATTATGGATTGCCTTACCAAGAAGATGAAGGTATATCCCACAGGGGCGTCAAAGACTGGTTAGGTGTTATATGCAAGCATACACCTAGAGACTACCAGATCGAGGGGGTTTACGACGCCCTCAAAAGAAAGAGAAGACTGATCATATCTCCGACCGGATCGGGCAAGTCTTTGATGATCTACGCTGTTGTGCAGTATCATGCTGCCCACAAAAGAAAGATCTTGGTCATAGTTCCTACCACATCCTTGGTGGAACAGATGTACAAGGACTTCGATGATTATGGATTGGATGCTCAGAGCGAGTGTCATAGGATCTATGGTGGTAAGGATATGAACAGCGACAAGACTGTAATCATATCAACTTGGCAATCAATTTACAAGCTTGACAAAAAGTGGTTTAGGCAGTTTGAGGTTGTCATTGGAGATGAGGCACACAACTTCAAATCAAAATCACTGGTAGGCATCATGACAAAGATGCATGACACCAGATATAGATATGGATTTACTGGCACCCTAGATGGAACCCAAACTCACAAGTGGGTGCTAGAAGGATTGTTCGGTCCATCATACAAGATTGTCAACACTAAGGAACTGCAGGATGCAGGTTACCTAGCAAAGTTGAGTATCAAAGTTTTACTGTTGAAACATAAGCAGACTCCATTTGATACTTACGAGGAGGAGGTACAGTATCTGATTGGGCATGAGAAGAGAAACAACTTCATCAAAAACCTTGCACTGGACCTAAAGGGTAATACCCTCATCCTTTTTAGTCGGGTTGCCGCACATGGGGAGGTTCTATATGACCTCATAAATAAAGATGACCGGAAGGTATTCTTTATCCACGGTGGAGTGGACGTAGAAGAGCGAGAGTCAGTTAGATCTATTGCAGAGACTGAGAACAACGCTATAATCATCGCTTCTTTCGGCACTTTTTCAACAGGTATCAACATCAAAAACTTACATAACGTGGTCTTTGCATCACCTAGTAAGTCTCGCATCAGAACACTTCAATCAATCGGGAGGGTGCTGCGTAAGAGTGATTCAAAATTGAAGGCAACTCTATACGATATAGCAGATGATTGCAAGAAGGGTCAAAAATCAAACTACACCTTGAACCATCTTATCGAACGAATCAAATACTATAACGAAGAGAAGTTCAACTATGACATCATTCAAATCAAACTCTGACAACCCGTACGATGAGTTCATCGCAGCAATCAAGTTGGTGTCTGGTGAAGAGATCTTGTCTTCTGTAATGGTAATTGCAGACGATGACGATAAAGTGATATTAGATAATCCTATCATTTGTGAAGAGATTCGCTCCAAAGGAGCGAATATACCCATGGGGTATAAGTTTGAACCTTGGATGAGATTGACTGATGAAGATGTTTTTATTGTAGATATGGATCGTATTATTACTATCTCTGAAATCAAAGATGAAGATGTAATCAATACCTATAGAAGTATTATTGCTAGTGGTTTCACTAGAGAACATCCTGATCTCACTAAGGAGATGGGATTCATAAACACTGTTGATAAAGCAAGAGAATCCTTTGAGTCACTGTATACAGCAGAGGATGCTACTAAAGATACTCAAAGCTAACCTACAGCCTTCTCTTCAACCCTAACAGAGTGATTCTACAGATAATCGACAGTCCTGTCAAGCTGTGCTATAATTTGTACAAGAAAACCCACACAAATGACAAGGAAACGATCTGAACATTATGTAAACAACAAAGAGTTTCTTGCTGCAATCATTGCCTACAAGCAGGATATTTCCGATGCTGAAGCACTCGGTAAACCGAAACCTCGTATTACGAATTATCTCGGTGAATGCTTTTTGAAGATTGCTACCCACCTTTCATACAAACCAAACTTCGTGAACTACATGTTCAAGGACGATATGGTTTGTGATGGGATTGAGAACTGTGTTCAATACATCAACAACTTCAATCCTGAGAAGTCCAAGAATCCATTTGCTTACTTTACTCAGATCATTCACTATGCATTCTTGCGTAGGATTCAGAAAGAGAAAAAGCAATTAGAAATTCGCCAAAAAATTATTGAAAGGTCGGGATACGACGAAGTGTTTGTTGCCGACGAGATGTCAAAGTCATCAGAGTATAACTCTATCAAAGACGCAGTTCAGTACAGAAACAACTATCGATGAATCATCCCATCACGGTTGAAGACTACATGGATTTTGGTGAAGAGTTCTTTGCCAAGTATAACTATGTAAGAGACCGCATCCCTGATGCCTCTACTGAAGACATTCTCACTGTAATGGAAACCTTGGGCAAACTTGTAGTCCAAGGCAGAGAAGATTACTACGATCAACGACGCCGAACCCGGAGATGAAAGTGAACATCCTTTTTGAAAAGTGTGAAAAAGAGAAGGCACAAGACACCGGTCTTCCTTATACCGCCTATCTGGTGACATACAAAGTTGATGGTGTTGAAACATATGACATCGCTACTTGTGGAAAGACAGTAGATCTCTTTGATCATTATTACGATACCTATAAAGAAAACTTTATTAGGTTTGATCAAGCAGAAGGCAGGGTCAGTCCCAAACTATACGGTTATCAATCACCTGAGTCCAAGAAAAAGTAATGGCATTTCTAGTTCATAATCTACCACCGGTACCAGTCAAGGTCCGCAAGGAGTATTTGTATGACCTAGAACATGGTCATGGTGAGTTCACTGAGGGTATCTGGGTCAGTGTGAAGAGTGTCCAATATAAGGCACTCTACTTTGAGACATTGATTCCTGAGTATGGTGCTCTGTTTGACAAACTTCCTCTGAGTGCATTTGTGTGGAAAGAGGAGCATGATGATCTGCCCCTTGATACTCTGCAACTGTGGGATTGTTTTGATTACAATATTACAGTAATCGAGAAACCCATGCTGTCACGGTGTGAGTTCTTTGGTAAAGATAAGCAGATGCATGCTGGTGAGTACATGTTCACTATTGATACCTGTCATAGTGAATCTTCTACTCTAGACACTGGGTTTAGTCAAGATGATCCTGAGCATAAATCATTCAATATTATCAAACTGGACAACGGACAGTTTGCTGCACAACCCAACAACCGGGTGATCTGGAAAGACATGAGTCTTATCCCAGAAGAAACCAAGATGCCAGACTTCAAAGTCTGCACTCAAAATTACCGAGTTGAAAATAGTGATAAGTGGAGTGTTGGTCATTCAGAAGAATGGATGTACACAACGCAAGACGGCGCATGAAAGTTGCAATCATCACTGACCAGCACTTTGGTTTCAAGAAGGGGTCAAAGGTCTACCACGATTACTTCCTCAAATTCTATGAGGAAACTTTCTTCCCTATGCTTGAGAGGGAAGGAATAAAAACTATTCTCGATTTAGGAGATACCTTTGACAACCGTAAAGGTGTTGATCTCTATTCTCTGGACTGGGCGAAGACACATTATTTCGACCGTCTTCGATCTATGGGGATATCTATTGTTTCTGTTGTGGGCAACCATACCGCCTTCTACAAGAACACTAATGACATCAATACTATCGATCTACTCCTACGAGAGTACGATAACGTTCGTATTGTTGGCGAGTGTGAAGAGATAGATGTTTGTGGTCTTCCTATCTTATTCATCCCATGGATCAATCAAGAGAACCGGGATGCCACATACAAGAAGATCAAAGAAACTAAAGCAAAGGTTGCCATGGGGCACCTGGAACTGAATGGTTTTGTTGCCACTCATGGTCATGTCATGGAGCATGGTCATGACATTGATGTGTATCAGAAGTTTGACAAAGTATTATCTGGACACTTCCACACTCGTTCTACGAACGGTAAGATCTATTACATCGGCAATCCCTATGAGATGTTCTGGAGTGATGTGAATGACCCACGTGGATGTATCACGTTTGATACTGAAACGTTGGAGATGAAGAATATTGATAACCCCAATCAACTCTATAAAGTAATCAAATATCAGGATACACCTCGTCAACTCTTCAAGTTCAATGAGTATAGAGGGAACATTGTAAAGGTAGTTGTATTCAAAAAGACTAACGAGAAAGAGTTTGATCGTTTCATGGAGTCCCTGGCAAAGGCAAACCCCATTGAGATCAAAGTGGTGGAGCGATCAGATGTCATGTATCTTGACTATGACTTTGCTGAACAGACGGAAGATACAATGACCCTGCTCAACAAATACGTCGATGATTTAGAGACAAATCTAAATAAATCTAAGATCAAAAATATCTTGACAGAGGCGTACCAACTAGCATGTGAGGGAATCTGATGCATATAATCACCCCCGTACAGGAGAAACGAGAAGGTGCATATGCCGTCGTAGACGAGTCGGGTGAAAAGGTTGTGTTCTTCTTCGCTGAACGCGACGATGCCGAAAGGTATGTTATGATGTTAGAATGTAATGGTCAGACCTCCGAAATGGAAGTCGTGGACATTCCAGACAAGGCAGCGATTGCTGCTTGTGAACGAACGGGTACTAAGTACACCATCATCACTAAGAATGAACTTGTTATTCCTGTTGAATGATTCTTTTCAAAGAAATTCGTTATAAAAATTTTCTATCAGCAGGGAACCAGTTCACGGTAATCCCATTAGATGCCAACAAAGACACGCTCATTGTTGGATCAAATGGTGCTGGCAAGAGTACGATTCTTGATGCTCTCACCTTCTCTCTGTTTGGGAAACCTTTTCGTAAGGTCAACAAATCTCAACTAGTCAACAGTGTCAACGAAAGAGACTGTAAAGTAGAGATTGATTTTGCTATTGGGTCAACCCAGTACAAAGTTGTTCGTGGTATCAAACCTAATCTCTTTGAGATCTACAGGAATGGTGCCAAACTAAACGAAGACTGTGATGCTAGAGAGCAGCAACAGTATCTGGAGAAACAGATTCTGAAGTTGAACTATAAATCGTTCACTCAGATTGTTATCTTGGGTAGTGCAAGTTTCGTACCCTTCATGCAGTTGTCTGCAGCACATCGCAGAGAGGTCATAGAAGACCTTCTAGACATCTCTGTGTTCTCTTCGATGTCTGAGATAATCAAGGGGCGTCTGAAGGACTCTAAGGACGCTCTGAAGGTGTTAGACTTGAAGAAGGAATCTGTAGCAGATAAAATTCTGATGCAGAACCGATTCATCAAAACTCTAGAAGAATCATCTCAGAATGATATCACTGCCAAACAAGAAGAGATCGCACTACTTCATAAAGAGTCAACATCGTATCAAGAACAGGTGGTTGATCTCCTTGAAGAAGTCAGCGACCTTGAAACGGTTATCAAATCGTATGCTTCTTCAGGCGATACTGTAAAAAAACTGAATCAATTCAAAGCAAAACTCCAAACTAAAGAACATTCTAGTTCTAAGGAAATCAAGTTCTTTGAAGACAATACGGTTTGCCCTACATGTACTCAAAACATCGATGATAGTTTTCGGGTAAATAAGATTGAACATCTCCAGCAACTTCTACTAAAGCATGAAGATAGTCTTTCTCAAATTGAGAAGGCTATTACTGAAGAAGAGACGAAAGAACAAAAGTTTCTTTCCCTGCAGAAGGAGATCACATCTACCTCGCATGAAATTTCTCAGTTCAATCTTAGGATTTCCAATTCAAACAAAAGAAAGTCTGTACTGGAATCGGAAATTCAAACTCTTACCGACAGCATCGAGAATCGAAGTGCTGAACATGAAAAACTATCAGAGTACAAAGACAAATTACGAGAAGTCTTATCGCAGTTAGAGGAAACTAAAGATTCATTTGATTACCTCACCCAAGGTAATCTCTTACTAAAAGATGATGGCGTCAAGAGTTCTATCATTAGGAAATATCTTCCTATGATCAATACTCTTGTGAATGACTATCTTCAACGAATGGATTTCTACATCAACTTCACGTTAGATGATGAATTCAACGAGAAGATTCAAACGCCAGTACATGAAAAATTCAGTTATGCTTCCTTCAGTGAAGGGGAGAAGATGAGGATTGACCTCGCTCTCCTGTTCACGTGGAGGGAGATTGCCCGTCTGAAGAATAGCGTCGTCACAAACCTCCTTATTATGGACGAGGTATTTGATTCTTCACTGGATGGGTTTGGAACAGATGAGTTCCTGAAGATTGTCAGGTTCGTGATCAAGGACGCAAATGTGTTCATCATCTCACATAAGAATGAACTGTTCGATAAGTTCAATCACTGCCTAGAATTTCAGAAGGTGGGTGGGTTCTCACGACTCGCTTGACAATATTTCAAAAAACCTATACACTAAATAGGTATTCGTGCCTATGTCACGAAACTTTACAGAGACACGTCGAGTCTCTTCAAATCTGCGGGTAACCATTCCGCAAGTAACTAAAGGTATTTTATTCTCATGATCAAATCTGTATTCGCAGTTCTGTCTGCTTCCGCACTCTCCGCAGGCGCTGCCCTTGCAGGTCCCTACGTCAACGTAGAGGCCAATTCTGGTTTCCAAGGAACTGATTATTCCGGAACCACCACTGACCTTCACGTGGGCTACGAAGGCGCTCTTGGCGATGCTGCTTCTTACTACGTTCAGGCGGGCGCTAGCGTCGTCTCACCTGATGGTGCCGAATCCGACACCGTTCCTTCTGGTAAAGCAGGTCTCGGCGTTGCTGTGACTGACTCCCTGTCTGCCTATGGTGAAGTTTCCTTCATCGGTTCTGGCGACAAGGACATCGACCGTGGTTATGGAACCAAAGCAGGTCTGAAGTACAACTTCTGATCTACACCTCCTAGCAAAATATAATTTTACATTTACAGATGAAAGCATTCGCAATTGCCCTTGCTGCTGGTGCAGCTGCCCTCTCTGCTGCTCCTGCCCTCGCTGGTCCTTACGTAAAGACCAAGCACGAATTCGTCGGCACTGACGACGACTACTCCAAAGGTACCCATCAACTTCGTATCGGTTACGGCACGAAGCTTGGTCGCTTCTCTCCCTATGTGGAAGGTGGCGTGGGTCGTGCTTACAGCGACAACACCGGAGCAGAAGAGGACTTCAGCGTGATTCAAGTCGGTAGCGGTTTGAAGATCACTGATAATCTCTCTGGTTATGGTAAGTGGATCAACACCTTCAAGGAAAACGATACTCGTGCCTGGAAGGTTGAACTCGGAACGAAGTATTCGTTCTGATAACTGATAATGCTCAAGGGGGACTTCGGTCCCCCTTTTTTCATGCCTATATAGAAAGCATACTATTGGTCTGTCATGGTCTTCCCAAACAAAGGGAATGAACCAGTATCTAATCAGGCACCTGAGAAACGTGGGTCTTCCCCTATCAAATGGTTTGCCGTTGGACTCGGCGGACTTATTGGTCTTTCTCACTTTGCCATGATTGGAATGCTTGTGAATAACAAGCAGATGGTTTACCCCAATCTCAATCTTCCAGTCAGTGAGTATTCGTCCTATGAAGCAGAAGTAGGACCACAAGGTTACCGAGTAAGATATAACGCTAACGATCCTAAAACTCTAAGTCGTATTCAAGAACTTGACTTAGACAAACATCAACAACGACCGAGTGGTCTATTTGGTACTGGTAACCCCAGAACATCTTCAGAGAGACGTAGACAACGTACGATTGAAGAATATACTATGGAGGGGACCCTCAATATGGATAATGCATCCGCTGAGTCTCTCCCAAAGATCGGAACAGCATCGACGATCGGAGGAGCCGATGTCGCGTGTATAGAGGCGGTAGGTGGTGGAAAGTCTCAGGGCAGGTTCCTGGGTGCTAGTCTCGGTGCTGTAGGTGCGGGTACCCTAACGGGTATTCCTTTTGTTGGACCGCTTCTAGCGGGTGCTCTTACCATGTTCTCCAGTGATAAGGCATCAGAAATCGGTGGTAACATCGCAGAGAACTTCTCAAAAGACTGTTGACTGTGTTATGATGGTCGGGTCTACTGCCCATCATGAAACGTATTATTGAGAATCCGGTCACGCAATTCAATTTGCTGTTGATTGGTACTCTGATGGTTATTCAGCTTGTGCACATTCATGCCCATCACAAGATGGATGTGGATGTGCATTCGTATGTCTTCAATTTCTGCAGGAACAACCCTGATCAGTGCAAGAGGATGCTGTCGGAGTATTGACAAAACTTCATCTTTCCTATATAATTATGTAACAGTTCGCAACACTCCAAACAATGACTCGTTCAAGCACCGTGACAATTGAAGACGGCGGACGTACAAACATGTGGGCAACAGAACCACGTATGTACATCGATCAGACTGCAGCAGAACGCTACGGTTACGAAACCCATGCCGAACGTGCAGAGAAATTGAATGGACGCACTGCTATGCTTGGATTTGTTGCTGCTGTTGTTTCTTATAGTTTCAGTGGTAGTCTATTTTTCTTTGGTATCTTCGGATTCTGAACATGATTGAACTTTTGACGCAGACTGAGTTTACTTGGGCTGCCAACCATACCATTGCAGAATTCCTTGCGGGTTATGTATTTGGTGCGGCACTTATTATTGGAGCACCAGGAGTATTTTTCTTCATTGCTTTCATGCCTGCACTGCAGCGCACCAAAGGAGCAATGGTTGGGTATAGTGATCACAAGACCTATGGCGATTCCTCTACCTACGAGAACACACCTAGTTCACAACTGGACTATTCAAAAGCATACTTACAACTATCAATTCTAGAACAATGAACGAAAGAGCAGAACGCTTCAATGGTTGGGCAGCAATGATCGGCATCATTGCCGCATTCGGTTCCTACGCAACGACAGGTCAACTGATTCCTGGACTCTGGTGATGGGATTCTTAGTAGCAGCTTTGCTGATGCTAATACCTATCGCAGTAGTAGCTGGAAGATCATGACTTACGATTGGACATTGCTTCAAACACTAATCTTTGTCATTACTCCCTACTTCGTCATGCTTGCCTTGGCAAACAAAGACGATGAAGACGACGGTCCACCAGACGGTGGACTCATGACACCAATATTCCAAGGGGCTACTTGAGTAGTCCCTTTTTTTATGCTATACTTGAGCCAGTAAACTTCATCATGAAACTACGAGACCCAATGAGACTGTCCGACAAGACTCTGAAGATTCTTCAAAACTTCACGACGATCAATCAGTCTCTCTTTTTCAAGGAAGGCAACAAACTCCGTACGATCTCTGTAATGAAGAACGTCCTTGCAGAGGCGGAGATTGATGAGTACATTCCTAGGGACTTTGCGATCTATGATCTGCCTCAGTTCCTGAATACACTGTCCCTGTATCAATCTCCAGAGGTAGACGTGTCTACAAACACGTCACATGCTCTGATCAAGGATGGAAACAATCGTGCTAAGTTCTTCTTTAGTGATCCTAGTGTGATCATTGCTCCCCCTGAGAAGGAGATGCAACTCCCTAGCGAAGATGTTTCTTTCAAACTGACTGAAGCAGACCTGACTCGTATTCTCAAGTCCTCCTCCATCATGCAACTGCCAGACATGTCGGTTGTAGGTGAGAACGGTGCTGTAAGATTGGTGGTGTCTGACCGTAAGAACGACACCTCTAACGAGTATTCGATTGCTGTGGGAGAAACTGACCGCGAGTTCTCATTCAATTTCAAGATTGAGAACATGCGTTTGATTCCTCGCCCTTATGAGGTATTGATTTCTTCTAAGAACCTTGCTAAGTTCTACAATCCAGACTTCAAACTTACCTACTTCATCGCTCTTGAACCAGACTCCACGTGCGACTAATCATATCAACCGGAACCCTAGTTCCGAGTTAGATAAACCTTTCCCCAAGAAGATGTATCTACAGTTGATGCGTCGCCCACCATTCTGGAGACTCTGTATCCTTCCTGATGAGGTACAGAAACTAACTCTCCAGCAATGGATGGACATCTGTCCAGACCTTCCTAAGTTCAAAGAGATTTTCTTTTGTGACGACCCCGAATCCCACTACTGAACCGTGGCGTACTGCTACGAACAAAATTATTGCTAGACAACAACTAGACAATGTTGCCTCCTTGCTCAATGGGAAGTGGTATCAGGTTGAAGTTGTTGATTCTTATGGTAAGAGAACCACACGACTTATTGTTGAATACACTCCTGAAGAATGACTATGCACAATGCCTGGGAAGAAAATGGTCTCATGGATCAGATTCAAGAAACCATCAAAGATCTTGGTTGGAAGGAAGGTGATGATATCGTAGTAGAGATTGGTGGTACATCCATCTATGAAATTGATGGAGCAGGTACCAAGTGGGCACCTTTGAAAGGCACCCGTAAGTACAACAAAGATGCCTTCATTGTCATCAAACAAAAAACCCCTGTAATTTCCAGTAATGCACCCGTTTCGTCAGAACAAGAAAGACCTGATCAAAAATAATATCTTCAAATATAACGAGTTATTTGAGGAACACATTGGTGCCAAAGATGATTGGGTTGCTCTACAACAGCAACGCCAACTTTTTCAAGAGAAGAAGAAAGAATATGGATACTTCTGTCATGAGGATGACTATGATGTCAATGCATATTTTGATTTTATTCAAAAAGTAGATGCTCTCCTTCCAAGGAGTAGGGCAAAGGTTGCCTTCAGAGCTGCTATACTTGACGCACGTCTGATTGACATCGAGCATATGGTTGAGGTTTCTTGTGAGTGAGGACTTTCTTTGGGTTGAGAAGTATCGACCCAAGACAATTGATGAATGTATTCTGCCTAAGTCTGTAAAGCAAACGTTTGCAGATTTTGTAAATAGTGGTGAACTCCCTAATTTGTTACTGGCAGGACCACCTGGTGTTGGTAAGACAACAGTTGCTAAAGCACTTTGTAATGAACTTGGGGCAGACTATTACGTCATCAACGGGTCAGATGAAGGACGGTTTCTGGACACGGTTCGTAACCAAGCAAAGAATTTTGCTGCAACTGTATCTCTTACGTCAGAATCTAAGCACAAGGTCATCATCATTGATGAGGCAGATAACACTACGCATGATGTACAACTCCTTCTCCGAGCTAACATCGAAACCTTCTACAACAACTGTAGGTTCATCTTCACCTGTAATTACAAGAACAAAATTATTGAACCTCTCCACAGCAGATGTGCGGTGGTCGATTTCGGACTTACAGGGAAAGACAAGCAAATAATTGCTGCCGCTTTCTTCAAGCGTCTGACACAGATTCTTACCCTTGAGGGTATTGAATACGAACCCAAGGTTGCAGTAGAACTTATCAACAAACACTTCCCTGATTGGCGACGTGTGTTGAATGAGTGTCAAAAACACTCAACTAGTGGTAAAATAGACGTAGGTGTTCTCGCATCGTTTACTAATGTTCAGACTGATGAGTTAGTCTCGTACATTAGTAAGAAGCAGTTCCCTAATGTCCGTAAGTGGATTGTCCAAAACTTAGACAATGATCCTAATACTATCCTTAGGAAATTGTATGATTCAATCTATGATCATATGAAACCAAAGTCTATCCCTGAAGCGGTATTGATTATTGCAAAATACCAGTACCAGTCTGCCTTTGCTGCAGACCAGGAGATCAATCTACTAGCAGCAATGACTGAAATCATGGTCAACTGCGAATTCAAGTAAATAGAACGTCTGATTTTTTTCTTATGACTGCTGTCATCATTGTTTACGGCTCACTCTTTCTTGCCGTTATCCTCTGTTCAGTTTGGTTGATTGGTAAAGGTAAATGAAATGTCTGGTCACAGGCGGTGCTGGATTTATCGGATCCCATATTGTATCTCGCCTATTGCATGATGATCACGAAGTAGTTGTCATTGACAACGAATCAGCAGAATCTAATGATGCCTTCAACTGGTACGAAGATGATGCAGAGAATCACGTAGTTGATATCAGAGACATTGATGCTTGCCGCCCTGCATTTGAAGGTGTAGAAGCAGTCTTTCACCTGGCAGCACAGTCCAGAATCCAACTTGCTATGAATGACCCGTTTGATTGCGTTCAGACGAACGTGATGGGCACTTGTAACATGCTTGAACTGGCACGTGAGGCAGGCGTAGAGCGGTTTATCAATTCATCAACGTCATCCTGTTATGGATTGAACAATACTCCACCCCTTGTGGAGTCCATGCCTACAGATTGTTTGAATCCATACTCTGCAAGCAAAGTATCTGCAGAGAAGTTTTGCTATATGTACTACCGTCTGCATAAACTGCGGACAATCACCCTAAGATACTTCAATGTCTATGGTCCTAGGCAACCTTTGAGGGGTGCGTATGCCCCTGTAATCGGTTTGTTCCAGGAGCAGGCACGGAGAGGCGAACCACTGACGATTGTCGGTGACGGAACACAGCGTAGAGACTTCACCCATGTTGATGACGTGGTAGAAGCAAACATGTGTGCCCTGAACAACACGCTCTCTGGCATTGCTGTCAATATTGGAACGGGAACGAACTACTCAGTAAACGAGATCGCTGCCATGATCTCTGACAACGTGACGTACATCGCTCCCCGTAAAGGTGAGGCACACGAGACTCTTGCCGATAACACAAAAGCAAGAAACATGCTAGGATGGGAACCTACAATCGACCTTAGGTCCCAACTTTCCAATGTTTGACATTGACCGCATCAACCTCGAAGAGTTCTTTGGTTGTGTAGCAGCAACCAATACGACTCAGATGAAGTCGAATGCCTTCAAGACCATCCGCACTTGGTTGCAGGAGAAATCCTTTGCCAAGTGGAGTGATGGTCAGTTGCGGTATGTGGGTGATTATAAGGACGGTATGGACTTTGAGTCTGATGAGCATGCCTATGAGATGAAAGGCAAACTCAAGATGTTCAATAAGAATGGCAGCACTTCTGCTGTAGACTTGAAGAACTTCCGTGGTGAGAGTAAGGTAGTTGATAAGACCTTCGACTACATGATCCTTGTGGACACCTTGTCCATGAGTATTGCTATCACTGATTGGGAGACTATCGAGAAGCGTGTTTACTTCACTGAGAAGTCACCTGTTGCTAAGTTCAAACTGCAACCAGGCGAGTACACTATGCTTGCAGAGAACATCACCCCTTCAGAGAAAACCATGTCGTCCTCTGAAATTCTGGAAAACCTTCAGCAGATCCTTTGATGGCACTTGCCAAAACTCCTCTTCGATATCCAGGTGGCAAATCCCGTGCAGCGACCAAGATTTATTATCACATGCCTCGTCTGTCTGAGTACAGCGAGTATCGTGAACCTTTTCTGGGAGGTGGATCGATGGCAATCTACATATCCCAGATGTACCCCACCCTCCCAGTCGTCTGCAGTGATCTGTACGAACCCCTAGTCAACTTCTGGATCCATTTGCGTGACGATGGTGAGCAGATGGCAGAGGATCTATTGAAGATCAAGCGAGAGCACAACACACCTGACGCTGCTCGCGAACTTTTTATTGAATCTAAACGTCTTATCAATGAAGAATCCACCTCCAACAAAGATCGATCTCGTTATTTTTGGGTTAGCAATAAGTGTTCTTTCAGTGGTCTCACTGAGTCATCTAGTTTCTCAAAACAAGCAAGCATCTCCAACTTCAGTGAACGCAACATCATGCGTTTGCCCACAATCAGCAAAGTAATTCGTAACTGGAAGATTCTACATCAGTCTTACGACAAACTATTGCAGGGAGATGACAAAGCATTTGTCTATCTTGACCCGCCGTATGATATCAAGGATAATCTATATGGCAAACAGGGTAACATGCACAAAGGATTCGACCATGATCAATTCGCTATTGACTGCCAACAGTCTTCTAATGACTGCATCATCAGTTATAACGCTGATCAGTTTGTCAGTGATAGATTCCCTGACTGGAGGGCAGCAGACTTTGATCTGACATATACTATGCGTTCGGTTGGAGAATATATGAAAAACCAAACAAAGAGGAAGGAACTTCTTCTAATGAACTACTAGATAGAATGGTATATACCTGACCATGAGAAGACTGAATTCGTTTTTCCTAAACGTAACTGTCGCGATCCTGGACTATCTCTACAAAGGTAGAGACTATCAACGATTTTGGGTGCTTGAGGAAATTGCTCGTGCACCCTATTTTGCTTTCTTGAGTGTGTTGCATTTCCGAGAAAGCATGGGTCTCCGAGGTCCAGATCACTTATACTTGATGAAGCAGCACTTCGAGCAAAGCGTCAATGAAACCGAACATCTGGAATACATGGAGAGCAGGGGCGGTAATTCTTATTGGATTGACCGTTTTCTCGCAAGACACCTGGTCCTTTTATACTATTGGACCAATGTGGTGTATTACTGGTTGGCTCCTAAGTCAGCGTACCATCTATCGTATGAGGTAGAGGTCCATGCTGCCCATACCTATGAGAAGTATATTCGGGACAATGGAGAAGATGAAAGGATTCTAGAGATCCTGAACGATGAAATTGAACATTCTCTTGAACTGAAAGACGCAATGGAAAAGTCCCTAGATAGTAGTGTCTGACTCAATAGTATGCTGTCAACTCAGTACCGCCTGCGACTGGAAGAAATCTGCAGGAAGATTGTGAATCGGGAAGAGGTTCCTTTAGCAGATATGATATGGGCAAACAAACTTGCTAAAGCAAACACTACTGCTAGAACATGGTTGAACCGTGCTAGGAGGGAGGTGTTGAATCCTAAAGACGATTTTTTCAATGATCTAAATCTTGGTTCCCCGGACCCGACCGAGCACAAGCAGACATTTGATGGGGCAGATGATATAATGGAATGGTTCCGCACTGATCGTTGTGATGACTGGCGTCAAAGAGACTAGACTCCAGAATTGGTTTGAGATGCTAACCAAACCTAGTGCGGCGTTTGGTGGGTTTCCTCCATGCCCATTTGCTAAGTCTGCTTTTTTGAGGAAGAAGGTGGAGGTAATAGACTATGATAATTTTTCTCAGATAACTGGTTTGATGTCACAACCCTGGACTAAGGAGGTTGTGATTTTTGTTATTGATAATCAATCTGCAGACGATGTTACTAAACTTGCGGAGAAGTGTAACACGATCTACCCAGACTTCTTGTTCCTAGAAGAGCATCCTGACCTCGTAGAAGAGGTGGGAGGACAACACCTGAACAGTGGAATGGTTTTGCTGTTGGTACAGTTGAGGAAGGAGTTAGAGGATGCTAGGAACGAACTAAAGGGAACTCCATATTATGATAAGTGGACAAATGAACTGAAAGAAAGAATTTTCAACCGATAGATAATGTGGTATACTGTTGGAATTCATTGTTCCTAATGGAAAAACCAACCGACCTGTGGCAAGACATGGCGACCCTCAATACTTTGTATGAGGAGTTATGTTGGGATCCGGATGAAGTTTTAGAGTTCGTCCCAGACTACGACAACGATTGTATTATTATTCGTAAGAAGAATGCCTGAATTGAAAGATTGGTTGAAGTCAATCAACGAGACCAAGACCAATCTAATTGAAGAAGATCCACTCCTAGAGTCCAAGTATCTTCCCTACATTATCAACCGCTGTTTGTCTGGGCACATCGACTCCTTGATGTACGCCAATGAGATGAATATCTACCACCAACTTGATAATAAGTTACAATACGACTTTTTACTAAATACTCTGAGATCGAAGAAGAGATTCTCTCCTTGGGTCCGCAAAGATGAGCTAGTGAATCTCCAACTCGTCAAAAAATACTACGGTTATTCTGACGAAAAGGCGAAGCAAGTGCTCCCTCTTCTTTCCAGTGAAATGCTGGATCATATTACTAAAAAGCTTGACACCGGAGGGTTGCAATGAATAGTAGTGAACCCATTTATGAATGGTCATCTGCTAAGATGATTGAAGTGGTTCTTCAAGAACCAGATGATTTTCTAAAAGTTCGTGAGACTCTAACTCGCATTGGAGTTGCATCTCGTAAAGAAAAGAAACTGTATCAGTCCTGTCATATTCTTCATAAGCAGGGAAGATATTTTATTGTCCATTTCAAAGAACTGTTTGCTCTGGACGGTAAGAGAGCAAACCTGACTATCAATGACGTTCAACGTCGTAATAGAATTGTAAAACTCCTCGTAGATTGGGGATTGGTTTTGATTTCTGATGAGGCACTGCAAAATATTGCTGATGTATCCCCATTGAATCAAATCAAAGTCATCTCATTCCGCGAGAAGTCTGAATGGACACTAGAGACGAAGTATAACATTGGTAAGAAGAGGGTCCAGGAGAACTGACGGTTCTCCGAACCTCTAAAATTCCCAGATGTGCTATAAATAAGTGTGGATGCCTTCGGGGTCCACACAACACAATCTGCCTATTAGGGGATTTACCATGTCTAACATCGAGAAATTTCGTGCAGCTGGTCTGCCGGATCTGATTGATCGTATCAACAAAAATTCTATTGGTTGGGACACACACTTCAACCAATTCTGGGAGTCCAACACTGTTGGAAACTTCCCTCCATACAATATCCTTCAACTCAGCAACCACGAGACACGCCTAGAGATCGCACTGGCGGGGTTCAAGAAGGATGAGGTCAAAGTATACTCCGAGTACGGTAAACTTATCGTAGAAGGGAAGCGTGAGAAAGCATTGGATGGTGAATACATCCATCGTGGAATGGCAAACCGCGACTTTGAGCGTGCTTGGACCATCGCAGAGGATGTCAACATCGACACAGTGTCCTTTGAAGACGGACTTTTGATCGTGACGTTGAAAAAAATCGTCCCTGATCACCATGCCCGCAAGGACTACCTCTAAATAATACGATGACAGTCGTAAATTAGTGTACAACAGGGTCCTTCATCATATAAAAGCGTCAGATTTGCGGGAAACCGCAGGTCTGACTTTGCGTTTTCGGGAAGATTTGAACCCTAAGTTCTGGTTTGGGACTAAACTCAAACCAGAAGTGCGTAAAGCACTGATGAATTTTGCGAAAGCGTTCGCAGATTTCGTTGAACTGGATGATTCTGCTGTCACTGACGTGCTTATGTTGGGCGGCAACGCCGGATACAACTACACACAGTTCAGTGACATCGATGTACACCTGGTAATTGACCCTGCACTTGTCCCAAAATGCGATCCGGAACTAATTTCGGACTATTTTATGGACAAGAAGACGCTTTGGGAACTCACACATGATGTAAAGGTCTATGGTGCACCCGTAGAACCATACATTGAACGTCCTGGGGTCACTAGAAAGAAGAGTCAGGGTGTATATAGTGTCCTGAAGAACAAATGGGTGCAAGAACCAGAGAAGAATGAGAGTGAGATCGATGAATTTGAACTCACTAAGAAGACAAACAACTTGAAGGCGAAGATTGACACGCTGATTCAGACAGAAAAACCTGAAGCACTCAAGTCAATCGTCAAAAAACTCCGGGCGGGACGTGCCTCATCCCTTGAGAAGTTCGGAGAGTATGGGTTTGAGAACCTGGTGTTCAAAGAATTGAGAAATTCTGGGTACATCGACAAGATTCGCAAGTCCATGGTAGAATTGAAGAACCGAAGACTGTCGCTTCCATGATCCAGATTTTATTATTGAAGAACGAAACAGTTCTAATCTCACGAGTCGAGGAAGTTGGTTCTGAGATGGGAGAACCAGACTGTAAACTGATCAAACCCTATAAGATGGTGCTGCATGACGACTGCACCGAGAATGTCACGTTCGAGTCTTGGCCTTCTTTCACTGATCAAAACGAACTGATGATCCATTCTGATAGTATTTTGACTATCGTAGAACCAAACAAGTTTCAACTGGAAAAGTATCAATCGGTCACCGCTGAATGAGATTTTACACGAATATCCAGATGGTCGGCAACGACTTTCTGGTGCGTGGGTATGAAAACGGTCGCCCGATCAAAACCAGAGAGAGTTACCAACCCACATTATTTGTTCCGTCGCGTAAGAAAACCAAATTCAAAACACTGGACGGCAAATATGTCCAGAGTATCCAACCAGGCACAGTCAAAGATTGCCGTGAGTTCTACAAAACTCATGGTGAAGTAGAGAACTTCGATATCTACGGCAATAATAGGTACGTCTATCAGTATATCTCTGATAAGTATCCTGAGGATGAGATCAAGTTTGACATCAAAAAGATGAAGGTGGTTACCATCGACATCGAGGTGTCTGCTGAGAAGGGATTCCCCACGGTAGAGAACTGTGATGAGGAAATGCTCTGCATTACCCTGCAGAACTATGCCACAAAGCGTATTCTTACCTTTGGTGTGGGTCCTTATAACAACAATGACCCTATGGTCAAGTACGTGCAGTGCAACGATGAGTATGATTTGTTGCAGCACTTCATCAACTACTGGTCAAGTGACACCCCTGACGTGGTAACTGGGTGGAACTGTCAGTTATATGACATTCCGTACCTGTGTAAGCGTATCACTCGTGTACTGGGTGAGAAGGCATGTAAGAAGATGTCTCCATGGGGTCTAGTGACTGCTGAGGAGATGTTCATCATGCACCGTGAGCGTCTGATCTATGACATTGCAGGCGTCACTGTCCTTGATTACCTTG
>Ga0208666_1000007_pt1 | contig 73884 bp, 91 predicted proteins | sample 5B_taG_FD_184078 | JGI IMG/M metagenome (GOLD analysis project Ga0208666, IMG submission 184078) | Marine viral communities from the Subarctic Pacific Ocean - 5B_ETSP_OMZ_AT15132_CsCl metaG (SPAdes) (version 2) | ecosystem: Environmental > Aquatic > Marine > Oceanic | place: Pacific Ocean...
CCTTTCCAAGAAAGTGCGCAAATTTTATTTCCAGAGAACCCGCAAGCAGCAGGGTCTAATGGATGGGGACCACCTATTGGTACAACTTCCTGGGTTCCATTTGAAGGAGGTGGGGTTGATTTAGGGTCTATGTGGTTACCGGGACAACAATATACTCTATGTGCATCTAATTATGTTGGAAACGGAGGGGACCCCAGTGTAGTAGGATGGGCAGCGTGTTCACAAGCTTTGTGGCAAAGTTTAGGTGAACCAGAACCGGGAGACGTGGTAGGTTGGTTAGCGACTAATCTAAGTCTAAATGCAGTAATTGGTGGAGTTGGTGAGGTAAATCCAAACTATGCGGACTTGTATGGGGCTTCGATTTATGGTGGAGTTGAAAGTGCATATCCATATGCTTCCTGTTTAAGATTTGTGGGTAAATTTGCCGAATATGAACTTATAGGAATTGAAGGGTTAGATTTAAACCCACCAAATCTACCGGCATATATAGAGGATGAACCCCAACCTAATCTTCAAATGTATTTGGATGGTGGTTTTGTGGGTGACTATGGAATACTTTCACAAACCGGAGAGTTTGGTACAGGTTTAGAAACAGAACTTGGTGCACCTGGATATCCAGGAACTTGTTTTGCACCTATGGTTACTAATTGTGAAAATTGTTCTACCTCACAAAGTACATTTTTGCAAAACAATTTAAATAGTGAACAAGGTTGGAGTCCAACCAATAGTGCGTATTTTTATTGGTTTGGGTGTATGCATCCAGGAGCACTAAATTATAACCCAGAAGCGATATGTCCTTTACCTTTAAATTATTGTAATTTCGATGACGATTATAATCCAGATGTTAATAGAAATGAACAATATCATTTATGGGAACCCTGTGGAAACTCGGATAGTGTAGGTTATGAATGGGAAGGAGCACCTAACTACTTTACCCAAGCCCCATCTCAAAACAGTAACACTTTTTATCAAATAATGGGAAGTCCAGAGATTGGACAAATAATATCTTATGGTAACCCATCTGGTGCCAATTCCTGGTGGTGTTTAAAATATATGGGTTATAGTAATACTTTTGGGGTACAACCTACTACAAATACCCTACCTCTTAACCCACCAGTAACTTTACTTGAAACTTATCCAGATTGTGTTACTTGTCAGTCCCCTGACCCGGACCTTCCTCCATGTGATTGTCCTGATACTATTACCTATAATATAGATACAATAAACTCTGTAACTATTAATACTAATTTTACAGGATTTTATGACCCTACAGTACAATATAATGCAGGAGATGCGTTTGTTTTAGATTGGTATAATGATGGTTTAGGTCTTCTCACTTCTCACCCAAACCCAGAGTTTGTGGGCCTAATCAATGCACAAGGATTAACTAACCCTGTAACACAATTTGAATTACCACAATATATCGGAGGAGTGTGGGTTGCGGGAGGAGCTCCAAATACTGTATCTACACATCCGACATGTCCTATATCACCGGGACCTAGTTGTTATATATATTTAGGGACCAACACAACATCTACTATGTTAACTGCCTTACATGACCCTACACCAACAGGAGGAGGATATCAAGTTAGTGTTATATTACCTTTAACACCAGGTCCATCACTTGCTAATGGGGGTGTTCCTTATTGGGCAGGCCCTTACGTCCCACTTTTTGGGTTTGAGTTAGATAGTGAGAGTCAAATATTACAACAACAAGGTTTATTACCCCTTAATAGGAATTTTGTATGTTGTACTTATTTAGTACCAGATTGTGCAGACCCAACAGCATTAAACTACAACCCTAACGCGTTGTTAGGTTGTCCCGATAATAATGGTGATGGGTTACCAGATTGTTGTCTTTACTACACACCACCAACAATCATGCAAGAAAAAAAATGTTTACCTGCATTAACAAAAGAAGAGTTTTTGATGAATGTGTGTCAGAAACCAGAAACTCGTTCTGATGTATTTATTGAAAGAGGTAAAGTTTCAGTTTTTGAAAGATGTCAAAGACTGTCAGTTAACCCCACTATTGGTGAATTAGAACTTCACGGATATGGGTATTATAAATTTGAAAACCAAAGTTAAGAATTATGGCATTAGGAGCATATGGAATAAAAAGACCAGCAGACGTATCCCCAGAGGACGTAGAAATAATTGTACACAGTACCCCTAATAGGGATTTTACTACTAATTTTACATTACAAAAATTAAATTCATCCGCGGTATTATCACCCTATGTACATAATGCTGATACCGGTGGTATGGCAGGTGTAGAAATATTAGGTGGTTTATATAATTTAAAATTACCTACTAGTATATTTTCTACTAAAGGAATATATACGGTATACTTGAGACCTGCAGAAATTAGAACAAGTATTGTTGATTGTGGAATATTAGCAGCATTACCAAACGTAAAAGGATTGGTATTTGATATCAATGCTGTACCTGCAGAGTATAGAAATAAATTTACACCTATGAATTTAGTGGGTTTTAGAATAGAATACTTAAAAAAATCTGGACAAAAAATACCTAATTTTTACAGAATCGTAACTTCTAATTTTTATTGTGAACCAGTACCAGCAAATCTATCTAATCCACAACAAGTCTCCCCTAGGTATGTGTATAGTGATTCACCAACAAATTTAATGTTTTGTACGTTAACACCTACAAGTGCACCTACAACCCAACCAAATGCTATACCATTTATTGGACAGCCAAACCAAGACGTTATTATTACAAATACTTATTTTAATCCGATTACTTTAGATATTGAAATGGTAGACCATAATTTTGAGACACTGGCTATTGCTCTATACGGGAATCAAACTAAATCTATTGAAGACGGGATATATACAATGTATGATTTATCAGGGGTTAACAACATATATAAACAATATAATTTATTTGAAATTAGAGATGAGTTTGATGAAAAATTATATGAAGTTAGACAAGATAGAGGAAGTAATATAGATTTTACTAAACAATTTAACACAATAATAGCACAGTAATGACAAAGTATTATTACCCACCCGCTCCTGGAAATGGTGCTGGCACTTTTAGTGATAACTTAGTTGGTCTCCAATTTACCAATGGGAGTTCACAGATGACTACTGCTAATTTTTCATCTTTTGGTGATTCGGGTGGTGAAAAGACAAATAGAAATTTTGAGTTGGGTGGGTTTTCAGCTCCTATAACCTTAGATAGTTTATCTACGAATCAACCACACCTGAATCAACACCTACTTAATTCTTCATTACAAATTACTTTTAATTATGATGATAGTATAATAACCGACCAAGTACTCTATGGTTCGATGAAAGAAAGATTTAGAGTTGCGACTAACGGTATAGTAGGATTTTTCCCGGGAGCTTTATATATGAGTGCGGTTGATATTACAGCATCAACATCAGGTAATTCTGTAGAAAGTATTTCCTATGACACTATATTAGATAGAACTACTATAGAGGTTTCTAAATTTACAATATCTAACCCATTTAATATAGAATATACGGTTAATGGGTTAAAAGAAGTTATTTCTAATAATGACATAGAATTAGATTCACCTGTTTTTAATGGGATATCTAATACAGCGATAAGTGCACAACTAGGAAAAGTTTCACCTCTTAGGAATTTTAGTAAAGAATATACTAAATATTCTTTATCCTTTAGTGGTCAAGCTAATGAAAAAGAATATGCTTTATTAGATTATAGTCCTATTACAGAAGATGAAACAAAATTAAGAATAATAATTAAAGGAGCTCCTTTTGGTACTACAGCTACCACTACCACAAAAAGATTCTACATCAAACCTAATTCTGAAGAGTTTGAAAACGCCTTTGAAAACTTTGACTCTATACAAAAATTTTTATTAAACAGAAACACTACTCCACAATACACCGCAGAAATCCAAATTACACCTACATTATCTTCAGGTGAAAAAGTAAAAACAAAATTAAAAGTTAGTTGGCCTAAAATTGATTTGGTTAATTTAGATATTAATACTAGTAGTTACGACAGTTATTTAGCTTCTTTAGTACAAATAGCTGATGAGTTTGACGAAGTAAAAACAAATTTAGTTTCTAGATTTCTAACTTCAGAGTCTTTAACCGAGTTTGATACTATTGATAGAAAAGTTGAAAAAACACTCCAAATTTACGGTAGAAGTTTTGATAATGTTAAAAGATTTATAGATGGTATTGCGTACATGACTAATGTTACATATGACGGTAAAAACAATATACCTAATAATCTCTTAAAAAACTTTGCAAGAATGTTAGGGTGGAGAACACCATCTAGTATTAGTAAAGTTGCTTTTTTAGATACCATATTACAACCAGGTGAAGCACAATTTTCTGGGGAAACGGTAGGTATGACACCAGCAGAGTTAGACATTGAAATGTATCGAAGAATTTTAATGAATACAGCTTATCTATTTAAATCTAAAGGTACGAGAAAAGCAGTAGAGTTTTTATTACGATTTATCGGAGCTCCTCCCGCTTTAGTCGAATTTAATGAATATGTTGTCTTAGCTGATAACAAAATAAATCTAAATCAGTTTAATAGTTTATTTGCAACAATATCTGGTGGTTCAGTAACGTATTCAGGGGTAACTATAGAAACAGGAATGACACCAACAAATAATATGGTTGTCACGACCTCAACAACCCAAACTCACGGATTTTCACGAAGTGACTACCCAATCGACAATGAAGGGTACCCAACTAAACCAGAAGAAACGAGTAGTTACTTCTTCCAAAGAGGTGCAGGTTGGTACGAACAAACACCAGAACACCATGGAGAAACTGTTGTAGATTTACAAAATTCTATATTTTCTGGATGTTCACCTGACATTGTAACAATGTTAAACCCATTTACTTGGGGTGGATTTTTTGGCGACGGTAGTAAGTCCAACGACCCATCTGCACCATATTTAGAAAGATTTAGAAGATTTCCATTGATGAATTATGGTTATGGGTTAACTAAAGAAATTGATGATAAAAAATCTTGGTTAAAAATTGACGAAGATAATGAAATTAGGGAGTATAACTTTAACAATGAAAGATTCGCTTTCTACCAAACCTTCGATGAAAGACTAGTATTAAATGTTAAAAATGTTGATTTATTCTTAAATATTGGTCAAGGATTAGCTTATGATGTGTGGCAACAATCTGTATTAAGTGGTTGTCCGTTTAGTGGTGGTGTTTTAGACCCATCAGTATATTCATCACGTGGTGGTAATGATAGTACACATCCTGAGATAGATGCTGCTGACTTTAGTTTTAAAAAGTTTGTAGAAGGTTTTTGGAAAGTATATATTAATGTAAAAAATAGAATGACCATCGATGATGGTAAAACAGGTGGGTACCCTAATCTACAACAAATTTATATAAATTATTTAGCACAACATTGTGGTAGTAATAATCAGTATACCTATCAAAAAATGATAGACTATTCCTTAGCTCTAGGAGATTACTGGATAAAACTAATAGAACAATTATTACCAGCTACTACATTATGGCAAGGAGGTATAAAATATAAAAATTCAGTATTCCATAGAGATAAGTTTGTTTATAAAAATGACCCCGCAAGTGCGTCAACCATAAACCAACCAATATCTTCTCAAACTGAAACAAATTATTGTATACCTTGTCCATTTAGTGGTGCGGTCATCGATAATACAATTCCTACTCAGGTTAGATTTTCAGCTAATACATGTGGTGATGATTCTAGTTGTTGTGAATTATGTTCTAACAACCTTCTAGGTACGTTCCCAAATGGTAACCCAGTTCCTGAGGGATTTGGATGTAAATCTACATGGTTCCAACAATGGACAAGTACATATGTGACCACCCCTTCTAATTGTAGTAGTATTAATAATAATATAAGAATTTTAGCTCAAAACTTTTTAAGTAATAGTATGAGTATTAGTAGTGCTTACAACTTTACTCTACCCCAATCCAATAATAATGTTATGGTGGGGGAAAAGTTTATAGAATATACAAATCCTCTACCACCATGGGGGTATAACTATATTGTTAAGTAAATGTTATGAAAAAATGTTTTTGTGAATGTAATAGTGGGAAAGTTTTTTATGTAGAAACTAATCAGTCTTGCAAAAAAGAATGTGAAAAATATGCTAGTAGATGTGGTGATAGAAACCCTACTGGATTACGTTCCTACGGTGATACGTCATCTAGTACTTCTAACAACTCAAAAGAAGAAGTTAAAACAACTACTTATAATTTAGAAAGTGTAATAGGTAAGTTAAATATTAAAGATTTCTTATCTTCACTCAAAATTAATGTTTATGCGACAGGTACTTTTCTTAAAAGATACCCATCTAAAGCGCCATTTATTAGTTTTGTCTATAATGACACACAACCTATACAATTATTTATTAATCATGTAAATGGTGAAATAAAAGAAGGGTTTCTATACTTCCCTAAAGGGTCTCTAACTGCGGTTGGTAACAAACCTATGCCACCTATGTTGACAAGGGGTGAAACATTATACAATACTTCTGCAGTTATACAACTACAAAACACCCAAGGATACTTTGAATTTAGGCCTTTAAAGTTTGGTAAATTTACAACAGCCCCAACTCAACCACAACTTTACAAAAACAATGAACCTGCTTTTAGAAGATTAAACACCCCTATTGGGGGAAAAACACACGCAATTCAGATGGTTTTTCCAGAGTGGAAGCCAATTGATTTTAATAGAAGTACCCTAGGTTTTGATATTGATTTTATTTTTAAAACTGGTAAAAAAATTCATAATAAATTTTTAATTAAACCAGACTTAACTAATGTTATTGAAAATATAGGAAATGAAATTCCTATAACCATGGTAGCACAAAAAGGAGACGGTTCATTACCAAAAATATCAACTGTATACCAATCCCTTACAAATAATGATATAGAAAGAGGTGTGGTAAAATATGATTATAATAGTGTTTTTGGGGGTTCATTTAATGCGTATCAACTTCTTAAATCAGAAGTTTATATTGTAGAAAACACACAAAAATATGATTTATCTATAGGTGGTTATTTGGATAATAACACTAGACACTTACCTTATAATGTATCAAGAAGTGTAAAGAATAATGAAATACATCCTAGTGACCCATATAGAGTTAACGGACAAATTCGTTATCCTCTGAATTGGCCTTTAGATTTACGAAACAACAAAGTTTTTACGGAAGGAAATAAATGTTTAGTTTTAAAATTTACATCAAAAGAACAATCTAACGCTTTTACCCAAATCCTTAAACAGAATCAAATCGCAAATTTAGAAACTGATATGTACTATGATACTAATGGTATCATCCAAAAAAAACCTAGATTTTATAGTAATATTAACGAATGGTTAGAAAGAAGTAATTCAGATATTTTTTCCGACTTAGTAGTGGGGTATGATAGTTCCTCTAATCTTGAGAGTATAGAAATTTGTCCATCAAAAGAAACCGTACTAGGTGAGTATGAGAATATGATACCTAAAAAGGGGGCCAAATGTCAATGTAAATTTTCTGATGTGGGTGACGCGATAATTACTACTTACGATGTAAATTGTCCGGGTGATGATTGTACGAGTTGTTGCCAACAAGAAAAGGAAAGAAAAGGTTGGGATAACTGCTGGACTTGTAGTACAGATGTATATGCCCCAATCTCTGACATATACACAGATTTTTTTACTACCACTTATTCTCCAGTAAAAGAAGAATACAATAACCAACCAATCTATACGGCTTATACTAGCGGTTCACCTACTGGTGATACTACTTTTGATATATTCTATTCAGGCGTTGTAACTAACCAAAGTCACTCTTTTTCTGCGACTAACATTACAGTCCCAATATTACTAGAAAAGACTAAAAGAAAAAACGATTTTGGTTTTGTAGGGGTTAACTCGTCTAAAAACTATATACCCTACACACCTTCCCAAGTAAAACACACAAACAATGGGCCTTTACAAATTAGAACTACTAGTCCAGAAGATTTTATGTCATATAATGTATTAAGTGGTGGGACTTATAGATTTATGTACTCCGCGTATTTAGATTTTAAATATAAAGATAATAAATGGTGTGAGTATGTAGTAGATAACTACTTGTCAGGAAAAACATCAGCGTATGACTACCCTACAACTCAATACGACGTTAAAAGACTAATCAACACCTCAATCATTCAACTAGGTGATGGGGAAGATGGTGCTGTAAATACAGGTACCAATGGTGGTGTATCAGTTCCATCTGGTGGTCTCGCTTCAGGAAGCGGACTGACAGATTTTGATTTTTCTGTATATCTAGAAAAAACTAGTACTGGTGGTACAAAAACAAAGTTAGCAAGTTTTAGTGTCGGTAGGTCTGATATTTTTGGAAGAGCAAACGAGTACTTAACTTTAGATTTAAATAGGGGTGAAAGTATGAGTGGATTTTCTAATTGTACTAAAAGTGAGTCTACGGGTAACACTATATTTAGAAAACAAATTCCTATAACAGTTGATTCTGGTTTAGTAGAATTAATGAGTGGGGAAACTGTAAATTTAAAATATGATGCAATTGTAAGTGGTACTTCTAAAGTTGTTGGTGGAACTATTACCGTAGAATTAAATGTAGGTCATAAGTTAAATGTGAGTGGTTCATCTATTGAATCTCCTTTTTACAGGGTCATACGTAGTGCAACTGGAACCACAGAAAAAAATATATTCTTTAATCAGAATGAAATAAGTGAAGAACAATATATAGCTCCTGATAAAACCCTTAAAACAGCAAGAAGTCAAGGTAAACTATACGTTGTTAATCAAAATTATTCACCTATAACACCACCTACTATTAACGATAGTAATTTTAATTCTAATTTAACTTTTGTGGACAATCAAACTGATAGTACTACACTAAGTTTACCTACCAGAAACAATAAACCTTCTAATAACTGGGCAGTACAGTTAGAAAATGGAAGAATAGAGGACTATTATATTAACAACACCCAAAGAAAATTAGTGACTATGAGTAATGGGGTGATAACATTCAACATACCAAAGTATAACCAAGACTATTCAGTAAGATGTAACTATAGTTTTCCAAGTATTAACCATAGTTATGTTTTAAAAAATAGAATATCTAACGGTATAACCTCTTTTGACCATTTTATAGTTATCACACCATCATCTAATATGTATATACCGTGTTTTACCCCACCTTTAGATGAAAAATTTGACCTATTACAGAATACAAATCTAAATGATAGATTAATAACCTACACTAATAATGTGATTAATATAGATGGGCAAGAAATTATTATAAGACCTTCTAGAAGTAACCCTAATACTAATAGTTTAAATGATTTAAATACAAAATGTCAATACTATTGTGTATGTGAAAACACAAGAACACCAAACGTAGACCCATTTTTTGGGACAACTAATATTATAACCAAAACTAATATTGGTAATTGTGAGGACTGTGAAAAAGAAGCGGCTATTTATTGTGAAAACAATTATCCGGGATGTAAACCTAAAATATTATTAGGTGTATGCAACACCAATAAAGATAATTTATACACTAAAGGTGGAGAATATTTACTTCCAGGTGGAAAAAATTATATTGGCTTTTATCATTATCACGCACAAACTGGAAAATATATGGTGGGTCCTCGTCACGTAACAACATCACACGAAACTTTAACCCCTATAAATCCTATAACAACAACAAGGACTAGTGGTAGGGTAATGGTAAGTAATAACACAACATATAACACATCATCGGGAGGTGGAGGTACTTCTTCTGGTGGTGGATACTAAAAAATAAGTTATGGGAGACGGAGCAAGATATCTACAAAAATACCAAGTTATACCTACACCCAGTGGTAAATCAGAAGGTGCCATAATAATTGATTCAGTTAGTGGTGGAACACCACCCTATGAAATAAGTGTCAGTAAACAAGGTGAATCTTCATTCCAATCAAAAAGCTTTAATCTTTATAATTTATCTGAAGGTGTTTACGAATTAAGAATACTAGACGCGTTAGGTATGCGAAATACAAATGATATTGAAATTGGGTTATCAGCTTACACACTACCCACTTATTCTGCAGCTGTAACTAATACTGCATGTACCACAGACTCTAACAAATATTGTGATATAACAATTTATTCTGCGGCTACTAACTGGGAATCTCATGAAGCTATTCTTAAATCAGCTTATTATTATAATTTATATAAAAATGGTAAAGTAGTTAGAAGTATGAGGGTAAATAGTGGGGATACTACTCAGACTTTTAGTGGTCTCACAAATGGTGAATATTATTTACAGGTAGTAGACGCGGTTCCTAACACAGAGTATTATGATAGTGGTCAAAATTTTGCTGACGCATGTTGTTCTGGGGTTAACGCAACTTATTCAGCAAATACTTTTTTCTCTGCGATAACTTCAGCCTATACAATTAACGCTTATTTTTATCCTGGTAGATTTTGGCCTGGATGGACTTGGTCCCCATTCCCACCAACAACATATTATACAGGGTTATATAAAGATGGTATAACCAACACTAGAGAAGACATGTGGTTTTTTACAGGTAATTCTACCACGGGAATACTTGACCAAGTGGAATACACCAATTCCAACCCGAATAGTGCAAGAACTAACACAGACCGATTATGGTATTTAGGTGTTACTGGACAAACTATGTTACCAGGTGAAGATAAAGGACCAACCGGTCATACAGACCAAGGTCAAGGAGGTGAAGATTTAAGTGGAGGAACTATTACAGGACAAGATTATATAGGTACATTTTTTTATAACCCTTATGTTGAAAAATTTATAATGTGGGGTTACAATTCAGGAGCTACTGGATTTGGTTGGATGACTGTAAACCCTACCCATAAAAATTATGACATAATACCTTTAGTAGGTTCTAAAAACGCAGCAGGGGTAAGTTTGCCTAACCCAGTGTCAGCCGATAACGTCACTTCAATCGCTACCGTAAGAGATGCGAGAGTAGGTAGAGGTATGTTTCAGTATTCTGGTGTGGGGAGCCAAGATTTTTATAGTGTAAAAAATTGGGACACTTATGATGTAGCGGGTTGGAGTGATATTTCAAATGACCTTAACTCACAACATGATACAGGTAATCCAGCGTTACTTTTAGTTAAAAATGATTACAAACAATTTGCTTCTGGAACATCACAATCTATGTTATCCCCATGTGAGTATTTAGATTATACTTGGGAAATAACTTATGGAAGTAGTGGTACAACACATAATACTGGTGGAATTATTTTAGCAGCTAAAACAGATGATGAAGGTCTTTATGGCGAAAAAGGGGTTACACATCAGTTAAGTTTAGAGTTTTATAGAACTAGTGGTATGACAGTGTATTATAATAGAGCACAAAATGGTTACGCTTTCCAAAGACCCTTATACGGTCTTAGTGATGATGGGTGTGACGATTCTTTAACTCACGACTACATAACAAAAGACCCTACAAAACCAACCACATCTTTAGATGTTGTAAGTGACTTAAATACAGAGTATGTTGGTTTAATAAGGCCCAGACCTACGGTAGTGGGTAAGAAAATAGACGAAGTTAGTTACACAACTAATGACACAACAACAGACTCGTGCACTGATAGTGCATATAGAGAATTTGAAGACAAAGTATTAGGTGTAGATGGACCTTATAACGTGGGGAACACCATGTCAAGCCAAGGATATATTAGAATAAAAGTTACTAGAAGTGGAAGGTTAGGTGAAGATTTTAAAATAGAAGTAACTAGAACAATGGGTAATAAAGGTGGAGCACAAGCTAACGCTAGTAAAGGTCCTGGTGACCCTAACCCCTACTATTTAACCATGGAATTTTCACTAATCGACAGTTCAACCTGGACTGGTGCAAAATACAGTGCTCCAAGTTGGGTAACTGGAAATGAATTATTAAAATTTTTAGGGGGTGTTAAAATAGGTTATACATGTGATACCTATCAGTCTACATGGTTTCATCCAGAATTTACTGGAAGTTGTAGTACTATAAGTTTACCTTCAGATGAAGACCCTGGAAGTGGTACAAATCTAGGTTCCCAATCAGGGGTAACACTAACTAATGCGAGTACAAATCATGTTGTAACAACTAAAGATACGTGTAATTTTGACCCTAAATGCACACCTAAAACACCACAAATAAAACCAAGAATGCAAGGATACTTCCAAACATTCAGGAAACCAAATACATTTGTTTCTGGAAGTTCTAAAGATTTAAACTCACTCAAAGATTTAAAAATTTATAATTTATCTGGCGATACATCCGCTAAGTTTAACTTTGTTTTTACAGGTGAAACTTCTGATATAACACTAAAAAGACTTTATCCACAATTAAATATACATAGGTATGAACCACAACAAAAAAGATTTGCTTTAGTGCCTGACTACAAATATCTTATTGATAATTTAGATACTATTAGTGGTGTTACCTATGATGATTTTTATGGTATAATAACCTATGGTGCAACGTCAATAGATTATTCTGCAAGTACTTATATTCCTTTTTCCGCTTTATCTACAGGAACTTGTTATGAGTATATTGTTAAACCTAATTTTATTAGTAAGGATAAAACAACTACAGACCCTGTATGGGTAGAAATTGACCAAAATTTAGACGAAGTTAAATTTACTAGTGAAGACTCTTACTTTGTTTTAACCACACCACCACCTAAACCACAATTAAAGATTGATGGGTTAGATTATGGTACTAATGATTCTTGTAGACTGGTACAACAAGGTTATACTGTTAGAGGAATTCCAGGTTTTGAATCTAATTCTGCTTTCACTTATTCAGCTATAACTTTAAATTTTGAACCTACGTCACGAATATTAGTAACAGCAAATGGTGTTCTTTTAAAACAGAGTGACAACAATTTATTCGCACAACTAAGTGGTGATACACAAAGTGGGGATTATATTATACTAAATAATAGAATTTATTTTGCTCCTAAAAGTGTACAAAATAATGATATAGTTTCTGTGGTTTATCCAGCAACTAAAGGTAAAAGTTACCATAACCAAAACTTTACAGTTGGAGCTGTGGGGACTAGTTCTGGAGCCACCCTATATCGAAATAGTCTCTATTATTTTATTAATTTAGAATATGAAGCCGTAGGTGAAGTTGCTATAGCGATTAATGGTACAATACTAACTCAAGGTATAGATTATACCAGAGTAGGAGAAAAACTTATACAGTTGATTAAACCTTTATATACGGATACTAATAATCTAAATAGTACTGATGTGATTAATTTATATTATTTAACACCTTATATGGTAGTGTCTAACGCGTCAGTAAAAACACCACAATTGGTAGTCCAATACGATAAAACACTTAACTATCAAGAAGAAGTAGAATTAAATGTTAGAGATATGTCGGGTAATACCGTACAAACTTTAACCAAAAAAATGAAATTACAGGATTATGGCACAAAAGCTTTTACATTTACTATAGAAGTTCCTCACCCAGGAACTTATACTTATAATGTGATAAGTAAACGTGAATATCCTTTATTAATAGGAAAAACATTTACACAAAATAATAGTACAAGAAACATTAAATTTGTGATGGATAGTACAGTATTCTATTCACCATATAATTTACCAAGAAGTGCGACGGGAAGTAGTGTCACCTATTATTGATAATAAAACGACAAAAATAATATTTATATAGTAAAATAGAGGATTATGAGTTATATTTTAAAAGACAGTTCCCAAGGACAAATAGCGGTTAAACTAACGGATGCCGGTAGAAAAAAATTATCTGAAGGAAGACTAAACATAGAGTTATTTCAACTAGGAGACAGTGAATACTGTTATAATTGTTACGATACTTTACCTAATTTATATGCGGGTATTAACATTTTGCAAGCTGAACACAATGCACAAAATTTAAACCCTGTACCAGAATTAAATAAAGGGCATGTTAAATACCCTATACCTATAAATGCTGACAGTAATTCACAAACTTTTGGTGTAGCACAAGCAAATCATAATGTTGAAGAGGTTTTTAATACCGCAACACAGAGAGGGTTTTTTACTGGAGCAACTACAGCTTGTACCTGTGATGTAGATACCACCCTTCCATATGAAATTACTAATTGGTCAGCTAACACTACCTCTGCTTATACCTTAAACGCGAACTGGTGTTTTCCAGCATCTGCGATGAGTGGTACACAACTAGTTACTTTATTATCCTCAAGTACCTATACTGATACCGGCGCGTTTAGAGAAGCGGGTGGATATACACCAGTACAAGGAGACATTCTAGGTATTAGATTTAATTTCTCCAGTGGAGGAACAGGTACCTGTGCTAGTGTTGTGTGTTCTGCAGCTGGACCTACACTATTTTACCAAATAACAGATACCGTTGTAACCAATACTGCACAAACCGGAATATGGATAACCGCGACAGTAGATAGAAACGTACCTAATCTGATGCAAGCCGGGGTTTCCTATGGAGCGACACCTGGCACCTCACAAACAAATTGGAATAATATAGTATCAGGGATTACCGCAGATACGATATCCAATAATGAGGGATTCCCACGTTACTGTGCATGTGTACAAGTATACCCCGCAGTATCTGGTGGTACCTATAGTGCTAATTCTGAAAATCCATTTTTAACCTGGTATAGTTCAGATACCCCCATACCTTATTGGTCCCCTGGGTCATTACAGTTTGAAAATAATTGTGATGTTTCGGTTGCGGATGTAAAAGTATGGAATATGAATGTACCTTGGACGGAACAGGTAGCTGGTGTAGACAGCACCAACCAAGGGTATGAATCTTATAACTACTACGGTTCTACAGGTTTTTGTGGTACAAAAGAATATCTAGGATATAAAAGTGATACAGGACAAATAGATAGTGGTGATGTAGCTGACTTTTATAACTCAAATCAAATTAGTTCTTCATGGTATTATGATTCTTATAAACATGTAAGGACGGTTATGCCTTCACAACAAAAAACAATTGCTATTTTTAATTATACAAATCAAACCATATCTAATTTTTATGGTGAAAAATTTGCACTTAAGAAAAATGGAACTACTACAACGGGGATAGGAGAAGCTACTAATTTTAAAATATCTTTCCCATGGTTAATGTGGCATAAAAAGAGAGTAACTGGAACAGGTTCTGGTGATGAAGGTACATTTGGGCAATGTTTTTATGTTGACCCACAAATTAACAGTGTATTCCCAGACGCTCCTAATGTAATGCAATCTAGTGTTAATGACAATATGAACGAATTTCCAGGTTTAAGGTATTATTATTTATGGGACGACAATCAAGGACCTATGATGTCATCTACCGGACAAACTACGGTAGGACCAAATCCCGTAGGAAAGGTTTGGCCTGATTTAAAAATAATAACTATTCATGATGAAGAATTAGTTGCAGCTTTATCCTATAAATCTAATAGAAGTTGGACACTTCCAGCCCCAACAGTTAAAAAAATAAATGCTGGTACTAACTGTGTGGGTTCAGCATCTACTATAGGTGCTTTCACCAATCCAAATTCGACAATGTACCTAACGTATTTGATGGAGAGTAATAGTGGACTTACAACAGGGTTACACTGTAATTATTATATTCCAGTAGAAGGTCCAGGTCCTGGATTAACACAAGACTTAGAAATAAGGTTTGGTCAAGAATTCCCTTATTTACGACCATGGCAAGCTCAACCTACAAATGCTGATATTGGTCAAATAGATAATGATAGTCAGGCAGCGGGGATTAATTGGGGAGCATCCTCAGGGGGTACCGGATGGCAAGCTAATAAAGTGTGGTTACTATTCCAAGAAGTAATAGGTAGTGACCAACCTTCACCAAATCTATGGAAAAAAACAGAAGTTACCCAATTAATTCCAAGTGCATACAACACTTATGGAAATCAAATTCATGGGTCAGCTATGACACAAGCGGATACAGTGTTTTACTTAACAGCAGCAAATATAGCTACCGCTACCACATATACTTTAAACGATTATATTAAAGTACCATCTGCAACAACAGAAAGTACAGAACTTCAATTTGGTGACGAGTACTTTATGTACGGTGCATTAGATACTGATATTATGGCCACAATATACGAAATGAGATATAATGTTAATATAGGTAATAACCAATTTGTAACATCTGTGAACCCTACTTGGCCTGGGGCTTCAGAAGATATAAAAATAACGGAAATTGGGTTATTTGATAATGAAAATGGCATACCTGATTTAATGGCGATAGCCAAATTCCAGTCACCAGTTATCAGAAATTCAGCCCAACAATTTGTATTAAGTTTGGATTTCTAATGGGATTTATAAGTACTGCGACAACGCAAACAATATATTTAAAATTTACCGACTACGGTAAGTACCTACTAGCTACTAAAGGTTTTAGTCAAATTTTAAAATCTTTTGGGTTATCTGATAATGATGTAGATTATAGAAGGTTTAATACTGGACATTCCTTCATTCAAACAGATGATACTAGTTTTATTGATTGTGGTGGTCCGACCCATGCTTATCCTTGTTCTGGACAAACAATACAAACTGCACCAGGAGGTCACGGTGTAGAAAGACTTTCAGGTTGTTGTTTCCATAATTATCCATTAGAAAGAGGTGCAACATATACTATAGGTACAAACTTAAATGCAGGCGTTACAGCTATTGCTGCTGATACAGTCATAAAAGAAACGGTTTGTAATTTAGGGGTTATGAAGGGATGTAGTGTAGATGTCACAAATACTCTTATATCTGAACATTCTAAATCATGTCCCGATGAAAATTTTTCTACGTTACATTGGAATTACTCAACCCCAACACCTTCTGTATGTTTTGACCCTGGATATAATGCAACTACTTTTGGAATTGTTGCGGGCTGTGAATGTTTTGATTATAATAATGATGGTACTTGGGATACCGATATAGATATGACTACTTCCTGGATGTCCTTCAATATGTGGTCACAAGGAATTAACGGAATGCCTATGGCAACTGGTGGTGTTTTTGGTGATATTAATGGTGATGGACAAATGAATTGTGATGACCTGGCGTATGCGTTGTGTTGTCATTGTTATAAAAACGGTACACTCCAAAACGGAACTTACCCTAGTAACAATATAAATAATTTCGTAGCGGGGTATTATAATCAGGGATGTCCTTCACTAAGTTGTACATCACTTGGATTCCCAAATAACTGTCCACATAATGTACCGATATCAGGGCCTGGTCCTGGACCCACAATACCACCTGTAGTTAATACACCAACTGGTGGAAGTGGTGCTGGAGGTATGTCTTCTGGTGGTAGAGGAGGTGGATATTAATAAGATGAAGACTAATAATATGTTTACAATAAAAAAGAACTTCGTAATAATTATATAAAAAGAATAATAATATGGGATTTGTACAATCAGCGTCAACGCAATACATACAAACTGTTTTAACTAACTATGGTAGAGGATTACTAGTCAGTGGTACAACAACAGGTCTTGGTGGTCTAACTAACTTTGTTAAAAAATTCGGTTTATCAGATATAGACATAGATTACAGACAAACAAGTTTGACAGGGCATACAGCTCAATTAGGTTTTATACCAGACGTTACAGGTGATTTATGTGATTGTTGTAATGGATTAAATGATGGGTATTTACAATCTTCTTATTTATGCTGGCAAGGATGTAGTACTGTAACACCACAAGCTAAACAAATGTTAGTGGGTATAAAGAAAAATGCTACTACACCTATTAACTATTATGATATAGCTGAAGTAGATGTTTATTTACATGATTATTTTGCTTTATTAAAATTGGTTTCTAATTTATACGCTTATGACCAAGAATTATTCTGGAAAGGTAATTCTTTACCTAGTGCAACAGCATCAGATTTTGAAACTGAAGCTGCACAAAAACTAGGGTTAGGAGCGAGTCCTAATTCTACAACTATAGGGGGAGCATTAAAATATTTAGGTAAATCGGTAAATGAAGGTGGTTATGGTAGGGGAGTTTTCTTAGATTTTTGGGACGACACCCTAGTTTATGACCCTACTTCAGGAGCACAAACTAAAGAAAATGTAGAAATAAGTTTTGGTAGTCAGATAGATAACAATAATCACCAAATATTAGCTGGAGGAAGTTACTTATTCTCACAGGGTCCTGCGTCTACATGGAGTACACCAGGAGCACAAAACAATATGTCCCCTGACTTAGATTTTGCAAATGGAGCATATATGGATATAAGTCAATTAACCCCTAATGTTTATGGTAATACAACCATTCAAAAAGGTGGTGTATCACCATGGACAATATCTTTTAATCATGCTACTACTTCTGGTCCTGGTCCTGGGGCAGTTTATAAAGGAGCGGGTCCTGCAGGAATAGGATTCCCAATTACAGACATTGGGTATATGGCATTACCAACATACGAAACCTACGGTCAACCAGGACCTACTGTACCCGGTTCAGCCGGTCAAGCTCAAACATGGGATAATTCTTCGGGTGTTCAATACCCTTACCCATACTGGCCAACTAGTAACCAAGACATTATAGACGCGGGAGGATTTTGGTCCAATGAAATATATTTTATAGGTTATTCTAACCCCTACCAAATGGAAAATATGTTTGGAATCACACAACCTAATGCAACTGGAAATTGGGTTACCCCAAATGGTACATCATTACAATTTGAAATTATGGGTGACAGTAATGCCCCTCTATATCGGGCGGTTAATTATTACGTACCAACACTAAGACAACATATAATACCAAATTCAAATGATGATACAGCAAACGGTTATTATATACCAAGACCTGAAAGTATAGCAACTCAACTGCATTCAAATAGTACTTATGATATGCCTACAGTGAGTCAAGGGCCACAAATGATTTACACACCAGCTGTAGGACACTCCCCTATGAGTACATTAGGTTATTTTGGTACCACATTAGAATACTTTCACTTGGAGACAGCGACTCACACTGGAGTAGGCACAGCAGCTCTAGGTGGAACAGTAACAGTACCTAGTACTAGTCATGTTAATTATGGGGGTAATGATGCAGCGAGTGTTTATGGTGGTGGAGTTTATTATACTTGGTTTACTAGAAAAATGATAATGAATGATTGGTTGTTGGATGCTGTTGGAAAAAACGGTTCTATGGCATTCCCTACTTTCGCATCTGTCTTTTCCGCGAAAAGTAGTAGTAATCTGGTTAATATAGGATTTAACGCAGGGGATGTTGATGAATTTAATATTAGTATTCCAGTTACTTATAATATCCATTCTGCTGATGACCCTACGGTTTTACCAGCACTAGTTAAAGTTAATTTTATATATAATAAAGTTGCAGCTTTACAAAGTTTAGGTTATTCAGGTGTTACAGCATCATACGGGAGTAGTCTTGTACCGTATTACCGTTTATTTGATAAAACAGAAGTTAAATTTTATGGTGAAGATGGTGATTCTTCTAATATATCTTCTATTACTCCAGCAACTGACGCCTTCCAAGAAGATAACGGTTCAGGTAATAAGATATTTAGAAAAATACACTCTACTTCTAACCAAGTTATATAAAAATAAAAATTAAAAAAAGAAAATATGCCAACTAACGATTATTGGGACAATATGTTTAGACCAGAAATGTCACGAACCACTACACAAGGTAACCAGTTTGGTAGTTCACCAAGTGCTACAAAAATAAGTTACGTAGAAAAATGGGCCTACCCAGACGAACAATATCCTAAATTTAAAGATACTTCAGCTCAATCGACTTATCAATTTGGTCGTTACCTTAACGAATATTATAATGCATATATTCCAGCTAGTTATATGTCATCGGTATCAGCCGGAGACGACCAACCTAGTAGAGTATTTTTCTTTCAGTTCGTAGATGATACTACATCCATACCTTCTAACTCAGTAGGGTTTCATTTTCCAGGTAGGACCAGTCTAAGCTATGACATAACTAATCACAAATACATTTAAAATAAAAAATTATGCCTAATTTAAAACCATTAAACCCGAGTGATATACAAGTAGTGAATAATATGGTAGCTTTTAGTGCCAACACCACTTCAAATACAGCTTACTTTAATTCTGACTACTCTGATTTTCAAGCTGTTTCAGGGTATAACATGATAAGTGGGGATACCATGAAATTTTATTCAGCACAAAGGGTACCTAATAATGGTAGACCTTTTTCTAATCTATTTCATTCCTTTAAATTTCCACTAACTTCTGCAGATACCACTAGTGGGTGGGTAAACGCAGGTTATAACGGTTCATATATGAGTGCTATAACAAGTACCCAAGGTACTGGAGAAGAATTTATTGTGATGGAAATACCTAGATGTAATTATGGTGAATTAATAGATGGTAGAACCATTAAAATAGTAATACCTACAGGTAATACGGGTACACCAGCACTTACAGCTCCACATCCTATTACAGCGTATACTAGTTATTATACAGCACAAGAATGGTCATCAGACAACAGTAGTCAAGCAGCGTTTTTTGGACACCAAGTAAATAATGTTAACACAGCTAATCCTGAATACCCATCTACTAATGTAGCATTTTTATTCAGTGATGCAGTAAGACCACCACAAGTAGCTTATGCGTCATCATGGGCAGAAGGGTTCCCAACCACAATCGGAGCATCAACTAACGGTGGTACAGCTTTCCCACCAATAAGTGCATTACCACCATCTGGTTATCCTAATGGTGACCAAGATTTATATAGTTTTACCAGTTCTGCAAATAAAAAACCTTATGCAACAGCTGATGATATTCCAGTAGGTGTATGTTATTTAGATAAAGGATTTTGTGTTTTAACACATACAGCTATTACTAGTAACTTTATGTCTATGTATGGTAACATTAGTGCAGCAGAATGGTTCTCAGGAGGACCAACAGTGATGGGTAGTGGACAAACAGGTGTCTTCTTCACTGGAAGTACTGGAGGTGGGCCTAATGCAAGTTCGGCTTATTGTCAGTACTATACCTTTGAAAAAGAGTGGGTTGTAAATATAGACTGTCATGCAGATGTAGGTGAATTTGTAGTTACAGAAAATCAAACAGCCTCACCAACAGCAGCCCCTACCTATGGAGCATCTTCAGTAGCAAATTCAGTAGGTGCAGGTGGTTATCCTGACCTCTATAGTTTAGACATGGCAAATATGTCAGCATGGGTAACAGAGGTAGGGTTATATGATGATGCAGACAATTTAGTAGCTATAGGTAAACCAGATAGACCTATAGAAAAACAACCAAACGGTTCTGTAACTTTTAGAATGATATTTAAATTTTAAATGTGTGTTTACTTTAGTGTAATTAAAGTGATATTTTAGTAATGACAAAATTAAAAAACACACCGAAAGTCTTAGGACTAGATATATCCACTAAAACAATTGGATGGGCATTATTTGATTTGATGTCCCAAGAACTTCTAGAACTAACTCATGTTTCACCAAAAATTAAAGCTTTACCAGATAACAAAATAGAAGAATTGTTATTAAAATCAGAAGTGTTTTCAGATAAAGTAAGTGAATATAAAAATATGGGTATAGGAAAGGTCATTATAGAAGAGCCTCTTATTAACTCCAACAATGTCTATACAGTATCCACCCTAATGAGGTATAATGCATTTATCATTAAAATAATCCACACCAAACTAGGTGTAATACCTGAAGTAATATCTACATATAACGCAAGAAAATTTGCTTTCCCAAATTTATTCACTCAAAATAAAAATGGAAAAAAAGTTTTGTTTGGTGGATTTGAAAAAGGTTGTGATAAAAAACATATTATTTGGAAAAATGTGTCCGATAAAGAACCTCATTTAGATTGGACTTATACACGAAACAATACCCTTAAAAAAGAAAATTATGATATGTCCGATGCTTATACATGTGTGTTAGGTCATATGAAAAAAGAATCTCTCTGGTAATTGAATATAGGTCTATTTTTCCTATATTTAAATTATGAATGATAATAGTCTACTTATTAATTTACTTTCCGAAGTATTAGGACCACACAACCAACACTACGAAAATAAAGGTCAAATTTCTTTTGATTGTCCTGTTTGTTCTTATGATATAAAAGGACTTAATAAAGGTGATGGAAAAGGTAATTTTGAAATTAATTACTTTAAAGGTGTGTATAAATGTTGGGCATGTTCAGAAACTCACGAAACTCACGGTTCTATTAATAAATTATTTTGGAAGTGGGGTAATAAGAAACATAGACAAAATTGGAAATTAATAGCTCCAGAAAAATTTATACCTGAGAATAAAGTCTATAAAAGGATAGAATTACCTGATGATTTTATTTCTTTTGAAAAGGGTAATAAATTAACAATATCTTATAAAGAAGCAAGAAATTATTTACTTAACAGGAATATATCTGAAGATAAAATGATTAAATATTCTATGGGGTATACTAACCAAGGACCTTATAGAGGACGTATTATTATACCATCGTTTGATAAAGATGGGGAAATAAATTATTTTGTTGCACGTTCATACACTAATCATCGAATGAAATATAAAAACCCTGAATTCCCTAAAGAAGAAATTATATTTAATGAATCTAGAATAAAATGGGGTGAAGACATTTATCTCGTAGAAGGTGTGTTCGACATGTTATTTTTAGATAACGCCATACCAATACTAGGAAAAACAGTTTCTGATAATTTATGGGGTAAATTATATGAAAAGAGTGGAAAAAACATTATAGTATGTTTAGATGGTGATGCTTGGGAGGACGCAGAACAACTTTATCGTAAATTAGATGGTGGTAGATTAAATAATAGAATTAGAGTTATTAAAATGCCTAAGGATAAAGATGTGGCAGAATTAGGTGGGGTTAAAAATTTAGAGACGTTAACACTACTTTAGTATATTAACAACCTCTTCTTGAAAGTCATGACATTTAAATACTTTATAGTTATCATTTTTTTCATTTAACCAGACAATGTAAGACTCACCTAACTTAAGGTTAGTATTTTTCTCAATAATATATTTGTAAGTAGAAAGTTGTAATGAATATGTGTTTAGTTCACAAACATCCAAGTGACTTATAGGGTCCTTAAACTGTTGCCACTTATTTCTTTCTTTAATTTCTTTATTTGTTTTCCAGTCCCATATTTCTAACATCCCACTTTTCTCGTTCCAGAATAACTGGTCAACCATCCCACACAAACCTAACTCCTCATCACCAACAACTAGTTCTGCTCTTACAGGTACTAATTTTTCAAAAGAGTCCTCATAGAATTTTTTAAATAATTTTATAATATGATTAAGAGCTTCCCTACATTCTAACATATTTTCTACACTTCCTAAAACAGAAGTCATCTCCTCCTCAGGAAATGGAAATACTTTATTAAAAAGATAGTTTTCAGCAAAAGCGTGAAATGCAGAACCTTTTTGAGTAGCAAAATCTGCTTTATATTTCCATTCTTTAAGGATGTCTTCTTTTAGTATACCTCTTTCTTTAGCTTTTTTTTCAGACCAGTAATCGGTGTCAAAAGATTGTTTAAATTTACCTATTAATTGTGTTACTGATGACATTTTTTTACCATTAAGATAATACTTATGTTCTTTATCGTGAAATTTAATATGGTTAAATTTTGCTAGTTCTCGTGTAATTTCCATTTTAAAAATATAGGTAAAAATTTAGGGAAGGAAAGAGGTTAAATAATTCCCATCGCTTTTTTAACATAGTAAGCAGCTAAAGGTTTGTGTCCACCAATACTCCAATAATCAATATCTTCGGTAGCTACATCATATTGTTTATAATCGTATATGGTAGCTGTAGTACCATCAGGAAACTCTATAACCCATTCCATTTGTACTTTTCCATCTGGACTAGGTTCATCATAGACGGGTGGCCCAAATACTTTTTCTATATCGTCTCTATGGTAACCATCTAATTCACCCTGTCTACTAGTACCACCACTATTTCTGTAATTTCCTGTTTTAAATGGGAAAGGTGAAGGTATAATTAATTCAGTAAAAGTATGGCTTGGGTCATTAGCCATATTTTGTATAAATAAAGCATATACGAAGTCTTTTTCATCATCCTCAAACCCATACAGTCTAAATACTGGTTCTATAATTTCTTCCATCACTTCTCTATTCCATTGGTATTTTGTTTTATCATGATGAAGTAACATCGCAGTACTAGATTGAGTAGGTTCAAAGAACTCCAGTTCATAACCTTCATCTACTAACCAAGGAGCTCTTCCTACCATATCTTTTAACATTGTTCTTATTCTTCTTTCTTCCGCTGTATTTTTAGATAATTCTTCCGCTTGTTGTTCTGTAATTTTAATTTTTAATGTAGATTCTTTCATATTTGATTTTAATTGTGTGGGAGAAGTAATCGGTGGATTATTAAAACCTATTTTACCATAATAGATACCTCTCATATGTTTTTGTCCTTCATTTTTAAAAACAATAAATTTAGGGTTACTTGAATTAGGACTACTTACAAATAAATAATTAACATCTATAGGATATCCTTCTTTAGGTAAAGCCGCAGACTCTACTTCATAAGGAAATCTTTCTGTTTTATATACTCCTTTTTTTAAAGGTTTAACTTGATAATAATCCATCGAACCATCCTCTCTATAAATTCTCATATCTTGACCACAAGTTCTATCTAGAGTATCACCAGGACACCCAGATTCAATTTTAACATTACCTAAACCATTATCTTTATACCAAGACCTTAACCATTCTTCACCCATCCGTTCTCTTCTTTCTCCTATACATTGGGTTTCCCTATTCTCATTTGCAAGAACTTTAACTATATCACCAGGACCAAATAACCTTATTTTATTATCGATAATCCATGGTAAAAAATCATCTCTATTCCACTCTTCACTTACCTCGTCTTTATAAATCTTTAAAAGTTCTCTTAAAACACGTGTATTACCCTCAAAATAGTTTAATATAGACCAGTCATCAGTTCCACATGCAAGTTCAAAATTAATAACTCCTGGGTTTCTACTACTTCCCTCTGGTACATTGCCCATTCCCCAGTTGTCTGTGTTACTCCACACATCTTTAATAGCTTGCTTAACTGTTTGACGAAAAGGGCTCCTCGACTCTACTTGAGTATAGAGAAAATTATTATTGTACAATAATTTATTATTTATTATAACATTAGATGACGGTCTATCATCCGAAGGTTCACTAATTTTTTCTTTTTTAGAAATACTTAAATTAGGCCAAAAGTTAAAAGATAATAAACTAGTATTAACAGGAATATCGTCTTCACCATCAGCTCTTAAAATAATTTCTTTATAATTTTTTATTTCTTCTGGGGTTACTCCAGAAACATCATTAAAGAAATACCTCCAATTACCCGAAGCTCTATTTTTATAATTGACAACTAAGGGTTCAGTTGATATCATTTCTTCATTATCCGGAGTTTGTTCCTTTAAAGTTTTTAACTGATGTTTTGTAACAATAATCTTCATACTAATAAATATTTGAAAGATGAGGCAATTTTATTATAATTATAACATGATAAAAACAATTGTACATTATTCAGACCTACATCTTAAACTTTACAAGCACCACCAAAGAGATAAATCAATATTAGAAAGTGCTTTAGAAGAGTGGAAAAAAATTAAACCAGATAGGATTGTGTTTACTGGTGATTTGGTACATTCTAAAAATCAGATGACACCAGAGTTGGTTAGATTAGTAAGTTGGTGGATGACAGAAACTGCAAAAATATGTCCCACTATTTACTTAATCGGTAATCATGATTTTTTAGAAAACAACCAAGACCGCTTAGATGCTATAACACCTATAGTGGAAAATTTAAATAATCCTAACATAACTTATTATAAACATAAGGGTGTTTATGAAGATAAAAATATACTTTGGTGTGTATATTCACTAGTGGAAGAAAATGAAAGACCAGATATCCCAGATACAGATAAAACCAAAATAGGTTTATTTCACGGTCCTATTATAGGGTTAAAAACAGACATAGGTTTCCAATTCGAAGAAGGGTATGACGCGGAAAGATTTGAAGGGTGTGATGTAGTATTAGCAGGTGATATACATAAAAGACAAATATTTGATATACCTAATAATAATAAAGCGTATATGGTTGGTTCTACGATATGTCAAAATTATGGAGAAAATGTAAAAAATCATGGTTATGGTATTTTTAATCTGGAAGATTTTTCCTATATTTTTAAAGACTTAGAAAATCCACAACCTTTTTTAAGTTTTAAAATAAACGATATTTTAGATATTGAAGAACAAAAAGAAATTTTAACAAATGGTTAATTTACCTAAAAATTTAAATAAAAATATTGAAGACTACTGTAAACTCAATGAAATAGAAGATACGGTAGATTTTATAATTAAATGTACTAAGGATGGACTTACTTTGGACAAATATGGTGTAGCACCATTTTTACCTAAATCCCAGATACAAGAAGTTCCCGTAGAAAAAGAAATAGTAAAAGAAGTTATAAAAGAAATACCAGTAGAAAAAGAGGTTATAGTAGAAAAAATTGTAACCAAAGAAGTTAAAGATACTCAGTTAATTGAAGAACTAGAAAAACTCAAAAAAGAATTACAAAATAAGGATAATTTAATAAAAGAACAACAAGAAAGAATGGAACAAATGGAAGATGTGCTTGAACACTTCAAAAAAGTAACAGTCAATAGGAGAGCAAAATACCTTAAGACCTCAAACATAAACGATACATATATAGAATAACATGGAAATATTAATTTGGATTTTAGCAGCTTACGGAATGTCTCAAATACTTGTATTTGGAGGAATATTCGATACACCAAGAGATTGGATAAAAAAACACTCTACATTTTTTGGAGACCTAATCTCATGTATGATGTGTACGTCTACCTGGGTCGGATTCTTTTTCTCCTTAGCTTTTTATTCCCCAACACTACCTATGGTAATTATACCTTATACTAACATATTTTTTGACGGTATGTTAGCTAGTGGTTCAGTGTGGGCTCTTAATGCGATGGTAGAATGGTTTGAGGAAAATAGACCTAAATAACAATGAAAACGGTATGGAACTAAAAAGAGTAAAAAAGTTAAAAAACCCTTTTGTTAGGGTAGTGTGGGAAGACATACCAGAAAATTTTACCAAAGAAAGAATAAGAAGAGTTAAATCTTATTTTAGTAAAAAATATAATTCAAAAAACGTCACTGTCATAAGTAAAGCACAATCAGTTAAAGGTAAAAAACTAGAATTATCTTTAGGTGAAGATGTGATGGACAAAAACTATCAAAAAAATCTTTTAAAAGAATTTCTTAAACAAGAAAACATTAACGTAGAATGGGGTGACATATCTCGACTTGATGATAAGGTAAACGCCAGTCTAGACAAAACAGGTATACTACAAAAAAGATATAGAAAGTTAGTAGTAAATAAAATTAAATTTTCTAATTTTCTTTCTTTTGGTGATAATAACGTATTAGACTTTAAACGATTAGACGGTATAACAGTAATAGACTCAAACCCACCAAATTTTGGAGGGAAAACAGTTTTAGCTGTAGACTTACTCCTATTTTTATTTTTTAACAACACCACTAAAACTAATAAAGCTGAAGAAATATTTAATAAGTTTCGTAATAAAAATGAGGTAATTGTAGAAGGTGATGTAGAAATTGATGGTGAAGATTATATTATTTTAAGAAAAGTAGTAAGAAAAAAAACAGCTAAAGGAGAGTGGTCTGTTAGAACACATTTAGAGTTCTTTAAAAAAATGAAAGATGGGAGTTTACAAAATTTTACTGGAGAACAAAGAAGGGAAACAGAAAAATTTATTAAAGAAGCTATAGGAAATGTAGATGACTTTTTACTGACGATTTTAACCACCGGGTCCAACCTAGACTCACTTATTGACGCAAAACCCACAGAAAGAGGTAATATTTTTTATAGATTTATTGGGTTAGAATTATTGAGAGAAAAAGAAAAATTTTGTAAAGAAATGTACTCTACCTGGTCTAAAAAACTTATCTCTAATGTATACGATATAAACACCTTAAAAACTGAAATAGAAGAATCAGTGGAACTGATAAAAGAAAAAGAAGAATCAATCAAAGTTTCAGATAAAGAAATTAAAGAATATGAAAAAGATATAAAAGATTTTAGAAATGAAAAAGATAATTTACTAGAGTCTAAATATAATGATATAGATGAAGGTATTAGTAAAATAGATATAAAATCATTAAAAAGTAATTTAGAAGATTATACAAAAAAATTAGAAGAAAAAACTAAGGAGATTGAGGAAATAGAGGTCGTCGAACCTGAAACATACTTTAATCCCACAGAATACCAACTAAAAGAAAATGAAAAAAATGTGATAAGTAAAGAAGTCACTATTCTAGAGACAGAAGTTAAAAATTTTACAAAAACTATTAAACAATTAGAAACCTCACAATTTTGTCCAACATGTGGAAAAAGCTTAGATGATGTAGACCATACGGAGGATATTAAAAATAAAAAGAAAGAGTTGGTAGAAACAAAAGATGGGTTATCTAAAAAAATTGTTAAGGAAACTAATATTGTAAATGAGTTAGAAAAACTTAATAAATTAAAGTTACAATTAGAAATTTATGATAGAAATAAACTAATCAAAGAAAAGAAAACTCTAGAATCAGATTCTATAAAAGTAATGTTAGAAAAAAATAAAAATTCTATAGACTCTTATGAATTAAATAAAAAGAAAATTGAATACAACCAAGAAGTAGAGTCAAAGAGTTTAAAATTACAAAGTAGTATAGATAACTTTACAATTCTTAAAGATAAAACAATTGATACTAAAAATAATCATCAGATAATATTGGAACACAATAAAAGAGTCGTAACCGAAAATGAAGATAAAATAAGTAAAATCCAACAAGAAGAAAAAATTGAAAAAATATTTAAAACTTATTTAATGGCTTTTGGTAAAAATGGAATACCTAAAGTTATACTTAGAAGTTTTGTGCCCGCTTTAAATTTGGAAGTTAATAATTTATTATCGGTAGAAAATCATTTTTACATTGATATAAGAATTAATGAAAAACATGAAGTAGAATTTTGGATGGTAGACAAAGATAGTGAATTAGCTAGACCACTTTCTTCTGCTTCAGGATACGAAAAAACTATTTCATCATTAGCTTTAAGAGCGGTATTAGGGAAGATATCTTCTCTACCCAAACCAAACGTTACTGTTTTTGATGAGGTATTTGGTAAAGTAAGTAATGATAATTTAGAAATGGTTGGGGAGTTTTTTATGAAGTTAAGAGAATACTTTGATAACATTTTACTCATAACACATAATCCTTTAGTTAGAGAGTGGGGTGAAAATGTTATCACAGTTAAAAAAGTTGACAACATATCTATAATTTAATATTTATTAAAAAAGAAACTATGAGAACAAGACAGTACCTTTTATTTATGTTTGGGAATTGGAAAATTCTAGAAAAAGAACGTGAGTTATATACACATATTAGTGATATGTTACATACTATTATTAATACTCCAGAAATTAGTTTTATTACCGGAGAACATATGATGATAGCTTGCTTATCATCCACGTCAACTTTTGAAGAAATCTCTAGTTTATTAGAAGAATTCTTATCACCAGAAATAAACACTTATTTTTTAATGCCTAAACCTAGAAAGTTATCATATAGAATGAACCCAATACTGGAGGAACACTTATTTAATAAATTAATTTCACCTAAAAAAAATAAAATTAAATTAGATGATAAGGAACTAAAAGAATTACAAAAATTATTTAAAGAAGATAAAGATAGAGAAAACATTCTTAGAGACATGGCAAAAATGATGATGCCAATAATAATGCATGGAAAATTTCCTATAAATTTAGATAAGGATAAACCTTCTTATGAAGAATGGTTGAAAACACAAAAAATTAACTTAGATTTAGATAGTATACTAGATAAAATATCCTCACAAGGTATTGATAGTTTAAATGAAATAGAAAAAGAATTTTTAGATAACCACAAAAAAGATAATTAATGGAAATTACACTATACTCACAAGACAACTGTGAAACATGTCTTTCACTTAAAGAACAACTAGTAGAAAACGGAATCTACTTTGAAGATAAAAATGTTAATGATACTAGCGAGGACGGTCCTCTTGAAAAAGGTAAGTTTTTATGGGAACACAAAGATTTAGTAGAAGACTTAAATCTACCACCATGGTTACCTAAATTAATTATAGAACATGATGGGGAAACACAATACGTTTGTGTAAGTAACCAAAATGGTATAAAGGGAAATGTTTCTATTTTTGAAAAACCAGAGGACGGTGTAAAAAGGGTAAAAGAAATTATAGATAATTATACAAAAAAGAAATAATGGAAAAATTTATTAGATGGCACAAGTTAACGATAGGTAAGGTACAAAATTTATTAAGAATTAATGACTATGAAACTTTATGGTTATCATGGTTAAAAGGATTGATAATGGGTATTATAATTATGACCCTTTTATCTGGATGCCACATCTATACTTCCTCAACACCGTACTATCAAAATACCGGTTATTATGAATATGATAATTTAAGTTATTATCAAAATAACTACGTACCGACTGTAGGACTCTATTACTATAACAATCTCCCATACTGGGGTTATTATGATGGGTGGTATTATTATTATGGTTTTAAACATATCTACCCATGGTGGTACTATTACAACTACATGCCTTCATACCATTATCATACTCACACTCACGTGCATTGTCATGTAGGTAGTGATGGTCATGTCCATAGACCTCGAGGTAACTGGAGACACGACAATAAAAAACATTTAACATACAAACCTGAAAATATTAACAAAACCGGTATAAATGTTAAAAATAACGACAATGTACCAGTTAAATGGAAAAACAATACTAATACTAGAATTAATAACAATACATCTAAAACTAATCCGATGTTAAACACTAATTCTAATAAATCTAATATTAATAGAACCAATAATAACAAATCCAATATTAGAACCAATAATAACAAATCGAATATTAGAACCAATAATAACAAATCTAATATTAATAGGACAAATAGTAACAAATCATCCAAACCAACGTATAATAAAAGTAACAATACTAACAAATCCCGCAACAATTCAAGAAAACCAAGATAAACCTGACATAATGTCACTCTTAACTCTTGTGGTATACATTTTGTAATAAATGTTTGTGTATACCATAATTTTTCTTTACTTTTGTGGGATACATTTAAAACTAATTAAAATTTTATTATATGGCAAAACAAACATTCATAAATCAAGAAGAAATATCTCACTATCTAAGAGATGTAAGAAAAAAAACAGTTTTAACTCCTAAACGGGAAAAAGAACTCGCGGTTAAAATACAAGACCCTTCTACCACACAAGAAGAAAAAGAAAAAATAGAAAAAGAATTAATCGAAGGCAATTTAAGATTTGTAATAACCGTAGCTAAAGACTACCAAGGACAAGGTATTTCCCTTTCAGATTTAATTGCAGAAGGTAATTTTGGGTTACTCAAGGCTATAAAAAACTTTGACTGGTCAAAAGGATTCAGGTTTATTTCCTATGCAGTCTGGTGGATTAAACAATCAATCCTCCAATCTCTAAATGAACATTCACGTACTATAAGACTACCAGTTAATATTGTACAAGAACTACAAAGGCAAAAAAGAAATACGGACGAGAATATAACTAAATTAGATAAAAAATTAGCTAATTTACCTAAAACAATTTCTATAGATAGACCTATAAATGAAGACGGTGACATGTTAATAGAGGTGATACCAAACGAAAATTCTATGAGACCTGATTCAGTGTTTGAAAATGAATTTACTCTTAAAAAAGAGTTAAAAGGTATTATGAAATGTCTTGATGACCGTGAAATTATAATAGTAAGAGAATATTATGGATTAGATGGTGTACCTAAAACATTACAAGAAATAGGTGACGACTTCTCTTTAACTAAAGAAAGGGTAAGACAAATTAAAGAAAAAGCTCTTAGAAAATTAAGAAATGATAGTTATTCTTTACTTGACTACCTAACTGAGTGATATTTATCTTAAAAAAAGATAGATGAAAAAAAGATTCTTTCCATTTTTAATTGCTTTATCAGCTTTAGCTGTTTCAGGTAGTGCTGCTTTTTATTCGGTGTTCGGTTTAAGTAAACTATTTGCCGGTGCAACCACTGAAGTATTAATTATGGCCGGTTCATTAGAGTTCGCTAAACTAATTGTAGCTTCACTACTATACCAATATTGGGGTACAATAAATAAATGGTTACGAACCTACCTATCAATCGCAGTATTTGTTTTAATGGTAATCACATCTGGAGGTATATATGGATTTCTATCAGGAGCATATCAAGAAACAGCTACCAAGTCTGAATTTTTAGATAAATCATTAATTGTATTACAAACTAAACAAAATAGATTTGAAGAACAGAAGACAGACCTTACTTTAGAAAAGACACAGTTGAATACAACCATTTCCGATTTAAGAACATCCCTCTCAAATCCAACATCAGTATCATATTGGGATGAAACGGCACAACAGGTAATCACTACTACATCTAGTTCTACCAGAAGGGCATTACAATCAGAATTAAAAACAACAATCGCAGATAGGGATACTATTAATGTAAGATTAGAAGCTGTAATGGATTCGGTAATGAGAATTGATACAGAACTACTCGAATTAGAAATTAATAACGAAGAACAAAGAGAATTAGGTCCATTAAAATACCTAGCAGCAACAACTGGTGAGGAAATGGGTACTGTTGTTAATTGGTTCTTATTACTTATTATATTTGTATTTGACCCTCTCGCTATTGCAATGGTAGTAGCAGCTAATTTTGCATTTGCTCAAATTAAACCTAAAAAAGAAATGGAAGTTCCTTCACCACACTACTCACCTCAACCTACCATTCCTAGAGAAGTTATAATGGAAGAACTAAGTCAAACAGAAATATCTAGAGAGTTAGATAAAAATGATAGGGAACCCAAAAAAGAATTATATACAGAAGAAGATGAAAAACGAATGGATGTAATTGGGCAAAATGGTAATGAAGGTTTACATTACGATGTGTTAGAAAATGAAGAAAAAAACAAAGACATAATACCAGTTATTTCAGAACCTATTAACCCCACCGATGAGGATTTGAATAGGTTAGAAAAATTTCTTAAACTAGATAAAAATGAAAAAAAAGAGGAAGAAATTCCTTTAGATAGATTAACTGACACCACTCAAACTCTAACCAGTGAAGAGAATATGTCTGAAATTCCGGAAGAAGATGACCATAATACAAAATCTGTAAAAAAAACTCATATATTAGATGTTAACGGACACAAAATATTACGATATAGAAAATATAGAGAGTAACGGTAAAGTGGTAAAACAACAGATAATGTTAGGCCATACATCTAGAAAAATTAAAGATTATAAAAAATCTTTAAAGTTAAGACATAATGGGAATTATGAAAAACTACCACACTTTATAATCTCTAAAACTGGTATTATAGAAGAGATATTACCGTTAGACAAACCTACAAAATTCTTTGGTCACCCTTATGTAGATAATAATTGTATTTTTATTCTATTAGAAAATGAAGGATGGCTTAAAAAAAGTAAAACACAAAATCGTCTCTGTGACTGGCTAGGTAATATTTATAAAGGTGAAATAGTAGAAAGAAAATGGAGAGGTAATTTATTTTGGGCTACTTATACAGAGAAAGAGGTTAACAGTCTATGTGAATTACTAAATAAAATAACCGATAAATTTTCAATACCTAAAGAATTTATAGGACATAATGTAAAAGTAGATGGTGTAGAAAAATTTAAAGGAATAGTCTGTAGAAGTAACTATAGTGATTATTATACCGATTTAAGTCCTGCATTTAATTTTGAAAAAATAACAAAAATATTATGAAAAAAATTACAAAACTTAAAAATTATAGAGAATATCTGGATAACCAGTACGATGATATGAAATCTCTTTTAAATAAATCTAGAATGCTTATGGAACAAGAAGAAATAGACATCGAAGATGTAGACATTAAAGATGTGGAAAAAGAAAGAGAAGAAAAAGCAAGAGAATATAAAGTAAGTGGTGGTGTGATAGTCATGCATGGTTCTGACGATGAAAGTTTAGACTTAACAGATGATGAAAAAACAACTTACCAAGAAACTATGGATGACTTTATAGAACAAGTATCTGATTTAGTAGATTATTTACCTTTAAATGTATATGAGAACAATGTAGATTGGGGTGGGAGACTAGTAAAGTTTGATACTGAGTTTTTCTTTTCCTTAGGGGAAAGTAACGGTGTATTTATTACGTCTAAAATGGCAAAAGTAGACCAGGAGTTTACAGAAACACTAGAAAAACTAAAAAGTTATTATCAGATATTTTCAGCTAAATGGTCTAAAGTTTTAGCCAATAGAAAAACTACAGAAATGGATAAGGAGGATGAGCCAGCAAACGAACTATAAGGTATGGAATTTTTAAAAAAATCATGGAAATTTATTATAGGGATACTAGGATTTATATTAGGGTTAGTGTGGTTTATGAATTCTAATTCTAACAAGAAAGTTAAAAAACTTAAAAAAGATATTAAATCTAACGAAAATAAGACAAAGGAGGTTGATAAGAAAATTAATGATATACAAAAGAAAAAAGTTAGTACTAAAAAGAAAATAGATAAAACAAATCAAGAAATTAAAAATGTTAAAAAGAAAAAGCCTGTAGTTAAAAAGAAGACGGGTAATAACGCTGCCAAGGCAGTGAGAGATAGGTTAAAGAAAAAATAAAATGGAAAAATGTACCTGTACAAAATGCAACTGTGAAAAATCTTGTGATTGTTCTTGTTGTGTTTGTTAAAAACTTATAAAATAAACACTGTAATAACATAAAAAATTAAACATGAAAAAATTAAGTAAAAAACAAAGAAGAAAAAAAGCAGATAGATGGTTTGCTGCACATGGAATAAATCCTAATACACCTGATAGAAATAATGACCATACAGTACTAGATTTAGTACCAAAACCACAATGGGGTAAACGTGATGAGAACACTACAACTTATGATTGTACAATTAATGTTGCAGGTTATCTCTTTTATTCACATGTTTCATGTATTTTTACTGATGGAGATGGTAATACATATGAATATGAAGGGGGTGCTGGTGGTATAGGTATAGGTGATATTGAAGCTGAAGGACTTATTTATTTTGGTAGTGAAGAAACATTATTAAAGGCTACAACATTTGGTGAAGCATTTATTGCTGAAGATGGTGGTACACTACAATTAACGTGGGGTACTAGTGGTAATGCTACAGCAGTAGGTATAGGTGAAGGATTAGGAGCATTTGGTGGAAGTGGTTCTTGGAAGAAAGTAAATTAACAAATATAGATATGAAAAATTTATTATTAACTTTAGCATTGATTCTCGGGATGGGAATGAATGGTTATTCACAAACACCATTAACTACAGCTGTAGATTTTACTCATACGGATTTAGATGGTAATACCCACAATTTATTTTCTATTTTAAATAGTGGTAAATGGGTAGCGATTGATTTTCACGCTTATTGGTGTGGAACCTGTATGACCCTAGCTCCTGACTTTGGACAATCATTCCAAGATTACGGGTGTAACACAGGAGATGTGTTTTTTATGACGATAGAACTTGAAGGGACAACAAATCAATGTGAAGATTTTGAAAATACTTATGGCGGTGGTCATGAGGTACCTTATTTATGTAATGCTAGTAGTATACATAACGATTATGGTATTCAAGCATTCCCAACATTTATATTGATTAATCCTAATGGTGATATAGTAGAACAAGATATATGGCCTTTTGATACTGGTATAATGGCTTCGACTTTATATAGTCATGGTTTAAACCCAGCAACGTGTAGTGGTGCAGTTTCTGTTGAAGAAATAGAAGATGTCTCATACAATTTTAATAATAACAATAATAGAATGTACGACTTATTAGGGAGAGAATATAAAGATTACAACTCTATCCCTCTTGGGTCTATGTACATTCGCAATAACAATAAATTTATAAAAACAAAACAATGAAAAAAATTTTAGCATTAATTGTAATCGGATTAGTAGGTTATTTTGGTTACACATATTTAAACACAGAAAATAAAACCGAAACTATCCAAGTAGAGGATGCACCTGTAAAGGTTTCGATTATGTACATTAATTCTACTGACCAACCTCAAACAATTAGAGCAACTTGGGGTATCAATAAACCTGATACTACGGTTATTGCTCCTGGAGATTCAGTTAAGATTCAATCTAATTGTAGTCCTAATGGTAGAGTATTACCTACAGAATGTTCAGAATTCCACTGTCAATTACTACCACCAGCTTCGTTAAAACAACCGAACCCATCGACAGGAAACTTTTGGTTAAGTTATCAATTGGAACCAGGTGGCACTGTAAAGTGTATTCGTGACGGTCTATGGTATAGCAATCAAGATAATGAAGGAGCAGGACCTATGGACAATTATATCTGGTCAGAATATACAAATTGGAAATATGAATTAGTGTGGAGTAATGACCCACATAACCAACAAGGAAATGAGATAGTTAATACGTTAGAAATAAAAACAGTTGAGTGTACATCCGTTGCGGACCCTTCGAGTCCATCAAAATTTTCATGTAACTAAACTAAATAAACTTAAATAATAAAAAATGAAAAAACTATTAACCTTTCTTCTTATCGGAACAATGTTCGGATGTGGAGTAATCAATTTAAATAAAACAGTTAAAAAAGATTGTACAACTAAAAAAGAATGTTGTAAAAAAGATAAAATGGTGGAGGATATAAAAACTTCACAAACTTTTAAACCAAAATTCGATGTAGATGGGGCAACTTGTGGTGCATCACCAACCGTTAATGCTAATTCAGTACAATTTGGTACGGCTGATTCAGACGGTGCAGGTAGAGTAGTTTCACAACAAGGATATAAAAGTATTACACAAATTAGAGCTAAAGCAGATTTTAGTCACTTAACTAGTAATTTTGTTGTTTCTACTTTTTATATGGTAAACAACCCTACTAACCCATCATTACAACCTAAAGGTAGTGATTATTGTGACGCTGGAGGTAATAACCCACAATGGAACTGTCAAGAAGTAGACTTCTTTGAAACAAATAAAAATGTAGTATTCCAACATACTATGCATATTGGAGATGGAAGTAGTTCCGCACCTCAAAACTATCAAATAAGTTATTCTACGACGCAAGATACGTGTTTTACAGACTTAACACCAAAACAAGGATTAGTATCATGGGGCGGCATTAAATTAAGTGACCCAGTAGATATTATTATTGATTTGGATTCTAATGGTATGACGGTTACTTTTTCACAAGACACTATTTCTACTGTAGTTTATAAAATGGGTCCAGGATTTGATGGTTCTACTTTTGATGATGACCAAATTAAACGTTGGGAACAAGGAAGACAACAAGGATATTGGTTAGTTCTAAGTCAATGGCAAGATTTAAAAGGTCCATGGGCTCCAGGCTCTAAACAAAATTTATATAATTGGTCTTGTTCATTTGGGAATTTATGTGGAGCTTCTGAAGGAAACTACTTTAAAGTTTATGACATTGAAGTAGACGCTGAATCTATAATAAAAGAATAATGAAAAAATTAATATTAATATTATTATTGTGTCTACCAACACTACTATTTTCTCAGAATACGTTTACGGATAAGGAGATGATAAAAATAGATTCACTATTCCAAGTGTATGAACAAACCGATAGTTTACAAAAAGTAGAAATTAAGTTACTTAACACACAATTGTTAAATTATAGGAAATTACACGAACAAGATAGTTTACATATTGCTTTTCTTACAGAAAAAACAAATCTATTAGACCAACGTATAGAATTATACATCGATTTAACTAAAGAGTTAGAACCAAAGTGGTTTAAGAGACCAGGATTTCAGTTTTTTTTAGGAGCCGCAACAATTGTTGGTGCTTCTTGGGTAGTATCTAATGTTAAGTAATATTTATAGATATGGCACTCACTAAAACAGACAAACTGGAGATAGAAAGACTAATTCGTAAAGAGATTAAGGATTTTATGAAAAAACCTCAATATAAAAACGAATTAAAAAAAATGATTCAATTAGAACTTAAAGACAAAAAGTTTAGAGGTGATATGATAGAATTAATGTCTAATGTTTTACTGGAACTATATAAAGCGTTCTGGTTTAGAAGAAGTTTTTGGCAATCAGAAATTAAAAGAGCAAAATAATGAGTGTAAAATCTAACTTTGAAAAAAATATGGATAAAGCTGTCAAACAAGGAGGTGCACAAATAGCCATGAAAGGTGGTGACGCATTCCTATTTAACCAACTCCTAAATGCTGGTCATGATATAGAAGGAAAAAATAAATGTCCTAAAGGGATGTATTATTGTAGTGAAGACGAAATCTGTAAACCAGACTCTCAAAAAATGGGTGAAATTGGTGATACAAATGATGTAGAACAAGAAATGGGTGAAGCTACTACTTCTGCATCAGCAGGTGCATATGTTGGACCTTTAGGGTACGCAAAAAATAAAAAAAATTGGAGAGGAGCATCTAAAACACAATGGCCAGGAGGTCAATTTGTAAAAGTAAAGAAAAAATGCTCTACCTTCCCTTATTGTAATCAAGGTGATATTAACGCTTTAGAATTAACTTCTTCAGTATTAGAGAAAAAAATAATGAAAGAAGCGGTTGATAAGGTTTCTAAAAAAACTGGAAAGAAAAAAGAACATATAAGAGAACTTATAAAAAAAGAAATTGAAGAAATAATAAGGAGGTCACTTTATAAATCTCCAATAACATCTTTAGTGGGTACCGCTAAAATGAACACACCTATAGGAAAAATTTTTACAATGAACCCAAAAGGTGTGACAAATAAGTATGAATAGATATTTATATAAAAAGAATTAATTATGTCAGATATATTAAGTAAAAACCCTCAATTAGAAGATGTTTTAAGAAAAGCTGTTGAGAGAGTGGGCACTCAAAACCATGCAAAAACACAAGATAACCAAGGTGCAGTCATTAGTAACGAAGGTAAAATAATGAACTATGCAGACTCCAAAGGTCAACATCCACACAGAATTGCCCAAAAAAGTGAAAAAGCTGGATTTAAAAGTGGGTGGCATAAAGTTCTTGGTGAACAAGAAAACAAAAATGATAAAACAGCTATAGATTTAGAAGTTGAAAGACAAAAAGAGATAAAAAAAATAAAAACAGAAGTTAACGGTCACCCTAAGTCAGCGGTTAAAAGAATGATAGATGCCGTTAACAAGAAATATAAAAAACTAATAGACGCTGCAAAACAAAAAGAAAATTCTGACAATAAAGAAGAAGAAGTAGAGGAAGCTACAGGAAGTGGGAGTTCTGGTGCGTTTGTTGCACCAATGCAATGGAATGAAAGTGAAGTTGAATCCATAATGAAAAAAGTGGTTAAAGAAGAGGTAGCTAAAAACGTAATAAAGAACAAAGTAGAAAAAATAGTAGATGAAGAACTTGGAGAAACCGACTTATCGTACTCCAAACGACATATAGAAGGGGAAAAAGACCCATATAATTTTAGTTCTCAAGGACCTTTCCCTAATGTAGGTGAAGGAAGTGGATATAACTACGAATCAGGAGGGCCCTTACAATTTAACGAAAATGTTAAAGAAAAACTAAAAAATAGATTAGTAAACAAACTTAAAGAACAATATACAGAAAAACCCCTAAAGACACAGACAGGGTTTAAGGATGTTTCTGGATTTAAAAGTAATACAGCAGTTAAAACTTTTGATACTGCTCATAAAGAGGCTGGGAAAGAAGGTGCCGACTTTGTAAAATCGGTAAATAAAAAAATGAAAGACTATTTAGATATTGAAAATAATAGTCATCCGGAGTTCCCACACCAAAATAATTCTAAAACAGATTATAAATCACCAATGTATAGAAACACACCTGAAGAAGAAGACTTTATTGATGACTTTAGGGGTATGGGACTACAAGATGCTAATGGTGTTGAAAGTCTAGATAGGATTAGTGACTACTTAGGTGGAGCTATGGAAACTGGTAACGCTCAAGTAGATAAAGATGGTAAAGCCTTGGGTAATGTGGTACCAAATAAGTTAGGAGACCGATTACAAAAAACTATGAAACGTAAAAAAGCTGCAATTGCAAAACAAAAATCCAGTATGACTAATCTTAGAGGGTATACCCCGGATGTACAAAAAGTCACCCAGGTTAAAGAAGATGTGAAAAAAGATGTGGACAATATGAAAAAACTATGGTCCTATACTGAAAAAACACAATGATAAACTTGTAATTTCCTTTACGAATTCTTCTCCATTAATATATTTTTAATATGGGAAGGAAAAAATTTACACCAAATCAATTTTTAAAATATGTTACTGAACAAGTAACAATGGAAGAAATGGACCTATGGTTAAGAGCACATAATATTAGTGCAGAAAAATCTGGTTTATTTTTTGATTTTATATGTTCCCTTTATTTACTTATACAAGACACTTTTTTAGGTGAAGATACTATTATTACCTTAGAAGATAAAAAAGGTCATTTTACATGGTGTTGGGAAAAAAATATTGATAATTTTTATCAGGAAAATATCCATTTTAAAATGAAAGGTGAACACTATGAATATTTTTGGAATTTTTTTAGTGAGTCTTTTTATAAAGATAGTGATAAAGAAAGTATAGAAAAAATGGATGTGTACCTAAATAGGTTATTTAAGTTGTTTATAAAAAAAACAAAAAATGAATTAGACGTATTAGCAGACATATATAAAATATTAGATAAATCACTTATAGTTGACTCTCAACCATAGTTTATCTATAATTAATAAAAACTAGTAAAGGTATGATTAATAGATACATTGAAATATTCAAAAATAATGCGATTCTCACTAAACAAAAATTAGAATCAGAATTAGAAATGTTATTGAATGATAACACTATGGATATAGAAAAGAAAATAAAAAAAACAGAAAAAATAATTATAAAAATAAACGATATATCAAATGTATACACCACATTTGAATCGTACATAAACACAACTAAATTAGAAAAAAATGGAAATACTTGAAAAAATTTCAGAAGCTGTAGACTCTTTAAAAATGGATACAAATAAATTCTACACTAACAAAAATAAAAGTGCAGGAGTAAGAGCTAGAAAAACAGCACAGGCTTTAAAATCTTTAATGCAAGATTTAAGAAAAGATATATTAGAAAAATCTAAAGACTAATAAAATGGAAGGATGGGTATATAATTTAATTTTTATATTTTGTTCACTAACTATGGTACACTACACTTATAAAGTGTCGGTTGCTATTTTTGCGGCTAACATTAGACCATTCACCCTAAATAATTATGAAAAATTATTACTGGGTGTAAGTATGTCGTATTGGTTAACATTTTTAATATCATAAAATATGGGGTTATCACAAGAAATATCTAAATATGGTGAGTTTTTTCATAGTATTAGGACTCATGAAGGTACTTTTATGTTAGACTTAAAACTACCCTCTCACTGGGAGGTAGTAAAACTCATACAGTCTCTAGGTAGTGAAGTACAAACTAAAGTAAATGATAGTAATGAACAATTCCAGTTGATTACCTTTTATGGTGAAAAAAATGAAAATGGGATTATGATGGTAGAAAAAACAGTACAAGCTATGGTTAAATGGAATAAAGAAAATGAAGAAAAAAGAGATTTATTAGATACTAAAATGTTAGAGCTACAAAAAATATTTGAAGAAAACGAAGTATCTTCATTACGTTCATTAGCTTTTGATTTTTCCGATACAGATAAAGAACCGATTGAATCAACCGATAAAACTAATTTAAAGTTAGATGAGTAAAAAAGGTGACTTAGAGAGGTGGTTTGAACGAGAGATAGGGAAAGATAAAAGAGAACTAGTCTCTCACAAAAAACAATTTATAAAAGAAATTCAAAAATTTTCACGAGAAGAATTATTGGACCAAATTAAAACACCTAAAAAAATAAGTAAATGGCAGAAGATAAAAGACAAAATGAAGAGTTTCTTTCACAACTAGCATCTATATCTCAATCCTTTAATTTTATATCTAATAATATAAAAAATATAAGTATAGAGTTAGAGTTAGGTGAAGGGGTTTATTATAATTCTGTTAAAGAGGTCACTAACATCACAAAGGTAATCTCTTCTGACTTAGATTCTAGATATATAGTTTATATAGATAATATTAAATTTACCATTATTAAGAGTTAATAGGTAAAATGTTTATATAACATTTTTTTATCGAACCCCTTACCCACCAATACTTTATAGAGTTCTTTACGTTGAACGGTGCTTGTGTCAGGAACTAATAAACAATCACTTCTTCCATATTGATATAAATGTTTTTTAATACAATCTAAAAATCTATGACTATCATCAGTAGTTTTAAGAGAAAATAAAAAATATTTATCGTTTTCTTGTACTACTAATTTATTGTTAAGTGTGAAAATATGTTTTATGTTTTTACTTTTAGTGTAAGTGGCAATAAAAGATTTAAAAAAAATACGTTTTTTAGTTTGATGGTCATAAATTTTTTCTTCCATCCAATAGTCACTGAATTCGTGCAAAAAATAAGGAGAATAGTTTAAAACAACCTCAACATTTCTACCTAATTCATCTTTTTTATAAATTTTTGATTTACTCTCTACGGTACTTATCACACCTAACTCGAAAGAGGTCTTTTTTCTTTTTGTGTAATTAACAGGGAATATAGGCTTTTTTTCTTTGAGAAATTTATTAAACTTAGAATAAATGTTTCTTTTTACGTTAGACGTAGCCAGAACTTTTTTAACATTATTATGCTGAATTAAAACTATTTTATATTTTTTTACCATATGAAAGATTATTACAAAATATTAGGTATTAACACTACCGCAAGTCAAGAAGAAATAAAAAAAACTTATCGTAAACTTTCTAAAACCCATCACCCTGATATGGGTGGGAATGAAAATAAGTTCAAAGAAATATCTGAAGCTTATGATACTCTGGGAAACGAATCAAAACGTAGAGAATATGATGATAAAAAAACTAATCCTTTTAATCAATTTGGTGGGGGTGGCCCAGGTATGGATGATATCTTTAATAGTTTTTTTAATCAAACACAACAACAACAAAGACCTACTCCTAGACACGGTAAAGATTTAAATCTAAAAATACATGTAACCTTAGAAGACATATATTTCTCCAAAGAAAAAAAGATAAAATACAGTAGAAAAAAAAGATGTTTTAGTTGTAATGGTACTGGAGGAGAATGGAATTTGTGTGGTAAATGTAATGGACAAGGTAGGATACAAATGATGACAGGGAATAATTTTTTTAGAAATATACAATCCGTAACCTGTCCTTCTTGTAATGGTAAAGGTAAAACTCCTAAAAATTTATGTGGGACTTGTGTAGGTCATGGACTTAGAGCGGAGGAACAAATTTTTAAATTTAAACTACCACCAGATATTAAACCAGGACAAAGAATGAGTTATCCTGGATATGGGGACGAATCACCCCAAGGTAATCAAGGAAACCTTTTTGTAGAGATAAGGTTAAGTCACAACCAAACGTTTGAATTAGAGGGTAAAGATATAATTTATACAGCTAATATTAGTCCACTAGACATGTTATTAGGTACTGAAATTATTATACCCCATTTTGATGGGTCAGTAAAAATAGATATTCCCTCATTAGGAGATTCAGATAAGGTTTATCAGTTAAGAGGTAAAGGAATGAAAGAAATGGGTGAGTGGCCTGGTAACCTATTAGTTAAGTTAAAAATTGTAAACCCTAAAAATATAACCGAGGAACAGATTGAAGTTTTACATAAATTACAACAAGAGGGTAATTTTAAAAAAGTGAAAGAATAAAATCCTTCACCATATAAAATAATTTTTCTAGTCCCATAACCCATGGGATTAGAATAAAAATCACCCCCAGAGTAACAAAAATTATTTTACTATTATCACTAGTATTATTCATAACACTTTTTTTGTTTTTACAATTTTTACATCCCATGTTAAAAATATAGTAAAAAAAAATACAATATAAACTGGCTATTTAATTTTTTTTTCGTATAATTGTAGTGTAATTAAAAAAAATAAAATGGGATATAATATTATAAAAAAAATGAAAGATAAGACTGGGAAAACCGTTCATATCTTAATGACAGATGGATTAAGTCAGATACTAGAACTTAAAAGTGAAAAAAAGGCAAAAAAAATGATAAAAGTCTTTAATGAAAACTCTGATAGTGGTTGGGTGTATGAATTAAGACACTCACCTTGTCCTAACGAAACTGATTATCCTTTAGAATAAAATAAATAATATGGAAAAATTACAATATAAAATAAAAAATGGCCCTAGAGTAGAATCTAGTAACCAATTCATCATGAGAGACGGGACAATAGTAGCTATTTTCCAGGGGTTTAGAGGTGAAAACCCTGACCTGGATTTTATAGTAAAATATAAAGAACCTGATAAGAGATTAAGAACTCCTTCACATACTCATTGGATTGTAGACCTAATTGTTAAAGGTGAAGTACACCCCTTAGAAACACTGGATTTAGTTAAAGACCTAATTCAAATCTACGATAACGTTAATCCATTTGAAACCAAAAAAGAGAGAGATACTTATGAATTAACGTATTCTCTAGATTTAATAGAAAAATATTCTGGTTTAAATAATACCGGCTCTCTATCTATAGAACTTATAGGTACTCTGGTAGAATTGTTTTCTAAGTGTGAAAAACAAACTAGTGGGGCATTTATGTTTAAAAGTATGTTGACTCTAACACAAGACTATTTTGAAGGTAAAAAAGACTACTACCAAGTAATAGGGACATCAAAAAGAGTATAAAATGGCAGAATTAGTAGGACAAATATTAGGTATTATGTGGGTGGTGATGTGTGTTTCTAGTGCGTTGTATTTCTTTATAAAATATCTTATATTAAAATATAAAGACCCTAAAATATGAATGAACAATTAAACTTATTTAACACGGAAGAAGAATTTAACTTTGAGGAGATGAAACAAAAACTCATCGATAATCTTGATATGCTTAAAGAGATGACAGTCCAAGAACAAACTCTTTATAAAAAATGGCAAGAAATGAATAAAGGTGGGAAAATGAGTAAAATAAAAAAGAAACTCCTATCCTACCAAAAAAATCTATGGAAACCCACGGATATTTATAATGTAGAAGAAACTATACAGGAAATAGAAGACCTAGAACCCTATGTGGAAATAGCTACACAGGGTAAAGGAGTTACGGAGTGGGTAAACTATCGTAAACTTATTCATACAATGGAATGGGTTGCAAATCCGGGTAGAAATATGAAATTCTGGGTTAGGGATAGAAAAACCCAAAAAGTTCTTGGTTTAATCTGTTTGGGTTCTGATGTAACAAGTATTAAAGCCAGAGACGCTTATATAGGTTGGGATAAAACCAATAAATTCGACCAACACAAATTAAATAATACAGCGATAGCTACTACTATCTGTTCCACACAACCAGGTGGTTATAATATGTTAATGGGTAAGTTAGTAGCGGCATTAACTACTTGTAAAACAATTAGGGATGCTTGGGAAGAAAAATATGGTGATAAGTTAATCGCTGTAGGTACTACTTCATTATATGGGATAAATTCTATGTATAATGGAATGCCACATTTTAAGACCATGGGTGAGACTACTGGACAAGTAAGATTAAAACCAGATGATAAAGTTTATTTACCTTGGAATACTTGGTTAAAAAAGAATCACCCTGAAGAACATCATAAAGCAATAAACGCTACAGGACCTAAACAAAATATACTTAATAAAGTTTTTAAACATTGTGGTATAAAAGCTTCCACTTATGACCATGGATTTAAAAGAGGTGTTTATTTAGCTATGATGTATGATAATGGAAATGAGTTTCTAAGAGGAGAAGTGGAAGAAAGTAACTTAAAAATGAAACAAAAATTTATAGATGACGTAGAATATACTTGTCGATGGTGGAAACCAAAAGCGATTCGTAGGTATAAAAATCTTACCACCCAACAACGAATCAAGAAAGAACAGTTATTTTATTGGGATGTAATAGACATGTCTTGGCAGTCAACTAAAGAAAATTATATTGGGGAGGTAGGGAGATAAAAAATATAAAGAATGAAAAAAGATAAATTAATACACACACAACATCTAAGTAATAGTGTTGTGGAAGTGTACATGACAAGAGATAAGGAGAAAGTGTACCAAATAAAATGCTTAACCAATAATAGATGTAGAAAATATATTTTTGATGTCAATGGGTATATTGACCACAAAAAAATTGGGTACGAAAAAGTAAAACAAGAACTAGAAAATTTGGTAAACTAATATAAATTTCTTATCTTTGTAGTATGGAAACACAAGACAATATAGATATAAAAGAATTCAAAAGATGGATTACAAATAACATATATCTTATTTTAAACAGTAGGCAAACAATATTGTTTAAAGAAATGAAAATGTCTTTTGAAGATATTAAATTATTTGGAAAAGAGAGTAATGTGAGAGGATATTACAAACTACACCAAAACAGGTTTCGAAAGAACCAACTTAACTGGATAACAAATTATTAATCTTAAAAAAAATAGTAAAAAATGGGTGCAAGCACAACAATGGAAAAAAGAGGTCATCATATCTGTAAAATGGTGAACTATGAAGTAAGACAAAAAATTACAAAAGAGACATCAAAAAGAATTGGCGGTAAACTAGTTAAAACCCCAGGAAACAGTGAGGTGATGATTTATAAAAGAAAAAGTAAGATTGAGGGTGGGATGACTGATATAAAATTAGCAGCTCAAAAAGTTTATAATATCCTTAAAAAAGAAGGAAAAAATCAACTAGTAGATAAAAAATTAATTAGAAGATATAGTTTGGTTTAACTTTAACCCCGATTAGTCGGGGTTTTATTTTATCTTTAGAATATTTATAAACAAAAGAAATGGCACTACAGTTTACTGACATATTAACTAACATCATTTTAGAACAATCTAGAGAAGAGGTTCTACTAAAGAAATTTACCCAACCTAAAAAGAAGGGTAAAAAACCTTTAATGTCTAAAGACGAGTTTTATATGTTAGTTAAAGCAGACCCTACTACTAGGGTTGATAGTGATGGTGAAGACGATGAGTCGGAAGTAAAAAAGGTAGGGGCATATGCACAATGGTTAATTAAACAATATATGTCACTACAACAAGAGGCAGACAAACACTATGCCTACGGTAGTCCAGATTGGGATGGTAAGTTAGCACAACTTAAAGATACATTCCAAGAAGACTTGTATAAAGTAACCGAAGACCTACAAAAATTTCATAGATTTAAGTCTAGAGTATCAAAGGATAAAAGAGACATTAATAAAATATCTAGTCCAGATGAATTATATGATTTAACAAAAGGTTTTTCATTAGAACAAGCGACTACTACTAAAGCCGAAAGAGTTTTAAAGGATGCGGAATTAGTTTATGATGGGACTAATTGGGAGGTTTTAATTCCTAAATCTAAAGAAGCTTCATGTCATTATGGTTCAGGTACTAGATGGTGTACAGCTGGTAGTACTTCTAATTACTATGACCATTATTCTAAACAAGGACCTTTGTATATTATGGTTAGTAAGAAAGACCCTAGTGACAAATACCAGTTCCATTTTGAATCTAATCAGTATATGGATAAAGAGGATAGACAAGTAAATTTACCTACATTCTTAAATGAGAGACCAGAACTTAAAGAATTCTTTAAAGAAATGTTTAAAAGATTTTTAAGTAAAGACCAAAAACAAGGTAAAAGAGTACAAGTAAGATATCCTAGTGATTCTGTGTCAAAATATATTGGGATTTACGGTTTTGATGAATTTATGGAAAGTTTACCCCAAGACCTAGAAAGGTTTGATTTTGAACATGGGGGTGGATATGGAAACCAGGAAAAATTACCATCAAGACCTTTACCAGAAAGATTCACTAAATTTCCTAATTTAAAAATATTACACATAGAAGGATTACTAAATGAGATTCCTGAAAGTATTGGTAATCTTAAGAATCTTAAATTTTTATCTTTAGCTAAAAATCCTGAATTAAAATCACTTCCAGACTCATTAGCAGACCTGGAACAGTTAGAAGTTATTAATTTAAAAGATTCACCTAACGTTAAGGTTGGTCCTAGATTACAAGAAAAAGATGATTCCGAAGATTTGATTATTATTAGATAATTTTTTGTATATTTGTTATATGAATGTAGATGTATTAATATATGTGAATAATCTTAAAGAGTTTTTTAAAAACGATGAACAAGCATTTAAAGATATGTTTGGGACGCTAGATATAGATAAAGAATTATATTTTAAAAGACTCGAAGAGGTTGCAACCCAAAATTTTGAAGAAAAGGGGGAACCCACACTATCAACTACTCAGATGTTTGGTGTAGTACAAGAATTAATAACATCCCTTCCCCAAAACTCAGGATTTGAGTTACCCCCCGAGATAAAGGGTATTTTTGTACATGTGAAAGACGGATACCCACCAATTTGCCTAAACTAATTACGATTTAGATTGACAATCTAAAAACACCTTATTATTTTTAAAATAAAAATTTATTATGGCAAAAGATAATTCAGCAACAAAATTAGCAGCAAACCAACTACTGTTGGAAAAATACGAACCAATTTTGGTTATTAAAATAATGAGAATTCCTCCTGTAGAGGAATTACAAGCTTTTACAAAAAAAATTCAGACGGATTTTGGGTATAATACGTTAGTATTACCAGGAGAGTTAGATACCTCTGTAGAAATTTTAAGTGTTTGTGATGTTGAAGTCACAGATTTAGAAAAACTACAAAAAATGGTTTATGATAATATTAAATTATTAGAAGAGGATGGGGCAGAAGAAGTGACGTTTAAAACAGCAAAAGAAATAAGGGATGAAAAAAAGGACTAAAGGTGTTATTTTAGCTGGGGGTACGGGTAGTAGATTATATCCTTTAACAAAGGTTACTAATAAACACCTATTACCAGTCTACGATAAACCTATGATATATTACCCCTTGGAAACCCTTAAAAAAATGGGTTGTAAAGATATATTAATTGTGTCTGGAAGAGAACATTGTGGTGATATATTAAATTTATTAGGTAGTGGTAGAGAAATGGGTCTTAAATTATCCTATGAAATACAAGACGAGGCGGGTGGAATTGCACATGCTTTAAGTCTCGCTGAAAGATTCGTAGGGGCATCTAATGTAGTGGTGTGTTTAGGTGATAATATCTTTAATGAAAACTTAACAATAGATGGTTTCGAAGGGGGTGCAAAGATATTTTTAAAATCTGTACATGACCCAGAAAGATTTGGTGTCGCTGAACTTAAAAAAGGGGAAGAGTGTAAAGTGTTATCTATAGAAGAAAAACCAAAAAAACCTAAATCTAATTTTGCGGTAACTGGTCTTTATATGTATGATAACAGAGTTTTTAGTTATATTAAAAATCTTGCCCCTTCTGAACGAGGAGAATTAGAAATTACTGATGTTAATAATTTTTATGTTAGAGATGGGTTAATGACTTGTCAGGTGTTACAATCTTGGTGGTCTGATGCAGGAACCTTTGAAAGTTTATTAAAAGCTTCATCATTAGTAGCTAATAAAAAATTATGTGAGTGTTCCCCACACGAATTAGAATAAAAATTATTAATTTGTTAAAAAATGAGAAGAAAAATTTTAAGAAAGTATAAAGATTTACATAGTGATAACCCACAAAATATAGGACCAGCACTTACACCCAAAACAAAAAGGAATAAAAATGATTGGGATTCTGATTACTGGTTAAGAGAACAATATAATAGAAATAGAGGGTACAAAGACCAAATTCCAACCCAAGAGGATATTATAGAATATAACAGAAAAAAAAATAGAGAAAACGAAATGGTAGAACACCCTAATCATTATGGGGGTGAAGAAAATCCATATGAAGCTATTAAGGTAATTGAAGAGTGGAATCTTGGATTTAATTTAGGTAATACTATAAAATACATTTCAAGAGCAGGTAAAAAAAATAATACCATTGAAGATTTAGAAAAAGCAGAATGGTATATAAAAAGAGAAATAAATAATTTAAAAAAGGTAAAACAATGAGAACATTATTATTAGCAGTATTAGTCGCGCTTGGACTAAACACAATACAAGCACAACAACCGCAACAACCTTATTTTTGCTGCGATTCAATAACATATTGGATAGACCAAAGTCAAGGATTTAATATAGGACTTGATACATCAAATATAGTACATAATCCTGACTCTATGACAGTATATTGGGGAGTATGTACTGGATTTGCAACAGCTGGCATGTGTTATGCAGGACAAGGTATGTATGAGTATTTTCCACAAATTACAACTTCAGATACAATTAAAGTAGCGTATGATGTATACATTTACGAGAACGGTTCAGTAGAAGTATGTAGTGTAGAAGATTGGTTAGTATTTGACCAAAACTCTTTTTCATGGGTATTACTCAATATGTTACCAACAAACATAGAAGAACTTGCAATTGAAAAAATTAATGAAAATAAAATATATGATTTAATGGGTAAAGAATTAAGAGAAGTACCAGTAGGGGTTATGTATATTAGAAATAATAAACTTTATATAAAAACAAATTAACATGAAAGGTAAAATTAATACAGATAAAGGGACTATGGTGGTAGAGTTTTATGAAAAAGACGCACCTAATACAGTAGATAATTTTGTTAAATTAGCAAAAGATGGTTTTTATAATGGATTAAAATTCCATAGAGTAATTCCAGGATTTGTCGCTCAAGGAGGATGTCCTAATGGTAGGGGTGATGGTGGACCTGGGTATAAAATAGATTGTGAGTTAAATGGTGGTAATCAGTATCACGACAAAGGTGTTTTATCCATGGCACACGCTGGTAGAAATACTGGAGGGTCACAATTTTTTATTTGTCACAATAGACCTGGAACACAACATCTAGACAACCAACATACATGTTTTGGAAAAATTGTAGATGGGATAAATATTATAGAACAAATCGTACAAGGAGATACATTTTCTGTGGAAATCGAAGATTAATGAAAACAAGATTATCTGATTACGTTGGTAATACACCTCTTATACCTATTAAAATAGGTGAATTAACTGTTTGGGGAAAATGTGAATTTATGAATCCAGGTGGTTCAGTAAAGGATAGAATGGCTACCTTTATTTTAAACGATGCAGAAAAAAGAGGTATACTTAAAAAAGGTGATACTATTTGTGAAGCGACATCAGGTAATTCAGGAATCGCGTTTGCGATGTTAGCGGCAGAAAGAGGTTATAAAATAGAAATTTTTATGCCCAGAAACATGTCAGAAGAACGTAAACAAATGCTTCAATTCTATGGGGCAAATTTAAGAGAAGTGGATGAAGGGGACTTTGATGGAGCTATCCTAAGAAGAGATGTCCTATGTCATACCCATGGATGGTTTAACTGTAACCAATTTAATAATCCTTTGAACATCCAAGCACATTATGAAAATACAGCTCCTGAAATTTATGAAGAATGGTCATTACCTAAAACTAGAGGTAGTTACCGACGAATAGATAGTCCTGCGGTTTTTATAGCTGGTACAGGGACGGGAGGAACTTTAATGGGTTGTGGAAAACGATTAAAAGAATATTGGAATAAACTAAAAGTAGTAGCTATTGAACCTGCAGAATCCGCTGTTATGTCAGGGGGTGATGAAGGTCTACATGGCATCCAAGGAATAGGAGACGGAAGCAAATTTTTAGTAGATTTGGATTTTGTAGATGAAATTAAAACAGTTAAGACAGACTGTGCTAAAGAAATGGCAAAACATTTAGCTCTTAAATACGGTCTATTTGTTGGTATTAGTGCAGGGGCAAACGTCAAAGCAGCATTCCAATGGTTAAGAGATAACAATGAAAAAGAGGCAATAACAATTCTCTGTGATAGAGGAGAAAGATATTTTAGTTGTTTATGAATTATTTATTTGACGTAGACGGAACCCTAACCCCGAGTAGGTTACCAATCGATAAAGATTTTGAAAAATTCTTCCTTGAATGGATGGATGGAAAAAACGTCTATTTGGTTACAGGCTCCGATAAAGATAAGACAATTGAACAGGTTGGAGAAAAAATTTGGAATAAATGTACACGTGTATACCAATCATGTGGTAATGCAGTTTATGAGAATGGAGAGTTGATAAGACAATTAGATTTTCCTTTATCCGTTGATTTGGAAAAATTATTAAATGAATTTTTAATGTGGTCTCAGTGGATGGAAAGATTTACGACCCATATTGAAAAACGTATAGGACTTATAAATTTTAGTGTTGTAGGTAGAGATTGCCCACAAGAAGTGAGAGATAGATACCATAAATGGGATTTAAAAGTAAAAGAAAGAGAAACATTCTGTCAAATCATTGAAGAAAAATTTCCTCATATAGAAGCCAGTGTGGGGGGTCAGATATCGATAGATATTCATTCTAAAGGAAAGAATAAAGCTCAAGTACTAGATGAAATTGATGGTGAAATAGTTTTTTTTGGGGATAAATGTGAACCAGGAGGTAACGACTACCCCATTGTTGAAAGATTATTTCCTTTAATTGATGAACATACTATTCATAATGTTAAGGATTGGGGAGAGACTTATAAAATATTAAACCAATACGGTTAATGTTATGACACTTAAAGAATTTAAAAAGCATCACGAAACATACACTAAAAAGTTTATGTTATATGGTAGAACTTTCGATTTAGATTTTAAAATGTATATGATTATACAAGGATTATCTGAAGAAGAATTTGATAAATTAATACTAGACATCTAATGAATTACATAGAAGAAAGACCGTGGGGTAAATTTGAAATACTAGTCGATGGTGATTATTGTAAAGTAAAAAGAATAACCGTAAAGCCGGGTGGTCGGTTAAGTTACCAATACCACCATCAAAGAAGTGAAGTGTGGACAATTGTCCAAGGTGAAGCTTATATGTTGTTAGATGATGAGTTACAATTGTTCAATTATGGGGAAACAATACTAATACCCCAAGGAACTAAACATAGAGTAGAGAATAAAGGACAAGAAGATTTAATCTTCATAGAAGTCCAACACGGGTCATACTTTGGTGAAGACGATATAGTTAGAATTGAAGATGACTATAATAGAAATTAATTATGAAGATAAAGTTAGATAAAAAAAATAGTAATTTAATTAAAGAAAATACCACCTATACAGTTATAGATAATACAGATTTAGAAAACTTAGTAGTGTCTAAAACTATTTTACACCCCAAAAAAGAAACTACCGGTCACGCACACGAAGGACAAGAAGAAGTTTATCACTTTATAAGTGGGAAGGGTACCATGCAAATAGGTGTTATGGAACACGAAGTTAAAAAAGGTGATATATTTTCTATTCCTGATGGTGCTTTTCATAAAGTTTGGAATCATAGTAATAAAAAAGATTTAATATTTATATGTGTTTTTGACGGTAGAAGAAGTCATTAAGTATTTATAAATAAAATATCTTATGCGTATAATCATTAAAGAGTCCCAATTTAAAAGATTATTAGAACAAAAATCTTTTAAATCCAAATTTGTAGATTGGAGAACTAGAAGTGCAGGACAACCTATTTTTGATTATGTTAGACAATGGGAAGATTTTGTACCCTTTACGTATGATGACTATTATTTCCCCCCAAGAGTGTTTACAGGTTCTACAAGTAACGCAAACGGAACCCTAACTATAGGTTATGGTACTACAGACCCTAAGTACGCTTATCCAGGTAATACCATCACTAAAAAAGTAGCAGAACAAATTTCCCAACCAGATATTCAAGAAGCTGCAGATTGTATAAAAAGATGGCAAGGCAGAGCTAAACCAGGTGACAAATTTAGTTTTAATAATAGAAAAATAACATCAGGTATGTATTATGTGATGAGTGATATAGTTTACAACATGGGATGCCAAGCTTTTATAAAAACTAAAACTATAGAAAAAATAGAACAAGGGGAGTATAAAAAAGCTAAAGACTTTATACAAAATAAATTAGAATGGGGTCACCAAAAAAGAAAAGACCAAGCAGCAATAACTTTTTGTAAAGATGGGGTATGTTAATATTTATATAATATGAAATCAGTATTAATCACAAAAAAACAATTTAATAACATTTCTGAGTCTTTAATTACAGAAAGTGGTATTCAGGACATTAAAAAACTAGCGGAAAGATATCCTAAAGCTCAGATATATTTTCATTTAGATTTAGACGGGGTGGTATCAGCGATAGCGATGAGAGAATACCTTAATAAGTACGGGATAGAAACTATAGGGTTTAAAACCATCCAATACGGAGATAAAGAATTTGCATTAGTTAAACCAGATGCTAATAAAGATGTTATGCCGGTTTTAGTAGATTTCGCTCATGGTAAACCTGAATTTAAAATACACACGGACCATCACGATACCCAAACAGGTGTAGAAGACGCTGCTACACAATTTAAACCAGCTCGTTCTAATGTTGAAACAATTTCAGGGATAATTTCACCTACAGATATATTCCCTACTGGTGATATAGACCTTTTTAGAACAGTAGATTCTGCAGATTTTTACCGAAAGGGTATTAAACCAGAAGAAGTGATTAACTTTGTATTTAAGTTAGATAAAGAAAAAGATATTGAAAAAAATAGACAAGCTGCTGGATTTGCACTTAATAAATTGATTTTAGCTTATAAAAATAAGCCTGGTTTCCTAGAAAAATTAGCAATGTTCTCCAATCCGAGCATTGTTAGTATGTTTATGAAAGGGAAAGAATTAGCCAATCAGATGGGTTTTCCAGGGGTAGAAACTCTCCAAACTAATTCAGAAGATTATAGAGAAAGACTAAAAAACTTTGATAAAGTACAACAAAAAGGTAAGATACTTGTACAATATGGTATACCTTCAGCTTTTAAACCTGGTTCTTACGATAGATATTCTTCATTAGAAATGTATCCTGATGTGGAGTATTTTCTAATGATTTGGCCTATGGGATTAATTCAAACCAGTTGTAATCCATTTAAATCAAAATTTGATGAAAATGTTAATTTAGGTGACATGGCAAGTGAGGTACTAGATGAGTTTAAATCTGAATTAGAATCTATAGATATACCCTTATCACAGATTAAAAGAATTAGTGAAAGAAGTGTAACATCTACTCTACAAAAATTGATTAAACAAAGTGATGAAGATTTTGGAGACGTAAAATCAGAAAAAGATTTTTTTGGGTTTAGATTTAAGGATTTAATCGCATTATATAAAGATAATATTAAAGGGATAAATCCTGATAAAAAATCTAGTTTTAATGATTTAATTACTGATATTGCCAATCGACCATATTCTGATTTATCATATAAACAAAAAAAAGTATTAGACTATGTTTCTGTAAACGCTTATGATATTATTAAAGCAAACAGTGGTGGTCACCCTTGTATAACAAACATTTCAGGAATTAATTATCTTGGAAAACTAGGTGGTGATTTTCTTAAAAGAATAGCCAAAAGAATTTTAGAAAAGTTAAGTGAGAAAGTTAATAAAGAGGAATCTACATCACTTAAAGAATCTATAAAAAATAAATTAAAAGAATTCAGAAGATAATGTTTAATATTTTTAACAAATTAAAAGAATTTGTAGTACAACTCACTAATTTGGTATTTGTAATATTTTGTTTAGGTGTGATTTTACAGTTAATTATGGGAGAACCTATATTAGGTTGGGATGTGGTTGGAAATATAAGTAAAACATTAAATAGTTTGGGACAAAGTACATTTTTAGGGGTACTATCAATATTAGTTCTCTATCACTATTTTAGTAATCACTCAAAGTAAACAGAATCTCCACGACTTATCTTGTTTAAGGAACAATATCCTCCGGGCAACTCCAGAACCTTATCACCAATTCCTATATAACTTTTACAATAATTTTCTTTACAGGGTGGACAATTATGTGAGATATTAGTAATCTTATTTCCAGCTATGAAAACTATATCTAAAGGAATTAAACAATTTTTCATCCAGAACGACCTTTCACCTATAGAATCAAAAGGAAATAACATCCCACCGTTTAATTCTTTACGACCCATCATCCCTATAGATTTACTATTAGGGCTACTCTTAATTTCTAAGGGGATAAGTTGATTATTGATAAACGCTTTCATATATTTTATAAATATTAGACTATGGACAACAAAGATTTAGATAAAGAAATAGAGAAATTAAAAAAAGTTATAATGGACCTTCCCGCGAAGGACATTATACCTACATCACAAATAAAAGAGTTTCAAGAAAAATTAAATAAACTAGCTAAAAAATTAAAAGATGAAAATAAAACTTGAGTACATTTGGTTAGATGGGTATAAACCCGAACCACACCTACGTAGTAAAACTAAAGTTATTAACTTAGAAATGCAAGACCCGAAGGAAAGAATACTTCCTCAGATAAGACCTGAAGATTGTCCCATTTGGTCATTTGATGGTAGTTCTACAAAACAAGCGGAAGGAAATAATTCAGATTGTTTATTAAAACCAGTTAAAACATTAATTGACCCACAAAGACCTAATTCTTATTTGGTGTTATGTGAAGTTTTAAATTCAGATGAAAGACCCCATTCTACTAATACTAGAAACAAATTAAAAGATGAAAATAAAGACGAGTGGTTTGGTTTCGAACAAGAGTATGTCATTATGAAGAACGGTAAACCAATTGGATTCCCTAAAGCTGGTTATCCAGACCCACAAGGTAGGTATTACTGTGGTGTAGGTACCGGTACAGTGGATGGTAGAAAAATCGCTGAGGAACACCTTGATGTTTGTTTAATGGCGGGATTAGAAATTACAGGTATTAACGCTGAGGTTATGTTAGGACAATGGGAATACCAAGTATTTGGACAAGGAGCGAAACAAGCTTCTGATGATTTATGGTTATCTAGATTTTTATTAAATAGAATTGGTGAATTTCATGGATATGAAATAAACTACCACCCTAAACCAGTAGATGGTGATTGGAATGGTTCAGGAATGCATGTTAATTTTTCCACAAAAGACATGAGAGAAAATGGTGGTAAAGAACTAATAGAATCTATTTGTGATACATTTGGATTTTATCATGAAGAACATATTAATGTTTATGGTTCAGAAAACGAAAAAAGACTTACAGGTTTACATGAAACACAAAACATTCAAAAATATAGTTACGGGGTATCAGATAGAGGAGCAAGTATTCGTATCCCTGTGTCTACGGTCAAAAACAATTGGAAGGGATATCTTGAAGACAGAAGACCGGCTTCAAATGCAGACCCTTATAAATTAACCCGTAGAATATTAAAAACATTAGAATATTCTACACAAAATGAAACAGTATAATATGGATATTAAATTAGAAGCATTAAAAAAAAGATATGAGGCGGATATTCTAGAATCCAAAGCAACTCTAGAGGTTTACTTAAATAACGCAGCTGGTATCGGTGAACACCCTCAAATAATTGAGGAAATGGATAAATTATTTTGTAAACTTGCTGACGCTGAAGGTAAATTAGAATCTTTAAATGGATTTGAATTAAAAGAAAACCAGGACTATAAGTAATTTTTATGAAAACAATAATTTGTGATATAGATGGTACTTTAGTTACTTACAAAAAAGATACTCTAGGGATAGTAAAAACCCCCCATGATGTGTTACCTGGTGTAATAGAACATATGAATAGATGGGAAAATGAGGGGTGTAAGATAATTCTTATGACTGGAAGAAGAGAAAATCTTAGAAAAATAACCGAAGAAGAAATCACTAAATTAGGAATCCCTTTCGACCAACTAATTATGGGATGTGCAGACTCAGGTAGGGTTTTAATAAATGATGAAGGAAGTAAAGTAAAAGCACATTCCGTTTCTTTACCTAGAGATAAAGGATTTAAAGATTATGATTGGAGAGAAGTTGGACTTACAAAATTAAAATTATGACAGAAAAAGAATTTGTATATTGGTTAAGAGGGATAGTGGACTCAACAGAGTTTATGCCTACTAAAAAAACTTGGGATACTATTCAGGATAAGTTAAAAGAAGTGGAATCTAGTGATGAAGGTTCGTATAGGCAACCACCTTATGTGGTAATAAACCCTTACAAACCATCTGACACACCAGGTACACCACCACAAATCTTGTGTTAAATAAAAAATTTGTATATTTGTCCTGGACCAGTAGCTCAGCTGGATAGAGCATCAGCCTTCTAAGCTGACGGTCGAAGGTTCGAATCCTTCCTGGTTCACTAAAAATAAAAATATGCGGGTGTAGCTTAATTAGTTAAAGTGACCTACATTCCAGTAGGTAGACGGTGGTTCGTAATCCACCCACCCGCTCTAATACTTAAAAATTATGGGAAGAGTAAAAACACATGGAAAAGTAGAAAGACAAAAATCTGCTACAGAAAGACAAAAACTATATGATTCATTAACAATTCAGGAAAAACTAGACAAGTTACCTCCAGAAGGAGCAAAAAAGCAAAGAGTAAAGTTAGAGTACCAGTTAAAGTTTGGAAGAAAAACTAATGAAGCATCAACTCCATCGGCCACAAAAAAACGAAAAGACGCAAAACCATCGCGAAAAGAAAGATGGGAGACTCGTCAAAAAAATTAGGGATAGGGGCTTGACAGGTGTAGTTTTTTATGTACTATTATATATCGTTTAACATTTAAAAATATTAATCATGAACTTAATTGACGCTTTACAAATAAAAGATGCTGTGACAGAAAACGGAATGTCAACCAATTCGTCCCCACTGAATCAGTGTGTTAATCTATTCTTCCAAATCGGAGCGATGAGGGGAGTAGATAAAAAAAGGTTATTTACCAAAGTTTCTAAAGCGTTCAATGAAGACCCTCTCACAACAATAAAAATTATATTTTGGGCACGTGATGTCCGTGGTGGAGCTGGTGAGAGACAAATCTTCAGAGATTGTTTATCATGGTTATGTGACAACCATAAAGAAGTTCTACATAATAATATTCACCTAATTAGTGAATATGGTAGATGGGATGATGTGCTTACGTTGGTAGGTACTCAAAATTGTTGGGATTCCGCGTTAGATATAGTTAAAACTGCTTTAGATAATAAAGATAGTTTATGTGCTAAATGGATGCCAAGAAAAGGACCAAAAGCGAATATTATTCGTAGGTACCTTAAGTTATCCCCAAAACAATACCGTAAGTTATTAGTGGGACTTACTAATGTGGTTGAAACCAAGATGTGTGCAAAGGACTGGAAAAGTATCGATTATTCGAAACTTCCATCCTTGGCCTCGTCGAGGTACCAAAAAACTTTCATGAAAAATGATGAAAGTAGATATGAAACGTACAAACAAGCATTAGTTGATGGTGAAACAAAAATTAATGCAGCAGCGGTATACCCTTACGATATTATAAAATCTATTAGTCATGGTGGTGAAAAAGTTGTTGCACAGGCACAATGGGACTCACTTCCAAATTATATGGAAGGAATTAGTCAAAGGGTGTTACCTGTAGTTGATGTATCAGGTTCAATGACCACTCCAGCAGGGAATAACGGTAACGTTACCTGTATGGATGTATCAACATCATTGGGCATGTATATCTCAGAGAGAAATGAAGGTGTCTTCAAAAACGCATTCATAACATTCTCTTCTAAACCACAACTACAATTACTTGAAGGTTCTTTAACCGATAGGTTAATCCAACTGGAGAGAGCAGACTGGGGAATGAATACTGATTTACAAGCAACGTTTAAGTTAATCTTGGACCAAGCAGTAAAACATAATGTTCCAGTATCCGAGATGCCAACCAAAGTTCTTATCCTTTCGGATATGGAGTTTGATTCAGCAATCAGTGGAAACTGGGATAGTGTAACAGACTGGAACCCAACTGCACAAGAAATGATTAAAGGGATGTATGAGGAAGCTGGTTACGAAATGCCAGGGATTGTTTATTGGAATATCCAAAGCAGACAAGACAATGTACCAACTCGTTTCGATGAGATGGGAACGGCATTAGTATCCGGGTTCTCACCCTCAATCATGAAAAGTATCTTAAGTTGTCAGGATATGACACCTTATAATATGATGATGGAGACTATCGGGTCCGCTCGATATGAACCAATTACGGTCTGACGGGTAGACCAAAGAATCTCTTCGGCAACTTAAAACAAAACCAAGAGAGAGAGGTGGATATTGTTCCCCACCTTGTTGAATAAATAAATTAGGGACATTTAGTCTCCGAAATCCTAAATAAAAAAGATTTTACAAATGATTCTGACTACCCATAAGACTAGACTTTACTTCGCCCACCGGCGATTTACATATGAAAGGAAGGCTACAGCAATCTTAATTGTAACCAAAATCAAACAAAAACCCCCTTCCTGAGACCCCCTAACTGAGAAGTTTGGGGGTTTTTTATTGATAATACTGTTTTTTTATAGTATTTTTGTATAGAAATGAAAAGTAGAAGTATATTTATAATAAAATAATTTTTATGGCACGATTAACCAACGAACAGATACATAGTGAGATTAAACTAGTAAAAAAAGATGTAGTTTATCTTAAAGAAGGACAAGTTAAGATGCAAGAAGACCTTACTATGATTAAAAAAGTATTATTAGACCCTGATAAGGGTGCTATCGCGAGAGTTAATCGTAATACAGATTTTAGAAAAAAAGCAAATGCCGCATTATGGTCCGTTTGGATAGCTTTAATAGGTGTAATTGCTAAATTAATATTTTGGGATTAAAGTTTAATATGTCGAAAGACAATCAAACACCTTTAAATTATGACAACGAAACAAGTAGTTTCTAACTTACAAGGCAAGATTCAAAAAATTAAGAAAGAACTCGAGATAATCCAAGATAATTGTAAACACCCTACTACTATTGCTAAGTTTGATAAGAAAAATTCTGTACGTTTATTTTGTGTAGAATGTGATAAAGAAGTCGGAATGCCTTCAGAAACACAACTAAAAGAATTTTTAAATACTGGAAAAGAAAAAAATTAAATGGAAAAAATTGTTGATAAACTAAATGAATTATGGGATGATTTCATAGATTGGGTAACAGAGTTATGGGATTAAAATATAAAAATAAATATTTTCGAGAAGTTTTAGAGAGGGATTTAAAAGAACAAGGCTTGGGTGTTAATATCCATTGTAAAGAAGATGCCATCTATTTCACGATACCTCCCTATCCAGACACCGCCAATAAATTTCCCCGTATTTACCACAACTGGAAAACAAAATCTCTAGTCACAAAAATAAAAAAATTAGTAAATAATTATAACATCGATGTAACCCCTAATGAAACTATTTATAAGGATAACAGAAAAATAAAATTAAAAATAAATGAAGAATAAATATGATTTATGGATTTATCTTAGTATATTCTCAATATTCTTTTTAATTTTTATGAGTATAGGTTGGGTCGCATCTTCATTAATGTGGTTAATTACTGGGGACATGATTAGTAGAACAGACTTTTTTCTACTAACTCTATCAATCAACATTTTATTTTTTTTATTTATCATCGTTAACACTCTACTACAAAAAAAATCCTAAAAAAGTTTGTAATTCCAATTTACTTTATTATATTTGTACTATAGAAATTTAATAATTAAAAAAGACAAACATGAGTACATTAGTAAAACCCCTAACACAAGCAGAATTACAAGAAAAAGCCCCTTCTATTTACACAACACAACCTTCTTATAAAGTATCGGATAAATACAGTTTTATACCTACTACTACAATTCTAGAAGACCTAGATAAACTAGGTTGGCAACCATATCAAGCAATGCAAAGAAAATCTAGAGCAGAACAAGATATGTTATTCACTAAACATATGATACGATTAAGAAACAATAGTATAGGACAACTAGGTGACTCTATCCCAGAAATAATTCTTACTAATTCTCATGATGGAAGAAACTCGTTTAACCTTCACGCAGGACTATTCAGACTTGTATGTTCAAATGGACTAGTAATAGCAGATACTACATTTGACGAGGTAAAAATTAAACACCAATGGTATAGCATGGATGAGATAGAAAAAGTAATCAACACTATGGTGGGTAATATCCCTTCTATCGTAACTAATGTCAACAGAATGGACCAAACTGAATTAACAGATTCACAACAAATAGAGTTTGGTAAAAAAGCTATGTTAACTAGATGGGCCAAGGGTAATGAAGCTTTAGATATTGATGATTTAGTACAAGCAAATAGAGTTGCGGATAGAGGGAATTCGGTATGGAAAGTTTATAATGTAGTACAAGAAAAACTAGTTAAAGGTGGTCTAGTCTTTAACAACGACAAAGAAAAAATGCAAAAACTAAGACCTATTGTTAACATCGACCAACAAATTAAGATTAATCAAAATCTTTGGTCTTTAGCCGAGTCTTACATTTAATTAATCATTAATAAAGAGGGGTTATCCCCTCTTTTTATACCTATGGAAAAAATTATAGCAAAATATAAATTTGAGTTTTTTGCTGTGGACACTTATAAAAATTATAATAGATGGCCAAGGGAAGAACAAAGAACCATACAAGATTTTTTACCCAAAGAAGGTAGAGAAGAAACTTCATGGTTTAATATGTCACCTCGTTGGGAAGAACCAGAAGGAAAGCTTTTTACATTAGACAAAAGACAAGGTTATGTTAGTGAAGAATATTGGAAAAAACAATCTTTTAATTTACTAGTACACGCCTTGGTGAGGAGAGTGACTATAGTGTTAAGTAAGAATGAAAAAAAGAATCAGATTAAACTATCGGTTTTTGGTTTTATGAAAGGTAAAAAAACTGGTAAAAAATATTATTGGAAAACATCGGATAATATTCACCTTTCATTTAATACAAAAATTAATGATTTTTTTGTTATAACACAAACAAAAAGAGGGGTTAGATGGAATAATAGTATTACAAGAAATAATTTTAAGGGAATAACTAAACAACTACTTACCCTTCCAGGGATTATAGAAGGACTATTACTAGTTGATGATAGGGAAAAGTTTGAAGAATATAGAGAAGATATAGGAAATGCATGGCAAGACATTCTAATTAAATTACAAGAAGAATTATGCATCCCTAACGAATGGGTAAAAACCAAGTTTCCAACTAATATCACCAGACATATAGTATTTCCCTGGTTTTTATCAAAAAAACAGATAAAGTTACCTAATAACTGGAGAGAGTTAATACAAAACCATTATCCAGGTATAAGAAAACTTAGGAAATACAAAATGAATTTAGGGAAAGCAATATTACACCATAGAGAAGTGTATTCTAAGTATAGTAATAAACTTTTGAATACTATGAAAGATTTTAATATATGGACCTATAAAATATTTTTTGATACTTTTGGAAGACATGGCATTAAAAAACTTTCTGTATCTTTATTTGAAAAAGAAGAAAGTTACATTAACATGTCCGAAGGTATAATCAACAAACTAACACCATTAGAAAAAGATAATCTTATTAGTTTGTTTAATAAAACATTAACAGAGGACCTTCAGTTTAATGATATCAATGACCATGTAAATCTTAAAGAAAGACTTTCTCACAAGGGAATAAAAGTAAAATTAAATTCTACAAACCAAGAAGAATTTGATAGAGAACATTTAGATTGGTCAACTCAACTGGCGGAAGTACAACGCACTAAAGAGATTACCTATACATATAATCCTTTGTTTATTGAAGAAGTAGAAAAACCCATAAAATGTAACGGAAGTATCTATAAACCCTATATTCTAAAAACGGATATAGACTATAATGAAGAAGGGACTTATCAGAGACACTGTGTTGGTTCCTATATTGATAGGTATACTTCTGACCTTATTTCAGTGAGGAAAAATAATGGAAAAAGAATTACTCTAGAATATAAAATTAACCCTTTATCTAAAGAAGCTTTTTGTGTACAGTCACGACTTAAATTTAACGGTCGACCTGATAAAGAATGGAAAGAAGTGATGGGTATTTTACATATGATAATAACTAAATTAGTTAAAGAAAGATTATATATTAATCCAGAGATAAAAATTAAAAACCTAAGGACACAAAAAATAAAAATAGTTAACAAAGATGACACCCAAGTAAATAATGATTATATTGTAAATAATGAATGGGAATTAGAACCTTTAAGAAACGAGGTAATGGAACCAATGGGTGAATTTGATGATTTACCCTTTTAAATAAATAAAAATGAAGAACATACAAATACAATTTTACGAACCTACCTACGCTGGTAATTTTCCCCTAGCTAATTATTATCTACACCTATTTAATAAAATCCCCAACGTATTAGATTTTGGAGACTGTTTTAGTAAAGACATAAAAGAAAAATTAATAAATACAAATAATTTGAAAGTTGTTAATACTTCTCAGGAATTTTTATTCGATAAATCCTCATCTAAACCCCAAAAAGAAACTATGGTGCTGAGACCTAAACAATTTAGTGGAACCAAACAACCAGAATATCTACTATTTCTAGATGAGTATCTAGAAAATAACATTTGTAGAATAATTTTATTATATAATGAAAAAGATGAAATTAAGTATATTATAGACCTTTTAAAAGAAAATGTAGAAAGTAAAAAACTTAATGAGGTTAGTCTTATAATTAAGGATGAATTTGGTCTAACAACCAAACCTTTTGAAATGACAGTAGATAAAGACTTTAAAGTGGAACATAATTATAATGATGATTTTAAAGAGATTGATATACAAATAAAAAATACCTTAAAAAAAGATAAAAAAGGTTTAATTCTTTTACATGGAAAACCTGGGACAGGAAAAACCACTTACATTAAACATCTTGCAGAAACAGTTGATAAGGAGATTATATTTGTGCCTCCTATGATGGCTATGGCGATTGCAGACCCTGGATTTATACCTTTACTAATGAAACACCCTAATAGTGTGTTGGTTATCGAAGACGCTGAAAATGTGGTAAAGGATAGAAATGTTAGTGGAAATGCTGATATTATATCTAATATATTAAACTTAACCGATGGTATCCTTGGAGAGTGTCTTAAGATTCAAATAATAGCAACATTTAACACACAACGCACTCAAATAGATAAGGCTTTACTAAGGAAAGGAAGGTTGAGTAATGAGTATGAATTTCATGAGTTAGAGGTGAAAAAAACAAATAAACTACTAAAAAAATTAAATAAGAAAACTAAAGTTGACAAAGCAATGGTTTTAGCTGATATTTATAATTATGATAGTAGTTCTATCAATAATAATAATAAATCCCAGATTGGGTTTTTAAGTAAAAATTAAAAAAATGATAAATTGGATTAATGGTTTTAACGCCGGAAACAAAAAAGAAAAATATAGTTTAACTTTTAGATTAGGTACTTTTACGGTATTAGAAATTAAAATAGAAAAATCTAAATTTAGATTTATGGTTTTAAATTTGGGATTTGAAGTATGAGTGAAGTATTAATATACTCCCAAGATAGCTGTCCTTACTGTACAGAATTAAAAGGTCTCTTAGATACTAATGGTATACCTTATAGGGTAAAAGATATAGATAAACATGAAAAAGAATGGGACTCTATATCTAAACATAGTGGGGTAGATTATGTACCCACTGTTCTCTTACTAGATAAAGGAAATGGTGTGGGTAACGTACTTGCACCTGACAGAGATTTTGATGAATTAGAAGAATGTCTACAACTAATTCAGACCCACCTCCAAGAATAAGATATTTATAGTTATATATTAAACTATGGAATACCTTATAGAACAAATCGAGAAAAAAAACATTTTCCAAAAAACATTAAGTGATTTAGGCATACAACTAAAGTTTGTCGGCACTTTTGGATTTGGTATTACCGGTTTATATGAAACCGTACAAGATTTATTACAAGGAAGATACCCTTCTTTAGACGAACAAGAAATTATTTTAATATTTTTAACGGCGTTAACATATTTCTCCATTGATGTGGTTGAAGATGTAAAAAAAATAAGGGAAGAAATAAAAAAGAAAGGTTTAAGCAAGTACCTTAATCAAACTATTGAAACTTTAAAGGATATAGAAAATATAGCCATTAAAGTAGGTGAAAAAACTGGTTTTGTTGTAGGTTCTTTAGGAGAACTTTTAGGGTATATATTTTTATTAGTCCCTATTTTGGATGTTGTAAATAGAGTAATTGAACAGGAAGGTTTAGATATAGTTACTTTAGGTATATACCTTAAAAGTATTATTGCTTCTGTGGGTATTTTCTATATGAAAAATTTATTCAACAGTTTAGTATTGAGATTGAAAGATAAAAAAAATCGTAAAGAAGAAAAAGAAAATCTTACAGAAGACAAGTTACGAAAAGATGAATTAAGAAGAGTTTTAAACCACTATGAAGAAGACTGGAGAAGAATTTCACCAGAAACTATTATAGAATTAGCGATGATGGACCCATCACCTGACTATGAATATTTAGATTGGATGGCGTATCAGGTTCATGCAGGATTTTGGATAGGGGTAGATATGAAGTACATTAGTGAATTAGTTCAAGATTTTCATTACAACAGAGAAAACTTAACCCCAGAAAGACTATTAATGTCCCTTAACAAAATAAAAGAAAAATTCCCTAGAGGTCCTTATGTCTGGAACAATGAAGAAATAATCAATCAAATTCTAGAAGACCCAACTAATATAAACAACTATCCTGGTTACGCTCAACTTGAACAAATTTTATTTTTAGCTAAGTTACCTAATCTTAGAACTGGTGGACCAGACTTCCATATTCCAGGTGGTTCACTCCTAGAACAAACGGGTGATTATCTACAAAGAAAAGGAGAAATAGCTACGAGAAGAGTAATCCAAGACATTTTAAAGATTTTAAAACAAGATGGTATGGAGGATGATTTCTTTTTATTACCAGATTATTTTTCTGGAATAGATGGTGACCAATATAGTTTTGGAGAACTAGAGTTTAATGTATATCTTAACATAGTAATTCTAGAAACCCAAGAAGAACCTTATATTATTGATGCTAGTATAGGTGGGGAATATTATGATGAAATCCAAATTACTATATCACTTAATCCCGAATTTAGTGAAAAAGACTATCAAGGTATACAGATGTTTTTAAATGATTATGTACGTCATGAAATAGAACATGCTATAGAATACTTAGAGACAGGTGAAGAAGGTGAAACAGGTAAAGGGTTATCTCCATATGAATACTACACCCAAGACCATGAGGTAAGAGCACAAAAGGCAGGATTTAAAAGAAGGTCTAAGTTAGAAAAAAGACCTATTAAAGATATTGTAAATGATTATTTAGAATATAGACAATCCGTAGATAAATTAACACCTGAACAAAAAAAATCTTTGGTAAAACAATTAAGTGGAGAATAAAAAAAATGAGGACTAATCCTCATTTTCTCTTCTCCATCTTTCTTTATATATAGCGTTGTGTATTTGTTCTCTACGTTTAGTGGATTTCTTTTTAAAAGCTTTTTGTTCTCTTAAGTTCTTAACTTGTTTAGTTTTAAAAACCTTATACCTCATTGCTTTTATTGCTTTTTCTATATTATTTTTTCCTACTTTTACTATTAACATTTTTTATTTTAACGATGATTAAACTTCTTTTTTCTTACGAGTTACGATTTCATCTATAATTCCATAATCTAAGGCTTCTTTCGAAGTCAACCAGTTATCTCTTTCAGAATCTCTTGCTACTTTTTTGGCTGTCTTACCACAATATCTCCCCAATAAATCAAATAATATTTTATTAGTTTTTTCCCATTCTTCCATATTAATTCTAGCGTCTTGAATATTTCCTACAGCTCCACCACTTGATTGGTGTAACATTGTTTTAGAAAATCTTAAAGAGGCTCTCTTACCTTTAGTTCCAGCACCTAATAAAACCGCTCCCATTGATGCTGCCATTCCAGTATTAATTGTTGCTACATCACATTTTATATATTCCATAACATCTATAATACTTAGTCCCGATTTAACTGAACCTCCTGGAGAATCAATATGCATAACTATATCTTCATCACTCAAAGTATCAAGAAACATTAATTGTGCTTGTACTATTGTACTCATTCGGTCATTAACCGGTCCTGCACACCAAATAATTCTTTCCATCATTAGTCTTGAAAAAATATCTATTTGAGTTGCTCTCATTTCCCTCTCTTCTAAAATATAAGGGGTCATACTATTCTCTATTTCCCATAATTTATTAGATGGGATGTTGAGATGATTACTCGCGTAATTTTTAAATTCACTTTTTAAATTCATATTCTTTAAATTTTAATATAAATGTACAAAATATTTTACCATATTCAAAGTTTGAGGGCATATAATTTTTAAACAATAATAAATTATATTTTTGGTGGTGGGTCTTTTAAAATAAGCTTATTACCCTTTTGCCATAATTCGTTTAATAAATTAAGATATTTGGTAATTTGGTCAGCATCATTTTTATCTTTAGCTTTTTGTAATTTACTTACCAGAACCTCTAACTCTTCATAATATTGTATCTCATCCATTCTACTCTATAATTGAAAATCCAGAATTATGGAAAACTGTAGATACCTTATGTTTTAAAGCAAGGTCTTCAGCAACCTCTACCTTCTCTTTATTATTAAAAGCCATATGACTTTCTAATGGGTGACCACTATGGTCCACCAGATTTACTAGATAACAAATACGCTCTTTAGTGTACTGAAATTTGTGTGTTACTATTCTCATAATTTTTATTTTGGTTAAAAACTAAGAAAAAGAAAATAAAGCGTAAAGGGTGTCCTATAAAAATTTAAACAATATCCTTAGACTCAATTAAGGTATACGTAAAATTATTACTCCACGTGTCTCTAGCTTTTCTCATAATTTTCATAAATAAAGTCCAATCATCATTCGCAGCGATTACTTGACAACCAGCTGACCATTTATCTACTTGGGAAGATTTCTTACCAGCATATTTTGTTGCTCTATGAATGTTGATTCCAAACAACCCTGTTTGAGTATTGTCATCACTTAAATCATAAGTACCGTCTTTATTGGCGTCTCTATAAACAGTTACTGGTCTTTGTTGGCCTAATGCTTCGTATCTTCCTTGATGTTTCCTGATTTTGTGAGAACCTTTATATTGCCCTTCTTTAAGAACTGCCACACCCTCCTTGCGCATTATGTTCTCCACCCAATGAGTGCCGGGGTCTGTAGTACATTCAAAACAGAAAAACTTCCACTCACCCTCTTTTTTGTACGCTACAGTTATACAGTCATCAAATTTATTTGTGACTTTATTTTTAGTTTCAGAATTTCTGATACCGACGATATTAACATTGTAATCGCCATTCTCGAACCATCTATAGCCTTTTGATTTTACGGCAGATTCGATTTGTTCCCTTGTGTAACAAGTTTTACTCATAATTTTTGTTTTTGTTGTGTTCTTATTTTATTTACTTAACTGGCTCTCCAGTTCAGCTCCTCAATAAATATTTCGTTAAAGTAGTTTTGCACTTCAGTATCGTCTGCCCATTCAGAAACTCTAGGACACAAAAGACCTCCATTATAGTCATTATCTTTCATCGCGGTCACTAAAGTCTGGAACCAACTACCTTCCTCTAAATAAGGGTCAGCGTAACTTTCCCACTGTTTAATAACATCCCAAAATTTGTCCGTGATATCTATTTTATATTTCCAATTAGGTACTTCCACCCATTGTCTTTCTTTATTTCTTCTACGAGTACTCCCAGATTGGACACTTTGTCCTGGAGGTAAAATTTCTCTAACAGCATTAACATATGTGTTATAATACTCCCCCATCAAAATATCATTATAAGCCATATCAAACGCACCTCGTATAGCTCCTTCCACTTCTTCTAGTTCTTCCGTATTTCCTATTAATACCGACATATTATATCTGTCTTTAGCTATACTCATTATTCTATCTGGTGTAAGAATAAAACCATTCTTTCTATCCCCTAATTTGTCAGCATCAATCCAATGTTCAAACTCTTCTCTAAAAGAAGAAACTTCCATATTACTAAAGTTTTCTAGTAAAAAATCTACAAGTTTTTGATAGTTTTCTTCACTCATTATGTAGTCTCCGTTAACATCACCTAGTATGTCTTCTAACCTCATACCAGTAGAATAATGTTCCCAATCCAAACCCTCTTCAGAAAATATTTGTTCTGCTATATCCCTACAAGGCATATCTCCTCTATAATACTCATCTGAAAACAACTCGGTCAAATCATTCTCATCATCTAGATATAAAAAGTATTTATCCCCTTCCTGTTTAACGTCACCTATATCTCTACTAACTAGGTCAAACGCTAAATCCTCGTAAGGCTTATAACTACTATCAACTAAAGGTGGTATAATTTTTAGATAATTATCTTCGTCAAATAAATCTACCAGTTCTTCTAACTGGTCGTTTTTTTTATAATAATCAAAAATAGAATATATATCATAACCGAATAGTTTTTCAGCATCCTCAATTGTATCAAGTTGCTCGTATACTAAATTTTTTATGACGTTTATTAGTTTCATTATAAATAAATATCTACCTATTTTAAACAAAAAAGTCAGGTTATCTTCCTGACTTTCTTTTTGTTTGTGAATCTTTCTTCTTTATTTCCATAAGACGTTTTAAAGCATCTTTCACTTTCTGATTTCTTTCAGATAAATTCTTTTTATCAGGTTTCCCTTTATTTTTTTTACAACCACATCCCATGTTTATTCTTCATTAAGGTAATTATCAAATGTTCCGTGTTTAACTTCTTGGATGAACATATCAAATTGTTCTTTGGTAAAGTGAGTAAAACCTTCTTCTTTACCACCAATAATAACGGTGTCATTATCTTTATTTATATCTATACTAGGACACTTACATTTTCCACTTCCACAAAAAGTGATTTGTAAACTCCTTTTACTTTCATTATGAGGTAAATTTTTATTTAACATAACTAATTTTTTTAATAAATATATTTCCAATTTTAAAATCTGTCAATATTATGTTTATAAAAATCATTTGTATATTTATTTATAAACGCCTAAGATGAATCTAATAATAGAAAACAGAGTTGATGACGCTTTTAAAAAGTATAGTAGTAATCCTATACTTTCTAAAGATATTTTTGACGTTATTGTAAATGGAAGTTCAGATATTGCAGGAAATCATAAATACTTAGATTGGATTATAAGTAAGTGGATTAAATCTAGAGAAGAAAATCCCGAAATGGTCACATCATCTAAAGAAAGTGCTGAGGAGGTTATAAATGCTGTAGATACATTTAATAGAATTAGAAACACCCTTGATATTAAAGACCTATACGATTACAAAAGTGTGAGACAATTATTTCAAGTCTTAAGTACAGCACAAAAAAAATCTAGAAGACAAATAAGTAGTAGAGAAGATGCTACAAAAGTATTTGAAAATGACCAATTTGTGATTGTGGTTCCAGAAAGTAAGGAGGCTTCCTGTTATTATGGGGCAGGTACAAAATGGTGTGTCGCATCCACAGATACTGATTCTCATTACAACAATTATAAACGGTCTGGAGAACTTTACTATATAATTGATAAAACAAAACCAACATCTGACCCAACATACAAAGTAGCTCTTAATAAAAAACTAACAGGTGAAGAAGATTATTGGAATGCTATTGATAAAATGATAACAGATAAATCAATTATCGATTCTATAGTTAATAACGAAAATTTGATGGAAACCATAAGAGTACACTTTGAAGGTATTCATGGTGAAAGAGCAGTACAGGCAGAAAGAGAACGAAAACAAAGAGAACAAGAAAGAGCAGCACAAGAGGCCGACAGAAGACAACGACAAAGAGAAAGAGTAGCACGGTTAAACGCTGAAGCACAGACGAGAAGAGAAAATGGTGATTGGGAAGATTATGATTTAGCTCACGCGTTAATGACATATTTAATTGAGACTGGTGATTGGGAAGGAAGTAGTAAAGAAGAAATACAGGACCAAATAGACACTCTAAGAGATGAAATGGAAAATGACCCAGAAGTTATAAATGACCCAGACGGTCCACGAGCTCAAGAGTACGGTGAAGATTTAAATAATTTAGAAGAAGATTTAGAAAACGCAGAAGATGTTTATGAGTTATTCCCAGAACCTTATGAGACTGAGGACTATGCAGGATTTGAATATGGTGGAGCTGAATGGTTAGTTGCGACAGATGAGGGTGCGGATGAATATGCATATGAAAGAGTAGAAAGTTTAATAGACGATATAGGATATGAAGGATTCAATGAAGGATTTGTAGACAATCATATAGATGGTGATAGAATGGCAGATTATTATGAGGATTGGTTTAGAGAGGACGTAGACAATGAACCAGAAAGTTATTTAGATGAGGATATCTATGGTGATGATATGGAGTTAACAAGTGAAGCGAAAGAAGAGATTGAAAAAATAAAAGAAACAATAGGTGAGTTTAATGACGAACTAGAAGAAACCGATGACCCAATCATGAGGGAGGAAATAGAAGATAAAATACAGGATTTAAAAAGTGAGATAGAAGAACTTACAGACGATGAAGATTCTTATGAATTTACAGAGGAGGCAAAGGAAAGATATGTAGAGGGTAGAATGGATGATGTAAGATATGACCCAGTTAGTTTCATGAGAGATTATGGGATGGAAAGAGAAATCGAAAACTTTATAGACCAAGAAAGTTTTATTGAAGATGTAATAAACTCTGATGGTAGAGGGCATACTATTGCGTCCTATGACGGTAGTGAAGAAGAGATAGAGTACGAAGGAGAAACCTATTACATATATAGAATGAATTAATTATGAATGGATTAGATAAAATATTATTAGAAGGTAGAGTCGAAGATGCTAAGAACTTACTGAACAAAACTTATGACGATATGGATTACGTCGAAGATATTGTTGGTGACTTTGTAGATGGAGACCCATCAGGTAATAACAAATACCTAATGTGGATGGTAAAAAGATGGATAGAGGAACAAGAAAACACAGGGGCAATCGTAGACCTGGTCAGAGACTACCATAAACTTTTACCTAAAATCACCAACGCGTTAGCGGTAAAAGTATTCGGTGCAGAGGCAGACTCAAACGCGATAGTTTCACCCAAAAGTATAGACTCCTACCCAATACTAGATGATTTATATAAAATAGTTGATGCTGCACAACAACTAGAAAGTAGAAAAGAAGTAGAGGCCCAAGCAAAATCAGGAGCTAATAAAATATATGAAGATGAAAGGTGGTTAGTAGTCAGACCAGACACTAGAGATGCTTCCTGTTATTATGGTGCAGGCACAAAATGGTGTACAGCTATGAAAAATGCTGAACATTTTAATAACTACAATAAAAAAGGAAGACTTTATTATTTGATTGATAAAAGTAGAGACCTAGGAAGATATTATAAAGTAGCTTTATACAAAGAGTTCGGTGCGGGGGGAAGAAATGAGTATTGGAATGTGGGTGAATGGTATGATGAAGTAGATGATAGACTAAGCAGTGATATGTTAGAGGTGTTGGTAGCTTTACTACCCCAACAACTAGGTTCCAGTATTGCACAAGACTTTAAAAAAGAAGAGGAAGAAAATGTACTCTCCCAACCAACAGCACAAGAATTTGGTGAGAAATTTATAACATGGGTTGGAAACAAATACCCAAATGGAGACCTAATAACTAGTTTAAGTGGTCCATGGGCAT
>Ga0208666_1000008_pt1 | contig 70341 bp, 51 predicted proteins | sample 5B_taG_FD_184078 | JGI IMG/M metagenome (GOLD analysis project Ga0208666, IMG submission 184078) | Marine viral communities from the Subarctic Pacific Ocean - 5B_ETSP_OMZ_AT15132_CsCl metaG (SPAdes) (version 2) | ecosystem: Environmental > Aquatic > Marine > Oceanic | place: Pacific Ocean...
CTCGGCTGTGGATAGGGATAGGTGGCCGGGACTTCCTGCTGCACCTCTTACGTCTAATAGTGAGCGTGGTGAAGCAGTGCCTATTCCGACATTACCATTCTCTGCTACTCGGAAGAGTTCAGTTCCACTACCTATTACGTTTGAGTTCTTGGCTACTATGAAAGCAGTGTCATCAGAGTTGTTATTGTTGGAATCTATGTTGATGTACACATTATCAGGAGCAAGCATTCCAACGGAGAAGGAAGTGTTGGACTTGATGCCCATGTCTGTCCTGTCCCTGAAGCCGAATATCGCAGCAGAGCCTTGGTTGCCTGTCGTCAACGACAACTGGTCAGTGGTGAGTTGCATCTGCGACTCGTTCCCTAGTCTGAATCTGATTCCTGCGTTTGCGTTTATTGACAGGTCGTCTCTCGATGCACCGCTGTTGTCCTTGTCGTATACAGTCACGCTAGGCTGTGCCACGTTCTCGAACCCATCTCGGAAGAACAGTCCGGTATCAGCCACTACTGTGACACCCGCTGTGTAAGAGGCATCCAAGTCAGGGACAGTGAGCGTGTTGCCACTTATGCTAGTCCAAGTGAAGGCAACTCCATTGATTGTACCTGAACCCTTGAGAGGGAACTGGCTGGCATTAGTCAGAACAAGCGATGTAGCACCATCGGTGTAGTTGCTTGCGAGCGTGGTCGTGGCGAAGTTGTAGGCATCTGCTAGGATGCTGCCCTCGACGTGTAGTTGCTGGTCAGGTGCAGTAGTGCCTATACCCACCCTGCCCTCGAAAACAGCAGCATATCCGTATTGGTCTGTTCTATCGTTCTTTACATGGAGAGTGGGGTTGTCCACATATATACTGTCATCATGTAGGAAAGCCAGTGAGGTAGATGTGCTTGAATCGTTTCTATACACCTTCAAACCGTGAACTGCACCATCAGTCTGCTCTATGTCTAATTTAGCATCAGGACTCGTAGTGCCTATTCCGACCTTACCTGTTGATGTGACTCTCATCTTCTCAGTTGGCGAAGCATCGTTAGCGGCTGTCCAGAATGACATAGCGGCGGCGGCATCTGTATCAGTCGCACTCTCCCTGACTACTGCAATCTGACCTCCGAGTTGTGTGGTTTGGTTGCCTTCGGGAACATAGAATGTCATTGATGGGCCTTGACCTGCTACCATGTCGTTTGTCTCAGCAGGTTCGATGTTCTCCAATCTCAGCATCTCAACTGGGACAGAACCCGCCGCAGGGCTTGAACTGAGATGAAGAAGAGAACCGGGACTCGTAGTGCCTATTCCTAATCTACCAGTGTTAAGCAAGGTCATCTTTGTTGCTCCACCTGCTTGGAAGAAGATATCATCATCAGCATGGAGGGTCAAGTCATCACTTGCAGCCAATGTAATATCAGTCCCAGTCGAGTTCCAACTCAAGAAGGATGTTGCATCATCTGCACTGAGATATATCTTACCTGCAACACCCGTTGTCCCGAACCTAGCATCACCATCAACATCTAACAGATGAGCAGGACTTGTAGTGCCTATACCAACTCTATTCTCAGAAGAATCCACAACCAATGTATCCGTGTCCCAAATCAAATCACCTGTTCCACCAGTAAGGGCAGTTAAAGTTCCAAGAGAAGTAATGGCTGATTGCGCAGCACCTGTGACAGTTGCCGCAGTACCGCTTACGTTTCCTGTTACATTTCCTGTAAGCCCACCGACGAACGTCCCCGTCACAGTTCCTGCCTTGAAATCCTCAAAGGAAGAACCGTGCTTCAGTTCCATCCTGTTGTCTGTCGTGTTGTATTGGAATGTGATGTCGTCTCCTGACCCTCCCTCCAGTGTTAGGCCAGTACCATCCACAACCTCAGCAGTTGCGTTTCCACTACCGAGAACTATGTTATGGTCTTCAACAGTCATGGTTGCTGTGTTGAGTGTGGTGGTTGAGCCACTCACGATTAGATTCTTGTGAATGGTGACATCACCAGTCGCACCGCTAATCGTTATAGCATCTACATGAGCGTTGTTGGTGCTACCGGTTGAACCAGCAGGAGGTGAGTATTGCAATTTTATGTCTCCACCATCTCCAGTACCAGTACCAGCAGAACCCGCTATCTCAAGGTCAGAGCCGGGGGAGTCTGTACCGGAAGCGGGGAATCGCTGGAGATAGTTCCTACCAAGATACAGTTTTCCATCATACCCGTAGAACCACACATGACTACCGCTGCTTATCCTCAACTGCCTGTCAGCAGTGGCACTCGATGGTGCATTTGCTGAGTTATCACCTGCGTGGAGTATCAGGTTGTCATCGCCCGATGTTATGTCCTGTCCAGCATCCTCACCGATGAGCACGTTGTAACTACCATCAACGATATTGTGACCTGAGTCCTTGCCGATGAGGATGTTCCCTGAGCCTGTGGTGATGTCAGTGCCCGCATCGTGCCCTATGCCTATGTTCTGATTACCAGAGGACACGTTTCTCAGAGCGAGTTGCCCAATCCCTATGTTATCGTCACCCGATGTTATGACTGACAGATTGAAGTGACCGACACCGACGTTGTACGTCCCTGTGTTGTTTCCTACTGTTGAAGAACCCGCAACGCTGTTGTTACCTATGCCGACGTTAGAGTTTCCACCCATGTAGAAACCTGCGCTTTTTCCTAGGAATATCTGTCCTATTGAACCAGCAGCCGCTTGTGCACCGGCGGATTCGCCTATTGCTATGTTATCGTCGCCTGTGGTGACATCCCCAAGTGCATTCTTGCCTATCGCTATGTTATCGTCGCCTGTGGTGAAGGATTCCAATGCCGTATAACCTATCGCTGTGTTTCTCAGACCTGTATTGTTAGCAGCAGTCGAAGAACCCTTCAGTGCTTGGTATCCTATCGCTACGTTGTCGTTGTTTCCGATGTAGTACCCTGCTTGGTATCCAAGCGTGATGTTGTAGTCAGCGCTATCGTGTACCTCTTTCATAGTTTCACTACCTATTGCTATGTTCTGATTACCAGTTCTAATCATCTGCATCGCCTCGAATCCTATAGCGAGGTTCTTGTCTCCTGTTGTCATCTCCCACATCGGTTGGTATCCCATTGCTATGTTGTACTGTCCGTTTATCGTGCCTGATGACAGGCCGAGCAGGGCTTGAGGTCCGAATGCTACGTTCCCTGTCCCTGTTAGGTTCTTACCAGCCTGATAGCCAACAGCGGTATTCGCTGTGCCTGAGGTGGCGGTGCTGAGACTTTCTTTTCCAATCGCTACGGAGTTAGCAGCGGAAGTGAAAGCACCTCCTGCACTGTGACCAATAGCAACGTTGTCAGAACCCGATGTGAAGGCATCCATTGCCTCCTTTCCAATTGCCACGTTCCTAGTACCTGTGTTGTCGGTGGCTGTGGTTGAACCCACCAAAGCGGCGTTGCCGATAGCAATGTTGTCGTCGCTACCTAGATATCGACCCGCCGTGTATCCTATGGCCACGTTTGTGCCTATACCAGTGTCAACGTCACCCATGGCAGCACCTATGGCTACGTTGTTTGCACCGGTAGCCAGCAGGTCTGATGCGCCTTTGCCTATCGCTACGTTGTCAGTGCCTGTCGTGATACTAGCCAGTGCGTTGTTTCCTAACGCAACGTTGTATCCGCCTGTAGTGGCATTCTGCATTGTTCCGTATCCTATGGCTACGTTCCTATCAGCGGAAGTGATTTTGAAGAGTGAGACGTATCCTATACCGACGTTGTAAGTACCAGTGTTGTTGGTGTTGGTGGAAGACCCTGTGAGTGCATCCCTACCTATCGCTATGTTGTCATCGCCATCCATTCTGAGACCAGCGCTGTTTCCTATGAATACCGAGTTACTGATGCCAGCAGTGGTCAGTGCCCCAGTAGAAGGCCCTAGACCTACGTTGTTGCTACCACTCGTTATTGCACCCAGTGCCCCGTATCCTAGCGCTAGGTTTTGGTCACCTGATGTTATATCATTTAAGGCAGCCTCACCTATCGCCAAGTTGTCAGAAGCATTGCTCAGCGAACCTGTATTAGGAGTACCACCGAAGTTGTTGATGAAGATTGACTCGTTGGATATGAGAACATCCGTGAGTCCGTTGAGACTGGAAGCACCCCCTGTTGCTGTTGTGTCAATGGAGTCCTGTAAATTATCTAATGTCATGTACTTCCATGAGGAAGCAGTCTCGTCCCAAAGCAGAATCTTGTCATCAGTGGCATCCGTTGATTCTGTTAGTTCAGTCAGATTTACCGGGTCGTCCAAACCCACTGTGTCACCACTGAGGGTTATCGGTGAGGATACTGCTAGATTGGTGTTAGCGCTTATATCCACGCTTGCAAGGTAGTTGTAACTCTCTATCTTCTCCTTGATTGCTCCTGATGACATTATGTGGTCGTCAGTGTCCACGAACTCAGTGTCTATGTCTATGTCATCGAAAGTGTGACCACCGATTGTCATCGAACCCGCTTGAACATCCCCTGAAGTCTCGAACTTACCTGCTGACGACGCTGTTGGTGATGCCGTACCGAGAGCGAGTGAATAGATGTACGAACCTGCTGTACCCGCAGCCTCGAACTGTCCCTCCACGAATGCATCATTCCCGTTCAGGGTAATCTTGCCGGGAGAAGTGTTGCCCACCCTCAAGTCGTCAGTGATGTAAGCACTGCCGACTACATGGAGTTTGTACGATGGACTCACTTGGCCTATACCGACATTACCTGTATGGTCTACCGTCATGGCAACAGAAGGAACGTTGGTTGTTCCGGGGTTATCGTCTGTGACTGCGAAATCTAACGCCATCCCACCATCTGTATCGGCGGAATAAGTTTCTGTTGCTCTTGGGACAATAGCCGCTAACAACTTAGGATTCTCTGTCGTTAGTTGAGGGTCTGAGGATAGGAACTTGAGCGCAGTTCCATACTTAGAACTACTACTGTTCATACCGAATGAAATCAAATCTATTCCAGCCATACTGCCGCTAAGTGCGGAAACTCCTATTGAGTCATCTTCAACAGTTAGAATAGCATCAGTGCCCTTAACATGAAGCAATGAATCAGGACTTGCAGTTCCTATACCGACATTACCATCGTTGTCCATGACAAAAAAGTCTGTCCCGTCTTCCCTTATCTTGAAGACGCTGTTGGTGTCGTTGGTGTTGGTATCGAGATTGATGTTGACAGAGCCAAGTGAGTTGATTGATAGAATGGAACTCGATGCACCACTGATGTTGCCGATAGTGCCGAGAGTGAGTACACCATCTATGATAGAAGAATCCTTATTCGGTCCTTCTACGTCTAGTCCTTTCTTTACCCTGAATGTTTTCTCTGCCATTTCCTCACCATGATTTCACTTTCCATCATATATCTAAGAGTGTTACCTGACCCCGTATAACGTAGGTGTCAGTGCCTATTGAGTTTTTAGTTGTGAACTGAATATCTATGTTAGCCGAGTTCTTCTCAGCGCTTATTTCCCCACTTGTCACATCACCTGAGGAGAGCACTGCGTAGTTGGTGTAGTGGCATGCTGCACTTAAGTTATTGAGGGTAGTGTCATGCCCATCCCACATTATCACCGTCTTGAACAAGTCTGTTGTGTTCTCTGTGGTGTTGTACACAGTAGTCAAGACCTCAGCGCCTCTATGTGCTGTGCTGTCTATTGAGAAAAGAGTCACAGCGGTGTTCTGTGCTATGCCCCCTGATGCTCTTTGGAAAGTCTTGATATCACCGTATTCAGTAGATAACTGGGTGGATGTGACAGAGCCAGTAGAATTGAGGTTTCTCATCTTCACGTCTCTGAGGTGGTTGGATGAGTCGTTGAGGTCCTTGTTAGCGTCAACCGCTAGAACCTTGTCAGCAGTGACTGACCCATCAGGAGTATTACCAGCATCTAAAGAAATGCCATCTAGCACTGCTATCTCAGCAGTCGATATCGTAGTGCTATCTAGAGTAAATGACGTGTCAGCCGAGAGCGTACCTGCTACGCTCAGGTCCTTGTTGAAGTTCCATCTATCTCCTGAACTGGCATAGATAAGCGTGGCGCTAGCACCGGCTACTGTCAGCCCAGCACCGTTAGCAGCAGCAGCATCAGCCGCATTCTTCGCTACGGTGATATTGAGGTCCTCTACTTCCAAGACGGCTGTGTTCACCGTGGTGGTATCACCATCGACCTGCAAGTCTCCCTTGATTACCACCTTGGAATGAGTGCCGTCTGCTAGGTCACCACCATCTATGACCATCACGTCGATGAGGCTGCCATCTGACTGCTGTGCCATCTGGAATGTGAGTCTTCCTTCTTCACTATCGGCAGTGGCACTTGCCACATCAGCCTTGATAGCAGCATATATCGTGGTGTTCTGGTCGGCATCATCTCCCTTGAAGAGTATCTGACCGAGCACATCGTCAGTAGCACCTGCCGTACCCTTGTCCAGTAGGAAGTTCATCACAGGACCGCTTGTGTCGTTGAAGATGTGAGCAAGAGTCAGTTGAGGTGGAGTGTTATCCACAGAGGACTGGAAGTAAGCATCACCAGCAGACGAGTATATAGCATAGTTATTCGTAGAGCCGCTCGCTGATAGTTGAAGGGCCTTGGATGTGGCTGAAGTCCCTCCAGCGGTATTGGTCTGCAACGCTGATATGTTGAGACCAGTGACAGAGACACCGTGTCCTGCGTTGTGTCCGTCTGCTACGTCTATCGCTTGTATCCTAGCACCTAGAACCTGACTCCCAACGCCAGACCCTATGTCTACATTCTGCCTTCTGACGATGTGCAGGTGAGGGTCGCTCTCGCTTGAGGTGGTTTCACCTGAGCCAGACTGCTCGCCTAGCAGCATCTTGTGCCCGTCGAGAGTGGCCTTGGCCTCGCCATCCAACTCAGTGGTCGTGCTGCCCATCGTGACTAGCCTGTTCTCTGATTGGTTGTTCAGGGCTGATATACTGCCACCTGACCCTGATACCCAAGAGAGCGCACCAGTAGTCGTAGATTGCAGCACCTTGCTAGAACCGGACGGATATGCATCAGGTAGAGTGTAGATGCTGTTGGATGCCGCTAGTTGTGCTGGAATGGTGAAACCTGTGAAGCGTGAAGTGCCTCCACTGTCCACCCCTTGGAACTTCAGTTGGACGGGATTGAATATGTGTGCTGACGTAGAGCCGTCAACAGTATCCCCCTTGTTACCCAAGAGTGTCACGTCACCGCCCTTCTCAATCTTGAAGACGCTCTGTGCGGCTACGAACGGGTTGAAGACGTTAGGTGCAGTGGTTGATGAGTTCTTGTACCCTATGCTCTCGTATGCTTTTGGGTAGTATCCTATGGTGAAGTCACTCTGACCATTAAGCATGCGACCTATGGCCCAAGAGTCACCGGGGTCAGTGTTATTCCCCTCTCCTACAGTAAGGACCATTCCTTGACCTACCCCAGCCACGTCATCTGCGTTGTCTATGATTAGAGTGCCAGACATCCCGCTGTAGTCGTTGTATTGACTGACGAAATCGTCTCCCCTCAAATCCGAAAAGAGTCTAGCCTCAGCATATGCTGCTGTGCTGCCGCCACTGGGACTTGTACCAACACCAGCACCAGCACCGCCATCCAAACCATCTACTTGGAATCTGGTTGTGCTTTGCAGTGCATTTACTCTGGAGATGTATCCAGTGTTTGTTGCCTTGAATATGGTGACTGTTGCGGCTGCTTGTCCAGAAGCACCTATTGTAGTTGTGTCTATATTACCTCCGTCTATGTTCACAGTGGGCATTGTTGCCACACCTGCTCCAGTTAATGTAAGCGCAGTAGTGAGAGAAGTGGGTGTTGAACCTGAACTTCCTCCACCACCTCCTACTTTGAAAACCATTTCTCCGCCGAGAACGTTACCTGTGGAAGTACCTGCTTCAAAGATGAGGTCTTTACCAATTTGGTTAGTCCCTGAGGTTGGCGCTATTGATATCGTGTGGTTGGCAGAACCCTCGAATTGTATATCTTCTCCAATCTCTATTTGTTCAGCAGAAGTGTTGAACTTTATGTATGAGTTAGAACCCTCGGTGATGTTGAGAGCATCTGCTAGACTGTCTGTGAGAGTAATCTTGTTCAATGTAGTGTTCCCACCAAACACTATATCCAATCCTACCGCAGCATCATCGACGCTTATGCTGTCTGCGTTCAAGTCGCCTACGTTGGTGATGTTTCCCTCACTCATGTTGATGGAGGTGAACGTACCGGAGGTGAACGTACCAGCAGCAGGTGTAGTACCACCGACTATGCCGTCTAACGGCCCTACGAATGCAGAAGAGGTGATTGACGTAGCCGCAGACACAGTACCTAAGTTGTGTATGTTGGTGCTGGCAAAGGTGCTGTCCTTGCCGAATGTTATCAGGCCCGAATCGGCTTCGTCACTACCGTTAGTGGTTGTGAACTTGAGGTAGGAATTACTTGCCTCTGTAATATCAAGAGCAGCAGCAACATTGTCCTTGATGCTGATTTTCATTGAATCAGCGCTGACATCAAGGTCGTCGGTATTGAATACTATTTTACCAGCGCCGTTTGGTGCAATCTTGATGTTGCCGTCAGTGGGTTGGGATGATATCTTGGATACGTTGGGTGTACCTGACACTGTGCTCAGGAGCAAACCGTCGGTCAGCCCTATCGTTCCAGCCGCTACTACCACGTTCCCTGTCGTCACAGCAACGCTAGTATTGTTACCTGCCGTACCATCGACTACCAATCCCTTCCTTACACGAAAATCCTTCTCTGTCATTCATTTACCCCCTTATGCTGCCATTCCTATCCATGCTATCTCTGTTGTGAAGTTCTTGTTCGCTCCGCCTATCTGGTTGTAGTTCAGAGTCAGCCTCACGTTGTCCCCGTTTATGTCTATGGTGTGTGTGCCGACGACATCAGCACCGTGATTCACAGTGGCATATGCAGTCCTGTACACTGCACCACCATTCTGACCGTTGTGCGTGAATGCCACCTCTGTGAACTCGAAGGCAGTGTCATCGTCTGTCGTCTTCGTGGATATGAATAGTTTGCAGCCTCTGAACTGGGTTCTCGTGAAGAGCGTGTGTACTGCATTGGATGTAGTTGAGCCTGTGAGTGTGACGCTCTCAACACCCACCTTGTCTATCTGTAGTTGGGTGAGTGGTGTCGCTTGATTGATGCCCACCTTATCCTCACTTACATCCACAAACAATGTGTTGGTGTCTATCGTCAAATCACCTGTACCTACTATCGTGGTAGCGGATACAGTTCCACCTGACATGTTGCCAGTGAGGTTGGCGCTTATCGTGGCTATTGTACCAGATATTGTGTTTGTATTGTCAGTTGCGTCAGTAAAGAAGGCGAAATTGCCAGCATCCTCGTCGTACCCGAAGAAGCCGAGTCTGGCTTGTGAATCATAGTACCTGAACAAGATTCCCTTGTCGAGGTTGTCATTGCTAGTGGGAGCAGTGTCACCACCCAGTGTGAGTATAACGTCGTCTGTAGTCAGCGTGGTGCTGTTGACTGTAGTGGTAGTGCCGTTCACCGTGAGGTTACCTGTGACAACCACCTCACCGGCAAGCGTGGTCTTCTGTGCTGAATCTATAGTGAGGGCCGTGGTCAGCGATGTGCCGTTGTGGGTGCTCAGGATGAGTTTGCCCTTGGTGTCGTCGTTAGTGCCATGATGACTGCCCTGTATTTTGGCTAAATGTGCGTCTGCATGGTCAGCGAAGAAGATGTTACTTTCAGCAACACCATCGGTGTGCTCATCAACGGTATTCTGGAGTGTGATTGCAGGACCGTTTCCAGATATATGCAAGGGAGACTGAGGTGATATTTCATTAATACCAAGAGAAGCAGCGCCGCCCAGTATGAGGTCATCCTGACTCTCATCCCATAGCATGTAAGAGCCAGCAGTAGCACCGAAGAACTTGACATCGTAGCCAGTGTCATCCACACCTACATTCACAGGACCGTCTATGTCCAAGTTCGATGTCACGAAGAAGGTGTCAGTGGATGCATCCCAGTGTATGAACTTGGAAGCGGTATCCCCGAATGCCTTGAAGTCTATTCCGTAGTCATTCGCCCCTAGTACCAGTGAGCCGTTGGTAGCGTCGTCATGTGTCCACTTAGCGCCGACGTTATTGGCTGTGGCTGAGTGCAGCAGTAGGTCAGCACCGTTGCCAGAAACACCAACGTTGAGAGTATTACTAGCGAAAGTGAGGAGAGACTGTGCATCTAATTCTGTTGTAGTACTACCAACCGTCACCAACTCGTTCACACTTGCGTCGTTCAAGGCACTGACAGCACCAGTGCCGCTGGTTGATGCGTTGATGAGAACGGACCACTTGGGGTTGCTGCTGCTGTTGTTACGAATGATGATGGCACTTTGCCCACCAGTGATTTGGTAATTCAAAGCACTGCCACCAATTGTGTCGAAGTTGACTGGGTGACCGCTTGATGCGTTGGTGTTCCTGATGTACACTATCGAACCGGGTGCGAACTCATTGCTGGTGTTGTCTGGGTTGAGTGTGCACCCAGAGGCGCTTGGTGCGATGATGAAGATGTTAGGACCGTCGTGCGTGAAGTGATTGACACCAGAGGGCGTGCCTGTGTATATCCTGTCAGGAGCGAGCCTCAGTGTCTTTGCTGTGCCGTCTGACTCATGTGATGCGAAGAAGAGCACGTCATCTCCTACGTCTCCCAGTCTAGTTCCACCACCGGTCACCTTGTCTGTGGAGTGTGACATCCATATCGCACCGAATGGTGAGTTGGAGAAGTCACCACCCTCTGTGTGTAGTGCATCTAGGTCAGTGTGGCTGTTGATTGAGTTGGCAGAGTCCTTGTTCTTCGGTATGCCCTTAGTAAGAGGAGTAATGAACATCGGTGATGGTTTGAGAAAGACCCGCTTGTCGTTTATCTCTGTGATTCTTATGGCTAAGGTATTAGCAGCAGCGACCGTACCTGTCTCGAATATGGCTCTCACAGTTGCTAGGACTACAGTATCCTTGACCGATGTGTTAGTACCGTCATCTATGAGATAGGTGTTGGGTGATGAGGGGTACACACCAGTCCCAGTATCGACTAGACTGCTCTGTTGAAATCTGATGTGCTTGGTGCTACTAGAGTCATTGGCGTTCACGAATATGGTGAACAAGCACTCCTTGCCATTGGTCAGGGTATTGGTAGTTCCTGTTTTGTTGGTACTACCAGAAGTCAAGTCTATCGTGATGTCATCTGGAGTTCCATCAGTGTCGTAACCATCAGCGAACTCGTACATAGCCCCATCTAGTATCACATATCCACCTTGTATCTTGATTTGATGTGCGTTGGTGTCGTGCTTCGTCACTGCTCCGGGCAGGAAGTCCGGGTTGTTTCTGTTAGTGCCGCTGACTGCACCTCCCTCAAGCATGAGTATCCCATTGCCGTGTACGCCCTCCAATATGTTGGTGAATGATGCTGATAGTATCTGGTCGCCATCTCTCAGACCATCAACTGCTCTTCCTAGACTTGCACTCAATGACGTGTTGTAGTTAGCCGCTGTATGTCCTGAAAGTGGATTGCCTGTCGTTCCCATTACCTCACCTCTATCAATAATTGAATCTTCACTTCATTTCCACTCGTCTTGGTCACCGGGCTTATCACATGTCGTGAGACAGGAACAAAATCGCTCGTGCCCCTCAACTGTATGAATACCTCCTTGAGGGGTTCGGAGAAAGAATGTTCCGTTCCGAGAGTACCCTCGACCATCAAAGTGGAGTCATCTATCACAGTCACCGTTGGTGTGATTGTGACAGCCGGTCTTCCAGCAGCACCGTCTGACGCTGTTGCAGGTGTGCCGTCGAATCCTAGTATCATCTCATTGATGTTAGACGCTATCGTATCTAGCATCAATCTCTTCATGTAATCACTTGCTGGCATTACTCTCCACCTCTTACGCTCACTTCGCTAAACTTAGACATTCCAATCACCTTAGTAGTCCCTGCTTTCCCTATAGTGGCCCTCCCAGCAGCCTTGCCGATTGCAAACTTGGAATTGAGGCTTTCTACAACTCTTACGGTTATTATGGGAATAGTGGATATTTCAAATGATGAGAACAGAGATAGATTTCTCTCGACCTGTTGGCTTATCGTATCCGGGTTGTCACCCGAAGATGATGATACCATACCCTCACTGATACCTTGTAATACACCTTCTATACCAGTCTGCACTGATATGAAGTTCATGTCTGATAGTCTGGATGACAGGGTGTGTCTGGACTCTGTGATTAGTTTCTTCTCCCCCTTGTAGGATACGACCTTTCCGGGTCTCAAGTCCCAAGCGTCTGGGTGACCGCTGCTTCTCAATGAGCCTTGCTCTAGGGAGTTGGCCTTCAATATCTGTCTAGCGACTTTCTTAGCAGCAGCGTTGGTCTTCACTGTTGCATCGAAGATTGGTGTGACTGTCTCCTGCACATCAGTGTCGAACTTGCCCTGTTGTCTCTCAGCATCATCAACTATGACTGATGCGCTCTCGTTCTTTGCTAAGGGCACACCTTGTATTGATATTCTGTTCTCGTTGTGCGAGGACGGGTTGGTTTCTTCGTTACCTTGTCTTAGAGTCTCATCAAGGAATCTAGTGGCTGTCGTGAATGTGAATGGTGTGTACATCAGATTGGCGAATCTGTCGAAGTGAATGATGTTGCCATCATGACGTGAGGTGAACTTCAACGCTGATATGAGAGTCACATTGTAGAAGTCTTCTGCTAGGAACTTGCTGGTGTGCTTTCTCCTAGCGCTGTTAGTGTTGGCTGCGTGTCTCAACGAGCCTATCTGCACAGACGTTAGAGTGGATGCTATATCTGTTCCCAGTTTCATTGCCAAATCGCTGGTTCTTAAACCAACATCAATAGGGTCTCCTAGGTGAACTGTTCCACCTTGGAAGCCTATGTCTTTGAGGCTTCTTCCCTTCATGTTCTTCAAGTTGATTCTGACTCCTTGGTTAGATGATTCTGCTGTAGATAAGGTGAGTCTGTCAGATGTATCTTCACCGTTGTACATCAACGTAGGTAGGGTCGAGGTGGTTGATATCACACCACTCTCATAGAATGGTGCTGATGTGCTGGTATGTCCGGGCACACTAACATGTGAGAGTTGCACTGATGCTTCACCCTCAACCAACTCGTACCTCTTCTCGCTGAATACGTTGTATGTAGCGTTGTTCCTGTTCTCTATGGTCACCTTGTGTTTGTAATCTGCTTGTGATTCAACTAGAGCGTGGTGCACCGCATTGTCTACGAACACTGGTTTCCTGACATGTTTCATCGCCTCGTTCACTGTGTCAGTGAACTTACCTGTGCTCGCTAGTAGTTTGGTCATGCTGCATCACCACTGTGGTCACTCACGTTGAAAGACACATCACCTTTGTGCCCCTTAGGGTGTAGAGACTGGCTGAATCTAGGTTTGACGCTGTAGTCCAGTCTTCTCACTATCTGGTTGGATTCATCTATCTGCCTTCTTCTAGATGCATCTGCTCTGTAGTGCTGTAGGGTGTTCTCGCTCATTATCATCCTAGTCACTGGGCTTGTGATTGTGGTCTTGTCGAAACCTGTAGCCTCTGTTCCCAGTATCTTAGGACCTTTGGATGTGGGTGTGCTGGCGCTGCTGTTGCTGATGTACACCACAGGTACGTATGGTCCGTTGGCATCTGGTGCTGCGCTTCTTGGGAAGTTGCCTGTCGCCACTCTAGGTGTGGGTGTCTCATATGTGAACAGACCGTACTTACCACCAGCGGATGCCCTGAAGAAGTTGGATGAGGGTTGTGGTGTGTTGCCTGCCACGGATGGTACTGGTCTGAACATCTCCACATGCTGCTTGTCTAACACACGGACGGGTCGTAGCAACCACTTCACGCTCTGGTCCTTCTGGTTGTTCTTCACAGTGTTCCTGCTGAACTCCGTACTCTGATACGGGTTCGTGGTCTTTGCACCACCAGATAGGCTATCTAACCCCCACCCTGTGTCATCGAAGAAAGAGCCGTAACTCTTGGTCTCCAACACGTAACTACCACCCAATGGGTTGACGTTGCTGGTATGGCTGAACCTGAGCACGTTGTTTATGTTACTGTTGAACACCGGTGAGGTTAGGTCCAAGTCACCTAGTGATTGGCTGTTTGCTATTAGAGCACCGTGAAGCACCGTCCTCTGTCCAACCCCTCTGTCAGTGTGCAGGCTGTGTGCTTCGGTGTTGATAGCGATGTGGTCCTTCTCAAGTCCCTCCATGTTATCAGCGTCAATGCCTATTCTAGGAGTGCTCCTGCTGATTGCATCCTTGTGTGGTGACACACCTACAATCTCCTCTACCCTGTCACTAACCACTGCGTCTGGCTTGAGTAATCCGTCTTCTGCTATCTCCAGTCTGGCGCTGATTCCCCTTGGAATCTCATCGGCTTGCAGTACATCGTTACGGGGGCGTAACAAGCCCGTTACGGCTGGTGGTTCTGCTGTGTTGTGACTCAGTACTACACCAGTGGAGTGCACAGGTTCTGACAACTCTGTGAGAATGTCCTCGTTGAATTGACTAGGATATCTCACTCCTCTGCCGTTACCCATGTCCCCTACACGCATTGAGTGTGTAGGTGCAAACACATCGACTAATTCTGTGGTGCTGCCACTAAGTGACTGAGTACCACCCAGTCTAGGTACATTGCTACTGCTTCTTTCTCCTGAGGAATCAATCACACCAAGCACATCGAATACTGGTCTACCATTGTTGAATATCCTAGCGTGAGGCGACCTGTTGTTGGTTCTGTCATACTCGTATGCATCTCCGCAGTCCCATGCTGGGCGAATACCGAATCCACGCACTGGAGCACGCCTTACGTCCTCTCCACGCTCGTTGCCCCACCAATCTACCAGATAGTACTGGGCGGCCTCTGTGAGGCTGTATACTCCTTTTCCAAATCTTCTGTCTCCCCACCAGTCACCAATTTGATTGCTGTTCGCTATGAGTGTCCTCAGTGGTGCACCGAACGGTCTAGTCATCCTTCTGCCATCGCTGTACCTCACTTGATACTCAGGCCTGTCTGCTGCGAGCATACCGGCGAAGTTGGTCTGCCTCTCCATGATACCGACGTATGTTGTTGATAGAGGAACGCTAGACTGCGACCCATCTCCACCTATGTATTCCCATGTTGATGCAGGCATCTGTACCAATGGCCCTGCAACGTAATCAGTAGTGTACTGCGTCTCTGATGAGTTGTCGTCCTCTAGTTTGCCTCTACCGGGCAGTATACCGTATGTTGGTTTGTTGTACACCTGTCTCAGGGATATTCTCCATCCGTATGAGTAACGGTTGTCAGTGTGCGAACTACTCATCGTATCGAACGTGATACCACTGCTGGCCATGTTGTAACTTGAGTTAGCGACATCCTCATCTTTCCAGAAGTAGAAGTCGTTTGCAGCGTATTTACGGGGTATTGACCATGATACGCTCGCTTCTGTGTATAGGTCCAAACGGCTCACCAGAGGCCCACCACGGCTACCGCACGGCCAGAACTTGCTGTACATCACCTTCTGGCTATCCAGTGTAGTACCACCTTGTGCCTCGTATCCAGAAAGTGCCTCTATTGCCGCTCCTGTGGCTGAAGCCCCTGTTTTCGTGTCTGGGTTAGCAGACTTAATCCTCAGTGATAGAGGTCCTAGGCTCATCGCATATACCGAATCATGGTAGTGTATGCTCTCGAAATGCTCAGGTAGGCTGTTGTATGGCTTCTTGTCCACTGCTCTATCACTGGTTGGGTTGTTGAAAGTACGTGAACTATCTGAGTAGAATGTATATGGTCTTCCCAAATTACTATTCCACATACATAGATATGCATCAGGTATATGTAAATTAGTTGTATCTCTAGTACCTTTTTCTAATTGTGAAAGTACTTTTGTAAATATACTACTATTAGTATCTGTAAATACATTCTTGGAACTGTATATGTCATACGGTTGTGATAATCTAATTGTAACATCGAGTCCTGCTGCTAAATCAGTAGTTATACTGTCCCAAAATGGCCCAGAAACAACGTTTGACTGTAGTTTATCTGGTTTGTTTATTGCATTTAATTGCAATCCTGAGCGTCTTGTGTATGCTAGTGTCTGTCTAATACCATTAGAATCTGTATATTCCAGTACTTCTGAGTATTGTGGAGTCTCTGGGAATCTACTTGCATCATCTACAGTAATTGTTCTGAGACCATTTGCTGCACTTTCAATACTTTTTACTATACATTTTGGATTTAGAGATGTATTTTGTAATATATGTGAATATATATTTGGATATATTGAAGGATATCCTGCAATTGTTAATTGTACTCCTATACTTCCGAAGGTACTTCTCTTTATCTGATAGTAATTATCTGGGCGATGAAGTGCTATGTGTTTGAAATTGTTAGAGGAACTGTCGTCTGGAGCGACCTTGTGGATGAACGACCACCAAGGTGTGCTGACTGTGTATCCGGGCGTGGCATTCCTGAACTGACCCGGTGTGTACGGTAGTGCTCTACGTGTGAAAACGGGTGATTCCGTGCCTTCTACCCCGAATTGATTGTACAATAGTAAGGGTGGTAAGTTGGTGAATTGGCTGCCGTGGTCCGGGTTTATGTCAAGCATTGCCTCGTTGATGAACACTTCACAACCTCTGACATCAGCCTGCGTAGCCTGTGCTAGAATCAGGGAAACAGTGCCTAGAGTGTTGTTGGCAGGTCTTTTGCCTATCACCGTATGTACCTGCTGACTGGTCAGCGATTGTGTGGAAGCACCTACATCTGCGTGGAAACCGATTAATTGCGTGGAGAAAGTGTTGGGTTGTATCACAATCTGATATGCACCCACTTCAGCAGGGTCTGGGAAGTTCTTGCCCAAAGTGTAGTAGTATGCGGATTCAAGAACTATGGTGTGTCCACCTTGTTGATTTACCGTACCTGCGTCACCTGTAGATGCGAGAATGCCGTAACCATCATATTTGATACCCGTCTCGAACATAAGCGTAAACGCACCTCCATGGATATCGCTGGGCAGCGATGGAGCAGCGTTTACACCACTGAATGCCAACTCAGGGTCGTGGACGTTGAACTGGTCTACTACTGCGCCTGACGCTAAAGCAGTCAACTCTGCTTTGTTCATGGTGGCAGTTACGCTATCAGCCAGTATGTTCTTGTCAGCAAAGCCTCGCAGTGATGCGTTTTCTGCTCTGTGCATCGTGAATAGACTCTGGTAAACAGGGTGTGCCCAGTGACCGGGAAGCATAGGCATTGTCGGTGTGACGAAGTGATGACCCATGCGTGGTAGAGGCATTGGTGTCAATACCTGCTTGTTGTAGATGTTGTATGCTAGGGTATTGGCATTGACCGTACCGTATGTTCCTGAGGAGTATTGCGTCTTAGCCATGTCTGGTGAGTTACCACTTACCTCTGCGTGGTCACGTAGCCTTCTAGATGCGAAGAAGCGATTGCTACCGGCTGGAATGTAGTATGATGGTGAGATGTTGATTGTAGTCGAGGCTGGTGGGTTCGCTGCTAGGAAGGTGGTGAAGTCCACGTCTCCTACCACCCCTTCAAACGTGCTTCCGCTGATGTTTGTGTAAGAGACCACCACTGAGTCAGTGCTAGTAGCAAGGCGTAGGAAGCGTCTGTTGTCGCCTACCTCCTTAGTTCCGAACCCAGCGTCGTATATCGAGGAGTCTACGGTGGATGACACAGTGAGTATAGTGCCGCTGAAACCACTGACTGTGAGGCTTTGACTTACCACACCGCCTGCATGAGTGTACTCTGTGGGGTATCTCTCGGTGCTGCTGTGTCCCATCTTCGTCACATGGAAGTACAGTGTCCTGTCATGCTGCTCGTAACTGGATTGCAGAGGTGCGCTGTTGGTCGCTTCCTTCCAACCAGCATTGGTGCTGTCCTTGGTCAGCACGTCGATGTGCTCCCAGTTGTGGTCCTCGTATGTAGGACCTGTGCGTGGACTGGACACTGAGTTATCGAACAGGCTTCCTATGTAGTTCTCATTCAGGTCTGGGTGTATCATGCCACCAGAACCCATGGTCTCGTTCTGGTACGCCTGTAACCTGTCGAACCCTGACCTCACCACGATGTTGCCGGGTATGGAGTTGGGGTCAGGCAACTGTATCTTGAGGTTGGGTGCAACGTCGCTGTTGGCGAGAGCAGGGGACATGCCCTTCGTTTGCCTGTCAGTGACCTTTCTGAAACCACGTATGATTGTACCCAGAGGACTGCCACCCTCAAGGACGTGCTCCTGCCCTGAATCGTCAGTGACGGTCATCTCACCGAACTGCATCTCCTCGTTGGGTATCTCCAAGACGTTCTGTATGTTGAGTGGGAACTTGGATGCGAGTTGAGGGTGATTCAACTCCTGTGCCTGTAGCACTGGTAGCATGGCACTGTTGGTGGTCTCGAACGTGAATCTGACGTTGCCGTATATCTTCTCACCCATGGTGTAGGCGTTGTTGCCACTCACCCTGTTCACGAAAGGCACAGCGCCCAGACCACGTGCATTGACCGCTGGTAGAGAGAGGTTGCCACCATCCATCCTCTTCCACACTATGTGCTCTATCGAGAAGTTCTTCGCTGCTGACCTCTTGTACAGGTCGTATGCATTCACATCACCGACCCAGAAGTCGTCGTGTGATGGTGTACCGCTGTCATCGTATAACTGTGTAAAGTCCTCACCACTACTACCACCAATACCATTACCGTATAGGTCGGCTGCGACGTTTCTCTCCACACCATCCTCCTCAAGGAAGAAAGAGCCTACTGAGTGGTCTAGGTCGAATATCAGGTCGCCTGTCTTGTGCAGGCTGGGTATGGCGTTTCTAAGAGTGGAGTTGCTAGCAGTGCCGTGCAGGAAGTACTCCGCATCGAAGGTCGTGTCCAGCACATGGTCCGTCGTGTAATCACTGATAGTCTTGACAGTAGGTGTGGTGTGTACCATCGCCTCTACGTTAGGACCTGCGTTCGCTGGTGCTATGAATCGGTCTTGACCGTGGAATCGCTCATCCCACCTCGTAGTACCAGCATAGTGGATGGGGTTGGCTACACTGTTAGCAGCAGCACCCTTGACTTGCAGCCAATCACCTAGGCCTGTGATACCGTCCCTGTCGTACTTAGCCACGAGAGCACTCTCACACTCGTAACTCACCACTATGAATGCCCTGCCGAACACCCCCTGTGGGTGTGTCATGAAGTCAGGTAGAGTGGTGTCGATGTACGTGGGAGGCTTGGTGTGTATCGTGTGGGGGGCAACGAAAACATCGTGCCCGATTTGATAAGCAGCCTGCCTATCAAGATTCACCCTAAATCCAGTGGAATTACTGTATGGGTCACCTAGGTATGTCATCAGGTTTGCTCCATTAGCACCCATTCCATCTATTGGTGGTGATGCCTCAGGGCTGTGCACCATAGCGCCAACAACGGGTAGATGACCTAATGCTGTGATTGCCGAGGATGCACTACCATACGGTGAGAAGCCGAGCATCGGATGCCAAGCACCTAATCCAGCGGCATATCCCTGTGTACCAACCTTCAGGCTGTTGAGGTAGGAGTATCTCTCTCCTGCCCAACCGACCGCACCTATCGGTCTTGTCCTGTCTATGGCATCTACCAGACCTGAGAAGTGAGTCTGGCACATGTGGTCACGACCAGTGTCATTCTCGTTGTTGAATCTGTGAACGCCTGCTTTAGACCAAATCCATATAGAGCCTGTGGATGGTGTAGCAAACTTGCTGTTATTACTCCAAGTAACCTTGTCCTCAAACTTCATGTGTCCAGTTATTCTATTAGGTGCAAGGTAGAACTTGACTTTGATTCCACTGTCATCGAACACCTCTCTGGCGTAGTAGGGAGCGAAACCTGAAGAGTTTGTCCTGAGCCACCCACATGCAGGTATCTCCTCACTTCCAGTGAAAGTGTCATCTATGTATACTGTGAGATGGTTTTCGGATGGATTTTCAGCAGTAGTATCACCTGTCTGGGCTATTGATACGAAGGTACTCTCAATCCAACCATACCTATCTTGCCTCATCGCATTACCCATTGATGGCATGTGTGTACCACCCATGGCCTTGAGTGCACCAGCGCCGGGGAAGGTATTGATTGCAGAACCCACTATTGTGGCGAGTTCCTCACCGTTCTGACATCTCGTGGCATCCACGATGATGTACTCCATGTCCACCTCGCTAGAGGCAACGTCTTCGCTGTATGCCAGTACCTTGGTGGTGATTGGTCCTGCCACCCTGTATGCGCTTGGATGTAGCACTGTGTTCGCTGAACCGCTACCCCATCTCTGTAGTATGGTTTCGCCCTTGGGGTGTGGGGGGTTGAATGTGATTTGGTTGTCCATCCAATGACCACCGGGGTGGTATCCACCATCCATGTGATACACCATGTCTGCGGCCATGGCTACACCGTGGCCAATCACTGAGCAGTGTCTCATTGGGTGGGCCTTCTTCAAATCGTCATCTATGCCAGATGTCGCTGTCCTGTAATTGAAGTGATTACCGTACATCCTGCCTGATGCCTGTGACTGCTTGAGTATCGCTAGGTTGGGTTTGCCTTGTGGTGTCTCCCAATTGAGAGTAGTCCTCCAGTGGAATCTGCCTCTTGCCAACTGGTAGGCAGAGGCCTCAGGCATGAAGTAGCCATCACCGAATGTACCATTGGCCAACACCCCGTCGCTTTCTATGTGGTTGGGGAATCTCCTTGCATCAGTCGCCTTGGGTACTTTGCTGTGCCCGTTACCGTTCACTATGACCCTGCCCGGATGAGGCTGCTTGATGTTGTAACTACCGGCGTTGTCTGCTACCTCCTGTGCGAATGGGAACGCCTGACCCGGTCCGAAGATGATGTATGTCGTCTTGTTCTCCACACTAGCGTCCTTGTGGTCCTCGTATCTGGCGGTGGGATGTGCGAACCTCAGAATCAGTGGGCTGGGTTTCTGCACTCTTACATTAGTGCCGGAGTTGTTGGTGTAAGGGGTGCTGTTCGGGTGACTGCTGTTGATTGTCACACCACCCCTCGATATGTCTGGGGACAGTATGTTGTCCCTGTTGAACATCGGTGGTAGTATGCTTCCCCTGTGTTGATTACATAAAGCAGCACCGGGGAAGAAGGCGAACATCGCATTGCCGTCAAGCAGGGCGAAACTGGTGGATATCTCGTTGGCGTTCTGTATGCCTGTAGTTCCTGTAGGGCCATTCGCATACGGGTGTGTGTAGAATGAGGAGTAGTCGTTCTTCGTACCGTCGTTGATGTCGAGCGTCACACCGCTGAATCCACCACCGAAGAACAGGGGCACGCTGTGGTCAGTGCTGCTCTTCCCTCCTCTGAAGAACACGTATGGCTCGGAGAACACGCTGCCTAGCGAGCGCAGTCCATCGAAGTGCTTGGTCACATCCAGAGTGGCCCAGTGCGAGAAGACTACGTTGTCGTTTACTTCAGTTGCAGGCCAGTCCTCCGATGAGTTTGACCAGACGAACTTGGTCGTGCTATTTCCACCGTTGAGGCTCTCCACAGTGACAGACTTCTTGTCATTCATGAAGATGGTCTTGGTCTCACCGAAGGATGGTATCCTGCTGCTAGAACCCTCTTGTCCTGCTGGTATGAGGAAGTTCCACATCTCGTGGTCTAGTGTGATGTTCTGAGTGTTATCTGCCTCCCAGTCGGTGTTTGTTGCGTTCTTGTCGAACATAGCAGTCGGGTTGTTTATCATAGGCAGGATGTGGTCACCGCTGTGGCGTGTGAAACTCTCACCCTTCAGGTTCTTCCTCCAATCGCTGATGTCAACGGGGTTGTTCAGGGAGTCAACCAGCACTGGTGTGGCTGTGTTGCCGTTAGGCCCTCTGCTTCTGGTGGCTATCTGTAGCACGGTCTTGGGTATGTAGCCACAGGCAATCCTCCTGTTGGTCTCTATGTCTGTATCTGCTGTGGCTCTTGATGTGCCGAAAGCCCAACCTGTTGATAGCAGTTCAGTCTTCTCCACTTCTCCTAATTCGACGTGTGCTGCCTGTATCCCCAAGTCGCTGTGTATGGATGCGCTGAAGAGGTCTGATATGGGAGTGATGTTCTTGGTCGGGTCGAATGCTCGTATGGTGATGGCATCGGCAGACACACCCATGTCACCGAACGTCTTGCCGTTGGTGGCGTACATCTCGGTGCAGTCGAAGTTCACTCCCTCAATCAACTGGCTCGTTGTCGCATTGATTGCAGCAGTAGTGACAGCAGCCATCAACTCGTCAGTCACGAGTGTGGTCCAATTGAGTACAGGACTAATGAGGTATCCAGCAGTATCGTATGTGTGTTCTACCTCATCACCAGCAATACCGAAGAACTGGTGAGTACCGTCCTTGTCGTTCTGCGTTCTCCTTGTATAGGAATAGGTCATACCCTCGTTGCCTCCTCCAGAATCAGTCACCTGTATCATACCGTCGGTTAGTGGGAAACCTAGGTAGCCAAGCACATCATGATGTACAAGTCCACTAGCGTTGTTGAATGGCGCTTGTAACGACACCGTGAGAGTGGTACTGCTTCTGCTTATTCCACAGTTGACCGCTATGTTCGGTGCAGACACACCTCTCCATCTGTTGCCAGTCCACTCCTTCTGAGTCATAGTGCTGGCATTGCTGGTGTCCATTCTACCAGTGGCATCACCTTTGCCACGCATGTGCTTGCCTATGGTGAAACCACCCTGAGCCATATCCCTATCATCGAAGAAGACGCAGACCTCGTTGGATATGGTGTCTGGGAGAACTGTGTTGTCGTTTGCGAAACCTAGTCCTGCACCTCTGTAGATGTATCGTATACCATGATTGCCACCCCTGTGGTCTGTGAGTTTGAGTCCGTATATCGGTGAGTCACCTAGTGTGTCGGACTTCAGTTGATTCGCATCTGTGTGGTCGGTGTAGGCTACTGCCACGCTCGACCTACCGTATGTGTCTCGGAATGACTGAGAACCCTTCTTGCCAAAGCCCCAAGGTCCTGCTATTGGTGAGAAACCGGGTACGCCACTGGCTACCAGCCCACCGAAGTTCACTCTACCAAAGGAGTTCTTACCGACTCTGAGTCCCTGTATTATGGTTGATGATGAGCCTATTGTGGAGAATGACTCTGTATTGACTGTGTTGAACTGCTGCCCCCCACCTAAGGCATTTGATATTGCTCTGATGACAGGACTGCTGTCATCGTCAGAATCAGTGAAGTCAGTCGTGCTGATTACATCCTCACCCGTCTCCTCTGGATTTATGTATTGTGTGAGAGTGGTTATCGGTGCGAACGGTCTGCCGTGCTTGTTGAGTGGCATGGGTGCAGGGTGCATGTTCTCACCCTCCTTCTCCTCAGGAAGCGCCCAGAAGTTACGCCATCTACCACCATGTCCTATGAGGAAGTCTGGTTGGTAGACGCTCTGCCCCTTGCTGTTGTCTAGCCATACGCAGAAGTTCCTACCACTAGCACCCGGAACGGTGCTGTGTATGACCACGGTGAATCCCCTGTTGCCGTTCTTGTCCTGCACCTCCCTGCCCATGTGTGCTCTGACGTATCCCATGTGCGTTCCTCTATCACGAGAGGAGAACGCCTTGTCTGTATCCCAAAAGGGAGCGGGGTCATGGGCACTACCAGTAGTGTCTTTGTCAACTACGATTTGTCCCTTGGGTGCGCCTGATTGGTTGATTTGCCTGACAATCTCCTGAGTTGCTGATTCTATGGATACCACACCGGATTTACCTGCAACAGCGCCGCAGTCTATCGAGAGTCTTCTCAGGAAATCCATGTCCGTCCATTGCTTCAGATGCTGTAGCCTGCTCTCCTCATGCCCTGTGAGGTCTAGCGGTGTGTCTCTTATCCCCTTGAGGCACAGGAAGGCTGGTATGACACGAGTGCCGTCTGGTGTGTCGAAGAAGGTTGACGGGTCTCTCAGTGTAGCACCGCTGGTGTCTGTTCTCAGTTTGACGAGTGCAGCAGTGAATGCCTCGGTCAATGACCTCTTGGTCCTTGAGAATGCATGGTCGCTGTTCGCTGTGAATGGATTGACTGTCGAGTCGTTTGTCCTCGGTAGAACACTGTCTCCCATTGAGTACTTGTTGGCCTCACCGAATATGCTGTACCCAGTATGTACGTGATGGCCGTGAGCCTTGCCGTATATTCCCGGTGATGAGGATGTGGTTGCGCTAGCAGGTAGGTTAGATGGTAGAGTCCCGTTGACTGCTGTCATTATGTTAGTGCCTATCCTGTTGGCTAGGTCATGCGAGTATGCACTCTCTATGAACTTGGACTGCTGTGTCGAGCGAATGTACCTGTTCTCACTTGGGAAACCGTTGGCTACGTCAATCTGGGTGGTTATCCATGATGGTCCACCACCGTTGAAGGTAGCAGTGTACTCAGCCAAGTCCACTGGTGCTGAACCGCTACCCACCACCATGTTCCTCGGTCTGCCGATAGTGACTGCATCAGCGCTGGTCTGAACCTGCATGTGTAGGTCTTGGAATGCTATGAACTCCTTGTCATGAGCAACGTCATAGAGAAGCACCCTAGCATGCCCATCGTCAGCCAGATAGGGGTCAACGTAAGCCACCTTGGGTGCATCTGCCTCATCAAGTCCTAGTGATTTGTAGTTCTCCTTGACTGTCTGATTGACGTGCTGTGCGTAGTTTATCGCTGTCTCAAGGCAGGTGTCACCGATGAGGAAGTTCTCCAATGGCACGCTCTCCCTAGGTCTGGATGCAGCGAGACTAGCCACACCACCGTTGAAGCCCTTCCATACCTGAGCCTCATTGAACACACCTCTGCTCTTGGAGAACAATCCCTCTGTCGCATAGGGGTTGTTGATTGTCATGTTGGCCCATATCGTATCACCGCTTCTCAGTCCACCAGCAGCATATGGATAGTTCCAAGACTTGTTGAGAATAGCGTCAGCGTCTTCCTCGTATGCGTTGGCTATGGAAAGCCTGAGTGGTACGTCGTCAGCATCTGCCGCAGCGTTAGCAGCGTTGGCTGTCAGGGTGACATCATATGTGCCGTTATCGTAATCTTCTATAGCAGCCACTGTACCTATGAAGAGTATCTTGCTGGCGGTTTCCTCTGAGTAAATCAAATCGCCTATTCTTAGATTCAAGCCTAGAGTGTTAGCACCAGCGAGTCTTCCATTACTATTTTCAATTGTAACAGTTGCACTGTTTGTTGCCGCTATAATTGTCCAAGCATCGTCACCAGTGGGTTTGAAAGTCTTGGCTATATTCTCGTTGTTGGCCTCCTTCAAGGCTGCGTTGTTGCCGTCATCCCCGTCAACAGCACCGAAGATATCCCTCACCCTTCTAATGAGTTTCAACTCCTTGCCGGGTAGATTTGTAACCCAAGAAGGTGTGGATGATGATGCTGCTCTATATACGAACACCAAGACATTGGGTGCTATGGTGTCGCTGATGCTGTTCTTGGTGAGTCTTCCGTAGTAATGCAATTTCTGAACAGTGCCGTCGCTTAGTATGGTCTCTGCTTCGTAGAGGAACTCACCTGAGGAGAAGGAGTACGTGCTCATGTCCTCGTAGTCCAAGTCAGGGAAGAGGTCCATGTCCTCGTCAGACATGGTGACTAGGACTTGGTTGATGAAAGAACCATTCCCGCCTGATAGGTTCTTGTGTGCGGCAGTGACCACATTGCCGACAGCCCTGCCTGAGACTATCCTAGGTGCGTGTGGATTGGACTCAGGACCTTCCTTGAACTCCACTGCGCTCACGTACTGGCGCATTCCGTAGTCCACATTGCCTCCCTGTGTCTTGACGCTGGCTGAGTCGTGGTAGTACTCCGACCTGTTCTCGAAATCCGAGGATGGTGTGAAGGCATCAGAGCCTATGGGAACTATACCCTCCAGTGGAAGTGAAGGTCCACCAGTAGTTATTGAAGCACCAACAACAGCCTCATCGAGGAATCCTGACGAGAATGCCCAATTCTCTGCACCGTTGTCCTTAGGTATGTAGAGTGATGCTTGTCCCACAGTGGTCGATATTTGGACGTAGTATGCCCATTCACCACTGGGTAGGAAGACCTTCCTGTAGTTCCTGACATTATCGACATTCTGATAGTTCTCGTCGTCGGTGTTATCTTCATTCATCAGTAGAGCACCATATTGCGGTCTTGGGAAGATTCCGATGTCCTCTACACGAATGAAGTAGAAGGATGGATTGGATGTCACTTTCGTGATTCTTGTCGAGGGGGCGTATTGGTTCTGCCTCTTGTTTAGGGTGTAGGCTGATATCGCTTCCCTATCTGTTGGTTCTACACCCTTCGGTCTCCTACCCACAGGACTTGGGTTGTACGTGTGTGGGGTGTGTGTAGCATCTATGTGAATCTTGAACGAGTTGTCTGGTCCGGGGAAAGTGCCCGTTCGCACGTCATCGAAGAACTGGTTTGCGAAGAACGGTATCTCTACCATCGCCCTTGTGCTTGCGTATTGAGTGCCGAGTTGGTAGTCATGCTGCACATCGCTCATGCCTTGGAACATCCTGTCGTTGATGGTAGAGCCATCCTCAGCGAGTGATGACTCATCGAAGAAGCGGTCTGCAAACAGTGTTACTGAGACATTGATATCTTCTAACGATGATATGCCTTTGGAGATGTCAGTGGCTGATAGCCAACTTGAGAAGTCTGTGAACTCAGTGCCATTGGCTAGTAGGAACTTACCTGCTCCTGCGCTGGCTGCGTCTGTGAAGACAAACTCTGATGAGGTTTTGCTGTCATATCTAGCACTAGCACCGTCTTGTAGGTAGACCCTGCCTGCCTTGGGGAATCCGTATGTGCCCCAAGATGCTAGGTCTGATGAGTTGTTGTTGAGTGGCTTGACTGCAATTCGACCGCCCCCTGAGCCTGATACCGCTAGATAACCGACAGCACACATGTTCCTCCTCGTGGAGAACGGGAGTCTGGCTAGCGGGCTTGGGTCATATGTGGGTTTGACATCCATAGCACCCTGACCCGGACCACCGAGGGTGACTGTGACTACTGGTGCGTTAGGCTCTATCTCCTTGACCACCTGTGAGTCTGGACTGCCCTTTCCTCTCACGTTTACTGACCTGTTGACTGTCGATTCTGTGAGACCCACACAACGTACTGTGGTGAAACTCTCACCACCTTGGTCAGAATCCAGCACTGCCCTGATTCTGGCTCTGCTCATCAGATACATCATGGTGATGTTGTTAGGCTCTTTGAAATCGGTAGACTGCGACCTCAATCCTGAGAGTTGGTTGACTCTCCTCCTATCGGAGGGTTGTATGAACATCCTTACGCTACCATCATCTTGAAATTGGTTGTCGATGATATCGAACATTTCGTATATGTGTGTCCCAGAGGCAGTGCCTGCTTTGTCGAACTCACCGTTGGATGGTGACTGTATGACCTCGCTAGGCTCTCTTCTGAAGTATAGTCCCTTATCTGTCAAGGAGTCGTTCTTGCTTCTGCTGGGTTCTATGACTATCTTGTGAAACACAGAGTCGTGTTTCGTGGTAGGTGTGTGTGAGGCTGTGATTATCTGAGGTGTTTTGTTAGGATGTGCATTAGTGCCTATACCTATGAATAACTCCTCTCCATCGGTAATAGCAACAGCACGGTTATCCGTGAGGGTGATGTTAGCCCCTATCCCTCCTGACGCTATTGTGCCCACAAATGCTAGGTTTGAGTTGTAGATGTCATCTCCCTCTGCTATGTTGCTGCTCTCGCTGCTAGTGCCGTTGGTGGTGATGGTAGTACCGCCACCAGAGGCTTGCTTACCATCTACAGTGATTCCGGTGGGGGTCATCGGTTTGTGGTTGATTGGTGTGAGACTCTCATCCAATTCGTCGTCTGACTCATATCCCTCACTGACATCACCTATCAGAGAGTGGTTCTGCCTTAATGACCCCTTGAGAACATCAACATCTGTGAAGTCGATGTATCCACCAGCAGCGAACAACTCTGACCTTATTGTGCTTGTCTCTATTGCAGTTTTGATTAGACTGAAGACAGTAGTAGTGCCGGTGACTATAGTAGAACCAGCAGGTACTGTCTTCTCCACCATCAGCAGGGGTTGTGTGACACCGCTCATGCTAGCCCCAGTAAGGTCTATCGCATTGTAGTAGACCTTGACGAAGGGAGCAAGATTGTACGAAGTCAGTGCGGGAACTTTGAGAAGGGCTATTCTGCTCTTCTCACTGGGTCTGAGGTGAAGTCTGCGTGTCTCTGTGTTCAGATTGTCTAGGTCTTGTGGGACAGGTCCTTTCAGCATGAATGGTAGATAGTCGAAACTAGGACCACCAATTGCAATCACCTCTTTCTCTGCATCAACCAACCCGTTGTCAAATACTACTTGTGCCTCTGTGTTATTGATTAACTCGTCAATCAGAACCGTACCTTGGTCTCTGTAGACATCGACTCTGCTGTTTATTGATATCTGGTCGGAGATGCCACCTTTGGAGACATCGTACATCACATCTATGATGTCAGCAGAACCGTCTATCTGCTGGTCGATTATCTCCTCCTGTGCTCTTGGCATCATCTTGAGGAAATCATGACCATCAACGTGGTTGAGAGTGTGTCTACCACTGTGACCCAATTGGAGAGATGTGTCTACGTCAGTGGGCCAAGTGACTGCGTATGCGTTGTCTGAGGTGTCTGTTGCCATGTTAGTCGAGTAGACGAATCCGTGCAAACCAAACTGACTTTCGTCAATCACCATTTGCCCTGTCCTGTCTATCATCTGTGTGGAATGATGAGGTGGTTGGTATGGTCTACCACTGGCACTGTCTATCAGTAGGTCAGCACCTATGACTACGAAGTAGTTGTCAACACCCGCTGTTCTGCTATGTAGAGCCTTACGAAGTCCGTTCAGTGAACTGGAGAAGTCCAGATGCACGCTGGACACGAGACAGTTACCGGTAGATGTGTTGATGTTGTGAAGCCTGACTCTCTCTGGCGGTTTGTTGTTGGGCTTGAACACATCTCTGTCTGTAGCACCGGCATTGATGAGCAGGTTGTATGGTGTGTGAGAGACTGCGTATGTGGTTGGAGTACCTGTGTTCTGTAGGTAGTTGACGACCTTGTAGTCCCCTCCTGAGAACTTGTGTGTGCTGTCCTTCGAGAACACGTAGTTACCCGATACCGTTTCCAAACCAGTGAGTTTCTTGGCTAGTTTGACTGCATCAGCAGTGCTGAGTGATATCTGGGATATGGTAACACTCTGTCCATCCATGGTAGTGCTGTTATCTGATATCGAGGAGAAGGTATAGACATCCTCTATAGGTGCTATTGGTTCTTCAAACCTATAAAGCAGCAACGTATTCTCGTTGGCTATGGGTGCAGACCTCTCTATAGTACCCTCATCGAAGTGACCAGAGATGTGAAGTGACTCCATCACTCCCCTGAATTGTCCTCCTTTACCACCCACATACACATGTGCGTTGCCCTTGGCTATGCTCAGGGTTCTGTTTACCAACTCCTTGGATACCATGAGTTCACCATTGATGTAGAGTTCTATGGAGTTGTTTCTCACTGCTGCTACTATGTGCATCAGTGGTCGCTGGTCTGTGTTGAGCGTGGTTGGGTCGTCGTGTGAGCCGCTGTACTTGTTGTAAGACGAGTGTATACCGCCGAAATCTGAAGCAGGATACACTACACCTTCGTATCCTCTCCCAGAGACTTTCGTTCCTGTTGATAGGAAATGATGTTCTTGACCCGCATCAGTGTTCAGAAACACCTCGAATGTCGCAGGACCGGGTGTGTCTACCTCGCCCAATGATAACTTGAACTGGTCTTCCTTCTCTACCACGACACCGCCACAATCAGGTATGACCCAAGCCTCTATGCATATCTGAGTACTCAGTACACCAGACAGTGTACCCTCGCCCTCTATGTGTTGCTTTTCACCCAGTATGTTTACCTTCGATTTAATGCCATCTGATGTCTGCTTTCCCAAGCGGCTCATAGTGCCCTGTGGTACTACTATGCTGTCTGACACGCCGTCAAACAAGAAAGCGTGATTTGAGCGTCCGAGTATAGGCATGATATCACAACAAGAAGTCCACAGGTACGAAGTTCATCACAATGTCGTAGACATTCTCGCCTGCGTTGTATGTGATGTCTAGTTTGTTTACTGTGCCTTTTATGCCTGTTGTGTTGCCTGTGAAGGTAGCACCTGCTGGATTGGAGTTGTTATCGCTCCTCTTGTCCTTGAATGATTTGCCGAAGCCTGTCGGCATGATGAAGTTGCGAGAGACGAAGTTATCGCCATCCGCTTGTATTGTCGAGTTGTATGGTATCTGTATACCCTTGATGTATCCGCTACCTCTACCTGCCCCGTCCATCATAATTCCCACACCTGCTGCCGCTACGCCAACACCGACAGGAGCACCGATTCCGGTAAAGGCAGCAGCACTTCCTCCTACTACCATACCTAACCCTAGAGCGAACTTCTCAATACCTTCTTTCTTGGAGTTGTTCATAATGCCATATAGGTCCATCGCCTTGTCTCCTGCTGACCTCTTGGAGACGGTTAGTCCACCTGCGAACTTCTCATGTTGGGGAGGTCTGTATCCGTTAGGCTTCCGTGAGAATATAGGAGTGAGGTTGTCTCCATCCTCACCTACTGTGTTTTGTGTTATGGTGACTATGGTGTTGGATTCACCTGTGGTAACTGAATCTGATTTAGATGCGGTGAACTTTGCCGCTAAACTGGTTGTGTTGTTTATCAGGTCTGTGAAAGCAGTGGCTAAACCTGCGTGTGTCAGTGAACCCGCAGGGTTGATTCCTATGATGTAATCGGTGTTGGTGGTATTGGTGAATGTGCCCGATGAGAGTTTCTGGAGTTTAATGACGAAGGTTGTACCGTCATGTGATGTCAACTGTATGGTAGAGAAACTGAACTCGTCTGAACCTTCAAAATAAGTATTGTTGAACAACTTGGCTATGTTGGAATTAGTAGCACCACCACCATCTAGGTAACTCTGAATCTGGCCTCCTAGTAGGATGAAAGAGAAATCTATCCTTGATTTGGAAGCAATACTAGAACCCACTAGATTCCTGTCGTCAGTAAGTACTGCGTTGATTAGTATCATCGACTTGTTCATGTTCAGGTCAAGTCCTACTCTTATACCACCAGTGAAAGGTGTGGGCATACCACCTGTCTTTCTCTGTGTTGTCATGGTCATGCTAGTGGCGTTTATCTCAGTCAACTGCCCATTGTCATGAACCAGCCTGATAGGAACACCATTTGCCGCCGCCATTATGCAAACCTACTTTTTGTCGTTGTGCCACCTAGTGCTCTGGCAGTTTCCTCTTGCATCAATTCACCTAACTCTCTGGCTAGTTGTCTCTTGTCAGAACGGTCTGTCACTCCTGAGATGTTGATATTCATTGTGAAGTACTGATTAACCCCACCAGATACAGCAGTTCCTATTTGAGTACCACCAGATTCTTTCTTCTTTTTATTACCACCGAATAGTCCTTTGGCTTTGTCTATCAGACCACCAACAGCACCAGCGATTGCATCCTTGATTTTCTTGATTATATTCCAAACTTGCTTGAAAGGCCACAGCATTATGTCGCCTACCTTGGCGAACTGGTCGCCTATGAACTTACCAACACCTGCTAATTTGCTCTTTAATCCACTGACCAACTTGCCTATTTTACTGAATGCCTTCCCTATTGCTTCGCTTATCTTAGACGGTATACCGAAGATGAAGTCCTTTAGAGCAACCAGTTTGTCTATTGCTTTATCCTTGAGAGTGCCAAACAAATCAGGTATGCCCACTATGGCATTTGTCAGTTTCTCTTTTATCGTGCCGAAAGCCTCAGGTATCTTCTTGAAGCCATCAACGATGAAGCCTATTACTTTCTTTGCTATATTCAACACACCATTGAACACCTTCTTCGCTATACCTATGAAAGGCTCAAGTGCAGGTATCACCTTGTCTTTTATGAAATCCTTAATCTTGGTGAATATCTTCACAGCGAGTTGTCCTAGTTTGTTGAATACTGCACTGAAAAGCGTGCCTATCATACTTATACCGCCTTGTACAGCAGTTATACCGCCTTGAATCAAAGTGGTTGATGAGTTGATGGCTGCAAGGGATGCCAATATTGGAGCGAATGCCATTAGAAGTCATCCTCCTGCAAGAAGGAGTAGTCTAGTTTTACTATGTCATTGCTCTCAGTATTGGACCTGACCCTCGCTTCCTCTGCATGTTTCTCTTCCTCTGCGTCGTACACCATGGCCCATACTAGAGACTGTCTGAATATCTCTTCGCTCATGTTGTATACCTCTGTCAGTGAAATCCCGTAATGTTTTGCTATGTTGTATGCAAACAACTGTAGTTGGAGTTCGATGTCTTCTGATGACTCTATTGCTTGTCTCTTCAGAAAACTCTCAACCCTCAGTTGCTCGCTTTGGTAAACCCCCCTTGCATAGCCTCCGCCATCTCATCAGGCTTCGGGAGGAGCGATGCTAGTTGCTCACCAGCATATGCATTGAGTTGTCTCATTTCTTCTATGGTCAGTTCCGGGTTAGTGCCTACGACCCAATTAGTGAAAGCATACGACCAGTATGCCTCTAAATCAAGAGAAACGCCAGATTCATTCACCACGAACATCGTTTGTGCTGCTTTCTGTACATCTAGATAAGTTATGTCTCTTATCCACACTTCCATGATAGCCTCAGGGTCGTCCCTATCGACTTGTATCTCATGTTTGTGTTCTTCTTTATTCGTTAATATCTTCCTCTTGTTCACTACTTTCGTCATTGTTTGTCACTTCCTCGGTTACAGCCGCTTCTTCAGCGGGGGCATCCGACGATTCCTCAGCAGCCATTTCTTCGGTCACAGTGTCACCGGGTGAGGTTGGTATTTCCTCTTCGGGGGCTTCGGTCTCATCATCTGGTTGTGTTTCTTCGGTAATGCCTTCGTCGTCTCTCCTTAGTCGGAGCACGACTTCAGCCTTAGTACCTCGAATCGTAAGTCCTCTGTCTCTACATATGTCACGTAGTTCTGCGACAGTCATCGAATCGTAATTTATGTCTATGTCAAATGGAGAATCGGTTGTTATTCCCTCAGGAACGTCAGGTTGTTCCTCATCCTCATCAGGGTCAGGTATTTCCTCAGGAACGTCAGGTTGCATTTCTGGCTCAGGTTCTGGCTCAGGTTCTGGCTCAGGTTCTACTTGCGCTAGTACTTCCTCAGCAGCATCCACCCAAGCGGGTTGCTCTTCTACCACCTCAGGTGCAGCAAGAGCAGCCTCGAAAGCAGCGTCTATGTGCGCTCTCTCCCTTGATGGTACATGTGTGATTTCTACACCAGTCCTACTGGACATCCAAGAGAGGTAGTCCTCTTTGGAGATTCTGTTGAATCTCTTGGCTCTCTCTCTTAGTGCTGGCATCATCTTCAAAACCTCAGGAATGGAACACAGGGTCAATCGTTATGACCTTGATTGACTTAGGCATTATCTTCAGCATGCTCCTTATCGGTCCTTTGTCCTCAGGTATGGGCAGTGGTGCTTCTGTAATGAAGTAGTCATCAATTAGAATCTCTATGGTCTCTTTAGTACCACTACCGCCCTGTTTGACGAATGATAAACGTATCATGTCAGCGTCAGTGGTGTCTGTTGTAGTGTCATCGAAGTTATCTATGCTTCTTCTCATGTTGTGGTAGAACAGCGGGTCGTCTACTATTATCTCCATCTCCATGTCGTACTCGGTCTTGCCAGCGACGGATATGGTTGGGTTTCTAGTGCCTGCGTATGGTACTTGGTCGGTCTTAGAGTCAGCGACGTTAGCACCTGTGATGGTGTAGAACTGCTGCACTCCGGTGCTGCCGTTGAGTTGGAAACTGACGACTTGCCCAAGGGTAGTGCCCTTGACCCTCATCGTACCATTGTAGAACATGAATGGCTTCTGAGTCCTCTTGGCTATGCCGGACTCCTTCCTCTTGACCTCTGTGTTGGCCGTATCCTCGAAGAGTCTGTGTGCGTCGTACCTGTCACCTTCTTCTGAGTCTTCCAATCTACCAGTGTCGGTGTAACATAGAGCAGCATCGAAGTTCACTGTCATTTTTAAGGCAGCATCAGTATCAGCCTTGAGTGAGAAGTCTTTCACCTTGCATCCACGGAAGACACGTGTGAGTTGCTTTGAGTCACCTGCACTACCATCCACGACCTCTGTCGCTGCTGTGCCTGCACCAAGACCTGTGTCATTTCTCCTGATGCTAACCTCCATAGCGAAAGATGGTAGGTTGGTTCTGGAGTAGATGAGTTTCTCAACTGGATTCTGTAATGTACCGAAAGTCCCAGCACTAGAACTAGCCGCTGTGGTGAGGAGATTAGGACTACCGTTAGACCCGTCTGCCATGAACCTACAGAAGTAGATGTCCATGTCGGTGTCATGATTGAAGTTGAAAGGGTCATCGACCCATATCTTGCTGTTGTTTATGGCGACTATCCTTCTTATCTCGGTCTTGATAGCCTTGCTTATGACGCTATCAGCGCCCTGTGCTGGCCAAGTGCCGTCGCTTGCTGTTTCCCTGTGAGTGTGTACATCTGTGGTGTTGAACTCAGGGATTATCACATAGTCGCCTGCTGCTGGTGCTTCGTTGTCACCCGCACCTAGTTCGCTGACAGCAGTGCCACTGTAGGCGAAGTAGGAGTCACCGGGCGAGATAGCACCGTCAGTCTCTAGGCTTGTTGTAGTACTTGTAGGACCACACAGAGCAGATGGACTGAAAGCGAGCGTGTCTGCTGTCGTCAACTGAACCTTAGTGCCACCCTCCTCGAATCTCATGGTACTGTTTGCTCCGCTATCGGAAACAGCGGTCAATCTACCTACATATGTCCCGTCGCTCTTGAAGATTGCATCTCCAGCACCGACTCCTGTGATTGCCCCGTCTAATTGTATATGGGTGGCCGTTCCTGCTGCGATAGTTTCTTCGACTTTACCGGTTATGGTTGTTAGTGGTAGTTTGGCCAACTCGTGACCTAGTGCGTAGTAGAACCAACGACCGTTGTGTATGTTGCACTCGAAAGAGCCGCCTGTATTGATGAACCTGCCCGGAGTCTGTACTGCTACGTCTCGACCTAGACCGACCACGTGGTATCTCTTCAGGTCCACGACGGTCTCAGGTAGAGCCACAGTGCCTACCAGTCCTACGAACTGGTCAGTGAGAACCCTCTCAGCAGCATCATTTGCGTGACCTGCATGAGTCATGGATGTGTCCATGCTGGGAGTTTTGAATGGAAGTATGTGCAGAGCACCTGAGTCTGACGTTATGTCACCACTGCTGTGGTCTGTAAGCAGATGTGGGGATATGGTGAGTTCGATGTCGGATTGAGCGACTATGGTGTATACCCTACCAGACACGCTGTAGTTGTCATTAGCATCCCAAGGGTCGCCATCCAGACCGCTGAAGACGAGTTGACTGCCGACCAACATGCCTCTTGGGAAGGCAATCTTGGTGCTGTCTATCGGTGCTCCCGATGCGCCACCACTGAACTTGATGACGCTTGTATCCTTGATTTTGTCTCTTGCACCGGACTTGGCAATGAACCTCACAGTGCCGAATGCATTGTGCTCTATTGTGATACCTGACTCGTGACCGAACGTGATTTCAGTCAGGTCTCCACGATAAACTGTTGACGGCATGGCTCTCTCTCACCTCATGGGATTAACTCTGCAAAGATAACAACTTCTATCTGAAAGGTCGTTCTGAACAACATTTTGCTCCTATCGGACAAATCCGTTCGTGTTTTGAACACCAGTCTGTCGTAGTTCTCACCGTCTCCTTTGCGCTTGGTGTGGATTGCTCTTCTTATCTCATTCTCCATGAGTTGCAAGTGCTTTCTGCTTCTCATGGTTCTCGCATCCAACGTGATATTTATTCTAGTGGTAACGAAGTCATACAATAGTTCCGGTGTCTCTTCGTTGTGTGCCGTCTCGAAGACCATGATGTAGTCGTGGTTCTTCATGTCCAGCCTCTTTCCACGCTCTGGTCCTACGTCTGCTATGTCTATGATGATAGGCTTGTAGTTGCCCGTATTCCCCCTGTTCCAATTGTCTTTCAGGACAGCGAGAACAGCGTCTATGCCCTCTAGGAAAGTCGCTACCATTAGTTCTTCACCTCTGCAATCGGTAGTAGTTTGCCACCTCTGTAGTTGAAGTTGTGCTCCCTTATCTCAGGATTTCCCTCTGTGAGCATCCTCTCGTCCACTCTCTTCATCACCTTGTCTATGATTTCCTGTGATGCTGGGAGACCTGTCTTTGTTACAGTAATGAGACCATCATCGTTCGTCAGTCCCTCAGACATCATCTCCTCCCTCTCCTTCCTCGTTCTGAGGTTGGATGGATTCTTTGTGAAGTAGTTGAGTAGTTCTGCTTGGTTGGATATATTCTCAGAAAAGGTATCCCTGATTCTACCTCGCATCTCGTCTCCTGCGTCATACTTGGTCATAGGAAACTTACCACCTCTTTGTAACGTGGTATGGTGTTCTCTATGTCCATCTTGTACATCTGTATCTTGGATGCGAGGTCTACGTTCTGCGTTCCCTCAGGTATGAGAACGCTCCTATCATCGCTCATGAGTAAGTCTATGGCTACCATCTTGGTGCACATGTCCTCTATCGCCTTCTCAAGATACCTCTCTCCGTAGATGTAGGATGCCTTGACTGCGTTCCACTCGAAGAACGGGTATGAGTTGTTGAAGTATATGATTCCCATCTCAGGGTCTAGCCAGAAGTCACGTAGCCTGCCACCGTCTCCAGTGCTTCCCTGTAGGTCAACATCCATTTTATGCTGAGTGACAGTAAGCCCATTCAAGTCGTCTACTGAAGAACCTACAACAGAAGAACAACCAGTGAATGTACCATGTGAGGTCACATTCCCATTAGCATCGAGTACATTTGAGGTCTTACCTGTGTATCTGATAACTGTATCACCAACGGATAAGACTCCAGAATCCACGAAATTGGATGTTGTGTTTTTTGCTGTCACATTACCGTCTCCATCGACCGTGTGTACAGTTAGTACGCTAGTCGTAACACTATTGACAACAGCAGTATTACCGATTGCTGCATCTATAGTGACATTGGAATTAGTGGAGGCGATTGTGCATGTTTCTCCCCCCTTTATCGGTCTCATGCTTGTTATCTTTACAATACCACTGCCTAAATCGGAGTTTGCTGTAGCAAGGAACTCGTTGTTCACTGCTACGTTAGAGGTGCTCCCCTCTAATGTGAAAGCGGGTGAGAAGTCCACTCCTGCCTTTCCGACCCTATCTTCCTTGTTGATTAGGTCAGCGAGATTCTGTGCTGTGGTTATCTTGTCGAAGTCTGCTCTCCACTGATTGGATGCAGTGCCCATAGTCAAAGTGACAGTAGATGCTGTGCTGTTTCCGGGGCATAGAACGATAGAGCCTGATAAGGTGTTCACACTATCTGGTATGATAATACGTGCTTCTGCTGCACCAATCTCCCTGTAGTCATCTCCTTGCCATAGTTCTAGACGTAGGAGTTGCTGTACGTTTCTATATAGAAGAGGGGTAGTACCCACGTAATCCGTGTAGTACCTACGCCTGTATGGTTTGTATGTGTCGAAGTTGATGTACTCAGCAGTGACGAGATTCGGTCTCCATGAGTTGTGTGTCATGTTGTCTATCTTGTCCTGCATGCGTCTGATGATGGCATCCACCTTGTCCTTGGTCAGTCCTCTTGTCCTGCCGTTGGTGAATGATGCTTGATTCTGCACGTATCCATTGTCTGCTACCTCGTAGTCAGTAGCAGTGAGAGTAGCGCCTGAGAATGTGAGTTTGACACTACCAGCCTTAGTTGAAGTACCTTTGCCGATAGCGGTGATGGAGAGGTCCTCTTCACCTAGGGGGTCAGCGTCACTGTAGATTCGTATTTTATCTCCTACTGAAAATCCGATATTACGATAGTCAGCACCAGTGATGTATATGGCATCAGAGTCTGCATCTTTGCTCATTAGAACTGCTTCTTGTGGTCCTATGTCTAGTAAATCTGCGACTTTCTGTGCTGTGGTGTATACAATCGCAGTGGGGTCAAGAGGCCTTGTCTCTGCCTCACCGGGACTGAACACCTGTGGCATTACCACCGAGCCTCCTCATTCCTGTGGCCCATGTTGTACTCCATCGGTTTCTTGCATGAACTGCACTTCTCCACGAACATGAAGTGAAGGAGACCACAGTGCTTGCACCGTGTTCCTGCACCTATGTTGAGTATATCGCTTATGTCTTCGACTCTCTTGTTCTGCTTGCTGACAGTGCCTGCCAGAGGTTTGTCGGTATTGAATACCGAGCCAGTTCCAAGAGTCTCTGCTAGTTTGACGTTCTGCTTCTGTGCACGTTCTATGTCGCTGAGTTCAAGAGTTTGTATATCGAAACCCATTCATATCCCTCACCATCAACTCGTTGTCACAAATATATACACGTTACCCAGAATCGTATGTGGGTCAACTGCCACAGGTGCGTTACTGCCTATAGCAGCAATCACTGCGTTCTGCATCGTCGTCTTCGCACTACTGCTGTTGAAGTCAGTAGGGGCGAACGGTCCAAGTATCGTAAGTGTCTTTGCCATCTAGGTCACCGCCTTAATTGCGGAAACCTATGCCAATGAACCTTCCGCCTAGAGATGCGCTCTCACTAAAGTGCAGGGTAGTGCCGTTTGCACCAATTGCTACCGGGTTTGCTTCCTCAGTCGGGTTGTTGTCTCCGCCTACTACTATTACATCGCCGTAAACTAGACTAGCCAAGTGTCCTGAGAAGTCTATGCTTGTATCGCCGTCTGCAAAAGTACCAGTCACTAGCACTAGGTTTCCTATTATCGTTGGTCTTGGGTCAAATGATATTGCCATTTTTTTATTCCTCCATTATTGTTTCTGTTGCCGTCTCTTCGACCGCTTCCTCAACCACTTCTTCCACAACTGGCTCTTCGGCTATCTCTTCGACAACCGGCTCAGGTGCGGGTGGGTTTAGAATTGTATCGACTTGTGCTAGTAGTTGAGTCTTGGTTTGGTAGACCCTACCGACAGTTCCGCCGTTATCTCTTATCCAATCTATGATATCGGCTCTGCGCCATCCATCATCTGGTAGACCGTCGTTACCAGCATCGGTGGTGAGGGGTTCGTCTCCCTCGATTGCCCACCTTTCTGCTGGTAATCTGTTTCTCCATTGGTCTACCCACTCTTGGGTTTTTTCCTGCGATTCCGTCCTAACAAACTCAGGCCCACCATCAGGAGAGTTTCTCCTGTGGTGAGGTCCGAGAAAAGTTACGGTTGGCAACTGAAACCACCTCAGCCTACTATAGCCGTTAGTAGAACTACGTCTGTGTTTCCAGCGGTGGTGTAAGCGACTGTTCCAGCCTCATGAGCAACTACTGTTGCTGCTGCGAGTAGGGACTCGTCGGTATCTGTGTCGTTGATTAGACTCAGAACTGCGTAGACCTTGCTGTAATTGCTGTTGAAAGCATTCACATCGAAGGTGTGTGCAGTACCAGTATCACCAGTCAGACTAACCGAAATCAATCGTAGACCTGATACTGGTTTGTTAGTACCTTGCGTGTTCGTTGCTCCGAAAGCATCCAGAGTACCGGGGTATCCTGACGTTCCTGCAACGAATGCTGCTCCACCTGCACTTTGCCATGCTGTGTTAGCGGCTACTGTGCCGTCTGCGTTAGGGACATTTTCTAATGCCCCACCAGTGTTTCCACCCATTGGTATGTCTAAGTATGTCGTTGTTACTGTTGTTTGTACGTGTGCCATTTTTTATTCCTCCATTATCTCCAGACTGACTCACTTAAGGTCACGAATGCTCCCTTGTCCACCGAAGAAAGTCGTCCATAGTTCTCCCATGGTCCTGTACATTCCTTCTTGCCCTAGTCTGTTGATTGCGAATGGGTCACCAGTCTCAATTCCACTCTCGTAGTATTGTGTTGGTATCGCCGTGCTGAAGTACATGTAGTCAGTGTCTAGGAAGTACATCCTGCTGATTACATCTGATTCTACGTCTTTGGAAGGGATGATTGGAACTCCGTTGTAGGTTGCTACTACGAATCCGGCTTCCATTCCCGGTACACCCTTGACACCGTTGTAGGTTGGGGTGACTCTCTTCTCTTCCATGAACCTCTGCTGGGACTGTAGCAGTTGCTGTAGTCTCATCAGAGTGTCGTATCCAGTTAGAATGACCTTGGGGTTTCCACCACGTACCCAGATTTTCTGGAATAGGTCGTCTAGTTGGTCTAGGCTTAGAACCCTGTCAGTTGCGCCAGTGCCACCAGTGTTAGCCTCAGCATATCCCCAGCCGCCAGTAGTTGCGCTTCTGTCGATGGAGTAGATGTCCTCGTCGTTGTCATCGTAGTGAGTACCGCCAGCGGCCATTACACTCGTGTCACCGATAGTTACTCTGTCAAGAGACTCGAAGTTGTTACCAGCCTTTGTAGATACATCTGTTAGAAGCATCTTGTTGGTCATCTCTGCGTGGTGCTTGCCCATCTCTTCTTTCAGGACTGAGCGTATGTCGCCCATTCCGTCATCCTTGTCAGCAAGGAAGATAGCAGTCTCGGACATGTCGAACGTGTGAACGATTGTCTTTGGTTTTGCTGCCACGTGCTCGAACTTTGGCTTTACTGTGTCTGGTAGGGCTGCATTCTCTGCAACTCCACCGTGTATTGCGCCTGAGTTAGGTTTGTCAGTTAGAACTCTCCATCCTGACCTGTCCCAAGGTCTCTTCGGTAGTATGCTGAATGCGTTGAACTCTTGGTTCATCTGCGACCATACTTTGCGTCCGTAGATTGCATTGTATGTTCCAGCGGTTGAAGAGAGCATTGGTGCATCTGCTTTCAATAGTTCACTGCCGGAGTAGGAGTAACCCATTGAGTTACCTGCTCCGTAGTAGTATCTTTCCATGTCTGTTATTGTGCGTACGTAGTTTCTTGCCATTCTTAATCACTCCTGAAGGTGCTGTTTGCGAGGTTATGTACCTCGTCCCAACTCATTGTTGCGAGTTCCTCAGTTGAAGGGATTTCAACGGTTGGAAGGGATGCTGCTGATTTTGCGATTGTAGAACCGGACTCTACTGAGCCGATGCTGTCGATGCGCTCTGTAAGAGCGGCTAGAGACTTCTCGATAGCGGCTAGTGGGCTGCGAGCATCGAATGCTGCTGCTTCTGCTTTTGCTATTTCGTGTTGCCTCTCTGATGCGAATCTGCTGGAGAAGTGGTTTTCTAGGCTTCCCTTGAACTCCTGCTCCAGTGCTGCTGCTTTGTAGACCTCGTATGCTGCCTCGATGTCTGAGTCAGATACTCTGTCTGCTGTTAGGAAGTCAGACTTCTCTAGTGTGGATTTCTTGCCTTTTCCACCAGAGCCAAAGTTGGCCTTGGGGACTTCTGGCTTTCCGTCTACGGATTCCCTCTTTGGTGCTTGTCCACCAAACCTTGTTGCTCCGTCTCCAATTTCTTCTGGGGTAGAACCAAGGTTTGCCTTGTTGACATCATCAAAGTGAGCACGTGCGGAAATTGTGTCCACACCTGCACTCTTCAGAGTGTCTTCCATCCAATTTAGGTACTCAGAGGAGATAACGTCAGAGTATTGTGATTTTTCGACATCTTTGTCTTCTTCATCTTTCATGGCTTCTTTCTTGTCACCATACATTTTCTCTTCGTCGTCTTTCTCATCGCCGTCGTCGTCGTTCTTCTTGCCTTGCATATGCTCTTTCAAGCCCGGTGGCATTTCCCCTTTCTCCATGGAGTCGAGTCTTCCTTCCAGACGTGACAGGACATCTGTCATTTGCGTCATTACATCATTTTCTGCTTCTGTCATTTTTTTCACCTTGTTTTTATCTTCTTTTAATATCCTAAATGTTGCTTCTGGATTTATTCCTTTCTCACAAATTGTGATTTCGTGTAGTTCAAGTTTGCTGATTTCTTGGTAGTCTCCATGTACCGGGTCTGATTTTCTGACTCGTTTGAATGCCTGCCCTCCAATACTAAAACCTCTCAATGAGCCTTTTCGTATTTCGGCAGCGACTTCCTTTGCTTTTTCGATGTCGTCTCGTAATTCTACAACTACAAACATTCCGACATCGTCAACTTCGCTTTTCCACAACCTCCCTTCACTATCTGTATAATTAGGAATTACTTCACCCACTTGAATGTTAGAATGCGCTAATTGCACGTTTCTGTATCTGTGGTCCTCCATGTATTTCTTGAATGCGCCTTTCAATGCTTCTTTCGTAATTTTGTCTCCTTGCTTGTCAACTACTTCTACGCTAGCATACCCGGCAACAACGAGGTCTCCACCCTTGATGAGTGTAATTCCAGACTGAGGTTGTCGCAATGGGGATAGCACACTGACTCAGAGTTACTGTGTCATACTACTTATATGAAGCGGCAACAAACTAAACTGTTGTTGCTTCTTTATCTGGACCTGAATCTTCGTTTTTGATACCCTTATCCTTCTTTTGTTGTCGCTTCATATGTGGATATGGTTTTTCATCATCTTCTGTGGGTCTTGCCCTCATATCATAGTCAGGCAAGGTCTGCTCCCCATCTAGGGTTGTTGGTCCTCTAGGACTTTCTACACTACCACCTAGTTCTATTCCTAGTCCCTTTCCACCGCTCATTGGAAAATGTCCCTTCTCTAGAGCATCCAGAACCCTAACCATAACACCGAGGGCTTTCTCCATCTGTGGTTTGAGCAGTTGGTTCTTTTCTGCTAAGGTCTTGGCCTTGTCCTGTACTTTCTTCTCAGGTATGGGTCTTTTCTCGACCTTGCCTTTGAGTATCATGCTAGCAACCTGAGACCAATATGGTTTGAGACTGTCAGACAATCTGATTGAGTAGTCTGACTCACCGAACTCCGAGAGGAGTGTGCGTGGTGAGTGTACCCAATATCCCAAGTCTGATTTTTCCAATGTGTAGAATACGTCGTTGTCAATGCATGTCTTGACAATCAAGGTGTTGTCCTCTATATCCACATCATGCGGGAAGTGTAGATTTGGTACGGACTTGGCTAGTATGTTGAGTGTCTCCATGCTGACGCTGGACTCACCTTCTCCCTCACCCACTATCTTCACTGGATTCAAGTCGTATACTTCTCTCCCATTGATTTTCTTTCTTTTGATGCCAGTAACTTCCACCTCGACTATGTCACCCTCTTCAAATGATTTAGGACTAGATACCGTACCTACGTCTAGATATACTTCCCCTTCGTAGTCTACTGTGGCATTCTCTATACCCTCATCGTCAATCAGAGGTCCTGCACCTAACCTGTATGTGATGCTCTTCTTGCCTCTCTTGTCTAGAATCCTGAGGTTGACATTCTTGTTGGGTCTGAGTAGAACCCACTTCGGGTGTCTCTTCTCTCCCTTCATGTATGTGCTTTTACCGTCTCTGATGAGTAGGCAGTCATGTTCCTCAAGAAGTGACTTTACCGTGTCTTCCAGACCATCATCGTCAGTCATGCGTGTGTCGTGTGGTCCGGGCACAGTGACGTTGTCGTATCCATCGAACTGTCCCCTGAGTATCTTCAGTCTCTCTTGTATGGTCATATCTGTTATATCGGTATCATCGTAGTAGGTGATGTCGATGATGTGCAACTCGTCATCTGAGAGTATACCGTCTAATGTGCAGTCCTTCTTCCCTAGGTTGTTGACACCATCCTTGACCCAATCAGGAATGCTCATTCTTGAGTTATGTTCGTTGTACGCTGATACCTTGTCGTTCAACTTCATGACCACGACCCTCTCTCCCTCATACCACTTGGATACCACCCAAGAGCCAGTGAAACCCCTGAGTTGCTCCATGTCCTTGAAGTTGAATATCCTGTGCATGGGTCGTATTGGCGGTACGAAGTTCGGTGTGTCATCCCCTTTCAGCATCAGTGAGTCTGGGTTGAGAAGGAAGGCTGCGTAGTCAGATGGCTCGCTGGTCGTTATCGAGTAAGGCTGGGCTGCTGGTACAGTACCGTCTGGGTAGACCATGTACTGATTAGCACCCGTCATAGAGACGTTCTGGTCATCGAGGCTCTGGACTGCTGCTGCCACTTCTCCCCCGAAATGTTGTTGGATGACTGACATGGGTACTGCGTGCATCGGCTGAGGAGCGGCTGTCGGTCCTGACGTGAGTTTACCGAAGGTGGCATCGAATGACTCGGCTGGTTTCCTGAGTCTGTGGTTGCCGTGCTCCATGAGTCCTGAGTATCCGTAGAGGTCCATGACGGGTGTGCCTTGTACTCCTATAGGGTGCAAATCCCTTGCTCCGAATCCTATGGCCTCACTCTCAATCATAGCAGGTGACGATGATAGGTCGAAGTTGGGGTCATGCACGAAGAGGTCCTTGCTCGCATGTTGAATGTAGTCTGCTCTTCTTCTCAAATCACCACCCTCTGCTTGACCACTTCGTCGTGCTTTGATTGGTTTATTGGAGAGCAGAGAGCGTCTTTCCCTACCCCTACCTATCTCAGGGGCTGCGAAGTACGTCAGACCTAGATTGTCCTGAACCTCCTTGGGAAGGCTGTTGACCTGACCCCTGAGTCCCCTCATCTGGGACTCTATGCGTTTTGTGTACCCAAGTAAACCATCTTGGGAAAAACCGTACTTCTCCTCAGACTCCTCGTTGGAGAGTCTCTTGTTGTCGGAGGTGCGGTCTCTAGTGGATGCGAATATCTTCCCTGCATGGTCATGCATGTGCTCTATGTCATCATAACCCAAGAACATCCTTTGGCCCTCTCCTATATACAACTCAGGGGGATTTGTCGTCATGGAATTGAGAGACATGATTACTCTGTGGTCATCCTCGTTGTTGGGGTCGAGTGACGCTTTTATCGAGTCCAGCACGTTTCCATAGTGCGCTGAGTGAGTACCATCCTCACCCATGCCTAGATGTTTTACTAGGTCGTCTAGGGTTGTTTTCGAGTCTACTCTGAATCCGTGCTCTCGCATGTGCTCTGGTAGTCTGTGGAGTCCAGTCCTCTGCAAGTCTGTTTGCTTTTTGTCTAAACCATGCTCCATCACCTTGAGGTTGTTTGTCCAAGTCTCACCGTTGGGTAGTTCTATCTCCGCACCCCTCGGTAGATGCATCAAGACCATGTTGGCATCCCTGAACAGACCGTCAATCTCCGCATCCAAGTTGGGGTTGTCAGGGCTGAACGTGCCCTCTGGTTTGAGTTGCCTGAGAACTATCGCCATCCGTTCTATTGCTTGGTGATGGGATTGTACCCTGTCCATGCGCTCCCTTAATCTACTTTCAGCCTTTGGAGCATCAGAATAAACTGTTCTGGTTTGGCCTTGTAAGTGCTTTCCACGTAATTCTTTCTCTTTCGGTAGGTCAATATCCATATGCTGGAAAAACTCGTTAATGGCCTGCTCATCACCGCTCCTAGCACCGAAAGATGGAAGGTTCACTCCCAACACTTTTTTGTCCAGTCTCAGTCTACCACGAGGTCTTTCGTTTCCGGTTCTTCCCAACATGGTTGCTATGGCGTGTGCCCAGATATGTTGATGTGTAGAAACTTGGTCTGGGTCTATCTTCTCCTCGTATGTATCCTGCACGTTGTCTCCGGTCGATAACGCCTCACCCACTCCTATGGTTGATGCTAGGTTCGTAGCGCCTATGTCTGCCTCTTTCTTTTTTGACCTCTTGTACCCCTTGCCGTGCGGTATTCTTGAGTTGGTAGCACCGGAAGCGTAGTCGGGTTTGGTGATTTTGAAGAACTTGCCGTACTTCTCCTTCACATCATCTTCTGACATTCTGGATATGGTGTTGACCAGACCGGGTGACAAGTGTGAAAGGTTTGCGAGAATCTGATTCTTCGGAGTCGTGCCGTCTCCTCCTACGACCATAGACTGTCCGTACTTGGATAGTATATTTGCTGGGGTGTTGAAGACACCACGCTTGTGATTGAGGAAAGGTGCAATCATTCCTATGTTGAACTCATTGGGTGTTATGCGCTCACCATCTACCATCCCTAGATGACTCTCACCCTCTGCGTTTGAGAAGTGCCTGAAAATCATCTCCATCAACGTGTGTGGGTTTCTACCAAGACCACCAGCAGCGAAGGCCGGAGCGAAGAAAGCACCTAGGCCGTAGTGACCTGTGCTATCGGGAATCCTCAAGTCCTGCATGACCTCGGCCATCTCCGGGTCAATCTCGGACTCATCGAAGTACAGACCTCCATGTAGGAGCATGTCGTTGCGTATGTCCTTGGCATCCTTGCCTAGGTCTCCTTGAGACTTGGCTTTGGAGAGTACCGACATTAGTGTGTCCCTGTCGAGCAGAGGACCTGAGAAGTTGGGATAGTGATGGTTGTCATCCTCGCTCATCTCAGTCATGTCCTCGTTGTATCCCAATGCGTAGAGAATCTCCTTCTTGGATAGCCTAACATCTTCTTTATGGCCTGTGTTGATTATGTCATTCAGGGACTTGTCATAGTGAGCGGCTATCGCATCCTCCTCGGATGCACCCTCTTTCTTCTTCTGGTATCTCTTGATTGACCTCTCACTGTGCTTCGACAACTTGGGTAGGTGGTTGAACTCCTTGTGTGCCTTGCCGGTCTCCTTGTGGAAGTGACCATCCTTGTCAAGACCGTTCTCATCATTGGCTTTGACGAACTCCAGACCCAGAGCCTCTCTGAGGTTGTCGTGTATAGTGTCCCTGTGCTCGAAGTCGTCATCATGCACTATGTCGTGAAGTGCTGAGAAGAACTCGTCTTGTTGTTTGTTGGATAATTGCTCCTCGTTATTCTCCCTATGTGGTATGATATTCTCGTTAGTGAAGCCATGCTTCCTGCCACCCCAGTTTGACATTGAATTGAGTATGTGTTGTGTTGACCTCTTTATCCTCCCAGCAGATACCGTAGTGCCGTCTGGTAGTTTGATGTCTTGGTTTCCCACCTTGTCCAAACCATCCTGCATCTTGTTCATTATCGCTGTCCTCTCTCTGGGAGAGAACCACTGTAGTTGGTGTATGAAACCACCAAGACCCAGATTGTATCCATGGTCGATAGTCTCCGCTGGTGGCATTTTGCCTTCCTTGTCTGCTAGTGCGTAGTCGAAGGGCTGCTCCTTGACCTCAGTGTCCATGTGTTTGTGATTCCAACTCCTAGCCCTGTCGTCTGCGTGTAGTTTCCTAAGAGCCAGTTCCTCCTGCGAATGGAAGTGACCTTCTGGTATCTCGTCTGACAGCCCCTCTGCTCTGGCATCTGCGATAGAGCCTGTCCTCCAAGACCCGTCGTGGTCCACCTCACCAGTCTCAGGGTTGATGCTCTTCCACTCCTCGTCACCACTGAGCCAGCGCTGGTAGTCCCTCTCGTACACGTCTTGCATGGTCTTGAGTGATACGTCCTTCAGACCACCGAGAGGACCGAGACCGTGGAAGTTCCTCACTGTGTTGCCCTCTAGGTCCAACTTCTCCATACCCTTGTGGTGTGGACTGCCCTTCTTCCTGAGCATCCTGTCTTGTGCATGCTCCACAGCCGCTGATATCTTTCCGTGGGTCTTGTGGTTGGTGAGCGTGGGTAGCATCTGCCTGACCATCAACTCGTCTCTGATTGAACGCCCTGAGGGTAGCATCCTCTTCGACGGGTCGTAGTGACTGCTGAAGGGATTGGACTTGGAATCACCGTAGGGTACTATACCCATATCTGCGACCTCAAGGTCGTGATGGTGCGAAGCCCCTCTCCTCTTGACCCTGCCTCTCCAAGGTTGAGTCTTGGAGAGATGTTGTTGGTTCTGCTCGGCTTGTATGGCTAGGAATTGTTGTTTCGGTATGTATCCTTTACCATTGTAAGTCATTTTTCTGACGAAGGATTCGCATATGTTCTCCTTCCAAGTGATGTCATTGGTGAAGCCATCCTGCTCCATCACCGCTTTGGCGATGACGTATTCCTCTATACTTCCATCTACGTCTAGTCCGTCTAGAATACTGAGCAGGAGTTGTTCTCTTGCCTTCACGAACGTGGATACTGAGTCTTCATACACACGTTACCACCTAGTCTCTATCTGGTTGTTTGTTGTCTGTGGAAACGTCACGGTCTTGGTCTCCACCTTGATGTGCATTCATCCTCTTTGCAAGTTCTTCGACATTGAAGGAACTGGAAGTTGCACCTTTGTTGGCTACGTCCTCCACATCTAGTAGATGTCCGTTGGTCGAGTACCCTGCGCTTTTGGTCTGTCCACCGGTCTCTGATACGAAATGCATGCCCTCTGGTTTTGTGGAGAAAGTCTGTTCGTAGTTAGGTTGAGCGGATTTCTCAAGTTTCTCTGCCCTCTTTGCTAGATTTTGTGCTTTCTTCAATAGTGCTTCTGCCTCATTGGAAACTTCTTCATATCTCGGTCTCATCATAATACCTCCACGTTCTTGGTGCTGTCTGCCAAATCGTGAATGTCATCCCAAGACATCTGGTGTACGTCTTCGTTGCTCATCACACCAATGTCTACTCTTTTGCCTTTCAATAGAGTAGCCTCTCCCATATCTAGGTCTGCTCTGAAATTATCAGTTTCTACATCCTCAGAGAGAGGTGTGTTGACTGATATGAAACCTGCTCTTTTGAGTAGGTTTCCGGGTCTTTGAATCATTTTCTTGAGTTCTATGTTCTCTTGTTTCAAACTATCGAGAGAACGGTCCATGGACTCCATCTTGTTGATTAGAGCATTCATTAACCGCTCTGTTCCACTCTCTTCGGTTGTCACACTTAATCCTCACTCTGGTCTGTATGCTCTTCCGAAAGTACCAGTGTGGGGTCTCATCCTGCTGTTGCTTCGTGCAGAAATGATTGTGCCCGGCAACTGACTGTCTCTTTGATTGACATCGAAATTAGTGCCTCTCTCATTGAACTTCATAGGTGCTACACCATTTACGTATTCGGAAAGCGGGTTATCCGCTTTGGTTAGTTTGACACTTAGGTCCTCGTGCAGGTATCCACCGAACTTCAGCATCTCCTCTAGATGTTGTTTCGCATCATCTGCGTTTCCATTTTCAAAAGCCTTGGTGAAGGCTTCTGCATGCACGTTTAACTTCCTAGCCATCGGGTCTAACTTCAATAGGTCCATACTCACTCGTGCCCTCCGAAGTGTTGTTCCTTTAATTATCCTTATGCACCACGAGGGCGTTTTGCGTCTGAAATGCCACGTTGTGCTCTCTGAACGGGAGTTTGTTGTGGTCCTCTCTGTTGGACGTTGGAAAACGGTGAGCCTGCTCCTGCTGTGGCTCTTTGTTCAGGCCTTGCTGGTGGTGCGTTTCTGATACCCATACCTTCACCACCGGGATTTGCTATTCCGGGTGGCATACCCTGTACTCTCTGCATGACTCCGGGCGGCATACCGGGCGGCATTGCCCCTCCCGGTGGCATTCCGGGTGGCATTCCGGGTGGCATCATAGGCATACCACCGCCTCCGGGCGGCATCCCTTGTCCTTCCATAGGGTCTACCTTCTTGTATACGAAACGAATGTCCCTCTCTCCCTCTTCGAGTAGTTCGGGTTTGTATCCTAGCATCATCATTCGTTGTGCTAGGTTGGCTTCCATCTCGTCTCTTCTGAGTCTGGTTATCTCATCTTCCTCCTCGTTCGGGTAGAGTGTTAATTTCCAGTCTTCTACTCCCATCTCTTTGAGCATGCGTGGGAATAGCACATCGGTGTATACCTTCTGACCATACTCCACAGCCCGATTGGTAACGAGAATCTGCATCCCCTCGTTGTTGAGACCGCCACTCTTGCCGTTGTCAATCATGAAGACTGCTGATACCCCATAGAATGCTGCTATCCTGTTTCTCATCTCGTCACGAACAGCGATGTACTGCATCTCCTCAAGCGTGTCCATGAACTTAATCCAATTGACACCCCCTCTTCCACTGGAACTCTCTATACCGACTTTAGGAATGTAGTGGGGGTCTCTCTCCATCTTCTCATCGACTGTCTTCCAGAAGGATTTCATCGACTCTAGATTGTCGGTCGTGACTGATATGATTCCCTTGGGTGCTCTTCTTTTCTGATAGGATGTGTACATGTAATTGTCCATCGCTGTGAGTGTCATGGCCTGTCTCCACATTGTGTTGACTGGACTTCTTCCGTAGAGTTTCGAGGGATTGTACTTGCTGACGTGTAGTACCTCACCCTTGAGGTAGTACTGACTCTTACCGCTACCAGCCATGTTGATGTAATGCACGTCTTCCATCTGCCCACCGCAGACTTGGCAGTCACCCTCTTGACCGGGATATGATACCTGCGTCCTGTGAAGAGGGCAGACCTTGTACCTACCACCTCTGACTCCTCTCTTGTCTGATACTATACGCATGAATATGGGGTCGCCACGAATGAGTTCCTTTACTCTGAAAAACTGTATCTCTCCATTATCTGGGTCAACGTAATACTCCTTCACTATAATTAGAAATGCGTCGTCAACGACATTGAGGTCCTTCTCTATCTCATACAGAACATGCATGAAATCTTGCTCCATCGAGTTCTGCTCCTTGAGAAGCCATCTTGGGTAGATAATCTCGTCTGGACTTGGTGGTCTTACCGGACTTTGACATGATGTGCACATCTCTACGTCATGATGGTATTCCTCGCCGCAGGTGTCACACTTGAATCTGAATCTCTTTTCCCAGAAGTACCCTCTCCTGAATATCTCCTGCTGTAGTTTTGACAGGACTGTTCTGAGAATCAGGTTCTCATGTGATACAGCGTACAGGGCTGGGATGGTAATACCCTGAGCCAGCACTGGTTCTTGTATCCCAGTGGTATACAGGGGCATCTGTGGTTGAGGTGTAGTTCGCCTCTTGAAAGGGTTCAAAGAGTCTAGGAATCTTCTAACAGGACTCTCATCTGCCATCTACATCACCCACCTGTTTAGCAGAGTCGTGTAGAGCGTCGTGCTTGAGTGTTTCCATCTTTTCAAGCACATATTCCGCTTGTTCCTTCTTAGAAGATAGATATGGTAGCATGTTCTTGAGGATATTAGACACCTCATTGTCCATGCTGAAGATGAGTCTGTGTTGAGTTGTATGTTGTTTCGAGATTTTTCTATTGAGTTGCAGAGAGCCACCTTGAATCATCTTGTGCAGTTGCTCGCAATGCACCTTGCCTCTTTTTCCCGGTGATATGAAGCCCAGTGAAACCTCACCTCGCTCAGAGATTTTGATGAATCCATCCGACTCTAGGAAGTCAGCGGCATATGACCAAGGATTCTTGATGATGATTCCATCGTCATCCATCTTGACGAATGTGCCCTTCTTAGGACCGCTGATGATATCGTACTCCTCACCGTACATCGAGAGCAACTTGGACAATTTGCCTGCTGTCATGCTCTTGTGTAATATGGACTGGTCTAGCATTCTCTCCTGTAGTCTCCTGCTGGAGAGAGCACCTTCTAATTGCAGTATATGTGATGCCTTGGTCAGTGTGTCCTGCTCCTTCTGTGTCAGACGTTTAGATTGATGTAGGGTGCTTCTCCACATCTTCTTGGCATCGGTTTTGCTCTGCATTGCGGTTGCCCAAGCCTGTGATTCATGTTCTCCCCATACATCTGTGAATTGGTCTAGCATCTTCAATGATGAGTCTGCGCTGTCCCATAGATTACAGGCTTGTATGAGACCGACTCTTCGACTCTCACCGAATCTCCTGAGGCTCTTGAGGTCTCTATCACTAGCACCAAGTTGTTTTATCGTGCTCTCTTTGCCGTTTGCCCAAGATATTCCTTTGAGTGTGGTCTTCACCTCTAGCGCCTTGAGTGTCCTGACATCGTCAATCAATAGGTCGATGTCGGCCTTTACGTCCTTGTTGTTTCTCCTCATCTTCCTAAGTCTCAGTACAAAATCGGAAGCACTGCAACCTAAGTGAGTCTCGAACCAACCGTTTCCTGTGTTGGAGAATGCATATGAGGGAGTGAACTTCTCCTCTTCCTTCTGTATGGTTTCAGTCTGGAAGTCTATGTCTTCCTTCAGTATGGCACTATACCAGATTGTCTTCACCCCAGTATGTGTAGAAAACGCCTGTCGTATTGTCTGATATGTTTGTACTAATGTTATTGTTGTATCTTACCATCTCTCTCACCTCAGGGTATTAGCCACCCTCCGCCGGACTGTTCCTTCCCGCCGAACATGCTGTCGAAGCCCGGCATATAATCATCTAGGAGGACAACCGTTCCTTTGAACTCCTTTGATGCCCAATTAGCGAGAGCCAGACTCATCGCCAAGTCGTCATGAACACCCACGCTCTCAAGCCTGCCGTTCTTCTGCATGCCGAATCTGTTTAACTGGCTCTCAACCTCATGTGTGTACTTTCTGCTTCTCTCGTCGCCGTATGGTAGTTTGATGTGACCTTGCTCAAACGCCAGAAGTAATGACATGAACAATGACTCCTTCTTGGCTCTGGTGGTCATGAATACACGGATTGGCATGTCTGCCGCCATCTCCCTCATCTCCTGCTCAAGCATCCTCTGGAAGTTGTTACCCTCAAGTTCTATCAGTTCGGGACTGAACTTGTTGTTGAGCATTACCATCATCCTCTTTTGTGCCATCGAAGACATACCACGCTCGTGTACGACGTGTACTATCTGCTTGAACTCCTCATCTGGAATCTGCCTCATGACAGTCATTGCTGTGAAGTCAGCGTTCTTGTCGGATGATATGGCTGGGTCGTGCCCTATGAAGTGTTGACCGAAGACACCGTCAGGCTCTCCCTCCTCGTTGTAGTTAGTTTCAGCCCTGTCTATCAGGGTGAGTTCTGTATCCCTAGCACCTTCTAGTATGTCCATCGGGAACATACTGGCCACATCGTGGATAGGCTCGCATAGATACTCACGGCTGAATTGTATTGCTGGCATGGAAAGCCTCCTCTGTTCCAGTGCCTCTATGTTCCAACGTTCAGGCCAAAGTGCAATTCCCTCGTTGTTTATCGCAGGGAAGGTCTCCACACGGAACGTCTCCTTCTGCTCCAACTCAGCATACAGGTCGTTGTAACTGAATGGAGTTCCTACCATCATGAGTTTGCTGCTGTGGTGGAGAACTGGAAGTAGTACACCGTAGAACCAATCTGCGGTTCTCTGTAGTTCAGTGCCGCTAGTGCCCCACAGGATATCGTCACAGACAACCACGTCGGGGTGGAAACCACGAGTAGCACCACCGACCGACTTGGCCATGATACGAGAGCCGTTGGAGAACTCGAAGTACGATTTAGCCCAAGGTCTGCCCTCTGGTATGAGGTCACGAAGACAATCGGTCCTGTCGATGTTGCTTTTTATGAAGCGCATGTGCTCAAGCGTCTGCTCAAGGGAGTGTGAGAAAATCATGATGTGCTTGCCGGGATTGAATGCGGCAAGCCACAATGCATAGGACATGAAGAACACGGACTTGCCGTGGTCACGAGATGCTTTCACGCAGTAGTACTGCGATTCTTCAAGTCCGTCCTTCCAAGATTGGTGATGGCCGCTGAACAGGAAACCGAGTATGTCCACGAAGAAGTACTCGAATGACTTCTTGCACATCTCCCTGTCCATCTGGATGATGAAGTCATCCATCGACTCGTCGCTCATTCCATCACCGATTTCAATAACATAAAAGCCAGTTCCATCGGTTCTCCTGCGGTTTTCTGATTCATAATCATCTGCCGTACCTCAGGAGAGAGTGTAGCGTAGTACTCAGAGGTAGCATCGACACTTGATTCTGGGGGAGGAGTCACGCTGGTGGTTGGTGCACTGGGATTGAACATGTTGGGCTGTATTCCTTTCTGCCCCGGTATCGCTTGGTTGCCCCCACCCATTGGTGTTCCGTACACTCCGAGTTGGAAGTTCTGGGGCACGTTAAACGCTGAATCTTGGAAATTAGGTCCTAGTTTCTTGTTGGCATCCTCAAGAGACATTGTAGGAGTTGCTGGAGGGGAGACTCCCACTTGTCCTCCTAGAATCTGGTTTGCTTGGTTTGTACCCATGGTCTGGTAAGGTCCTAGTTGTACCTCTTGTCCGTACTTCTCTCCGGGTTGAGTGGGTACTGGTTTGGGGTTGCCGTAGCCCGGCATCACAGTTCCGACTGGTAGTTGATTCTCCTTTTCCTGACCTGCATTGAATGCATCTACCATTGCTGTGTTCTGTCTTGAAAGATTGGCCATGGCTGTTTGCTGTGCGTCAACCGGGTCAAACATCGTGGAGTCGAAGGATGGTTGGACTTGGGTGTATGTCCTCGCACCCTGCTCGTTGAAGCCCCTGACCCCTCTGCTTTCAGGTGCTGCACCTTGAGAGTAGTCAGAACTAGGTGCGTTGTATCTCCCTACCTGATTGCGTCGGTCTTTGAAGTCCTGCACCTTCGCTCCTATCACTGGTGACGCTGTGTCTGCTACCTTACCTGCACCGATATACGTACCCACACCACGACCAGCGGCCATTTGTGCTCCACTCATGAAATCCTGTTGGTTCTCGCTCGCATCTGCTAGGGATGTCAGCGCTGAAAGGCCACCGAGAGCACCACCGATTCCTCTTCCTAGTGGTGTCTTTACCCTGAAGGCATCTTGAACTGTATTACCCAGAGCCGCAGATAGAGGTGCAGCAACTGCTGGCGACTTGACGAGAATCTTGCCCATCATTCTCCCCCCAGTGTGACCTTGACCACCTTGACTACTGATGGTTTGATTTTGTATGCCTTGGCAATCCTGTCCCAATCGCCCTTGCTGTTGGATATGGTTCTGACATCCTGCTTGGTGATACCGAGTTTCATGGCGAGGAATGACACGTCGTCCTCCTTGTTAGCACTAAGGTTCTCCTTGGGCATCTGCTTGAGCACAGCCACGTCCCTTTTGGCCTCAAGCATCTGGACTCTTTCCATTGCTTTCACCAGTCTGTCTTCGATGGATAGTGTATCGAAACTGGTTGCCACTGGGAAGGAGTCAGTCAACTTTGTTTGATAAGGGCTTTGTGCCGCAGCAGCGGAAGCGACCCTTGCGAGCATATCTCTTCGCTTTTCTTGGTCAACGTCTTCTACGGGGTTCATGATGTTAGGTGGTATTTTCCTACCGGTCATCTGCTCGAATTGTGGTATGAATTGTTGCGGGTTCTTAGCCTGTTCTCTGGCTATCATATCACGAAGCCTATTCATATCTACGCCCGGAGGCACATCAGATGGTGACCACGACGGTTTAGGTGGTGGTGCTTCTGGCTTTGCTTCTGGTTTCGCCATCGGGTCTGCGTCATCTGTCGATAGTGGTGAGTAGTATGCCTCCGTCATTGCGCTTGGCACGAAGTAGTTCTGCATGTGCTCAGGTAGTGGTCTGTTGACATCGAGGTGACCATCCAAGTACTTGGGGACTAGGCCGGGTGTGGCCTCTCCTGACACAGGTGCGAACTCACGCACCGTGCCACCGTGACCCAATGTGATGAGAGAGCCTAAGAGGGAGAACATGTCTTTCTGACCCTGAGAAGTCTCATGAGCAGGTTCTTCTTGGGAGAAGTTAGTGAGAGCGTCTAGACTTCCTATGACACCTGAGAGTGCGAGGAACTCGGCTGCTGGCATATGCACCGCCTTGCCCTTCTTCTCGTGAGTTCCTTGCTTGTTACCGGCAGTGACCCTCTCCATTGCATTGTCGAACATCTGCTGCCCCTGCCCCTTCAAATCGGGATGTCCTATCAGGGTATCTTTGAGAGTATTCACCAACTTATTGACACGTGATGTCTTCTGAGCGGGGTTGCCGAGCATGAATTGAAGAGCATCAGGACTCATGGCCATCTGGTCTATCAAACTGTCAAGTTCAGGGAACTTCTTTCCGAATCTAGTCTCTTCGTATATCTCCCTGATTGTAGGCCCTTCAACAGGACCTGATGCGTCTTGTCTCGTGAATAGGGGAGCGTCTAGCATCTCGGTGTTATTCTCGTTGAGATTGGAGACAATCGCTGGTAGCAATTCCAACATGTATTTACGATAGTTTTCTTTCTTTATGTTAGTGCCACCCGGATTCTTTACTCCCTTTCCATATTCAGGAAGGGGGTTGAATATGTCAAGAGGCATGTGTTGAACCATCTCCCAGTTGTGAACATCGTCGTGCACCACATCACCTACGGATGAGTGGCCGAGCATCTCCCTGAACTCAGGTGGTAGTGTCATGTCATCTGCTAGGTTCTCACCGACCACACCTCTGAGTCTCCTAGTGTTGGGGGATATGTGCCTGCCTGAGATGTAGCCATGCGTGATTCCCTCATCAAAGTTTGATTTGTAGTTGAAGTCCTCCTTGAGGATGTCGTGTAGATAAGGTGCAAATGGTATCCTGTACGACTCAGGGTGCTGTGCTAGACCCTGCTTGGAGTGCTTGAGACGGGCATCGCTACTCATGTTGAGGTTGATGAAAGTGCCACCCTTGCCACGAGCGGAGAACTGGTTCGCCTGCTCTGTGGTTTTTGGACTGGAGAAATCACCCTTGGTCAGCCTCCTCCATTCAGGTGACATGATGTCCTCAGGTAGACTCTGGTTCTTCGCATCCTGATGGTCGTCGTTGTAGTCGCCTATCGCATCGGTTATCATCTGTCTAGCGACATCACCGCTGCCGACTATCTTGGACACCTTCGCTATCAGTGCGTCGATTCCGTGTCGGTGCTCGTTGCCGTGTATGTCGGTGTAGACATGCTCGCCATCAGCGCCCATGCCCCAATCTCCCTCTGCTGCCCTGTCGCCGTATCTGGCGTTCTTGGGTAGGTCGAACCCCATGTCATTGGTGGGGTTGAGGTCGTGGTACTGGTCTGGGTGGGTGTCTCCTAGAAACACCAACTCACCAGTCAGGGGGTCAACGGTGTACGTTCCCTCTCCCTTTCTGAGCATGCCACTTGCAAGTAAGGCATGTGTGACGGATTTGAAGAGCAGGCTCATGCTGTTCGACCTGCCCTGCTGGTGTAGATACCAACAGGGTCAGCACCATGCATCTCCTCTTCCTCTATGTTCTCTGTTGGTCCGTTGGGTTTGCTGGTCTGGTCTCTTGAGTTAGAGGGATGTTTTGGTAAGTTAGAGCCACCACCTGATGTGTCTTTGTCTCCCTTCCCTTTCTTTTTGTTATCCTTCTTGTCAAGTAGCCTTGCCACCTTTTGTGCGAGTATTCTGAGTTCCTGCTTGTCTCCCCACGTCATCTTGCGACTCTTGCCTATCATCGACATTGATTGGTTGGACATTCTAGGGGAGAAGGATTGTGTAGAGCCACCCATGTTGAGATGTGGCATACCACTGATTCTGGGTGGTACTATTGGAGGAGCACGATGTGGTTTGAGTCTTGGTCTTGGTACTTTCGGCTTCATCTCGCTCGGTAGTTTGGATTGGATTGTGCCCGCACCTGTCTCACCAGCCTTGTACGACCTAGGATTCTTGGGATTGGGTGTTGATTCTGTGACTCTGACGTTTCCTGTTCTCTTCCTACCACCTTGAGCACCCATGTAACTCCTGTATGCACCGGGGTCTTTGCTCATCGGTTGCTTGGTTGCGATGGCTCTGTGCTCCATCTCGACGGAGAGTGGCGCTTGCATCATTCCTCTTTTCTTGCCTCTCGTGACACCTCTTCTCTTGGCTTTGTAAGAACGCTCGGTAGCGTTGATACCACCGCTCATCCCTCCCGGTCCTGTCTTGAACTGCCCTGTGCTGGGCTTGAACTTCTTTCTTCTCTCTCGCACCGCTTCCTTGTCGTCTGCTCTACCTGACTCACTAAGTGGTCTGAGCATAGCGGTATCCGCACTCTCACCGAATGACTTGAGCAATGAGGACCAAGCGTTCTCCATAGGCTCGCTTGTGAATACCGGGTGGCCGTATGCCGCTCCCGGTCCTTTTGCCTGATTTGCTAAACTGGTCATGAACCCACCATTGCCGGGCGGCCCAGTGAGTGCGTTGATTTCTCCCTCGTTCGTCAATCTACCTGATAGGCTTCTGGGGTCTTCTTCAGTATCGTCTCTCGTTTCTGATGGGTCGTCCTTGAATTGTTGGAGCATAGCAGGTGTGACCTTGACATGCTTTCTATTCTTGAGTTTCTCCTCTTGCTTGTCCTGCTCCTTCTGCTTCTTCTCCTTCTCAGCATCTAGGTACTTAGGGTCACCGGGGTTGTAGCGACTCTCGTATCCATCGTTGTACCTGAACATCGTGGATGATTCGCTTCTTGAGTTGTATAGTCTGGTATCGCTACCACGACCCATCATTCCCTCGGTCATATCGCCTCAGTCTCCCCCATCATGGAGTTAGCGGTCTGTGATATCGCATCTGATAGTTCGATGTAGAACGATTTGACGAATGGTGGGTTGGTGAAACACTTACCCATTCTCCTGCATTCGTCTTCAAAGAGTGGTAGTAGTGATTTCAGAGTGTCCCTCACTGGCCAAACCGTCACTGGGTCGTCATCCTCAGATAGGGTCTTCAAAGCATCCACTATGTCATTGAGGAACGATGAGTACTCAAGATTGCCATATGAATCTCGATTGACATAGAACTTGAATCTCTTGTACACCAGAGTAGCGTAGTCTAGTAGTACGGGTAGTTCGTTTTCGTTGATTACCCTACCATTCTTGATGAGTCTGTAGCCCGGATGGGACATCTGTAGTAAATCAGTAATTACTATCCTCTGCTCCATCTCCCCACCTCACTCGCCTTGCTGTTCTAATAACTGCTCTTTAATCCTCTTCCAACTATCGGGGCTTTCCTTTGCTAATTCGACTTTTAGTATGTTAAACGTCTGGTTAATTTGAGTACCATCACTGTCTGCCCCCCAACTGTCATTTAACTTCACTAGGTCTTTGATGCTCTCCCTTACCTCTTTGTGTAGTTTCACTGCATCACCGACGAAACCATCTTCATGCACACTACCGTAATCTAACAACTCATTGAACTTGTCGTTGAGTTTCTCGACATTGGTACGGAGAACATTGACTTCTTGACCTAGAGTGATAGCGACCTCGAATGCTGCTGCCTTCTTGACGAGAGGTTGGAAGTGGTGTTTCATGTGATGGTAGACCGAGTTCTCGGAGCAACCGATGACTTCTGCTATATCCTCACTAGGCAGTATACCCTCGAAGTATCCTGTCTCGAACTCCCCTCTCCTGTCATGTGTGCAAACCACACAGGAATGGTTGGAATCCATGTGATACTCACCCATGTGATTCTTGAAGTGACGGTCTGCTGTATTGGCCCTCCAATTCATGTCCTTGTCTAGTTGCTTGCAACTGATTTCACCGTTCAAGAGCGACTGTTCTAGTTGCTCTCTATCATCAGATTGGCAAAAGGCGCAGGACCTCTTGACCACTCGCTCTCGCTCGGTCACGAGTGACCGGAGGTATAATCACCAAATGAACGTTGTTGATTTATAGGTTTACATCCTACTTATTCTGGTGTATATCGTAGTCAACCCCATCATGGAGACGAATATCGCAATCATAGCCATTGAAGCATCAGTTTGACTGATGTCAGAGGCCTTGAAGACCAGAACGAAAAGCATGACGAGTATTGCGCTGATGAGTTGAATCATCACCATGTCGATAATGACACTTCTCTTGTGGGAGAACATGTTTAACGACAAGTTGGCCACTTGGTTCGGCACTCCTAGAGGAAGCGAACCTCTGCTAGGTCCTGACATCATACTCTACCCCCGAATAGTGCTCTGTTGATGAAGCCACCAGTGGCTTGTCCTACAGATTCCATCATACCGGGGTCTGCTAATGCTGTGTTCAACATACCCTGCATGAGAGATTGGTCAGCCATCTGTAGTATCTGCTGTCTCTCAGCCTCGGCCTTCTGTATTATCTGCATAGATGTATTCTGTAGACTGTTTAGTTGTGCTATAATATTCTCAGCACTTAGAGTTTGTAGGTCGCTCGGCATAGAAGTGACATCAAGTGAGAGACTGCCTGTCTCCTCATCCATAGTAAAACTTGCATTCTTCAACACATTGAGAAGGGAGAAAGTGGTGATATTAGACAACATCTCGATGAATATAGGCATGTTCTGACTGATGATGAACTTGTCAATTGGTTGAATTGTGTTGAGCATCGAAGCCAGAATCTGAGTTTCCGAAGGTGGCGCTACTGGTGCGTTGTATTGTTGAGGAGATATACCTGCACCCCCTAGAATACCACCCATTAGAGGGGAAGTTCCGTATTGATTGGAAGCGTATCCGTTCTGCATGGGTTGTTGACCGAAAGCGTTTGATTGACCAGTGCCTAGACTAAGCGAGGTGGTGTTTTGAGTGCCCCCTAGATTTGAAAGTCCTAATGTCATTGTATCACCTCTGCTGGATTTACTGCTGTTGCTATAGTGGGCACTACCGGAGGTGGTGCTTGCATAGTCGCAGCGGGGTTCAGGGTTTGAGCCTGTTGGTTGAGAACTGTGTTGAACGCTTGTTGTGCTGCTAATTGTTGTTCATGAGCCTCTCTTTGAAACATTCTCATGTCAAATTGCACCATAGTGATATCATTTGACCCTGTTTCTGGATTTGGTATGTGCCATACGTTGATTCCCTTCGTTCTCTGTGAGTCTTTCTCAATCTCTTGAAAGAAAGGCTCGTACTTCTGAACTAAGTCGGGCGCTCTAACCTCATTGGCTTGCAGTGATGACACTGGTATAGTAACTAGACTGACTCCTTTCTTCACCTTGTCCTTGAATCTGCTAGGTCTCATCTCATCTTCCTTGTCTTGAGCGGCTTCCCATTTGCAGAGCAGGTGATAGAGGTGTAGATGTTCAGGGCAGTATGTTCCTTTGAGAGTCTTACCGCTGGTTACTCCACTTCTCGCTAAGAATGCTTCAGTTTGACCTGAAATAGGATTCTGCCAGTACATGTCCCAAAGACTTCTACCTGTATCTTCATCTGTGATTCGTGCGTAGAGGTTGTCGTATTCTATGAGTTGCTTGCAATCACAACCATCGACAACACAAGTACCGCTGTCTTTGGTGTATCTGTATGGACTTCCCAACCACCTTCTTGGGTCTAAAACAGACCTCCTTGTTGGTTTGAGTAGTCTGTATGCCTGTTTGATATCTTTTCTTCTGGCTTTGCGAGGGTCAGCGTGATTGGAGGGGTAGAAGTTTACTTTTGGGACTTCGAGATTCTTCTGTCCTGCTATCTGCTGCATCTGTTGCTGTGCTATTGCTTGTTCCATAATCGCTGCTTGATTAAACTGAGGATTGCCCATTTGGGCCATGTTCAACATTGCTGCGTCATTCAAATTGCTTAGACTCTGAGTTTGCATCGGAGTTCTTGTTATTGTGCGATACATATTATCGGGTACATCTAAGAGACCGCCTACCATCATTCAACCTCCGCTGGTGTCACATGAATAGACATTTGCCCGTTTTCTGCCGATAAACGCCATTCTACTTTACTTCCAGCAGTCATACCAAACTGCTGAACAATCCACATGGGTATAGTAGTTCTAAGTGAGTTACTACCCCCTCCTGTGGGGACGAGTGTTGTGGTAGTCTTACCCTTCGCCATGGAGGTCGCACACCCTACTACATCAAAAAGGTCACTCAAGAGGTCAAGAGTTCTACTAAGGTTGGTTCAACATTCCAACCCACACGAGTAGCCATGAAAGCACGCTTTGTTGGTAACCTTGCTTTCTGCAAGCGAATTAGGTCATCTCTGAAGGGGTCGAATATCTTGTGCTCACCTATTCTGTTTTGCTGCCATAGTTCAGCAGCCTTCTTGTCGAAGAACCTGTCTGCCTTATTAGCCACTAACATGACCATTCTGGGCGTGTATTTCTTTCCCTTCAATCTGCTTCTAAGAGTTCTATATCTGTAATCTCTCTGGATAAGCCTATCTACAAGATACTTGAAACCAGCAACTTGCTCTGCACCTTCAGGTCCACCAGCAAAGGCTCTGTCATCAAACACAAACATGACACATTCCACTTGTCTAGACACCATATCGTCAATCCACAGATTCCAGAATCTCTCTTGACCACCTATGTCTGCTGAGTATACCACTCTCTTTTCGCCTTGCCAAGATATTCTTTTCCTAGTGGGTTTGGGTAGCATATACCTTGTTAGTAACTTGAAATGTTTGGTTCTCTCATCCTCGTGTATCTCTTCCATCTCACCGGGAGTGGTCATATAGCGGTCTAATGTGGTCTTGCCAACCATGCTAGTGCCGTAGATACCGACTTTTCTTGGCTTCCATGAGTTGTAGAGGTGTTGTCCGTATATGGCTACACCAACGAGTACACTCCCTCCACCTACCATTTACTTCACCTAGTTGGGCAATTTGGAGTAGAGCCAATCAGCAAAACTCTCAACCTGCTGATATGTCCACTCAACTGTCCAACCCCAAAACGTGAAATCACTGTATGATTCCATTGCACTAACTGCTAGTGATGCTCCTAGTGCAGCAAGTATGGTTCTAAGCCAACCTACACCCCATTCGTAGGTGTTATCAACAGTGTTAGCAAGGTGCATTGCCCGTAGAGTTTCCTCTACAGAGTCGTCTTTTGGAGTCTTGAATATCCTGCCCATCAGTTATCGCCACTACCCTTCGTATATCTAAGGTCTGGCGTTCCGTCCTTCTTCAAACGGATATTATTCGATGATATGTCTCTAGGCGGAACTACTGATTCACGAACCATTTCATCAGCCAGAGAATCTAAACCAAAACTTGTTGATTGGGTAACATTAGCGTTATGAGACGGAGGTTTTGATGTGTTAAATAGGTCAACTCCTAATCCTGAGATACCGGATTGACTGTTAGACATCATAGAAGGGGGCATCTTACCGGGATTCTGCTGCATCCAAAGTAGTTCCTTCTCCAACTGCATCTCCTGCATGCGTAGTTCCATGTCTGAACGACGCTGGTCGTAGTTGAATTGCTGCTCTCTGAAGCGGTAATCCCTCTGCCTCTGCATCTCTGACATCCTAACTCGCTCTTGCATCTGCTCCTCAAAGAACATCTTGAACAAGTAATATGCTAGAATCTGGACTGCTAAAGCCCCCATAGCATATGTCATTCCGTTGACATACTGATTTGCATTCTCTCCACCGGGCAACCACAATCCAGCATCGTAGATACCTATTGCGACTCCCACTAGAGCCGACTGGGTTAGTATCAACCCAGTCAATCTCATTTCTGATTTATCCGAAGGGTCTTGTCTACTCATCTTAGTGACCTCTAGAAAGACCCCACGAGGGTGGCTATCATAAGCCTTCTGTATTATTCATCCGTCTCGTTATCTGAATATTCGCCTAATTCAAATGGTCTAGTCTCATAATGTGTGGAAGCACGATAGTCCTTAACGGCGCTCGGTTGCACCATACCTAATAACGCTGACAGGGCAGCAGGTTGCCAATCTTGACTTACAGCGGGATGAAGAGTGTCTGATGCCGAGGTTTTGGATGGTATCTCACCGTGATATCTATTGTATATCACATTCTTTTTCTCAGGGTCTAAATGAGTCTTTGCTGCGTTGATTCTATGTGCTATTTCTTCAAAACTCTTTTCTATTGGTCTCAAAGTTCCTTTGTCTTTGAAATGCCTAGCCCTGTTCGCATGCTCCCCCTCCAACGTGAGACTCCCACCTTGTGTATGACTGACATCCTTACGGTTGTGAGACCCGTAGATGCCTCGTCGTCTTCTTTCCCTATTGAGTTCTTCACGGTATTTTACACGCTCAGGGCTAGACTCGTATTTTGTGTCATACTCTTTCTTATGACGCTGGGCTTCTGGTGAGAGTTCTCTCTTGAGTAGTTGAAAGATGTGGTCGAAGTCAATATCTTCACTCTTAACAATCGTCGGCTTCCCACCAATCCCCTGTTTCTTGGCTCTTTTGCGTTTTGTGGCTGACCTTTTTTGTCCACTTGACATCGAACCAGAAGTCTTTGGAGTTTTGCCTGAAACTTTCACCGATGGCCTGCACTTCGGGTATCCTTTTCCAGACAATTTTGCTTTCCCCCTCCCGCATGGTGGGTGTTTCCCATCCTTGTCCTTTCTCGATACGTCTACCCACTTTTCCTTGAACCATCGGTTCAGGTTCTTTACCACTAACGTATTGTGGCAGGTGCAGCGGGAGTCTGAATCGGTACTCATTTCTTCTTACCTTTCCCTCGAAACTTTCCCCTGCAATATTGTACAGCCCATCCATTAGCATAGGCAGACGGATAGACCTTGAACTTCCTTTTTGCAGCGGCTTTACCTGCTGGACAGAGTTTCTTTTCAAGTGTGTCCCATGCACCATTCATACCGACGCAATGACCACAATCACAAGAACCTATCATATCACAAACACCATTTTAGTGATTTTATCAGCGGCTTTTCTCTGAGCATACAGTAAACTGTAGCAGGGGCATCGAGGTGGTTTCATGGAGCACTTCATCACGCCCTTCTCCATGCATTTGCATGGATTCTTCTTATTTCCACCACAACAACAACTATCTCTTTTCAATGCCATTAACAATTCCACCTTTTCAATGCTGCTCCTTTCGGGGTTAATTTACCATCCTTGCTCGTAGGGCCTTTACTTCCACCCATTCTAGCACAGAAGGACTTTCTTCTCTTCGCCTTTTTACTACCCGGCTTGAGTTTGGATGGCTTGGTGGTGACTGGTGCTTTTAGATTAGCACCTGTTTCTCTTTTCGCTTTGGCTCGACCTTTCGCATTGAGACCGCCTTTCTTGTGGTGTCTGTTTGGGTTGTAGCCGTGAAACGGCTTGGATTTCTTCTTTGCCTTCTCAAAAAAGTCCTCAATCAGAGTGCCGAATGCCTGTGTAGTAGGAGAACAGCAGTCACAAAGCGCTTTGACTTGCACGTAAGCGTCTGATTTCATCGTCATGGGGGCTAGATTGGCCCTAGGAATGCTTCCACTCCTCACATTACTTTCAGTACCACTGAAAATACCGCCGCTAGGCTCTGGTTGCGAGACCGAATCGGTCAGCCCTCCACCCCTTACGCCTACTACACCCACATTGCCCTGAGGCAGGCCGAACTTTTTGGCCCTTTCTAATGCGAACTGGTACGCTAGTTCTGGATTATCGGTTGTGTAGGACACCCTGTCCTCATTCCTGAGACTGGGTGGAACGTAGTGTTTCGAGCGTGTTTTCGGGTTTCCGCCTCTGATTCCTTGGTCGAGAACACCCTGCATGTCGATTGTACCGTGATATTCACTGACCGGACCGAGGCTGCTGGGAAAATCAGGGTGGAACTCACCCAGTTCAGTCTGTCTGCTTACCATGGATAGCCCTCCTTAACGTCTCTGTAGAGGACTCCTTCGCTCGATTGGCGAGTTTTCTCGATTTACCTGTGATAGAATCTCATTTATCGCATTGCGGTAGTAGTCCGTGGCTTCCGGTGGAGTCTGTGGTAGGTTCTCCCTGCCTTTGTCAGGCTTCCTGTCCATGGGGTTGGGCATGTCGAAGAGGTCTGGCCTCACTCTCTTGAGGTGCTCTTGGTCTATGTGTAGACCTGAATCTAGAACATCTTCTAAATCAGGCTCGTCTTGTTCGTCATATGAAGGAAAACCATCATCGTCGTATTGTACTGGTATACCATACTCGTCAAAGTTCTCGTTTGCTCTGCTCAGAGGCCTGCCCATTGCGTCTATGAGGGGCTGGCCCGGCTCGAACTTGAGGAACTGCCACGCCTTCTTCATGGCTTTCTTGTCTGGTTTCGAGGTTTCAGTGGGTTTTTTCGGCATTTTAGGGCCTACAGCGATAACCAGTGTCATCCCTGCTTTCTTGCCCTTGTCCTTCATACATATCACTGATTACGCTGCTCTGGAATCTGAGGGGAGGAAACCCCTACTCTTGAAGGTGCGCTGTCTCTGCCAGAGATACCACTATTCATGGCATTCATGTCCCTCATGTGCTCCACGAAGTACTCTTGAGCCACATCGCTGGCCAAACCGTGCATCTCATCATCCATTCCCTGCTCCTCTGCCGTCAAACCCGGAATAATATTCAGTTTGTTCATGTAGTGGTGTAGTATCTGCTGCTCCTTCTCGTTTCTAGGCTTGTGGTCATCGAAAATCATACCATCGTTGTCGTCTGACATTGCCTGAGCACGCTCGAAATCATTCAAATCAGGTCCGTCGGAATAATCCTCGTAATCATCTCTGTACGATTTTCTGAGTGTGTTGTAGTCGTATTGTAGTTTGAAAGCGGCTTTTCTCATGATATAGGCCTTCTTCATCTCGCCACCGCAGCCCATTTTCTTCATGCACTCTGACTTCTTCATGCCGCAACTTGGGCACTTCTCGTTGTCTGCTTTCAATAGAGTCCATGCTGTGTCAAATGCGCTCATATTCTTCTATCTCCTTCTGGATACTCTTACTAGGCCTGTCTGCCTACGCATCCTCGGACGTGTGTTACCCCTATCTAGGTTGCGTTTGTAGCGAGCCTTCGTCTTGCGGTTCTTCGTCTTCCTCGCTAGACGCTGGACCTTGGCTTTAGCCCTCGCTTTTGGTCTATTTGAGATATATTGAGAGGTTTTCATACCGAATTGACCTTTCTTGAGTGACTCGAACGCCAAATCGAACTCAAACCCCATGATTGCAGCGTATAAGGCGACACCATAATTAGTTTCTGCTTCTCCGACGTATCATGGAGTCGGATTACGACATTGAGAAGTTTCTCCCGGCTCTAGTCGCTGGATTGGCCAGAGTAGGCCCGGCAGCAGCGAAATTAGGCTCAAAAGCCGTACAATCCGCTAAAAAAGTCGGTGTGGCGGCCAAAAACTCGAAAATGGGTCAAAATATGGCTAATTTAGCCGATAAAAGCAAGGAAATGAAGGAAACTTTTGATGCAGCGAAGGAAAGTCCGATGGGACAGGCCATGGGTAGTCTGCAAGAGGCCGCAGCCCGAAATCAGCAGGATACAGCCAGAATGGAGCAGGAAGCACGTCAAAGAATGATGTCTGGTGCTTCCACTGGAAGCACAACCACTCGTTCTTAGGGTTTCATGCCTCTATAGCGTGCGTAAAGCATGCCTGCTTCCTCTTGAAGCCTCAAATCCTCTGAGTTCATCATCTTGAGGATAGTTCCAGTGATGAATTGGTCCTCTTCAGAGGTGAAATCTACCCCATTCTCCTGATGCTTGAGTAGAAGCCACGCCGCAGCGAAGGCACTCTCGGATACTGTCATCGGGAATACTATGTATGGTGCTGCTTTAATAAGGGTTTAGTTAAAAGACCGTCTTTTGCTCGATGAAACGTCGGTTATGGGTATCAGCGAACTCATTTTTAGCAAGTTTAGGATGGTAGTAATTGATTTGCTAATCAAAATAGGACTAGCAGGTATGGTTTTGCTGTTCGGAGTCAGTTGGTTACTGTCCCTCTGACCTTTTCTGCGCTTCCATGGCCTGTCTTGCCCTTTCAATCATGGATTGCTGACCCGGTGAGTGCATATTTCCGTCTCCCATGACGTTTCTCATGCTGTTTCCAGTAGGTGCACCGCAGTTTTCACAGCGTGGGCTACCCGGATTGAGGCCCTGCTTGCAACTCTGGCAGAACATCGAGTCTATCGCTCGTGTGCCCATTGGGTCATCAGGCGATGTGGGCATGATGTTCTTCAGAACAGCCCAAGACTTGTCGAATGCGCTCATTGTCCTTCAACCCCTGATTCATTTTGTGGGTCATATGGTATGCGAGTCTGACTCTGACCGGGGTCTGGCATCATGCTGTTAGGAGGAGGACTTGCTCTAAAACCCATAGACAATTCAATCAGATACTTGTTATATGCCTCCGGGTCACTTTGCTTCATGCTGTCAAGATTAGCCTTTGTCTCAGGACTTAGCGTCTCCATGACTTCTGGTGGTAACTGCATTGGTCTTCTGAAACGCCTCTGATTGGAGACCTGTTGACCTCTTCTGTTGTTTCTGCTACGCCTACCCATTTTGAGTAAGGACCATGCAGAGTCAAAAGCACTCATATTCAACCAAACCTTTGTTTAATGTAGTCTTGAAGCGCTTGGCCCTGTAGTTCTTTGGTGTATTTACTGTCCGGCTGGTCGATAATACCATATTCCTCGTTAGTCATGCCCTCTGGGGCACTGAAAGACTCCGGTGCTCCCATTGGTTGAGGACCTTTTGCTTCTGGTGGGGCAGAATCACCTACTACAGGAGACCCTCTTTTTCTGGCTCTTCTTTCCATTTCTGCCCGTAGAGCCTCCATTCTGTCGTTCATCTGAGGTCTTGTGGTGTTCAGGAGTTGTGCATCCTGTGGATTTTCTCGGTCATATTTGTTTCTATAAAAGTCCGAATCGTAGTCTTGGAGATGAAAATCAGGGTTTCTCCTACCTTCTCTACGCTGAATCTCGGCAAGTATCTGTTCTATCTGGGCACTCATATCAGGTCCTTTCATTCTGAATGGGTCATCACCCATCTGTGGTGTTCTCCTTGGTGGTGGAGCATCCATCACCCTTCGATATTCATCCATCTCCTCTTGAGTAGTTGGTCCGTCGATTCCATTCGGGTCTACCCGTATTGGGCCTCTCTTCTCATCGAAGTTTTTGAGAAGTGACCATGCAGAGTCGAATGCACCCATGTCCAAGCGCAAGGGGGGTCAGGATAAAACCGTTGCTGGCTTTTAGGTGTGGCCGGTATCACCTGCGATAGAAACATGAAAGAGTGTTGTCAATTTCGGAACAGGTTGAGAGATGACAAACAGATGACACCGGCCACGATGCATGATTACAAGCATTCTACTTGTATGTTCTGCTCTTCATTATGCCTCACGCTTGGTCGAAGGGTTCAATCATAAAGACCACCTAATCCTTTCCAATCCTCAACACCATAAGGTGTTTGAGCATCAAAATGAAGCCCGGAAGCAGGGTGATACACCCATTGGTGAATTGCAGGGTCATCGGGATGATTCATAATCTGAGCCTCGCCGCCGTTTTCCTCGATTAAATGATGGAGATTATCGGAGAAGTCGAAACAATGACTTTCATGCTCACTAGGGTCAGAGGGCCAATCGCCACCATCTGCTAGTATGCTTCTCTTTGACGGGCCATTTTCAAGAGAATGATGGATGAAATCTGTTATGTCGCTCGTATCTATCTTGAGCAAAGCCCACGCTTGGTCGAACGGCGTGCTGACAGACGACTTGCCAATGCGTGCAGCCATGCTATTATGGACAAGGCCTTCTGCCAACACGGTAGAGGGGAGGGGGGTTGGATTATTGATTTTTTTCTGTAATTTTTTTTCGGGAAAGGGCCTTCCACCGAAAAAATGGTGCAGCGCTGTGTGGGACTAAAAGATGCGATTAACCAATGCGATTAACATCGCCTCCGGCGATTAACCCTGCGATTAACCCTGCGATTAACTGTTTTCGGGGTGCGATTAACTAGGCCACTGGGGATACAAGTATCCCAACACATGTATGTACACACGTGAACGTACCGTTCTAAAGAACGGAACGTTTAGACTAGGGCTTTCCCATTTAAAGGCTCAACACATAAGAGTCGATGGCTAAGAAATCCGACATCCTAAGAAGCATAAAGACGACCGCAGAGTTCCTAGGGAACTCAGACAGACCTTCGGTCTGTACTCTCAGAGTAGACTCATTGTCTACTCTGTCAAGGAACACCAAAGGTGTTCAATACACAAGGAAAAGCCTTAGGGCTTTTGCCAAAGCAATACTGACGGAACGTCAGTCCTTCGGAGAAGGTATCTACATCCTTAAGGATGTAAACATCAAGTCTCTGAAAGATTCTCAACTCGGAGAGTTGCTTTCGGCTACTAACCCCAATGGGGTTAGTAAGTATTACACCACCATCCGAAGGATGACCTATCAGAACATCCTTGCTGATGCTATAGCATCAGCAGAAGAAGATGAGCCTGAGGCAAAGCCTCAGAAGAAGACAACCAAGAAGGCTAGGAAGTCAAAGACTTCCAAGAAAGCCAAGGCTTCTAAGAAGCCTAAACTCACACCTGTTGAAGAGGAACTCTTCGATGAAAACGGCAACCTTGACCCTCAGCCAAAGGCTGAAGCAAAGCCAAAGGCTACCAAGCCAAAGGCTTCCAAAGTGAAGAAGTCAGTTCCTAAGGGAACTGTTACCTTGACTGCCGTTATCAACGGCAAGAAGAGAGAAGCCACTCTGCCAAAGGCAGATTGGGAAGGAAGCAATCACTCCCAATGGGAGTTCAAGGCTGACTCCAGAGACATCCCTACCAAAGGTAGGAGCAAGAAAGAACTTGCAGTGCTAGTTGGAGTCCATGACTCCATCTTTGCTTGAATCGAAGATTCCAACACACAAGTGTTCGGACATACGTAAGTGTTGGAGAGTGAGTCTAACGACTCGCTCTTCAGCATGTCAACCGACCCATGCTTCCACGTGTTAGAACACACATGGGTTACCCCAAAAAAAACGTCAAACTCCGAGAGGCATAGCCTCCCAGTGGTTTGGCTTATCAATGCCTAGCCTTCGGCTTAGGCTTCTTCTCCAA
>Ga0208666_1000009_pt1 | contig 68657 bp, 85 predicted proteins | sample 5B_taG_FD_184078 | JGI IMG/M metagenome (GOLD analysis project Ga0208666, IMG submission 184078) | Marine viral communities from the Subarctic Pacific Ocean - 5B_ETSP_OMZ_AT15132_CsCl metaG (SPAdes) (version 2) | ecosystem: Environmental > Aquatic > Marine > Oceanic | place: Pacific Ocean...
TTGATAGAAATAGTTAGATAGTATACCACTCCGACTCTCTATCTACAGAAAGTTGGAATGTTATTTGAATTAGTATATGATTTGTATTTCTTAAAACAATTCATGTTATCGAATCTTTCTTTGTTACGAGTGTAGACTTCGTCATGATTGTAAGTCACAGACTTTCCTTTCTTCGTTACGAATGTAATGATTGTGTTAGTTCCAATTAGTGATTTTCTTATTACAAATCTTTTTGTTGTAATTTTGTTTAATTTAGTTTTCATAATGTTTAATTTTATTTGATTATTATTTATTTGATTTACATATATATTATCCATGAATGAATGTATTTACTTTGTAAAAGAAAAACGTGAAAATTAAATGAAGACATGTGTAGAGAGCAAGTTTGAAAATGAAAACAAATAAACAAAAACGAATAAAAATGAAAATGAAAACGAAAATGTGATCGGTGGGGCCCAAAAGAGAAACGACTTTAAACTGGGAGGAGGGGGGCCGGGGGGAGGGGGTTACATTTCGCCCCAATATTTATAACGTATTTTTTTATGTGACATAAGCCTTATAAGGAATACTAGTAATGGGCTATTGTCACACTTTATGTAAATAACTATTTTATCATGTAATTATTAGGTTAACTAATAAACGAAAACCATGGCATTCAAAATGAAGGGTTCTACTCACTACGGTAAGAACCCATTAAAACAAACAGTAGGCGGAGACGCAGGTGAAGCAATAGATCACTGGAAAAATTACAATAAGGCTAAAAAGGCTAAAGAGAGTATGCCTAAGGATTTCAATATGACTAATAAGAAAGATGCTTTTGATAAGACATCTAAAGAAATACTTAATAGATCTAAGAAGGCACTTAGTGACACGCCTAAACAAATGGCTAAAAAAGGCAGACAAGTACTAAAGACATCGAACAAGAACTTTATCTCTGGAACTAAACAAGTTTTGAAAGCTGCTAAACCAGTTGTTAAAAACGTGGCTAAGAGATTTCTAGGGCCAGTTGGAGTAGCTCTAACCGCGTACGATGTAGGAAGTTATCTTTACAAAAATAAGGATGATATTATTAAGGAATCAAAAAAAGTACAAAAGAGAAGGTTTGATAACCCAAGTGATCACGGTAGACCTAAATACTAATAACTATGGCATTTAAAATGAAAGGATCCCACCATTATGGGAAAAACCCACTAAGACACAATCTGCCAGATGGAGAGGCGCACACGCACGGAACTAATAAAAACGCTTCTTTTGATACGGACACAGACGAAAAAGATTTTACAAGACGCGATAGAAAGACATACGTTAGAACGAAGGAAGATAAAAAGAAGAAGGTGAAGAAGTCAGATAACTACGATATGATAAGGGGTAGAAACACAGGTGAGAGAAAACCTATTGGACCAAAAAAAGACACTTGGTATAGAGATTCTGATAACGATGGTACGGTTGTTTCAAGAGCTTGGAAAAATAGACCTAGGTACAAGGTAAGGTTTAATAACAGTCCTATGATACCTGGCTTTGTGAGCATTAAAAGAAAATAAATAATGGCATACAAACAAAAAGGACCACTATTTTTCAAGTCTAGTATAAAAGGCTATAAGAAAAACTCTCCAGATATAAACGAACCTAAACTCAAGATACAAGGTGGTGATATAACCATGAAGGGAGTGGAATTTCCAGTACACGGGAAAGACAATCTTGGTAATGAAAAAATAATGAAACCAGGTAAAAACTACAAGTTTCCAGGTGATTATGTAATAGAAACACCTCTACATCAAAACAATGAAGAGCCTTTGTACGAAGGTGAATACGAAGAGGGAGGATTAAAAAGGGATCGCTTTAAAAATTTACCATACGAAAAATATAAAAAAGTTGTCCCTGCTAAAGAAAAGTATGTAATGCCTGAGGATTGGGGTGATTACGGGTTTAGCGAAGGTGGTGGAAAAGCTGCTTTTTATAGACCTAATGAAAAAACTATATACTATAAAAACAGACCAGTCCCATATAAAGATCCTATATATCCTACAAGCGAACAAAAGAAACACGAAAATATACATCATTTACAAGAAATGGAAGGAGGTAAAGGATCTGTTCTTGGCGAATTCTTCAAAGACAGGGATGCTTACATGAAGAAATTTAAAAAAGGAGAATTCACCCAAGATCCATACACTATGATACCACACACTTACACTTGGGAAGATGGAAGTACTAGCGAGGGCGTTAAACAGAACCCGAATCCATCTGGAAAGTGGGAGGATTTACCAAAATCAAGTAGAAAGAAGATGGCTACGCATCGTAGAAAAACTTTTAACACAAGAAGAGACATACCTGGAACTATAGAGCACGATGCTACAGTCCGAACTAAAGCTGCTGGTCCAGGGTATTATAAAGAAAAATTTTCGAAAAAATAATTAATTAATTACAAAAACAAAAAAAATGGCATTTAAAATGAAAGGTACTCCAATGTATAGAAATTACGGCGTTGGAAAGGCACCACTAAAGGATTATGATATGGAAAAAGGTTCTCATGACCATCCACATTCTCCAGCTAAAAACATGAAAGACGGTGAATACAAGCACGACTTTGAGTCACCGGCAAAACAAAGAGTAAAAAAGCAAAAAAGCGCTAAGTATATTGATGACGAAGGTGGAGACACTAGAAACGAAAAAGGCCAAACTCAAAAAGACGTAATAAAAAGTAGACAAAAAAACATAGATAAAGCAGGTAAGAGCCTAAAGAAAGGGACAAAGACCCTACAAAAATCTGTTGATAAAGGCATGAGTTTGGAGTCCGCTAATGAGAAAAGATCTGAAATGATATCTAGCTTGAACAACGCTATAGAAAAATATAATTTCTCTGCAGACTCTATTAAAACTACTATACCTAAGATACAAGAACAAAGAAAAGTTACTAGAGAGCTTGACGCTGAGATGGAGTACGAAAGAAAAACTTCAAAAAATAAAAAGAAAAAGAAATAACAAACTAATATTAACCAACACATAAAACCAAAATGACTTACTTGTATTACAAGAGTTCGTATACCACGAACACAACTAAACCGAATGAAAAAACTATGAACCAATGGAAACATCTTGCAGATAAGAAAAACTGGAGGATTACCCAATTACCTAATGGATTCTACCAAACAGAGTGCTCAAACCCTGATAATGAGGAATGGCACGCTGTTACAAGACGAGAAACAATAAAGGGTGCTGAAACAGCAATTGATGGAAGCATTGATCATTTCTCTAAAAAGATAGAAGCCACACAAGGACCTAAAGTTATAAAAACATTCAAATAGAACCACAATTAAATTAAATTAAATGGAATACAATCTACCTAGCGAGATTGTCAAAGACTTAAACTTTGGCGATTCCGCTAAACAACGAATAATTAAAGGAGTAGAGAAATTAGCAAATGCTGTTTCTTCTACACTTGGAGCCTCAGGAAAATGCGTGATATATGAAGACGCTCAGGGCAAACCGGTGATCACAAAAGACGGAGTAACAGTAGCTGAATCTGTTGTCTTATTCGATCCGGTTGAAAATATGGGAGCTACCTTAATAAAGGAAGCTGCTAGAAATACAGTGAAAGAAGCAGGAGACGGTACTACAACAGCTACCGTTCTTGCTAACTCACTTATTAAAGAGGTAAGCAAAACCAGAGGTTCTACAACTAGAGATATTAAAGAAGGTATATTGTCTGGTACTAAAAAAATAAACGAATATTTAGATAAAATAAAAATAGACGTTAAAGATAGCATGCTGGATAGTGTGGCTGCTATAAGCTGTAATAACGATATGGAGTTAGGATCTATAATATCTGACGCGTATAAAAGAGTAGGTAAGGACGGGGTTGTTCTAATGGAAACTTCTGAGACAAACGAAACCTACACTGAGGTTGTTGATGGTGTGCAAATAGAATCTGGACTAATATCTCCTCATTTTGTAACTGATAATGAGAAACAAAGAGTTATTTTAGAAAAACCTTTAGTTTTAATTGTTTCTTCAGAGATACCAAATGTAAGAAAAATACAAAATATACTAGAGTTTGTTATAAAAAACAACCGATCTTTACTAATTGTCGCTCAAGTAAGCCAGCAAGTAAAATCGGCGCTTTTAATGAACAAAGTAAAAGGTAATATAAAGGTCAATATTGTAGATTTACCAGGTTTTGGACCAACAAAACAAGACACGATCAAAGATTTGGCTATTTTAACTGGAGCTACTGTAATTAACGAAGAGCTTGGTGATGATTTAGACGGGATTTCATTAGATATTCTTGGAGAAGTAGAAAAATCAGTTACAGACGATAAAAGCACTGTTATAACAACGTTAGAAACATCAGAAGAAGTCCCTGAAAGAATAAAAGAAGTTCAAAAACTATTAAAATCAGAGAAAAATGGTTTTTTAAAGAAGAAAATAGAGCAAAGATTAGCCATGTTATCTGGATCTGTAGGAATAATACGCGTAGGAGCTGATTCTAAGGTAGAACTGAAAGAAAAGAAAGATAGAGTAGAGGACGCAATATACGCAACCAAAGCCGCGTTAAAGGAAGGTATTGTTCCGGGTGGTGGAATTGCACTGTTGAACGCTTCTCAATGTATTGAGCCTGAAAACATTGGAGAAACAATACTGCTAGACGCAATTAAAGCGCCATTCGAAACAATACTACACAACGCAGGAATAGAAGATTATGAATTACCAAATGTTAAAGGTTACGGTGTCGATGTTATTAGTGGTGATATTGTGGATATGGTTGATCACGGGGTTATCGACCCTGTTTTAGTAACAAAATCAGCATTAAAGAACGCAAACTCCGTAATAAGCACTATAATTTCCGCAAATTGTGTGATATCTAATATGAGGACAAATGAAAGCAGTTAATCATTACCTCGTTATAGAGAGAATAAAAGAAAGCCCTAAGAAAATAGGTGGATTAATATTAACCGAAGAAACAGGGGACGAAAACAGATATACTAAAGCTAAGGTAATATCAACAGGAAATCTTGTAGAAGGAATACACGTAGATGATATTATATATTACGCCAAAAACGCTGGGCATGGGATTCAGCATAAAGATAAATTTTACCATGTTATAAAACAAATGGACGTGGTATTAATAGATTAACCAAAACCATAAACCTAAACCCTAAAACTCAAACGACAATTAACTTAATTATTAACAAAAAACAAAACGATTATGAAACCAATGATGGTATTTCACAGTGCTACTGTAGACAGTGACTCTGTAGGATCACATGACGCAGGTACAAACTTAGATATGGCTGCTTTCGCAGTAGAAGATTTAGTTTGTATTACAGCTGGTAACACTTCAGTAGAATTAACGTTCAACGAAACAGGTATGTTTAACAGAGAATCTGGCACCGGTGGAGATGATGAGGCTGGTTTAGAGAACTCTCTAGCTATCTTAACAGTAACTGACGCTGCTACTGCTACTGCTATTGTTAAGAAAATAATTCTTGCAATTAATGGTGGTCCTCACAAGTCTGGTATGTTTTTGTTTGACGCTGTAAACGACGTTTATCCTAGTGATATTGCTTCAGGTGACGTATCAGCGATCAACATTAGACGTACTACTACTTCAAGAGTTGTTGTAGCTGCTTAACTTTGAATGAGATTAACCGCGCAGGATCTGCGTGAAATGAATATCCTTAAGTATTACAGGCTCACACGAAAGTGGGCCTGTAAGACTTACGGGTTAACAGATGCAGATTTAGAATTATTAATTTATTTAGATTGTAAAGAAAGATTTACACGGCAAGAGTTTATAGATGGTACTTACACCATGAGTTGGGATAAGAACCGTTGGGAGAAACTAAGGAAATTAGGTTGGATAGAAACCTGGAGACACAGAAACAGAACAACAATAAAGTACTCAGTGTTTAAAACATCATTCAAATGTTCTCAGTTAATCAGTAGAATATATAGAGTGTTGTTAGGTGAAGAAGATTTACCAACATCAGAGAGAAGTACTTTTTATAATAATAAAACATATACTGATAAGGTTTTTAATAAATCTATAGACGATATGATAAAAGACAAAGATAGATAATATGGCTTATAGACAAAAACCACCAACTTTCATGCGTAGCTGTTTAAAACAAAAACAGTATTGGTATAAAGTAGATGGCAAAAACGTTAGCAAGGAAGAGTATAATGAATACCAAAACATACCTGGTCAGATGGAAGGTGGCGGTAAAACTACTAATGATCCAGATGCTAGCGGTCGTAAGGCTGCTACTGAAAAAGCAAGATCAAAAAATAAAAGACCTACAGTTTTGACAGAAGCACAAACTAAATTACTAAAAGAAAGAACAAGCAAAAAATCTCCACCGTTTAAAGCTACGGCTGGTTTTAATATACTTATGGAAGGCGCTGGAAAAGACGCCACCAACAAATACACTTCTGGAGATAGATCTTATAGAGGGTCTTATGATATTGATTTTAAAAAATCAGCTTTCCACCCATCCAAAGAGGATATATCAGATGATAACGGTGGTAACGGAGATAACGGGGGCAACAATACTTTCTCTAGCACGAGCGTTAAATGGCCACCAAAAATTAAAGGAAACAAAAAACAAAGAAACTACGCTACAACTTCTTGTGAAATCGTATCAGACAAACACGGTAAGCAAACAAATAAGTTTACAAATCTAACAAAGAAACAACAAAGAAAAATTAGAAAAGGTCAAGTAGGAGGAATATAATATGGCATATAAAATAGGATCAGAAAGAAGAAATACACCTTATAAAGTTATCAAAAAATCCTTAGGAAAGGGAATTTTAGGTGAGGCAAATAACGATGGTACTATATTTATAAACAAAGATATACCTAATGGTAGCGCAAAAGAAAAAGAAGTTGTAGCACACGAGGGTAAACACATGGACGATATGGCTTCTGGTAAATTAGCTTACGGAGACGACTTTGTGAGATATAATGGTAAAACTTATCATAGAAAAAACGGAAAAATTAATTATAATGGCAAGTGGTCTGAAGAAGGTTCTAAAGACTTCCCTTGGGAAAAAGCTGCCTACAAAGTGGGTAACGCCGCAAAAAAACAAAAATAAAAATTATGGCATTTAAAATGAAAAGCGCTCTAAAGTTTGGGCAAAAAACAGCGTTCAAAATGAAAAGTTACAGTCCCGCGAAACAAACGGTAGATCCAGACGCACCTGGTACTCCAGGAAAGCCTGGCTACGAACCACCAGTTGTACGTGGGGAACTAGACGAGAAAGGCAAAGCAATATATGACGCTCATAGAAATAAAGCAACAAAGGAGTGGTTAATGGAGAACAAAGGGTTCAACCAAGAAGACGCAGACCGAATGATGGCTGACGGAGCGTACTCATACAAGGATATGATGAAAGAAAAAGGCGCACACAAAAATCCTAAAGCAAAAAAAGACGTTGCAGCTGAACCAAAAGGCAAAGGATCAGAAGGCAAACCTAAGCAAGAAGATTTTGAACCAGCTTATGAAGGCGCTGATTACAGCAAGAAAGATATCGCTAAAATGACCGCAAAAGAAAAAGCAGCAAAAATTGATGGTTATGAAGCTAAGCCAAAAAAGAAAAAGACGCCATTAGAACAAGAGGGACCTATACCTAAAAAGAACATTAAATTACAAAAAGGGGAACATCCAGACACTTACTTATTCGGACATAATTATGGTGACGAAAATATTGAAGGAGCAGGAGAAGGTTTTGAGCCAACTGGAACTAGAGGCGAACAGTTTACAGCTAACGAAAGAATAAACGACATGGAAGAAAGAGCTGGTTTCTTAATTGATAACGATATACCAGATCTTGAAGGCTCAACAGACCCTAAAGATGTTAAAAAATTAAAAACATTAAAAGCTACCGCTAAAAAACTTCAACACGAAGCAGATATAATGCGTAAAAGAAGAGAAAACGAAAAAAAATCTTCTCCAGCTAAACAAGCTATAGATAATATAGAATATGGTGGGATGAATTATAAAGCCTATAAATATCACAAAGATTATGGTACAGGTGAAAATGCTGTTAGTAAAAAAGAGGAAAGAAAAGCTACAAGAAAATGGAAAAAAGAACACGGTGTTAAAGGAAAAACCGGTGGACGGCACGAAAAAAGATTAGAGAAGAAAGCAGTTAGAAAACTAAAAAAATCTGAAAAATCACATGCAAAATATGAAGAAGCTAAAAAAGCTTATTATGATGATGATGTAAACAATAAAAAAGATTGGAAAAAACTGCAAAAAACAAGAAAAAAAGCTGACAAAAGAAGAGGCAAGGCAACTAGTGCTGAACTTAAAGTAAGACACAATAGGGAATTAGCAAGTGTTAAAGGTGATAAAAGAAATAAAGTTGAATTATCCAAAGCTTATAGCAAGCAAAAATTACCGGAAATGCAAAAGATGCCACAGTTAAAAATCGAAAAATAGTTAAATCATGAATATATTAGGTAAAATATTTTCAGGTGGAGCTACTGAATTGGTAAAAGGTGTAGGTGGAGTTATAGATAACTTACATACTTCTAAAGAAGAAAAGCTTGAAGCTGAAAAACAAATAAAAGATATGATAATGGGTTATGAGGCTGAGATGCAAAAGCAAGTAACCGAAAGATGGTCGATGGATATGAAGTCGGACTCTTGGTTATCAAAAAATATAAGACCACTAGTTTTAATATTTCTAGTAGTATCAACAGTATTGTTAGTTTTTATCGATGCTGGTGTTATTGCTTTTGAAGTTAAGGCTTCGTGGGTAGACTTATTACAATTAGTATTAATAACGGTGATCGGTGCTTATTTTGGCGGCAGATCACTAGAAAAAGTAAAAAAATAAAATTATGGGATCAAAAAGTGATGTAGTAGACTACGGCTTTGGCCAAATGGGTAGTGGGCACGTAGTTGCTCACGGTACTGATGTTTTCGCTCCAAAAGGAAAAGTAATAGTAGCAATAACGTTTCTAGACGACACGTATTTAGACAAGTTAGTTGCTGACACTAGTCACAATACTGGGTCTGCTACTGTTGATAATGGACCAGATGACACGGCGTATTTTGGAACTGGAACTCAAGTAACTGCTAATGGTGGTGATGGTGAGGCTGGAGGTTACAACTCTGTGACAAGTGTTGCTGTTGCAGCGACTGTTAAATTTCCAAAAGGAGTTACTATATACGGTAGATGGACAGAAGTTTCTATACAAAATACATCTGTTACTGCTAGCGGTATAATTCTTTATTACGGTATATAATGCTAGGATTGGGGTCTAATTTAAGCGCTCCTAGTATTGCTAGTGGTGATCTTCAGTGGTCCGCTACTAAATACTTATACTTACCAGGTGCTACCGGTGATTATGCTAGGGTTCAAAGTTTTAGTAATTTTATAAATAGAATATCTGACTCAGGCGATGATGATGTAGCGGACACTATAACAGTGTCTTTCTGGGTAAAACCTTTGTGGGTTATGGGAAACGTAGGATCTAACCAGCACGTCACAACTGGTGGTGGTACAGCAAACAGCGTTTGGTTTCCTGTTTTTGGTAATACTTCTACAGAAAAAGACAGACTTAGAATATATTACCACATGGACACAAACACTGGTACCGATAAAAACAGACTGGTAGTGCAAGCTATCGACGCTAGTGGTAATAAGGAAATGGACGAAGCGTTTATACACTCTACTAACAATAGTATTACTGGAGTAGGATCTTCTTTAACAGGTAGTGGTATAGCTAGTGGTTGGTGGCATAGTGAAAACAAAGGAAACGTAAACGGTGACGATTTTGTCCATTTATGCTTTGTTAGATCTTCTGGAGATTGGACTATTTATTGGAACGGCGCGGCTTTAGGATCGTCTGTAGACGTGGACACCGGAACATTAGACTTTGCAGAAGAAAATGTAGATGAGTTTTGGATAGGAAAATCTTTCTTAAGCCAAGATCACGTTAAAACGGGATATAGAGATATAGCGTATTTTAACGCCGCGCTCAGCGGCACTGAAGTAAGAGAACTATATAACACAGGGGAATTTTTTGACGTTAGAACACATGCTCAGGCAGCTAATTTGGGCCTTTATTGGCCCTGTCAAGACGCACAAGAATTTTCTGGAGCAGGCGCAAGCGCTGACTTAGATCTTCAAGGAAATTCATCATTTACAGGTTTATAACATGTTAGGATTAGGAAATGCAATTACAGGAGGAGCGGCCTCAGGAGAAACACCATGGGCAGTTACTGATTTAAGTGATTTAGCTCATTGGTTTAAATACAACACAGGGATAACGTTAAGTTCAGGTGATGATGTAGAGACGTGGGGTGATAGTTATGGTAGTGAAACTTTCACTTTAGACGCTGGAAAAGTTTGGAAGAACAATGGGGATTTAGATTTTATAGCAGGTACTTCTGGCGGTAGAATGGAACTCGATGGCACTTGGGACCCTGGAAGTTTTTCTGCTTATTTAGTTTTAAGATTAACCGTTGCAACCGCAGCGAACGAAGAGATTATGAACTCTGGTAATAACGACTTCATTAGACTTAATAATTCTACGACGGCAAGAATTAAAATAGGAAACGTAACATCGAACAACATGGCGCTTCCTGGCGATGAAATAACACAAAACACTTGGTTTGTTCTTGGGATAGAATGGGATGGAACTACTATAAAAATTTATCAAGACACTGATTACGCTAACCCAACAACAGCTACCGATACTGATACTTTTGCGGGAATAAAAAACTTGGGACTAAGAGGTAATCAGTGGGGAGGACAAATGAGAGAAGTGGTATTTATTAACGACGTATTAAGTGATTCAGATAGAGAAAACTTAATGACTCATTTAAAAACTATACGAGACATATAATAACAATTAAATTAAATAAAATGGCAAAAACAAAAAAGGCTAAAAAGCCTCAAAAAATCAATCTAGATCACCTAGATAAATTACAAAGCGTTGTAAACGAAATAAACAAAGCACAAATGCAAATTGGTATATTCCAAACAAACATACATAATCTACTGCATCACGTTGCTGGAAAAAACGATGAACTAACTTTTATAAAAACTGAGCTCGAAAAAGAATACGGAACTGCTGATGTAAATATTTTAGACGGTACGATAAATTACGATGAGGTTAATTAGGAAGATTACAATAGGAAAAGACTACAAAAACGATGCCATGCATTATGCTGTTGGTCAAGAAGTTTACGGTGGACACACGATATCTGATATAATAGAAGAAAAAGATAAGTATTCTGTTTATATTAAAAAGAAAAAAGACGTGTTGCCTTGGAAAGACTTCAACAAGAACATGGCAATATCAATAGAGTATAATTTAGAATACTAATGAAAGCGCCTTTTGACTTTGTTATAGAGCCAAAAGGAAATAGATATAACAATACCACAAAAATTGGAGATAAAGATCTTATATTGAACACCGAGATATTTAATCATCAATTTGTAAATAGAGAGGCTATTGTTAGATCCATTCCTACGGCTTTTGAAACAGAGATAAAACCTGGAGACACCATCGTCACGCACCACAACGTGTTTAGACGCTGGCATGATGTTAGAGGTAACGAAAAGAACAGTAGAAGCTACTTTAACGAAAACACCTATCTTGTGAAAGAAGACCAAGTGTTTTTATATAAAAGAGATGGAAGTTGGAAAGCTCCGAAAGGATACTGTTTTGTACAACCTATAAAAGAAAGAAACTCACTAAGAGTAGACAAGGAAGAATCTTGTATAGGCATAATAAAATACACAGACGGAACGTATGAAAAAGAAGATTTAGTAGGTTTTACACCTTTTTCAACATACGAGTTTGTAGTAGATGGAAAGAGACTATATAGAGTTATGACACAATTTATTACAATTAAATATGAATATCAAGGAAACGAAGAAGAATATAATCCAAGCTGGGCAGAGAGCAGTGGAGGAGTTGATTAAAGTCGCTAAAGAACCTATTGTAGATTCAGACGACGATATATCAGCTGATAGGTTAAAAAATGCCGCAGCTACTAAAAAACTAGCTATATTTGACGCATTTGAAATACTCACAAGAATCCAAGAAGAAGAAAACCTGCTTGAGGGCAAAGCACCTGAAGAGGGAAAGAAAAAAGTCTTTAAAGGATTCGCAGAAGGTAGATCTAAGTAATGTACAAGCAAAGTTTAGTTAAGACCGTAGAGCCCATTAAAAAAACCACGATCACTAGAATGAATCGAGGCAAGAAATGGAAGTACGGATACAATAAAGAACACGACTTAATTGTGTTATCACACAATGGAGTTATAGGTGAAATTATAGAGATACAAAATTTAATTATAGCGCTACCGAAACCACCTAAAGAAGTATATACGCATCCAAAGAATAAATGGGTTAAGCAGGAATATCCTAAAGAGCTCCAGAGGATCAAAAACATATTCGATTGGAGGGGTTATCCGGAAAACAATAAAGAAAAATGGTACGATTACATAGACGAAGAATTTAAACGACGAGAGGAGGGTTTCTGGTTTATGAATAATGGTAAACCAACCTGGATAACCGGTACGCACTATATGTATTTACAATGGAGTAAAATTGATGTTGGAGCTCCAGATTATAGAGAGGCAAATAGATTATTCTTTATATTTTGGGAGGCCTGTAAAGCAGACAAAAGATGCTATGGTATGTGCTACCTTAAAAACCGTAGATCAGGATTTTCTTTCATGTCGTCGGCGGAAACAGTTAATTTAGCCACTATATCAAGTGATAGTAGATATGGTATATTGTCAAAAACTGGTGCAGATGCGAAAAAAATGTTTACAGATAAAGTTGTTCCTATATCGATTAATTATCCGTTCTTTTTTAAACCTATCCAAGATGGTATGGATCGGCCAAAATCCGAACTTGCTTACAGAGTACCTGCTAGTAAGTTTACAAGAAAGAAGATCACGTCGAATGAGCAGCTCGAAGATATTAAAGGACTAGATACGACTATAGACTGGAAAAACACAGGAGACAATAGTTATGATGGTGAAAAATTAAACTTATTAGTGCACGATGAAAGCGGTAAATGGGAAAGACCAGACAATATATTAAACAACTGGAGGGTTACAAAAACCTGTTTAAGATTAGGTAGTAGAATAGTAGGAAAATGTATGATGGGCTCAACTTCTAACGCCCTTGACAAAGGAGGAGACAACTTTAAAAAACTATACAATGCTTCAGATGTTACCTCAAGAAATCGTAATGGACAAACAAAATCTGGTTTATATTCTTTGTTTATCCCAATGGAATGGAACTACGAAGGATTTATTGACGAATACGGATATCCAGTTTTTAATAGTCCAGATAATGATGTACTCGGACCAGATGGTGAATTAATAGATTACGGTATAATAGAACACTGGGAAAACGAAGTTGAAGGGTTAAAATCTGATCACGATGGCTTAAACGAGTTTTATAGACAGTTTCCAAGAACAACAGAGCACGCGTTTAGGGATGAGGCTAAAAACAGTATATTTAATCTAGTTAAACTTTACGAGCAAATAGATTACAACGAAGGAGTAGGTAGCGTTGCGAATATAAGCACTGGAAATTTCCAATGGGTTAATGGAGTGAAAGACACGCAAGTTATATTTTATCCAGATCCAAAAGGTAGGTTTAAAATAAGTTGGACGCCACCTCAACATTTACAAAACAAGAGTATAGAAAAGAAAGGGATAAAATACCCAGCAAATGAACACATGGGAGCCTTTGGGTGCGATAGTTACGACATATCAGGAACAGTAGACGGAAGAGGATCAAACGGAGCATTACACGGTTTAACTAAGTTTTCAATGGAAGACGCCCCTCCAAATCAGTTCTTTTTAGAATATGTAGCAAGACCACAAACAGCGGAGATATTCTTTGAAGATGTATTGATGGCATGTGTGTTTTATGGTATGCCTTTATTGTGTGAGAACAACAAACCTAGACTTTTGTATCACTTTAGAAGAAGAGGTTATAGAGGTTACTCTATGAACAGACCGGACAAGTTATGGAACAAACTTTCTGTAGCTGAAAAAGAAATAGGTGGGATACCAAACTCAAGTGAAGACATCAAGCAGGCTCACGCTGCTGCTATTGAAATGTATGTACAGAGTCACGTTGGTCATTTAGGCGATGGTAATTATGGTGCTATGTACTTTAATAGAACGCTAAATGACTGGGCTAGATTTGACATAACAAAAAGAACAAAGTTCGATGCTACTATTAGTTCCGGACTAGCCATAATGGCTTGCAATAGGCATTTGTATAGACCTAACGCGAAAATTGAAAAACCAAAATTAAACATAAACATTGCTAAGTACTCAAATAGAGGTGATGTTTCAAGAATAATCAAAAATTAAATATGGCTGGAGTTATTAAAAATATTTTTCCAAGTCAAGTTGCTAAAGATTCTGAGAAAAGAAGTTTAGAATATGGCTTGAAAGTTGGTAAAGCAATTGAAAACGAATGGTTTTCAAATAGTCATGGTTATCATGGTAGCAATAGATATGCTAACAATAAAAATAATTACCACACTTTAAGACTATATGCTAGAGGAGAACAATCTATACAAAAGTATAAAAATGAATTATCTATAAACGGTGACTTAAGCTACTTAAACTTAGATTGGAAACCAGTGCCTATTATATCTAAGTTCGTAGATATTGTTGTTAATGGCATCTCAGAGAGAATGTACAGTGTGAAAGCTTACGCGCAAGACCAGTATGGAGTGAGTAAGCGCTCTGCGTATATGGAGTCTTTAATGGGAGATTTACAAACGGTAGAACTAAATGAATTAGCGAAAAGTATTGGAATTAATCTTAATGAAAACGAAGGGCCAGACTTACCAAGGACGAAAGAAGAACTAGATCTATACATGCAATTAACGTATAAACAAGGTGTTGAAATAGCAGAGGAACAAGCAATCAACATGTTGATGGAAGGTAATAGGTATGAGTTAACAAAAAAGAGGGTTAATTACGATTTAACTGTCTTAGGTATTGGAGCGGTAAAAACATCTTTTAATACTTCTCAAGGTGTTACTATAGACTATGTTGATCCAGCTAATTTGGTTTACTCTTACACAGAGTCTCCGTATTTTGAAGATATATATTACGTTGGAGAGGTTAAAAGCATACCTATCAATGAATTGAAAAAACAATTTCCACTACTTACTGACGTTGAGTTAAAAGAAATATCACAAGGAAAAAGCACTAGAAATAGATATATGAACAATATACAAACTGGTGACGAAGATAATAACAAGGTTCAAGTTCTCTACTTTAATTATAAAACCTATATGAATCAGGTTTATAAAATGAAAGAAACAAAAACAGGAGGAACTAAAGCTATTAAAAAAGACGATAACTTTAACCCACCTGAAGACAAAAAAGGAGACTTTGGTAAACTAAATAAATGTATAGAAGTTTTATTTGACGGAGCTATGATAGTTGGTACTGATAAACTTTTGAAATGGGAAATGGCTAAAAACATGATGAGGCCAAAAAGTGATTATACTAAAGTTAAAATGAATTACGCTATAGTTGCGCCGAGAATGTATAACGGTAAAATCGAATCGCTAGTTAGTAGAATAACTGGTTTCGCTGACATGATTCAACTTACACACTTAAAGTTACAACAAGTTTTATCTAAAATGGTTCCTGATGGTGTTTATTTAGATGCCGATGGGTTAGCTGAGATTGACTTAGGTAATGGTACAAATTATAATCCACAAGAAGCGTTAAACATGTTCTTCCAAACGGGTAGTGTAATCGGTAGAAGTTTTACTTCAGAAGGCGATATGAATCCTGGTAAAATACCTATTCAAGAAATATCTAGCGGTAGTGGTGGCCAAAAACTACAAAGTCTAATACAGACATACAACTATTATCTACAAATGATAAGAGATGTAACCGGGCTAAACGAGGCGTCAGATGGTTCTAAGCCTGAAAAATACTCATTAGTTGGTGTTCAAAAGCTAGCGGCAGCAAACTCTAACACAGCGACAAGACATATATTACAAGCTGGTTTATTTTTAACATCTGAAACCGCAGAGGCTTTATCACTTAGAATATCTGATATTATAGAGTATTCTCCTACTAGAAACGCGTTTATACAAGCCTTAGGTGCTCACAACGTTTCTACACTTGAAGAAATGTCTCAATTACACTTATATGACTTTGGAATATTTATAGAACTTTCTCCAGACGAAGAACAAAAAGCTATGCTTGAAAATAATATACAAGTAGCTTTAGCACAACAAACAATAGAACTTGAAGACGCGATAGATCTTAGAGAGGTTAAAAATGTAAAGTTAGCTAATCAACTTTTAAAAGTTAGAAGAAAGATTAAAATGGAGAAAGATCAAGTTAAACAAATGCAACTCCAACAGTCTCAAGCCCAAGCTAACATTCAGCAACAACAAGCTGCTGCTCAAATGGAAATGCAAAAAGAACAAACTAAAACACAAAGCGTAATTCAAATTGAAGAATTTAAAGCTAACTTAGAGTCTAGTAAAATGATGCAAGAAGCTCAAATTAAAAAAGAACTTTTACAGTTAGAGTTTGAAAACGACATGAGATTAAAACAAGCGGAAATCTCAAGAATGAACAACGCAGACGTTGAAAAAGAAGACAGAAAAGATAAAAGAACAAAGATTCAAGCTACGCAGCAATCAAAAATGATAGAGCAAAGACAAGATAAAGCTCCTGCTAAGAACTTTGAACAAGAAGAACAGTCACCGTTTGATCAAGATAGAGTTCAATCGATGATGAACAATATGTAACATTTATTAATTATTATTATATTTTATTATGAAAGAAGAAAAACAAAAACCGGCAGTAGCCGAAGAACCTAAAGTAGACAATACTGTTGAAAAATTAAAGGTTAAAAAATCTAAACCAAAAAAGTTTTCTAAACAACCAGAAAACAATACTACTAAAGTAGATTTAAAAGATCTAGCAGCAAAAGCAGAAGAGGTAACAAAAGTAAACTTAGACAAACCTGTAGAAGAAATAAAACAAGTTGAAGAACCTAAAGTTGAAAAACCTGTAGAGACGCCGTTGTTAGAAGAAGTTACAAAAGAAAAAAAGGAAGTTAAAAAAGTTCCAGAACCTCCTAAGGTTGTTTTACCAGAAAACGTTCAAAAGTTAATGAGCTTCATGAATGACACTGGTGGAGATATTAATGACTACGTTAAACTTAATACAGATTACTCTGATTTAGATAACGATACTCTTCTTAGAGAATACTATAAAACAACAAAGCCACACTTAACAAACGAAGAAGTTGACTTTGTTATACAGGACAAGTTTTTATACGACGAAGACACTGAAGAAGAGTTAGACATAAAAAGAAAAAAATTAGCCTTGAAGGAGCAAGTTGCTCAGGCAAGGAACCACTTAGACGGGTTAAAGTCTAAATACTATGAAGATTTAAAAGCTGGAAGTAGATTAACAGAAGATCAGCAGAACGCTATTGAATTCTTCAACAAATACAACGAGGAATCAGCTACAGGACAAAAGATGACCGAAATATTTTTGGATAAAACTAATAATGTTTTTAATGACGAGTTTAAAGGATTTGAATACAAAGTTGGTGACAAGGTATATAGGTACAACGTAAACAACGCTGAAGAGATTAAAAATTCTCAAACTGATATTAATAATTTTGTAGGAAAGTTTCTGAACGAAAATAACGAAATGTCAGACGCAGAGGGTTATCACAAGTCTCTATACACAGCAATGAACGCGGACTCTATAGCTAATCATTTCTACGAGCAAGGAAAAGCAGACGCACTAAGAGATAGCGTTGCAAACGCTAAAAATGTGAGTATGGATCCTAGACAATCGCACGGCGAAAATGTCGAGGCTGGAGGAATGAAGTTTAGAGCATTAGATGACGATGGTGGTTATTCTAAGTTTACATTCAAAAAAACAAAATAAATATTAATTTAAAAAATTACAAAAAATGGCAATTACACCAGGAGGTAGTTTAAATAGCACGCCGCTTCCACAGAAGCAAACGCTATCTACAAACTACATAGATTTTACAGCTGAAGCTACAGCAGGATGGGCTCAGCAATATCTGCCTGACTTAATGGAAAAAGAAGCTGAGGTTTTCGGTAACAGAACAATCGCAGGTTTCCTTTCTCAAGTTGGAGCAGAAGAGGCTATGACCTCAGACCAAGTTATTTGGTCAGAACAAGGTAGGTTACACTTATCTTACAATGCAACTACGCATGGTTCAAACGAAACTTTTGATGTTGGTAACGACATTGACGGTCAAACAGCAGGTGCTAATCACGGTATTAGAGTTAATGACACTGTTATAATGACTAGCGCTACTAAAACTGCTAGAGCAATTGTAACAACGGTTTCAGGAGCAACAGTTACTGTAGCTACTTACGATGGAGTAGATTTACAAACTGCTATCGGTGGTTCAACAGCTATCGTAGTGCTTGTTTATGGATCTGAGTACAAAAAAGGTGATAACGGTAGAAGTGGTGCTAACACTCCAAAGTTCCAAACTTACAAAAACAAGCCGATCATATTAAAAGACAAATATGAGATCTCAGGATCTGATGCGTCTGCTATTGGTTGGGTTGAAGTTTCAGGTGAGCAAGGACAAAATGGATACATGTGGTATTTAAAAGCTGAGGGAGACACTAGAGCTCGTTTTGCAGATTACTTAGAAATGTCTATGTTAGAATCAGTTGATGCAACTATTGCTTCAGGTTCTACAGGTGTTGACAACTTCTTAGGAACTGACAACGAAGGCTTATGGGGAACTCAAGGTTTGTTTGCTGCTATCGAAGCAAGAGGTAACATTACTTCGGGAGTTACAGGTGTTAACTGGGCTACTGATTTAGCTGAGTTTGACGCTATTTTAGCTGAGTTTGATAAACAAGGTTCTATCGAAGAAAACATGATGTTTGTAAACAGATCTACTTCTTTAGCAATAGATGACATGTTAGCTGGTATCAACGGTGGTTACGCTGGAGGTGCTTCTTTCGGTGTGTTTGAAAACGATGCTGATATGGCTTTAAATTTAGGTTTCTCTGGATTCAGAAGAGGTTCTTATGACTTCTATAAGTCTGATTTCAAATACTTAAACGACAAAGGTACTAGAGGTGGTTTATTAGACACTGTTAACGCTATCAGAGGGGTTATTATCCCAGCTGGTGTTTCTTCAGTGTACGACCAACAACTAGGAAAGAATCTTAAGAGACCATTCTTACACGTTAGATATAGATCTTCTCAAACTGACGATAGAAGAATGAAGACTTGGGTTACTGGTTCCGTTGGAGCTGTAACATCTGACTTAGATGCGATGGAAGTACATTATTTATCTGAAAGATGTTTAATTACTCAAGGTGCTAACAACTTTATGTTAATGAAGTAAGCACTTATTTATACTAAAAGACCGGGGCTTCGGCCTCGGCCTTTTTATTTATTAATTTTATTATATATTATATTATGGCAAAGAAAAAAGAAACAAAAAAACAAGAAGTAACCGAAGAGGTTACTCAGGTTGTAGAACAACCAAAGGTTGAAACAGAGGTTATGGAAAAACCATTACCTACACCAAAAAAAGACACTTGGGAAATAAAAGATAGAACTTATTTTTTAACAAGTACTACAAATCCAATAAGTAGAAGCGTTAGATCTGCAAACATATACTACTTTGACGAAGAAAAAGGATATGAAAGAGAGCTGAAGTATTGCGAAAACCAAAGAACGCCTTTTGTTGACGAGATGAAAGGAGATCAAAGACTTTCTCACATTATTTTTAGAGATGGATCGTTGACAGTTCCTAAGAACAAACAAACACTTCAAAAACTACTTTCTCTTTATCATCCACATAGAGATAGTCTTTACAAAGAACATAAACCTATTAGAGACGCTGAGGATCATTTAGACTGGCTAGAGTTTGAGGTTGCGGCTATGAATGCTGCTAACAACTTAGATGTAGATATGGCAGAAGCAGTTATGCGTGTAGAAAAAGGTTCTGAGGTGTCTAAGATGAGTTCTAAAGAACTTAAAAGAGATCTTATGTTGTTTGCTAAGCGAAGTCCTAAACTTTTCTTAGAATTAGTCACTGATGAAAACGTGATGTTGAGAAACTTCGGTATTAGAGCTATGGAAGCAGGGATAATTGAACTATCAGGAGATCAAAGAACTTTTACGTGGAAAAGCACTGGTAGAAAATTAATGAACGTTCCCTACGAAGAACACCCGTACTCAGCTTTAGCCGCTTGGTTTAAAACTGACGAAGGAATGGAGATTTACTCAAATATAGAAAAAAGATTAAATTAATCTAACTGTAGAGCGGTCGCCCTACGGGGCGATCGTAAACTACAAATAAAAAATAAATTATGGCGGTAAGTATAGATACTGTGTATCAAAGAGTTTTAGCAATATGCAACAAAGAACAAAGAGGATATATAACGCCTCAAGAATTTAACTTAATGGCTAATCAGGCTCAAATGTCTATATATAATCAGTATATACATGATATAAGACTAGCGCATACTGAGCATGGTAACGATACCGAATACTCTAACGAGTTAGATCTGTTAAACGAAAAATTAGCGCCCTTTGAAACTGTTCAAGCGGCCGCATCTATAGCTAACGGGTTGACAACATTACCAACACACGATTATTTAGGTAGTGTAAATTATGTAACTACATCTAAAACTGTAGAAGTACAAGAAGTAAGAAAGAACGAAGCTACTTATATAAACGCATCGCCATTAGCAGCGCCTAATTCTACTAGGCCAATATACACTAGAGTCAACGCTACTCAAGTGCAAATATACCCAACTAACTTAACGACAACTGCATCTGAAATATCATGCAATATACTTAGTGCTCCTACTAGGTCTAACGGTACGGATGCTAGATGGGGTTATGCAGTTGTAGGAGAGAAAGCTTTATATAACGTAGACGAAACAACTGACTTTATGTTACACTCATCAGAAGAGTCGCATTTAGTTATAAAAATATTAGAACTAGCAGGGATAACGCTTAATAAACCAGCGTTAGCTCAATTAGCTGGGGCAGAAGAAGGTCAAATTATAGCTCAACAAAAACAATAATAAATGGGATTAATAAACACAACGCAACAAGCTTATTATTCTGGAGATGATTTTGGTTCTTATCAATTCATATCCTTAGAAGATATTATAAATAACTTTATAGTTGCTTATGTAGGAGAAGGAAAAATAATAAGTAGAATAAAAAGAAGTGATGTTCAGTTTCACGCTATGAGAGGCTTACAAGAGCTTTCTTTTGATACTTTTAAATCTACAAAATCTCAAGAGATAGAAATACCACCATCTTTAACTATGGTACTACCGCAAGATTACGTTAACTATGTAAAGATATGTTGGTCAGATGAGCATGGTATTGAAAGAACTATATATCCAGCTTCTAAAACATCAAATCCATTTGCAATTGATCAATCGTCTGGAGGTTTTTCAGATAACGATAGTAATTACAATTTAAGTGCTACTTCAAACTTTGAAGATTTAGCAGAGCAAGACCCTACAGGACACAAGTCTGACACGTGGAATAAATACAAGTCTGATTCTTTAGCAAACACAAACACTGGTAATGTTAGCGACGATGAAGATGACGATCTTTACGACTTCAATAAAGGACAAAGATATGGTATAGACCCTCAGTTCGCGCAGTCTAACGGCTCGTTTTTTATAGACGAAAATACAGGAAAAATTCATTTTAGCTCTAATATTAACGGAAAAACTGTGATCTTAAAATACATAAGCGACGGTTTAGGAACAGACGCTGAAATGCAGGTTCATAAATTTGCAGAAGAAGCTATGTATAAGCATATAGCACATTCTGTGTTAGCAACAAGGTCTCAAGTGCCAGAATATTTAGTTGCTAGATTTAAAAAAGAAAAATTTGCAGAGACAAGAAAAGCTAAATTAAGACTTTCTAATATAAAAATAGAAGAAATAACTCAGGTATTTAGAGGAAAGTCTAAACAAATAAAATAATAATATGCCGGATTTAAATCAGAACTTTATTAAAGGTCGAATGAACAAAGACCTTGATGAAAGGCTAGTGCCTAACGGAGAGTATAGAGACGCCTTGAACGTTGAGGCCTCTACGTCTGAAGCTTCCGAGGTTGGTACCGTGCAAACTTTAGTCGGTAACACAGCTAAAGGAACTAGCTTGAGAGGTTCTTGTGTTGGTTCTATTGCTGACGAAAAAACCAATAAAATATATTATTTAGTATCTTCTCCAGATAATTTTAAAGACGCTATTATAGAGTACAACTCCGAAGACGAAACAGAAAAGCCTGTTTTAGTAGATATTTATAGCGTAGAAATTCCATTGACGTTAATAGCAGGTTCTAATGACCACGTTGTTTTATCGCCTTTGGAAGCTGTCAATATAAGAGTAGGCATGACAGTCACAGGTACTTTAGGAGGTGTTACTTACGCCGCTAGTGACAATGTTTACGTTTCTAGAATTACACTTTCTGGTCAAAACTATAATGTTTATTTAGAGCAAGTTGTAACGAATGTTATTCTAAATAACTTTCCTTCTTCCGTTGGAGACCAAGTAACCTTTACTTCTGAGAGGGTTTTAAACTTCGAAAAAGACGAATACGTAACAGGTATAAATGTTATTGATAATTTTTTATTTTGGACTGACAATAAATACGAACCAAAACAAATAAAAATAGATAGATGTATACAAGGTACTGTAGATATAAACACGCACACTAAATTAAAAATACAAGATCCAACAACTTTCTCTTTACAGACAATAAATTACGGCTTAGGTAAAGATTTTATAAACGAATCTCACATAACAGTTGTAAAAAAATCCCCATTAAAACCTCCCTATCTTAAGATGTTTGACACTAAAGCAGATAGAGTGCATGGTATATACGCGGAGTTTTCTAATCACGACTTTACAGAATTAAATAACTTCAATGTTTTAGTTAACGTTTCTCCAGGAGAAATGTTGATAGCTAAACAAACTGTTTCTAACGTTTCTTTTAAAGAAGGAGATGTTGTTTTAGCTACTAATGATTCTTTAGTGGGACAAGGGCAATCATCTTTCGCTTCACATGAGATTAGATTAGAAGTTGTAGGTACTTATGCTGGGCAATTTAATCAATATGATTTTAAAGTACTTTCAATAACTTCTACTCCTTTAATCGCTCCTACCGCTACTAGTCCTATACCTTGGTATTTATTGCTAGATCAAGAAAAAGCAATGTTTGAGTTTAAGTTTCCTAGATTTGGGTATAGATATAAGTATACCGACGGGGAATACTCAGCTTTCTCTCCTTTTTCAGAACCAGCCTTTATGCCTGGATCTTTTGATTACTTACCTCAAAAAGGATATAATCTTGGTATGGTTAACAACTTAAGAAGGCTAAAAATACAAGACTTTGTTTTAGAACCAGCTTTATTGCCAAAAGGCGTTGTTGCTATAGATATACTTTACAAAGAATCAAACTCTCCAAACGTATATACCGTTAAAACTATTTTATACGAAGATGAAGAATGGAACGCCGCTGGATCGGGTGGATTAATGAAAGGGTCTACACTTATAGAGTCAGAAATGATATACGCTACGCTTCCGGCTAACCAACTTTTAAGACCATGGGACAACGTTCCTAGAAAAGCCTTGGGGCAAGAAATGAGTGGTAATAGAATTATATATGCTAACTACTTGCAAAATTATAATCTAGTAGATATAAATAATAAAGAAATAAAAATAGACGTGGTAGGTGGTTTGGAATCAGCTGTAGTTGATGCTTTAGAAGTCAAAACGCCTGGTAAATCTGTTAAGTCTCTTAGAACTTATCAGTTAGGTATTGTATATAGAGACAAGTATGGAAGAGAAACTCCTGTTTTAGCTCCTTCCAGCATAGATGATAACACAGAAGCTACGGTTGGTACAATAGAAGTCCCAAAAGGTATGGCTGATAATTACAATAAGCTAACCGCTAGAGTTAAAAACAAACCGCCTAAATGGGCTGATACTTATAAGTTTTTTATTAAAGAAACTTCTAACGAGTACTATAATTTAGCAATGGATCGTTGGTACGATGCCGAGGATGGTAACGTGTGGCTTTCTTTCCCTTCTTCTGAAAGAAACAAAGTGCAAGAAGATACGTTTTTAATATTGAAGAAGCAGCATGATAATGATATTTTTGTAGCAGAACCTAGTAGATACAAAGTTTTAGCAATAGAAGACAACGCTCCTCAATTTGTAAAAAAATCAATAAGTAGCTTTGGATCTGTTATTATGACTTGGATAACTGGTGGTGAGCCATTAGAAGACTACACGCAACTTTACGCGGATGCAACTGCTTTTGGAAACTCTAGTTTAGCCGAGTCGATAGGGCAAACAGATTTAAAGTTAAGAATAAAGAATTCCTCTAACTCGAGTAATTGGTATGAAGTTAACGGTATACAAAAAAGTGTTCAAGGTAATTATTATCTTATTAATTTAGACAAAAAACTAGAAGAAGAACTAAACGTTTTTTTAGATTCTAATGGAGCTTTAGTATCGGGATTAGAACTTGAAATAGCTAAAAACATATTTAAAGAAAAGCCTGAGTTTGATGGTAGATTTTTTGTTAAAATATATAAAGACGTTGCTTTGTCAACTAATATACTTAGAACTCTAGATTCAGAGCCTCAATTCGCTATTAAATCTGCTAAACACCACTTTTATTTAAACAATACTCAAGGTAGAGATGCCGAGTGGTGGCAAGAGGCTTGGAATAGAACAGACTTTTTTATAGACGCAGAATCTAGAGGGTTGGTTGGCCAAGGAAGTGCCGTCCCGTTACCTGGTTATTTAAACCACATACTTAATCCTAGCCTTAATCTTAATAGTAGTTTCTACGCTGGTGTTGGTGGTAATTTCCCTGCTGATGATGGCTATGGTATTGGAGGTAATAGACCTTGGAATATGAGCGGATCGCCTACGTTAGGTAGTATGCATTTTTCAGGCACAGCTACTAACGTGTCTTGGCAAGCGGCGTGTATGGAGATATCGGTATCTAAACTTGAAGAAGGTATTAGCTATAAAGAAGCCGAAGCTTTTAGTTTAATAAACACGAATCAATACACATTTTGGAATCAGTTAAAAGCTGTTGGAACGCTGTTTAGATGGCAGAACGATCCAGACGGTGTTATTTACAAAGTAATTGGTTATGCCGACTCTGGTGATCCAGGACCTCCATTCGCTGGCACAAACGGTAGAGGTATATTAAATTATAGCTCTGCTAATGCTTGGCTTACTGGTGGAAACGCAAATCACTGGGACGAGGACGATAACAAGTCTCGTAGACTATATCTATACTTCACAACATCGGACGAGGGTTGGGTAAAAGACTCACAGTTAACCACGGTGAGCATCAACGGTGTAGCAAACACTAATGTAGACAAGTACTACTCTAATCCTGCTTTCGCCAATCTACTACCACACTGGCACCCTGATTCTAACTGGGCACAGTTACCTCCAGCAATGTTTGATCCTACGAGAAACTTCTCAACAGGCGTTGATACTGGTAGTATCGAGCACAATGAACCTAGTCATGCTTTAACATCTTCTCAATTAGGGAATGCTAACGTAGCTTTAACACAAACTATTAAAAATAGCTATACTAATACTATAGAGATAATAGACGTGTTTTATGATGAAGATGGTTCTTATTCAAGCACGAACCCAGCAATATGGGAGACAGAGCCAAAAGAAAATATAGACTTAGATATTTACTATGAATCAAGTCAAGCCTTTCCTTTAGAACTAAACGCTGACACAAACGAATCTTTTGCTAATTACGGGTCTATTGTCACTGTAGAAAACCCTAGCTCAACATTAGCCACAGGAACAACCGTAACAGACTGGAGTGACAACACCGTTACGCTTTCTAATGTAAACACTTTGCTTAACCAAAGCGACATTCTATCTTTTGAAAGAGTCGACGGAAGTATTACAAGAGCTAGAATAAGCGCGTTGTCAGGAACAAACGGTGTTATTTTAGATAGAAAAATTTGGGACAAAAAACACACTTTAAGTTGGTTTAATTGTTACGCGTTTGGAAATGGAGTTGAGTCAAATAGAATTAGAGATGATTACAACGCGGTTATGATAGATAAAGGACCTAAAGCGTCTATGACCTTGGCAGAGCAATATAAAGAAGAAAGAAGGTCAAACGGTTTAATATACTCCGGTATATATAACTCTATTAGCGGTGTAAATAATCTAAATCAATTTATACAAGCAGAACCTATAACTAAAGATTTAAATCCTAGATTTGGTAGCATACAAAAACTTCACTCTAGAGACACTGATATAGTTGCTTTATGTGAAGATAAGGTTTTAAAAATATTATCAGAAAAAGACGCGGTTTTTAACGCTGATGGTAACACTAATTTAACGGCGACAAACAAAGTATTGGGGCAAGTTATACCCTACACTGGAGAATATGGTATATCTAAAAATCCAGAATCTTTTGCTTACCAAGCTTATAGATCTTATTTTTCAGACAAAGCAAGAGGAGTTGTTTTAAGACTTTCTAAAGATGGTTTAACGCCAATATCAGAACATGGTATGAAGGACTTTTTCGCCGACCACTTAACTCACGCTAAGAAGATAGTTGGTAGTTACGACGATAAAAAATCTTCGTATAATATATCTTTAAAATCTTTAACTTCAAATCCAAGAGACATTACTGTTTCGACTACATCTCTAGTGCTCAATACAACCGAGGTTCCTTCAAGCGGAAACGCTTTGGGTAACTGGTTTAGATATGGTGGCTTAGTAGATAATTGGGCTAAAGCTATAGAAACTGGTGCTTTTAATAACAACATCGCTAATCCAAATGGAGCAGCAGCTGGAACAGTTGGAGCTATAACGCCGCACGAAAGAGGCTGGGCTGGTATAGCGGCTGGAACACCAACGCATCCAACCGGAGTAGAGCATGGTATACCATCTCCAAATGGTAATAATCCAAACCTAACAAATCCTATAACTTTATACTTTGATAAAATAACATCTGGGCATGTTTTAGCTCCAGCTTTTGATTCTACTTCAAACTGGAACTCTTTAATAAGCTCGTTAAATACGAATGGAGCAAACAACGTTTACTTGTATCAAACTTATTTACACGCAAACTATCCTAGTTTAGCTTCTAATGTTAATGCGTTTCAAAATTTTCCAAATAACTGGAGCTACGTTCATCAACCTGAAACTGTTTATTCTATAGAAAGCATAACGTATGACGCTGTTTCTGGTACTTATAAAGTAGTTTTAAATTGGTTGGTTGGTTATAGTGGTTTTCAAGATTTCAATACTTTTAAATGGTCTTTAACAGGTCCTTTTGACGAAACAACAGGCTTGAACTCTAATCAAGCTAGTGGTAATAGCAGTAAACAAACGGAGAGCTATACTGTTACCTTTTCAGACAAAACTAACGGGTGGATTAGTTTTAAATCTTGGATAATAGACAGCGGGTTAAGTTTAAATAATAAATTTTATACTTTGCCAGACAGCACTTATCATACCAACGACTCTTCAGGTTATCTTTGGGAACATAGAACAAACAGTTTGAGAAACAATTTCTATGGAGAACAAAAAGCCTCTGAAATAGAGTTTTATCTTAATGGTTCTCCTGACGTTGTAAAAAGTTTATTGTCTCTTAGTTATTCAGGGACTCAAAGTAGAATATCAAAAAACGTACTTACAGGAACAGATATTAACAACAATAATCAATTTGACGCGGAGTACTATAATAATTTTGATCACTATGGTTGGTTTGCGAGCTCGATAGAAACAGACTTACAAAGTGGTAATGAACTAGAGTTTAAAGAAAAAGAAGGGAAATGGTTCGCTGCTATGCGTGGAGAAAAAACATACTTTAACTCGGCGTCAGATACTAACATAGACATGTCTGAGTTTTCTTTCCAAGGTATCGGCAAGGCTTCTTCTATAACTATGAACAACGACAATGGAGGACCTATAGACCCGAGTCCAACAGCTTTCACTATAACAATAAAAGACGATCCTAGCGATCATTAAAATTAAATAAATGGGACACAGTTCAACTACAAATTACACGGTATCCGAAGTACAAATAACTAACGTAGCGTCAGGAGCAAGTCTTCCTAACGCCGCAAAGCTATATATATCGCCTAACCCTGGTTTTGTAGTTGGGGCAAATGATTTTACTATAGATATTGTTCCAGGAGTAACGTCTCCTGAAGTTACTATGGTTACGTTTGGAGATTACGATAGTAACGAACCAAACCCAAGTGTAGCTAGAACTACAGGGGTTCCTCATACTACCGGTAATATAGTAGAGGTGTTCGTTTACTTAGACCAACAAGCTGTCGTTACTGGTAACTTAGATTTAACAGTAGATATTGACGGTCAAGCTAGGCGTGCTTCTAATAAATCTATAAACATTTGTTTAACGAACCAAGTACAGGCAGAGGCTCAGTGTCCAAGTAATTACTGGCCCAAAACAGGCTCTCCTATATCACCAGGTGTTCAAAGTATACCTGGAGGCCTTGAGTGCTTATCTTGCTTCATGGACGTTGCTGACGAACCTTTGTTAACAACAACTTCTTTAGCTAACAACACTACTTGGACTAGCCCATTAAACGGCGTTGGAGGATACACTGTTACACCGGGAGCAGATACAGCTACCGTTAGCCAAAGTCAAGCAACAATAGATTCTGGAGTAGTAACAACGTTGTTTAAGAAAACTTTTTGGACTGGTCCTCAGAAGAGTTTTGAAGTAGTTCCTTTTTACGTGTTAAATCAGGCCGCATCTAACTCAGGTGGTTATATAATAGAAGAAACCGCTACAGATTACAATGTAGATAAAACTTTAACAGCTCCTACAAACTCTAGTAACGTTATAGAGTGTGACACTACAGATATAATACCAGGTATGCAAGTAACAGGTACTTCTCTTATTAGTTGTGCTTACGATCCATTGCAAAATCCTAGTCCAACCAACGCTACGCTATGTTGGCCTTTTTGGGGAGCTGACATAAGGGTGACAGAAGTAGATCATGCTAATTCTAAAGTATACATGTCTGAATCTAACACCTTGTCTACAGGAGATGTTTTAAATTTTTCTTCTGTTCATATAACTAACTTCGGGGGTCCAAGCGGGCTAGTAGCTAGAAGATGCGTGGCTAAAGAATTTACTGTTAAGTTTATAGGATCTAACGATATTTCTTGTGGTCAACATATTATTGATTGGGCACAAATGAGTGGCACGACACCTATGACCGTGACTTCTCAACCTAAAATAACACAGGTTACGTTAAGTTCAGATGAGTATCTAGGCGACAGAGGAGGATCTAGAACGCTAACTGTTCAAGGTTCGAAATCAGCCGCTACTTTTTCCGTAACAATAACTAGAAGTAGTGACTTAAAGACTTACGATTTTGAAAACGGTGAGTTTAGCGCTAAGAACAACGCTTTAAGAGATCAAACTATAGATTCCACTGGTTATTACAAAACCTTGTTTAACATCCCGCTTTCTTCACGAGACGTCTCGTACGACATAGTGGTAACGCCAACTACAAATGAAATATCATATTTAGCTACTACAGTAGAAGAAAACGTAACTACCTCTTTCACTATTTATCAGTACGTTAACAAAACTTTAACGCTTACTTCAGATGCGACAGACTCTAGTTTAACGCTAGCTAGTGGATTAACAAATATAACTTCTGTAGCTAGAGGTGGTATAAAAACAACAAGAAAAATACCAACTTGGACCGGCAATATAACAAAAGCAGATGGATCTGTTATATATATAAATAGACAGCCCTTACGCGCTACTGAAGATGACTACGGTGACTTTGAGTTTAATACAACGTCAACAACTGACGGTAACACGAACAACACGCAGATTACATTAAGTCCTACTATATCTGGTAGTGGTACCGCTACTTTAACAGCTACAATAACGGGTAATATAACACAGCATCCTACGGCTAATACAACTATACTTTTTGATATTGATAACTTTATCACCGTAAAGCCTTCTGTTCCTTCTGCTGACCCAGAGAACAGTGGTATAGTTCTATACGTCGATCGAGACATTGGTTTTTTAGACTTGGACATTAGATCTATCGACAAAGACACTAATAAAGCTAGCAAGACTCTTTCTACAGTTGAACCACCAGAACATGGGACTTTATCTGCTTACGGTGCTTCTGGTAGCGCTTGGGACAATGGTAGAATAAGATACACAGTAAACGAAGGATACGTTATGGAAAGAGGTGGAACAGACTCTTTCGTATACAAAGCCACGGTTGGAGGAGTTGATAGTGACGAAGCAGGATATGGAACAATAACAGTACAATACAGATAATATGCCAACAATAACTTTAAATTTTTCAGGAGTAGTACAGTCTTCAGTTCAAATAAACGACATAGCGTATTATGTTGACACTAGTCAATTAGGTGGTTTTGACACGGGTGATAGTTCGAATATAGTAAGAATTGGTTCTGTGATTTCCGTGGGAGTGAACAATATAGTTTGCAATATAGACTCGTCGACAGCGCCACCTTCGACTTCTGATTTTATAATGTTCAGCAAGGATAACTCTGCCAACATGTCTAGTCTTTTAGGGTATTTCGCTAAAATAAAATTAGTTAATGACGACCCTAATGAAGCTGGAGAGTTGTTTTCTGTATCGGCCAACTACTTTGAAAGTAGTAAATAAACACTAAAAACTGTGACTATATTGATATAAATTTAATTTAGTCGTATGGAAATGAAAGATATAAATGATCAGATAAATAAAAACCCGCTAACAAAAGAAGAGTCAAGAAAACAATTTGTAGAAATGACGGAAAAGCTAGATATAAAACATAGTTTTACGTTTGAAGAGGCTTGGGAAGCTGGTGAGATAATTAGAAGAAAACAAGATTATAGAGACAAAATTGTTGAATTTGAGAATCAGTTAAAAAATATAGAAGGAGCTTTAACTGGAGAAGAATTAGAAAAACTTAACCCAGTAAAACATTCTTTTGCTGATGGTTGTTACGTTAGAGAAATATTTAACCCAGCTGACGAATTAATAATCACTAAAATACATAAAAAAACACATCCGTACTTTTTAGTCGAAGGAGAGATGTCTATTTTAACTGAAGACGGTGTTGTTAATTTAAAAGCACCTCATAACGGTATAACTCTTGCTGGCACTAAAAGAGTTATATATACACATACGGATTGCAGGTTTATAACGGTCCACGTTACAGATAGTACAGATTTAAAAGATATAGAAAACGAAGTAATAGCTAAAGATTTTACCGACAAAGAAATATCTTTAGAAACTGTTGAGTTGTTAAAAAATAAAGGAAATTTAAAATAAATAATTATGAGTTGGATAATGGTAGGTATGGCCGCGGCTTCTGGAATTACAAAAATTGTAGCAGCAAACCAAGGTAGAAAAGCTAGAATAGAAGAACAAAGGCAAGCTAACAACGAATTAGCTAGGCGTAAAGTAGATTTAGAAGGAGCTGACGTTAGTAATCCTTATGCTAATATGGAAAATGCTTTTGAAGATCTAACTGTGAACACCCAACAAGCAGAATTTGAGGCACAGCAAAATCAACAAAACCAAGCCAACATATTACAAAGTATGCAAGGGTCGGCTGGAGGAAGTGGAGTTGCTGGTTTAGCGCAAGCAATGGCAAACCAAGGTTCTCAACAAGCGGCTAGGGCGTCAGCTTCTATTGGTCAACAAGAAGCAGCGAACCAGCAATTAGCAGCTAAAGAAGGGTCTAAAATACAAAGTAAAGAAAGATACGGTAGAATGTTAGAACAAGATAGGTCTTTAGATAAAACAGAAACTATGATGGGATTAGCTCAAAGAAGAAAAATTGGAGCTGATGACGCTAGACAAAGAGCTAGAGACCAAGTTTCCGAAGGTATAAGCGATATAGGAGCTGGAATAACTTCTGCTTTTACTATGAAAGGAGGTGTTGGTAAAAGTGGCTTCAAAATGCATGGACCTACTTTTTACAAGAACATGAAAAAAAATAAGTAATATGGCCAAAAAAAATAATAGTTCCGCACTAAAAGTAAACGAAGCTTTAATAAGACAGTCTGCCGAAACGTATAAGTATTCCGGTGGGGCTGGTAGTACTATGGTAGATCCTATTGATTGGGGAGGAGCCGTAGAAGACGTTGCTAAGGTTATAATGGGCGAAAGAATGAAACAAGAAGAAGAGGAAAAGCCAAGCGATAACAACACTACTAAAAAACCAGAAAAGAAAGAAAATAAAGTACCAAGTAAAGAGCCAAGGCGAGTTATAATGGACAGTGAAAGCTCTAAGTTTATTATTAATCCAGACTGGGTTCTTTGGAATGAAATATATGGAGACGGAAAGAAAAAAAGCGCTTTACCACAAAGAGAAAAAGGTAAAAAAATTACATCACAAGAACCTTTGGAAATTGGGCCTCCTTACTCTGATAGTTATTTAAGAAGTAGAGGTATGGACCCAAAGATGTATAGACGATTAGTCGCAGAGCAAAAGAAAGAAAAACCTGTTTCTCCGCGTAAGAAAAAAGGAACTGCTTTTAAAAAATACTCTGCTTTAAAGTCAAGAACGCGAGAAAGCTATATACCTACTTCTAGCCCTATGCAGCAGAGGAGGCAGGTTGGAGATTTGCCATACGTGAGACAAGGGGCGGTAGGAAGCACTATATATGATACTTGGGGCTCTTTGCCAGAGGAAAAGCTAAATGATATGAAAAAAAATCATGTAGCAAACTCTACTTTTGGCTCTGCGTCAACTAATCAAATTGATGTTTTAAAAAACCCTAAGCACAAGGCAACTGTTAGGAACTATTTAAAAAAAGCAAAAGAAAATATGATTAACGCACTCAACGATGGTCAAATAGAGTTTAAAGATCAGTGGATGGATAACGTTAAAAATTTAGTTGGTAATTTAGGATCGATGAATACTAAGTATGGAGGATGGGTAGACATGAATAAGTCTAGTCAATTTGAAAAATCAAGCTTTAATAATTTAATATCAAAAGGAAGCCACAAGGGAGATCAACGTAAGTACGATTTGACATATATGGGATCTGATAAAATAAACATGAGTATATCAGAAGAGGGAGACATGTATTTTAAAGCAGATGGTATAGAGGATGTTTGGACGGTTAAAGATTTAGATAGAAATGTTTTTGCTAAAAACTTCCAAGGATACAAAGTGTGGGATAGTTTCATAGAAGATATGAAAAAAACAAACAAAGAAGGAGGTAAGATTTCTGAGGGAGCTTTGGAAGCTGTTATTGAAGGCGTAACCGAAGGTAAAGAAAGTTTACTTTCTTGGTTTTACGACTTTGGATTATTTGATAAATTAGAAAAACAAGCTGAAGAAAATGGCGTTATGATGGACTTAGATCAAATTATGCCTGAAAGCGAAAGATTCAATATAGACCTTATAGAAGATCTAGTTAAAAACGGATTAGTCAACATGGCTAAAGAAAGAATTGGAATGGAAACTTCTAAGTTTACAAGCCAAGGTTTGTCTGCTGGTGACTTAATAAACAAATATAGAAAATAAAATTTAATATGGCTTTAGAAGAAATAGTACAATCTATGATAGACGATGGTAGATCAGAAGAGGAAATAGCTTCTGTTATATCTGAGCACGATAATATCGAAAAAATCGATAATAACAAAGTGTTCAAATCTCCTTCTGAAGACATAGACGAAGTTGAAACAGTAGAGCCAAAAACTAAAACTGAAGTGCCTGCTTTAGAAGAACCGGCGATGGAGACTGATGTTGAGGAGATTAAAGTAACCGACTTAACTAAAGAAAACGAAACAAAGAAACGTAGATTTAAAGATAAAGTAAAATCTATATTAGGACCAATGAACGTGTCAACAGAACTACAAGACAATGTGGTACGTTTAAAAGAGTTATACAACAATATTGATATAGACGCAATTACAGAGTCCTCTAAGAAAACAACCGCAGATTCGTACTTTCAGATAAATCAAATTAAAAGAAGACAAGGTTTTGACCTATCCCATTTGTCAGATGAGTTTTTAGAAGAAGAAGGTCTTGAAAGACAAATACCTTTTAAAAAGGCGTTTTTTGATTATTATAAAAACGAGCAGGGCTATACTAAGAAAGATATTAAAAAACTTTGGAAGGAGTACGAGCAGTACGAAAAAACAGACACTTTACCAGACAATGATTTTGTAAACAACGAAATCATGGAGCGTGTTAATAAAGAAAAAGGAAGGGTTACAGGTGAGTTTTTTAAAGATTTAAACAAATTTGAAATATCTGAAGTAGAAAAATATTTGAGAGAGGTTGAAAACAAAGCAGATATTGAAGTGTCTTACAACCCGTTGATACCTGAAGAAGAAGGTGGTGATGGTCAGTTCGAATCTATAGTAACTAACATAGAATCTAGAATCACGCAGCTTCAAAATCAGTACGATATCTCTGAAGAAAAAGGTTTTGGTCAAGTAAATACCAAGATGAAGGGTGATATAAAGGAAGAATTAGATGGGCTTAAACAAGAATTAGAATTATTTAAAAACAAACAGTTTAGAGATTTAAAATTAATCCCACAAATATTTGAGGCTACTAATTACGGTGGAGACGCGATAGGAAATATAAACAACGGTAGAAGTAATCAAGAAACATATATATACAACGTTGATTTCCCGGAGGTAGAAGTAAATGATAAACAAATTGTTATAACTCCTGCACAGGCTAATTTAAATTTAGTAAAAGATATATTTTCTCAAACAATAGACACTGACTCTAAAATGCTGGAAAAGATGGGTGAGACTTATTGGACAGATACCATAGAGAATTTTGAAAAATACGCAGAGGAGCAAGGTTACGAAATTTGGAATGGAACTGATGTAGATCTGGAAGACAGCGACTTACTTAGAGGGAGCGATAAATACTACGGAGAATTAATAAAGTTTATAGGAGAGGACAAAACTAAGGCTTATAAAAATTATTTAAATTGGGTTGCTAAAAAATCTCAAGTAGATGGTTATGTTGATCCTCAAGGCTGGATGAAGCTTAGTACTTTTGACATAAACGAAGACCATACTCCAACTAATTGGTTCGGTATTGAGGACTTTCAAAGGAAATACAACACGCAAATGGTACATTTGTTTAACGAGAAATTAACGCCTACAGAGATATTAGATTACCAAAAATCTATGTACAATGTTACTGGTTTTAATTTGTACAACGAATGGGAGCAAGAAAGAATAAAAGATGAGGATACCTATAGAAAACTAACAGGTAAGCATCTTCTGCAACCTACGACTTATAAAGGTGTATATTATGAGCCTAGAATAAACATGAACCCTGAGAGCAGAAAAAGTGTAGAGGCTGACTTGAGAGCTAGACATAGTTTTTACAAGCCGTTTGCCGAGCTTAGTTCTTATGATATTAATCGTGTTACTAATTACACCACTAGAAAGCTCAACAAGCATATCAAGGATGCGTTTAAGAGAATAGAGCAGATTGAAAAAGCCGCAGAAAAAGAAATGGAAAAGTATTTGTCTAGTGTTCCAAAGGAGCTGACAGATAGACTAGGAGAGTTAATGGACATGTTAGCTTCTTATCCAACCACGCCAACCACTAAAGAGGATATAAGAAAATATAACGACATTATACTGGAAGCTCAAGCTATAGATGAGGCTATGGAAGAAACTGGTATTAATGATTTACACAAAAGACTAAAATATTTAAAAAACTTACTAGAAGTTGAAATAGAAACTTTAGTAGAAATATGTGAAATAACAGACAAACAAGAACCTATACGTAGAATCGCTGGTACTAATTATAACGACTGGGATCTAGCGATACACAACATCGAGAAAGGTATTTTATATCCTTTAGGTATGCTAGTTAGAGACGTCTTGCTTCTTGATAGAACACAACAAATAACTAAGCACAACAACCTAGGAACGCGAGTGGATATTAATGGTAACTTAGTCCACGCTTTTAGGCCTAGCAACACTTTTAACGTAGATTTTGATAACACTACCTTTAGAGGATCGTTTTTTAGTAATTTGTTTACGTGGGATACTAGAATACAAGGTAGACTTTTTGCTGACGCCGCGCCCACGCTATCTATTATATCGTTCAGCGCGTTAACTGGCGGTACTACTGCTAGTTGGCTTATTCCATTTTTTGCTACAGGATATGGAAATGAAGTTTTTAAACTAGAAAACAGGAGGAATGAAGCAAAAAAATATATTGACTTTTATAAAGCTGCTTATAATTTAGCAGAGACAGAGGAAGATAAGTTCTACTATGGAAACTTGATGAATGAAGCTGATAGAATGAGCAATCTGTCAGAGTTTGATATTTACGCATCGGGAATCTACAAGGGCCTCACAGAGGTGTTAACGGAGTATACTCTTGGATATGGTTTCTTTTTAAGACGTTTACGTAGATTTAACAACAGAAGATTAGCTGGAGGAGCTGGTCTTGGTAATCTAGTTTCTCTCAATGTTGTTAACCATATGTCTAATGTTTCTCAAGAAGTATTAGTTGAAATACTTCACAACGGATGGGATAAGTACTATTTAGGAGACGACATTAGTTTGTTTAAAGGTTTAGATGAAAGAAGATGGTGGGATAATACCGTTTGGACTACTTTGGTTATACAGGGACCTGGAACAGTAAGACAAAGTTTAAATGTTTTTAACGATGCTGTTAGTACGCAAAGATCAAGAGCTAAGCAAAGAGAACTAGCTAAAGAATTGCACGGTCTTTTAGAAACGAAGAAAGAGATCATGGAAGACGAAAGCGGAAGCAGACTAGCGGAGCTTGAAGAAATAAACAAAAGAATAAGCGAGGTGCTTGAGGAGTCTAATATGATAAACTTCATGAATCTATCCGAGTTAGACGAATTGACTATGGAGGAGATGAAAGAAGCTTTTTCAATACAGAGACAAATAGATGAGAGAGTAAGTAGACTTAGTTCTATGGCAGAAGCTTTTGGACCAGATAAAAAACTTAGGGACAAGTTAGTACAGGAAATAACAGAGTTGCAAAACAAAAAAGATAAGATACTAAACAAAGAAAGCGATAAAACTATAGAGGACACTAAAGACGCCGCTAACCCAGGTGTAGCTGCTTATAATTGGGGTTTAACTAAGTTTTACAATAGAGCCATAAAAGCAATGGCAGAACAAGATGAAGATCTTAACTACTATGAGTTAGATTATAAAATTGTCCATTTAGGTAAGTTTGACAAAGATGGAAACAAAATATATGAGCTTACTGAAAAAGATAAGGCCGCTATAAGAAAAAGGTTTCCAAAAGATGCTAACGTAATAATAAATGGTATCACCAAAAGTTTTGCTGTAAACGAAGGGAATAGTATATATGTGTTTACAAACAACCAATTAAACGCTATAAAGTTCGAGTTCGCTCCTGAATTATCATTATTTCCTACCGCGAGAAGAATGAACGCTGCTTATGCGACTGTCGCTGCTCTTCACGAGTATATACATTATTATTTGTTTAAAAAAGGATTAGTCACGTATGAATACGATTTTGACGTAACAGAAACCGAAGAGGGAATCGAAGCAGTAGAAGAAGTTGAAAGCACGTCTTTAGAGGCAGATAAAATCAAAAAGAAAAGAATTTTAAACGAATCTTTAAGAGAGTCTTTAGAAGAGTTAGATAGATACTTGCAAGGAAAACTTACCAATAAAGAAATGGAGTTGGTAAGAAATAGAATTGCTAAATATAAAAAAGAAAACAATAATCAAGACGACTACGAGGAGTTTGTTATGTTGCTCTCTGATTTGTTAGCCACTGGATATATTACTAAGACAGATATTAACGCTATGTTCCACGTAAGATCTTTCTTCCAAGGATTGGCTGAGTTTGTTGGTCTTGATTATGGTTTTGGTAATTTATTTAAAAGACCAGAAGATATAGTAACTTACCTAGAGTCTTTACAAAGAAAGATAAATGCAGGGAAATTAAAAGTTATACTCGATCCTGAGGAAGAAAAAGAAGTTAAAACAAAAGAGGACGATCACGTTGTTATGATGTCTATAATGGAAAATTTAGCTAGTGAAGTTGACGCTATATGGGCTAAAGACGGTGTAAACGGAACTGTAGATATAATATCTTTATACGGGGGCGTGTATAACTATGACACTGGAGCATTTGATGTTATACCGAACAGCATGTTAGATAGAGCTATTAGAAAATACCGAGGCTTTCCTAGTTTTGATTACAACGAACTAGCAAATGCGTTTGTAACAGAGAAGAGAGGTTTAATGGAGATGATAACCAAAGAATATAACGCTAAGCACAAAAAACAAAAAGACTCTAAAACAACAGAAAAAGAAGCAACTCTATCTATGTTCTTGAACAAATTTTGGCCGGAGAGAATAAAACAAATAGCCGTTGACGTTTTAAAACAAGAGTTTGAACCCGAGATCACAGAAAAAACAACAAAGATGATCGACGAAGATGGTAACATGGATTTTGACTTCTTCATAGATAATCAAATAGACTTACAATTAGCCACTGTCTTAGGAGTAGAAGAGCGTATTAAAGAAAAAATAAGAGAAGCTGTAGAGAAAACTTTTGGTACAAAACTTCCAGCAGTAACTTCTTTAAAATTTAAAACAGTAGTTAACGATGCTGTTAGAGCAGAGCTTAACGGTGTTATACGAGAATTAATGGGTGGTAGATCTGCCGCTAAATTTAAAGCTTTCTTAGAATCTAATTATACAGATAAAGGTGGAAACGTTATAGAAGTTTGGAAAGCTATTTATGATGCCATACCTCAGTCTATATTAAATAAGAGCTTCCAAGCGTTTATAGAGCCCGTACTAGACGAGCAAGGTAGACAAGTAAGACCAGACAATAATAGATTATTTAAAAGAAAAGATATAACTAAAGAAGAGTTTTTAGACTTTTTCTTTGGTGAAAACGTTGGGCGTTCTACGCAAGGTACTAGAAAAACAGGGCTGATAAACGCTTTAGCAGTAACACTATCTAGACATTATGTTATAGACCATCTTGAAGATTCTAAAAATTTAGAAAAAACAGAAAACATCAACGAACTTCAAGGACATCAAAAAGTAGATAACTACTTAGCTAGGGTAACAGAAGCTTTAGATTTAAATCCTGAAAACAAGTTATCTATAATGGAGTTAACACCAGGAGTTATAGACGAGGTAAGTAAATTAAGAGACTTTGTTTCTGAAAACGGTGAAACCAAAGGTAGTGATATGGCTCCGTTGTTAGACAAGTATTTAGACGAAGAAGTAGACGATAAATTTAAAGGTTTTATGGGTGTCATTATAGAAGACGTTAAAAACATCTTTGACGAATACGGATCTATAAGTATGGAAGAACTAGCTAAAGCAATAGATTCTAAATTTGGTCAAAACATCGGCTTTGAGTTTTTTCCGAATTTTAACGAAGTTATTAAAAAACTTACTAATGGCGAAGTAAAGTTGATGGATTTAAAAACTAAAGAAGGTGAAAAAAGATTCTTTGAATTAATGGGTGAGCTTTCTGAAACTATGGACCCAAGATTCTTAGACGTTAAAACGGTAAGATATTTCTTTTCTGGTAACACAACTGTAACAGGTTTTAGCTCTGGAACACGTGTCAACTCAAAAGGTAAAACAGTTCCAGCGGCGTACAGTATGGACTTTATGATGGATAAGCTTATTCGTAATACTGATATTAACGATTTTGTAAAATACAACGAAACAACAAAAGAGTTTGAGCTAGTAAATGTAGAAACTTTAACTCCAGCAGAAGAAAAGAAAATAGAAGAAGTTATAATAGCTTGGAACAAAGACATGGGTATAGATCATGATTCCTCTATAGAAATAGCTAAACTAGCAGATAAGATTAATGAAAGTTTTAATTTAAACGAAAGAAGAGAAGGTATAGAGTTTGCTAGAGACTACTTGTACAAAAAGATAAATGCTTTTGTAAACCAACATGAAGACGGTACAAAAGAAAGATTAGAAGCAATATCTTTCGTGGCTAGGTTGTTACAATATCAAACAAACGTTAAACCTGGGCTGTCTAGACAAGGTGCTTTTTTAAGTTCTTTTACTCTAGACTTTAGCGAGACAGAAGCTCGGCCTTTTCAATGGGAACATAATATTCAACTACTAAACTTTAACGCTAACGTTTTAAAAAGTATAATAGACGGCAAGTTCGACGAAAGATATGAAACGTTGTCATCTAAATACGTTCAGAGTTTATTAGATAAAGATGCTCAAATTTTCTTAGACGGTAAAAATTTACCAACCGAAGAGTTTAAGGCTAAATATAAGGTTGATTTTGCTGAAATAGAAAAATATAGAGGTAAAACAGGAGGAGCTCCAGGATTTACAATTGGAATGGAAAGCGAAGCACTATGGATAGTTGCTTTAAGTAACGCGTCTAGAACCGTAGACTTGAGAACTGGTCTAACTATGGATCGTGTAATTTACAATAAAATTAACACGAAGAGAGCTGTTGATTATTTAGATGGTATAGCCGAAAGAATTAGATCAAACGCTCCTAATACTCGTAATAGCGATATAGTATTTAATCCAATGAACGAGTCTAAGATATTTAGTAATAAATTTAACACAGATTTATTTAACGATATTATATCTTCTTTGGTTATTGGAGAGGACGCTACGGAAAAGATAGACATTCTAGCCAACTCAATAAGAACACAAAACGCTAAAGATATAAAAGATTACAAAGTTATTAATAAGATAACTGAGAATAATAAAATAGAGAACGAAGAACAAGACGAAATAGACAAGGTAGTTAAAATGTCTTTAGCTGGAGAATTTAACGGCGCTAGTTTGTTTGATTTTGACGGCACGGTTGGAGAAAGTGACAACGTTGTTATAGCTACTAAAGATGGAGTAACAAGGACTTTAGATGGAGTTCAATGGGCTGAAGATGGACTTAGATTAATACAAGAAGGTTGGGAGATGGATTTCTCTGACTTTAACAATGTTACTAACGGTAAACTTGGTCCGTTATGGCAGAAGCTTATAAATCAATTAATAAAATACGGAAATCAAGATGTTTACATACTTACAGCTAGAGCGCCTGAAGTTCAAGACGCTTTGTTTAAATTTATTAATGGAGAAATAGATAAACACAACGAGAAAAATAATACTAATGTTCCTCACATGATAAGAGGTAACATAGTTGGATTAGGCGATAGTACTGGAAAGGCAAAAGCAGATTGGATAAAGAATAATTTAATATTTAATGGGTTTAACGACATATACTTCGTAGATGACATGAAGGAGAACGTAGACGAGGTTCAAGATATGTTTAATGAATTTCCTGAAGGTATTATTAGAGATGGTGGTAAATCCGTTTTAGTAGACGCCAATAAAGCTAACACAGATAATAAAGTTATATTCTTAGTAGGAGGACCTGGAGCAGGTAAGTCTAATATTGTAAATCAACTTGGGTTAGGGAAAAATTACGTTGTATTAAACCCAGACGCAATAATGGAACCTATGCTTAAGAAAGCTGGTTTACCATTAGATCAATCTTTGTTAGAAACAAAAGAGCAGAGAAGTCAATGGGCTAAAATACAGCAAGCTGCTATAAAAGATTTTAAAGCAGAGATCGAAAGATTAAAATCAGAAGGCAAGGGTATTGTTATAGATGGAACGGGAGCCTCGTCTAACGTTATGCAAAAAAGATATAATGATTTTGAAAGTCTAGGATATGATATAGGAGCTGTATTTGTAAACACTAGTTTAGAAACAGCTTTAGATAGAAACTCAAAAAGAGAAAGATCTTTAAGAGAAAGCATAGTTACTAGAACGTGGGAAAACGTACAAGAAAACATTGATTTTTACAAGGAGTTATTTGGAAATGATTTCTTCCAGATAGACACGGATAATATAGGCCAATTTGATGTCTTGCCATTATCATTCACCGAAAATGTAAGTAACTTTACATTAAGAGATAATATTCAAGAAGATGATGTTGACTACGCTAAGTACAGTTTAAGTGAGTCTTTTAATATTATAATTGAGGAATCAACAGGTATTGAAGCTAAGAAAAGATATTCAGACGTTCAAGCCAATCTTCAAGGAAAAAGAAAATGGTGGAATAAATTAAATATACTTACTGATCCAGGCGCAGAGGATTTTAAAGGACTGTTATACAGTTTGTTGAGCCCAGGTAAAGAAGGAGAAAGACAAATGGAGTGGTTTAAAAGAAACCTTATAGACCCGTATGACAAAGGTGTGGCTGAAATGGAAAAGGAAAGGATTAGGCTTTTGCAAAACTATAAAGAAATTATTAAAGGTCTACCTAAGATTAAAAAGAAACTACAGTCAAAAATAAAGAGAGAAGATGGTAAGGATAGTTACTTAACTCTTAATCAGGCCGTGCGGGTTTGGATATGGACCAAGAACGGTGTAGACATGACAGCGATGGGACTTAGTAAAAGAGACCTTGATTTGTGCCTTAAAACAATAGAAAGTGATCCAGAACTTAAAACTTTTGCAGATGCCTTAAGAAATATATCTTCAGAGTACAGCGAGCCGTCTCAAACGTGGATAACAGGCAGTATAGCTAATGACATAAAAAACATGTCAGAGCGTGTAAGTAGACAGAAGCACTTGGAAACTTTTATCAAAAATAAAAACGAAATATTCTCAAAAGATAACATGAACAAGTTGAGAGTTATACAAGGAGATGATTATGTGGAGTTTTTAGAGGAAATGCTAGACAGAATGGAGAATGGCAATAGAAGTGTCCAAGGAAACACAATTTCTAGAACAGAAAGAGAGTTCAACGAGTGGGTTAATAATTCTGTTGGTGCTATTATGTTCCTTAATATGAGGTCGGCTGTTTTACAGCTTTTATCTACGACGAACTTTATAGACATGGGATATAATCATCCACTAAAAGCCGCCAAAGCCGTTACAACCAAAGAGTATTGGATTAACTTCCTTAAAATATGGAACTCTGACTGGTTAAAGTCAAGAGCTGAAAAAGGAGGCAGAACAATAAATGAAGAAGAACTTATAGAAGCTATCACAGGTTCAAAAAATCCAATTAGCTCTTTTATAGCTCTTTGTTTAGAAAAAGGTTTCACGCCTACTTCTATAGCCGATCGTTTAGCTATTACTTTTGGAGGGGCTAGTTACTTAACTAATGGTGTGAAGCATTACATGGACATGTTAAAAAACGAAGATACAATGCGTGAAATAATGGGAGACGGAGTTTATACCACTGAAGAGATTGAAAAGGCTGCTTTTGATTTAGCTTTTTTAGATTTACAACAAAAATCCAACGAATCCCAACAATCTTCTGATCCTAGGTTTATATCTTCTATACAAGCTGGAGGTTTAGGTAGAGTTTTGTTTGCGTTTAAAAATACTCCTATGCAGTATACTCGTCTGATGAAAAGATCTATGCAAGATCTTTTGAAAGGACGTGGAAACTCAGCTCAACATATAGCTAAGATAGCTTATTACGGCGCGATTCAAAACTTTATATTCTCAGCACTACAAACGGCTTTATTCGCAGCTCTTGATCAAAGCGATGATGAATGGGATAAAAAATCAGATAGAGTCATCCAGCAAATGATAGACTCTATATTAGTAGGATTAGGTTTAAAAGGAGCTATTATAGTAACTGTTAAAAACGGTATTTTAACATATTTAGATCAAGACGCTAGAGGATGGAATGCAGATCATACTTATACTATATTACAGTTCGCTAACTTCTCACCAACAATTGGTAGTAAACTTAGAAAGGTATATAGTTCTATAAAAGGAGAGCAATTAAATGAAGACGTGATTGCCGAAATGAACTTATGGGACCCTAGAAATCCTGCTTGGGCCTCTGTAGCTAATCTAATAGAAGCTTTTACTAACTTACCTGCTGCTAGGGTTAATAATATAATAAATAGTTTGCTAGCAATATCTGCTGATGAAAACGAATTTATGGATAACTTAATGTTAGTTATGGGTTGGAATCCTTGGGACTTAGGAATTGAAACAGAATCAAAGAAAGTTAAGAAAGAATTAAAAAGCAAAAAAGAGAAAGCTAAAGAAAAAGAAAAAGAAAAGAAAAAACAAAAACAAGTACAAGAAATTGTAAACAAACAAATAGAAGAACACAAAGAAGAAATAAAGTCAAAACCAGAAGAGAAAAAAGGTTCTTATAAATGTTCTCAAGTAAACAAAGAGGGAAATAGATGTAAAATAGAAGTAAATTTCCCTGGAGACAAATGTACTTACCACGAGGACGTTCCTATTAGAAAAGACGGTAAAAAAACGCAATGTAAAAAAATTAAATCTAATGGCAAGAGATGTGGTAACAAAACTATGGCCACTAGTGGTTTGTGTCCAATCCACGATTAAATAAACTTAAAAACACGTAATCTTATAAAAATAAAGTAAACTATAAAATGGCAAAAGAATTAAATGAAGACACTGGCTTTATATTAAGTGTTAAAACACTAATAGGAATAGGATTTGCAATAGCTACGGTAGTTGGTATGTGGTTTGCACTTCAAGCGGATATCGCGGAAGCTAAAGAACTACCAGTTCCTCCTCCACCAGACGTAACAAGAATGGAATTTGATATGAAAGATCAAAATATAAGGCTGACTATTGAAAATACAGCTGATGATGTCGAAGAGCTAAAAGAAGACTTAGATAGAATCGAAGAAAAGATAGATAAACTAAGATGAAAAGCCCTCATAGAGTATTCGGAACTTACTTGTTAATATTACTATTCTTGTTATTAGCAAATAAATCTTACGGTCAAATAGTAGTCACTCATTTCAACGCCGAATGGAACGAACCTAATAAAGTTAAATTCATTGGAGATTTAACAGACTGCGAAATAGTTTACGTAGACATAGCTGCTTCTCCGAAATTACAAGCTAAACACGAAATAATTGTTGTGCCCACCGTTGTTATATTTAAAGATGGAGAAGAAGTAAAGAGATTTCAAGCAGACATATCGTTCGCTATGAAAGCTACAAGAGAGGACATGCAAACAGAGATTGATGAATTATTAATGGAAGATTTCTAATGAAGAAAATATTATTATTATTATTATTATTACCTTTTACGCTACTAGGACAAAAACAAGCAGTAGTCCATATAAATACCGATGCTTACCCTAGTGAGACGTATTGGATAGTAATGAAGGATTCTCTTTACGGAGACACGATAGCCAGCGTTCAAGCCGGTCACTACAACTCTGCTAACAGTACTTTTACTGATACATTTGCAATAGCAGACAGTGTTACTAATATTACTTTTTTAATTAGAGACACTTATGGAGACGGTATGAACGGAAGTTTCTACCTGTCTATTTGCGAGGACACTGTTATTTCGGTTCCATCGCCTAATTTTAACTCTGGCATGTTTTGGAATAGATTAGTTCCTAACTGTATGCCTAATCCACCACCACCAACAGGGAATTGTGTTCCAGCGATGGTTAACATAAATTTAGATCAATTCACCAGCGAAACTAGTTGGGAAATAAAAGACACTAATGGTATTATTTTATTCTCAGGAGGACCATACCCAAACGCTCCTGATTACGAACCACAGTTTATTCCAATCTGTATAGATACAGGTAACTTTGAATTTACAATACTAGATTCATACGGAGACGGTTTAAATGGAAGTTTGTGGGGAGGAAACGATGGGTCGTATTATGTGATGCAGTGTGGCGATACCTTGGTATATGGTACCGTACCAAATTTTGGGACAGATTCTACACATGCTTTTATATCGGATACGTGTACACCACCACCTCCTATTCCAGGCTGTATGGATTTTGATTACTTAGAATACAATCCATCAGCCACCGTAAACGATAGTAGCTGCGCTACTTTAAAGATATTAGGTTGTATCGATTCAACTATGTTTAATTATGATTCTTTGGCTAATACCATGGATTATATAGACAGCTGTTATTACACCCTCATACTACATGATCTCGTGGGTAACGGGTGGGTTGGTAGTAGATTAGAAATATACCAAGATGATACCTCTCAATTTGTAATGACCAGTGGTTCAAATCAGGTCTATTCAATACAATTAAAAGCTCCTGAATTAGTAAAAGTTAAGTTTTTTATTAACGCCCAAGCCTCTGCGACTGCGTTAGAATGTGGCTTTACCTTACGTAACCCAATAGGAGACACCGTGCTTAGCGTTAGGCCTCCTTTTATACAGCCATTCTTCACTTATGTAGGCATGACTAACTGCGGGACTGAATGTGTTGAAAATGTTGTAGGATGTATGGATTCGCTAGCTGAAAACTACGAACCTACAGCGAATATAGATACGTTTTGTTATTATATTCCGGGATGTATATCTCCTGCGTATCTACAGTATCATATAGACACATCTAACGGGGTTTATGTAGATTTTAATATACAGGACAGCTGTGGAGATTTGGCTGTGTTTGGATGTTTAGATTCAACTGCTTTTAATTACGATTCTTTAGCTAATGTTGACAACGGAGGTTGTTTACCCGTTGTAACAGGATGCATGGAAAGCTTAGCGTTGAATTACAATCCGTTAGCAAACACACCTGACACGTGTATAGCTTATATTTATGGTTGTACGGATTCCACTCAGTTTAACTACGATAGTTTAGCTAATACTGATGATGGTAGTTGTGAGCCTTTTGTGTATGGATGTATGGATTCTACAATGTTTAATTTTAACCCTGTTGCTAATGCAAATGATACTTGTATACCTTTTATTTATGGCTGCACTGATCCGTCTATGTTCAATTATGAGGCATCGGCAAACTCAGAAGATTTTAGTTGCGTGCCTTTTATTTATGGGTGCACCGACAGTCTTGCTCTTAATTTTGACGCTACTGCTAATACAGACAATGGGTCATGTGTTGCTGTGGTTGTTGGGTGTATGGATCAAGATGCGTACAATTATAACGAGTTGGTTACGGTAAGCGAGCAGGACTCTTGTTTATATGACGCTGAGTGTGTAACTGGACCTGGTATACCTTATTGGCTAAACGACCCTTGCTACGCGTGGGTTATTGATGTTGATGAATACTGCTGTGAAAACGAATGGGATGAAATATGTCAAGCAACTTATGACTATTGCGAAGGAACGTGGATTGGACCTTTACCAAAACGATTTACTAAAAAACTAATAATGATTACAGATATACTAGGTAGACCTGTAAACAATATAACTGAGAACAAAATTCTATTCTTTATCTACGACGATAATAGTGTAGAAAAGAAATTAATAAAACTAAAAAATTAAAAAATTATGGCAACATTAACACCAACACTAACACTGGCTAGCACAGACATTTCTTCTGATGAGTCTTTAAATCTTTCTGTTACAGATTCTTTAGCTGTACTAGGCGGGTCTCAAACTTTTCAAGTTGTAACGTCTGATACTGCAGCTGTGTTTTTAGCAAACGGAGGATACACAAAGTCTTACGTATTTTTACAAAACCTTAGTACTTCTTCTGGGGAGATAATCTATATAAGAACTGCTACAGGTGGTACAGATATATTAGATCTTGGCGCTGGAGAGTTTGCTTTATTTCCTTGGTCTGCGGACGTAGACTTAGCTTATGACGCGGCTACTGGAACACCTACTATGGAAGTAAGAGTATATCAAGCTGCGGCTTAATAAATAATAACAATAAATAAAACAAAACAATATGGCAACATTAACACCAACATTAACGTTAGCAAGTACAGATGCTTTTGCTAGCCAACCATTAAGTTTATCTGTAACAGATAGCTTAACAATAGCAGCCCCTATGACCGATATATCAACTATGAATACAGATGATGATCCTAGAGGATATGGCGCTGGAGTAATAATAGATGAAGAAGATACTAACGAGTATTATGTTTATGTAAAGCACACTGGTCTATTGGCTTCAGATGGTACAACCGCTTCTCACGCTACTAATGATTTTGTTTCAGTAGGAAACGGAGACGGAGACGCTGCTGCTAACATAATTAAATTACAACCTGGAGAATTTTGCTTCTTTCCAACAACAGCTGCAGATGGATCAGACGGCGGTGTTGAAGTAGGAGGAGTTAAAGCTACTGCTGGTTCAGCTGCTGTTAGATTAGAGTATGCATACTTTAAAAGAGGATAATGAAAAGGATATTAATATTATTATTAATACTGCCTTTACTTTCTTTTTCTCAAAACGTAGATCTTAAAAAGATATTTAAGTTCTCTACTTTCTATGGAGCTATAAACGGAGGTACGTCTATCTCAGATGTAGAGACTTTCTCTATAACTAACGGTTTAGGTGTAACGACGGTTAGAACTCCTTACGACTACAACGCTACACTAGGAGTTAGAAAAATAGCTAGATTTGGATACGAAAACAAAGCCAATACTTTTTATGATGGCACAGAGTCGAATTATAGTGACGCTGCGACATTAGGCAAAATATCTGGATTTGAATTCTTATTTGAAGCTAACTACAAGAGACAAGAGGGCGTTGAGTATTTGGATCAACATCATTTCTTAAGATATGTAGCTAACAATTGGACTACTAAAGTAGAGTATTTAAAAGACGGGTTTGCCGACGTAGAGTACTTTGAAGGTTCTCAAAGGTATAGATATAACTATAACAACAAGTTGTCATTTAACGTTGGTGCTGCTCAGCGAATAGCCGAGCCATACGGTTATAATCCGCTAGATCAATGGATACTTGATAACGGTAATATTCATTACACATACTTAGCTTTACAGGAAGGTTATAATGTTGACGTGTATAATTCTATATACACAAATCCAAACGGAGAGGTTGTTGCCACTTCTTCTGATGTTTGGGAGCAAATAGTTATACCTGAAGTATTGTCTGATTACACTAATAAGAAAAGAAATGAATTAGATAGAATTTGGAACCATTCTTTAGTTATAGGTTTCGACTACTATCATTATACCAAAAGCTATTGGTTGCATAGTTGGGGTAGTATATTTCCTTATCATTATAATACTAAAAACGAGTACTCTTACCACAACTACATAGATGGTCAGTGGTATGATTATTCTGGAGGAATAATATTTGGAAAAAAGATTAGTAAGCAATTAGGTGTTTTTGTAGAGGGAAAATATAATAAATACTGGAACAGAGAATGGCACAACTTTAAATTAGGAATTAACTATATAATAAGATAATATGAGCTTTAAAATGAAAGGGTCTTATCATTACGGTACAAACCCACTAAAACAAAAAGAGGATTTTAAACCTCACAATATGTACGATAAGCAAAAAGCTGAAACGTACAATGAGCACGTTGATTTAAAAGAGAAAGGTTATAAGCACAGTCCTTACAAGGCTAAAGATTGTAATTGCTGGGATGGTTATAGTAGAGTAGCTGGTACGAAACCTTGTGCGCCTGGTAGTTGTAAAAAAGACAAATAATATGGCGTTTAAAATGAAAGGGCCTTCACTATATTCAAGTCCATTAGCACAAGCAAATAAAAGAACAAAAGGCAAAGGAAGACACTTTAGGTCAAAAGAAGAAGGTGCCGGCATGACGTCTGCTGGGGTTGCTTCTTATAAAAAACAAAATCCAGGCAGTAAACTTCAAACCGCTGTAACAGGCAAAGTCAAACCAGGAAGTAAAGACGCTGGTAGAAGAAAATCATTTTGCGCTAGGTCAAAGGGTTGGACTGGTGAAAGAGGTAAGGCTGCTAGAGCAAGATGGAAGTGTTAACATTAAAAATAATAATATGAAAATAGATTGGATTAACGGCTACAAACCAGGTAACAAAAAAGAAAAATACGAAATAACGTTTAGACTAGGTACTTTTACAGTTTTAGAAATTAAAGCTTGTTTATTCTGTGAAAAAGGATGTTCGTCTAAAAAATTTAGACTTATGATATTAAACTTAGGACTTGAAATATAATGACAGATATATATACTAGAGAACAAATAAAAGACACGGTAGAAGGTTTAGGATATAAGTATTTTACAGGAGATAATTACGATGTAAATATCGTTGGTATTAGAAACTCTGAAACTAAAGGTAAGGTTACAAACTTGTTTGATGATATAATTACCATATCATATAAAGATGAAAACGGTGACTGGAATTATCATGAGTACAATTGCACTACAGATCCTGGGGATGATTGGATGGAAAATCCTTGGATAGATAAAATAGGTTGTGCTGTATTAAAACCTGGGCAATATAGAGGATCTCATAAACTTAGATTACATGGAGGAAAGTATTTAGCGTTAGGACAGAAAAAACCTGTAACAGTTTATAGAGATAACAATAGAAACGATATGTATGAATTTGATGAGTCCACTTGTGATACAGGTGTGTTTGGAATTAATATACATAGAGCAACCGCTTTAGAGGGTAAAACTTCTACATATGTAAACAAGTGGAGTGCCGGATGTCAAGTTATAGCTTCAAACGACGATTGGTTTGCGTTCTTGGAAATATGTCAAACAGCAAGAGAAGTGTGGGGAAATAGTTTTTCTTACACGTTGATAGAGAGCAAGGATATTAAATAAAAAAAGGGAGCAATTAAGCTCCCTTTTGTTTTATATAGTAACAGCGTTCTTCTGTTTCTGGACTTCAACTCTAATTTCTTGAGCTAAGTTTTTAATCGTTTGCATAGACTTTCTAACTCTTGTTCCTGCTGAGTTATTACCTTCTACAAATTTCTCTGCATCTGGCATACATCTTTCAAACTCTTCACCCATTTTTTGATACAATTTTACTACTTCATTTTCTCCGTACATTTTATTTAATTTAAGTTAATATTTATTTTACTTCACAATTTCCACCTGCACAAGCTAACTCACCTGATAGATCCGTGTTGTCTTCTAGTTCTATAACTTTGGACAAATCAACATTGTGTAAGGTTTTCGTCATATCATTGTATATCTGTTTTGTTACATCCTCGAAAGGAGCTTGTACATAACTACCACCATCATAAGGCAGGACAGACAACCCGTTATAATGATTTCTATTTTCCCACATCCATTCTCCTGCTTCTTCCCATTCATTTTCTTTTAGAGATACTGTAGCTGAAACATTGTGGGAGTTTGAGCCAGTCTTATGACCAGGTTTGACCCATTCAGTTGCTACCTTTTTAATTCTCTCTAATAAGTCCATAAACTTCTCGGTTCTAACGATCGAGCCTTTTGGAGCTTTCTGTGGAATGCTAATCACCGCCGTATCATGAGGTCTAAAATAATCGTCCTCTAATAATTCCGGATGGTGTATAGCAAGATAAGTATATATAGACTCGTTCTTACCGACACGAAGTCTACGTATATAATATCTATTGTGCCAAGCGTGTATACCTGATGAAGTTCCTAAAACTAAAGATGTTGTTCCCGCCGGTTTAACTGTTGTTGCTCTAGCAGCAGGTTTTATACCTATAGTCTTAGCCACCATTCTGTTCATCATTTTCACATGATCGGCGGCTTCGTTCATATTTAATTCAAGAACTTTACCAGAGGCTATTCCCGTCATTGACACTCCTATAAGGGCGTCTTTTTCAGTGGTCTCTTGCCAAACTTCTCTTAAATAATGAAACTCTGTGTAACCAGCTTGTAGCGTTCCTATGAAAGCGGCGGCGGCAACTCTTTCATTTAAATCATCTTGATCCACTACGTCAGAGACATTTACCTCGCATAAGTTACAAAACTGGAATGGACGTAATGCTATTTCACAGCAAGGATTGGTTCCCCAATCTTTATCGTTATTAAAATATATCCCTGGTTCTCCAGATCCAGATAACTCAATTCGTTTCCATAAGTCCATAAAGAAATCTTTAGTAATCTTATGTCTCATTAAAACAGCTGAGTTATTTGCTCTACCTCTTTGTGGGTCTTTCTCCCACCAATTTCCTGATTTACAAGAAATCATTTTCTCATCGTAAGCCGAGAACAACGATATTAATGCAGCCCGTCTAATACCGCCTGCAAGTACAGCATCAGCAATGTGACAAACAATATCGTGAACTTCCAGGCTAGAGAGTTTTTCTCCGTCTTGTTTTCCATCTAATATTCCTTTAATTTTTACTAAACATTCTCTTAGTGGTTGCGGTCCAGGTGCTTTTCCTCCAGAGGTCACGAGACGTGCTCCCTTTGGTCTAATGTCAGAGTAATCAAACTTTATCTTAGATGATCTCTTAGAGCCCAAATAAGACTTGATTAAAACTTTTATCGCATCTGACCAACCCTCGATACTATCGCCGATAACAAACCTACGTTTTCTTACGTTATGAGGTTTTATTACTTCTGGCAACTTTTTAATATTATGTAGTTGTACCGAATATCCTACGCCGCATCCACTAAGTAAAAGAAACATAACCTCACTAAAAGCATCGATATGATCAATAGGTAGATAAGCGCAATTATATAGACGATTTGGACTAATTTCGATTGGCTTACCACCGAACTGTAAACTTCGCATAGAAGGTAGGACTTTCTTTTCATAGACGTATTTATAATAAGTATTTATATCATTCTCTAAACTTGGGTACTTACGGATGTGCATTGCTTTGTTACGGTCAACCAACTCCTCCCAAGTTTCTCTTCTTTGTAACTCAGGGATATACTTAGCATATTTCATGTGCACAGTAATATCCGAGAGTATATTGTTGTTTAACTCGTTCATTATTTATTTAACGTTAAGCATACATCTACAAAGGGTAGATATAAAACGTGGTTTGTTTTCTTTTTTTCGTCGTAAGATCTAAACCCTGTTAATATACCAGGGTAAAACCCAAAACTTAATTCCCATTTATCTTTTCTTTTTGCCATTTATTTTATTTTTATTTGTTATTAATTCTACTACTTGATCGCATTCCTTTTGGTTTTGAGGTTTATATAAAGTCACAGAAGGTAAGTTTGCTTTTACATACTTTTTAAACATTTTCCAACGTAATGGGAAACTTTCATTAGCTCTTCCTTTGCATTCTATTATAAATGAATCGCTTACAAAATCAGGTGTGTATTTAATATTTAAGATCTTTTTTTGACCTCTATTAACCATATCACCTTTACCATTACCTTGTCGCTCATAAGAGTCTACATCGAACATAAACCCTTCTTGTAGTTCAAACGTTGCTCCTTCGTATACAGCATGTATTTTAGCTTTCTTTAAAGCTATGTACATATATTTTTCTAAACCGGATGCGAATTGGATCCCGTCAAAAGTAACCTTTTTACTCCTGACAGGACCTTTCTTTCTTTTATATTTCTTTTTCACGATCTTCTAACTCTTCACGCGCGGCCTGTATGTATAGCACAGCATCCATTAATTCCTCTTGTATATCCATAAGATATCCAGATAGGTTTTTAAACTTACCTCTACGTTCGTCGTCTAACGTTCTACCGTATTTCTCATAACCAACATCTGATCTTGATACAAACTTAGTAACTACGTGTTTAACAACTGGGTCTCTAAAACCAAACTCTTTACGTTCTATGCCGTTTTTGGCATCCATAATTTCTCTACTTGACATATTAATCCTTTTTAAATGTTCCGTTAACCATTTTACCAGTTCTATTTTTAATCTCGTAATAGGCTTGCTCGACGCACTGTTCGATTGGCTCACCTATTAATTCAGCTAAGTTAGTCAATACGACAACACAATCACCAATACCATCAATAGCTTCCATATCGTTGCCTTTTAATATAGCTCTACAGGTTTCGCCGACCTCTTCAACAAGTTTTAACGCCTGTGTTTTAGGATCGCCTTTGTCATATAAACCTCTTTCGTCGGCCCACATTCTTATTAGTTCAAACATGCTAACTTCCGAGCATTTGTCGTCACAGTATTTTTGTTGTCTAATACCTGTGGGCGCTAGACTACCGGTTCTACACCTACCATTATATTGGTCGTTCATTTGTTTAGCGTTGTCTAAGTCGTGTATAGCATAAGCGTCGTGGTTATCAAACCATCTAGCAAAAGCTTTATTGTACACATAACATCTGTCTTGAGTGTATTGAGATACTTTAACGTTATCCATTATCCAATCAATTGATTTTGAAGTAATCCCAACTGGACCACTATCGGTTTCCCATTGCATACCTATTTTATCCATAAGTTGCCCTTTTAGTTTACTGACTGGACAAGGGAATGTCGTAGTCATTTCTGTTACATTTATTCTCATATTATTTATTGTTATTTGGTTTACTGGTTTATATAAATCTTTGTAAAGTTTTCTGTCAACTCTATAACCCAAGGCTTTCTGGAGTGATATTTCTCTCTCTGATACTAAATCAATATCTGAGGTAGACATTATAACTTGATACTCACCTTCGTAATAACCCTGTTGACGTTCAACCCTTTCTTTAAGATCTGTTGTTACCCCTATTTTTTTACCCGGGATATGGTATAAGTAATACATTTTATCTGTCATATTTTATCGTTATATAGATGCATATTATGTGCGAAATGATAATATACACCCGGTTCAATATTAAGTCTGTTAGAGATCATCTTTTGCAGCTTAGAGAAACAATATTGATCGTTACAAAACCCGAACCACAAATCGTTACTCCTCATTGTTACGCACATATCTAGTCTACCATGTAATATGGTAAATTGAATAGCGTAAGTACAAGGTGTGTCTCTCTCGTATTTAGGGTGTTCTTTACAATCGTATATAGATATTGCAGCTTGCCTAGTGTCTTTGTTATTTTTAAGTTTATCAATAACATGATCTAATTGGCTAATATTATTCCAACAAGTTCTTTGCCACTGGTGACCATAGTTAGAATTAACATAACCGTGGTCGTTGGCCATACGTTTCCATATCTCAGGTACCTTACCGTATATATCGCCTAGCTTTTCGATATTGTCATCGCCAGATAAATACCATTGCCATTCAGCTTCAGCATAATCTTCTTTCCAGTTACGTTCTCTATTTGTTATTCTATTATCCATAGGATCTGTCATATAGAAACCTACGTTAAATAGAGCTTTAGTATCTCCGAAATCTACACCGTCTCGTATTATACGATCGTGTAAGTATTCATAAGCTGTATTTGCATTTCTAAACTTACGCATAGTGTTCTCCTTTGTATTTAATATAACTAGATAAATCTCTTATAGTGAAATCATCAACACCCGGTATAACTTTATAATACACGGTTTTAAATTCTTTATTTGTTCCCGGGTAGTATGTCAACTGTATTGTATTGTTATTTATTTGTTTTATTGTATTTGTCATAATAGTATTTATAGTATTCATACATTTTAGCTAAAGCTTCTTTGTCTTTGTAAACTTTAGGGTCTAAATGTATTTTCTTGTTAATATTTAATTCAACTTTCCATTCGCCTTTGCTATTTCCCCAGTCAGGTACTACAGCTATTTTAATTCCTTTCTTATTACACCAACAAACATGCTTCATATCTTGTTGAGTATATTTTAAAAATCCAGGACTTTGACCTACAACCTTCTTGGCGTTTCTAAATCCTATTCCCATGGCATAGGCTCGTTCTCAGCCGCTACCATAACTTCAGGCATAAAGCTTCCAGATCGTGGTTCCCAGGTAAAGAAAGCCTCAGCTCCATTTTCTCCGAGGTTTTGAAACTTAACTTTAAGTACTTTAACTTTAGTCGTTTTAGCTTCATAATCTCTATGGACTAACAAACCGTGGTAACTAGCATCGTACCATTCACCACCACCCTTAATGTTGTACATAGTAGGTTCTTCGATTTTACCATCTTGGCCCTTGTACATTTTAGTGGGGTGAGCAACTATAAAAGTTAACACATCGTACTTTCTACAGAAGGCTTCAATCTTGGCTAAGTAATCCATTGTATAACGGTTTACATCGTCTGAATGAGCGTTAACATCTCTAACTTTGTTAAATGGATCTATCACTAGACATTTGATACCCTTTCGTTTTACTAGCTCAGCTCCTTTGCGTAATACGGACTCTAAATTATACTTATCCATATCAATGAAGAAATAGTTATCGTTTACGTGGTCTGCAACTTGATTCCATTTGTCACCGCCAATATCTCCGGCCGATGGCATATCCATCCATGTTTTCCTCATTAATTTATGTGCGTGTAAGTATGTAGGTTGATTCTCTGGAGAAGCAAAAGCTGTCTTCCATTCATAATTCTTATTATAACCTACAACCATCTGATCAACAAAATCAGACTTACCACTACTAGGGATTCCAGTAACAGTAATAAACTGACCGGTATACGTTGAGAATATTTTATCAAAGTTCTCAAGCCCAACTTGGAAACCAGGTTTGAAGCCGTTTTGTACAAAGTCCTTAAGTTCATCTTCTATATCTTTTAAAGTTGTTACATTCTCTAATGGTACCTGTTTAGCCGCGTGTATAGCACTTTTCAGCTTGTCCGCTCCGTGTTCAATTAAGAAATCGTTAGCATCTTTGTTACCATTAAAATCTACTAAGTAGCATACCTCAGCACCAAGTCTTCTTACAAATTCATTCTTAAGAGCTTGACCAGGTTCATCAGCGTCTACCGCTATTACAATCTTAGTTTTATCTTCTAAGTAATCAATACAATTATCTAAATAATCTAAGTTATTAGAATTCAATGTAGCTCCGTTGGGAACTGATATTGCATTCTGAATACCAGCTTCATGTAAAGCTAGTACGTCCATTTCTCCCTCTACGATAACGCACCAATCATACCCTACAATACTATTAATATTGTAAAATACTTTTTCAGCGCCTTTGAAGAGTTTGAAGTTCTTTCTACCATCTCGATATTTAATATTAATAAGTTGGTCACCCATTAAATAATTAAACTGAATGGTATTTTCATTCTTACTCGTTTGAGGCATCCACTCAGGACCTTCAGTTACATAAAGATCTTTAAGTGTTTTCTTAGAGATACCTCTTGTACCGAACCAAGTTTCAACATTAGTACTTACATCGTTAAATTGCTCTGGTGTCTGAGGTCTAACATAGACCTTTTCACTAGCGCCCTTACGTTGGTAAGTATGTAGTTGAAAACTTGTATCACAATTGTGACAGGTACCGAGACCACGTTCCCAATCATAAGAAGCACATTGTGCTTTCTGATTCTTAGGTTTCCTATCAGATGAACACAGGGGACAAATCCCCTGTGATGCACCTTCTTTTAGGCTATGTTGATTGAACTCGTCAATCAAAAATCCATTGATCTCTTCTCTATTCATTTAGAATGGTAAGTCAGCTTCTGGTTGAGGAGTTGGAGCTGGGGCTGCTGGAGCGCCATCTCTAGGAATAACATCTACGTTGTCTCCATTGGTCCACACTACCTTTACATTACCTAAATAAGTCTTAGCTGCTTTAGCATCTCTTTCTTCTTTAGTTTGCTCTACAACTACTGGTCCTTGATTACCGAATTGATCAGCCTCATCATTGATAGTAATTGTGATTGGTAAATACTTACCTTTCTTACCCACGAAGATTTTATCTTTAGGGATTTTGTTTAAGTCTATACTTGCTTTAATTATACTTGCCATATTTAACTATTTATTAATGTTACTAAATTTCTAACTTGATCAACACTAGCTCCGGTTGTTCTTCTAAAGTTATCGAAGCTCTTATGGTATGGATGTAATCCATCATTAGAATTTTCGTTAACATAGAAGTTATCGTTGTTAGCTTTGAATTTCTTGCCTGAAATACTACAGGTCTTCATTTTTGGTCTTCCCATTGGTTTATAAGGTTTTGTTAATAAAATATTGAGCCGGATCGAAGTCATCTGTCTTATAAAATAAGTCATATACTTCTATTGCTTTAATCACCTTGTCTTTCCCCGACTCGTAGAATTTAGGTGAACAATCAAACATTCCTATTTGATGCGTCTTTTTGTCTATTGCTATAAATAGCATTTCATAACCGAATAACTGTTGGTATATATAAGCTTGGCTATCGTAATTAAACTTCTTAGCACTCCATTGAAACCTATCTATATCTCCAGTTGTTTTAAGGTCGATAACTAACTTTTCATCGTGATTGATAATATCAGCCTTACCTTTCCACATAACACCTTCGATTTCTTTAATCATTGGTTGTTCATACTCAACTGTTCCTTCGTGTCTTTCAAATACGTCAGAACCTAGTATAAGGTCTCTACATATATCATTAGCCATTATTTTTTCTGTCATAAGGTTTATATTATCTGCCTCTGACTGAAGCAAACACATCTCACCACCAGATATCTCTTTATACTGCTTAGTATTTCTACTAGTAGACTCAACGATCTTAAAACTTGCTAGTTTCTCAGGTTCTAATATTGCTGTATGAAAATATCCACCCATTAAAAAATTAGGGTTTGGCTTAGATGGTTTACCTAGTTGTAACGGGTTGTTTAGTAAGGTACTAATATCTGAGTTAGATAAGTACTGCTTACCAAACGTTCCGTAATAATGTTCATCTATTTTAAGCTTTTGTAATATCTGCTTTTTGTCCATTTAATTCTTTTTTATCTGCTGCGGTTAGTTTATATTTAGATTCTATAGCTTCAATTTTACCACCTGCCGCTATGTATTCTTTAGCTTTTGTTAGTTGAGCTGTTGTTATAGTTGGTTTAGCTTTAGCTTTAATCTTATCTACAACTCCGTGTTTGTTGCCTGCATCAGCATCTTCAGTGTCATCAATTAAGAATAAATTACCAAGAGCATATTTCTTACCGTATGTAGAGGCTGCTCCGAACTGCTGAGCGGTTTGCATACCTTTCTGGTTAAGATCTACACCTACAAGAGCTGTTGCGTGTATAGCGTCTGTACCGTTAGATATAGTAGCCGTTGACAATAGTGTTGGCACTGGATCTGTTGCTACCATCTCTTCGCTTACGGTCACGTAAACTTTATGTTCTAATAAAAAAGGTTTTATCGCTTCTAATATATCTTCTGATTTTCTAAAGTAGTATTTCCCAAAGGAATTATAACTACTTTTCTTAGCTTTCATCTTTGTTTGTATTGTGGCTAAGGATTTTGTTAGTTCTTTCATATTATTATATTTTAGTCTATATTATAATTACACATTAGTGTCTTACTTTTAATTTTATTTATCACTCTATCTTACACAAAGTCAAGCACTTGCGAGTGATCTACGTTCTCAATTAGCTTGTCTACAGCTTGTCTTTTTAGCTGTGAAATTCTAACGTAAGAACTACTACCTTCGATGCCTAAATATTCTGCGATTTGTGTAGCGGAATGTTTATCACAATCAAGTCCGTAACTTAATCTTAGTACTTGATACTCTCTATCTGACAAGTGAGCTTGACACAAGCCTTTTAAATAGAGGTTTAGTAAATCTATATTATATGGTTCAGATGTATCAGGTATTTGATATACCATATCTTCATCATTAGGGTTGGCGTCAATACTTAAGAATACTGAGTTGAAAAACATTTCAACCATCTTTTTATCTTTGCCAAAGTTTTTACGTATTTCGTTTATCTTATGCTCAGGTAATCTTATACTTCCTCTATTAGAGTCTATTTGTCTACGAATACTACCTTTGATTCTTTTTGAAAAGAAAGATTTTAATGTCTTTTCCATATCTTCAGATTCTCCAAGTTTTTCATAATCTAGCTTTTTGACCGCCTGTACTAATCCTAAACTACCAGATTGTATCATATCCATAATTGTCATCACTCCACTAGCTTGTTGGGATGTAGCGAACTTTCTAGCTATATTTTCTACTAATGGCAAAAACTTAATTGTAAGTTCTTCCCTAGTGTATTCATCCCACATTTTACCTTCTAATCTAGCTACAGCTTGCTTGACATCGTTCTTGTATCTTACATAATTCTGTATGTTATATTTCTTCATTTGTTTAATTTTTCGTTAATTCTTTCTTGTACTATCAATCTATCTATAAGTGTTGGTTTATAATCATTCATTAATTCTTCTGGAACATCATTCCATGCACCTATATAATTCTGTACGTTAAACCCTCGTTTAATACATTCAACATATAGTTGAGAATATCTGAACTTAAGGTATAACAGCTTGTTATAGAAGAACTTAACATGACCGGCGCCTAGTTTAAATTTATCAGGTATACCATCCATGTTGTACTTACCTTTAGCAACACAATTTGGTATTCGCTTAATTTCTCTATGTTCCGCCAGTAAATGTTGATTAGTTAATTCAGCTGGTTCTATTCCTACGTTTATTCTAGTCATAATTGTTGGTTTAATAATTTAATTTCTCTTCTTAATGTTACATCTAAGTTTCTATGTATTGTTCTTGTTGAGCAGAAACATACCTCTGCTAATCTCCTGATTGTAATATCCACATCATTATCATGAATACTTAACATAGCATCGTAAACATCGTCTGGCGTTACTTTTTTAGTTCTACCTATTAACTCTCCTACAATACGTAGTTTTTCTTCAACGCATAAACCTGAGTTCATTTTGAATATAACTTTACGTGATTTGTTTTTAGGTGGTTCATCAAGGTCTAACATACTAATTTCATACACCATCTTTCTTAACAAGTCTTCATGTATCGTAAATGTAGTAAATCCTTGTTGTTTGTTAGCGATGACTTCTGCTATCTCTACCAATTGATCTTGGTCTAATTGAGGGTTAAGATACCATATAACTAATAAATGCCACTTAAGAGATTTATATGTAGTTATCTTAGCTTTACTATTGAATAGATGGTAACATTCATACGTTCCATTTTCAAAGAAAAGATAACACTCATTCTCTTGAGTGGGTTTATCAGTTATAGGATCTCTCCTATAAACGATACGTTTATTATCTAGGTATCTGGTATTTCGATTATGTGACATTAGCCTATTACTCTATATTCTTAAGGGCTGTTGTCACAGTCCCCTGGGGTTTTAAAGTACCGAATATAATCCTAGTTTCATTCTTATCGTTACCATATTTAATATCATTAAATTGTTTTATTCTTAATCTTAATTTTTCATCCATATTCTAAAATTTTAATAGCTTTAAATATCTGTTATACTTCTTAAATAACTCTACCTTTATAGGGCTAAGTTGGCTGTGTATAGCATTTTGAAATATCTCTTGTCTTAACTTATATACGTGGTGCTCAACTGTATTCATATGTAATCTTTTTCTAAATATCTTATTCATAATTGCGTATACATTTAAATAAAGGGTGACGATAGCTATTAGCTTTAGTTCTTTCAAAGAAAGTAAACGTAGCTCGTTGACCTATGTAATCATGTATATTATCAAGCATATCTTTCATATCTTTGTAATTATAACCTTTACCAGGTGGACAACCAAACTCTATACCATCATCATCTCTCATAAGAAACTTACCAAGAGTACCCGTACGCTTACCTTTACCATCAACATAACCGATAATAGTAGCTTCGGCATCGGAAAAGTCTTTAAACTTACGTAACGACCATGATCTACCGCACTTGTATATATCGTTAGTACGTAATATAGAGCCTTCGTAACCAGCACCTAAATTTTCTTGGTGGTATAATTTAGCTCTTTCTTCAGAATCAACGCTAAATGCTGGTAAAAATCTAACACAATAGGAATCTCTTAAATTACTTATTAAAAATAAGGCTCTATCATGATAAGTCATGTGTTCCATTATTGTATCGTAACAATGAAATTGTACGTTATCAACTGATTTAAGTCTATCCTCAGTTGTTGGTTTTGTTTTTCTGACCATAGATATAATAGACTCGAAATCGTCTTTAAAATCGTGATTATATAACTCACCATCTAACACAACATTAGGATGTTTTGCAAAGAAAGGTTTTAACTCTTCTAATATATGGTCTATATTTTTCCATTCTTTACCTGTGCGTGAGTATGCTTTTACTTTGAAAGGCGTTTTTACATCTGTAAATTCAGCTTGTATTAAACACCTAACACCATCTAATTTTGGTTGTATAAATGTTGGTTTATTGTAGTCTATTGGTTTGTCGCTAACAGGATATGCTAACATTGGTTTTTTTCTCATCATAATTTATCTATTTTATCATTTATTATATCTATTTCTTTTTTAATCTCAGCACATTCTTCATATTCTTCTTTTTCTTGATGATAGTTTAACTGAGTCATCAATTTAGCTAATTGACCTAATAATTCAGACTCTGTGTCTGCTTTTTTAGTCTTTTTTCTAGGTTTTTGTTTGAATGTGTTGTATATATCATCCATACTAGACGTAGTATACCACGTCGCCTGCTCTCTTATATAAGTTGTTAACAGTTTATCAACAATTATATCTGCTAATTTGTTCATTTCTTTATCTGTCATATTTGTCTATTAATTTTTGTGGTTCTCCCACGAATATACATTTTTCTTTTTCATCATTAAAAGTATTTGTTTTAAATATACTTATCCAAGTACTTTTGTCGTAATCTGACCATATATAATATATATAATCTAGATCACTGTGAATATCTTGCACGTGTTCTATTTCCCAACCACTTAATTTATGGTAATAAGCAAGTGATTGTGCAAGTTCTACACCTAATCCTTCTGGATATCCATCACTATGCACATAAAACTGTGCGTGTATTTTATCTGGGTGTTCACTAAACGATACTCCATCTTCTCGTGTAGCGAATCTAACTTGCGCTCTAGTCGACATAAAATTGTATTTCTTCATAATAAGCATTTTGCATACCTTCTATTAAATCTCTACCACTATGAGTATGAAACCCATAACTATGAGTATGTAACGCACTTATTGGTTTGTCTTCTAATAACAACTGCATTAAAGCAAACGAATCATAGTCTACTTTGTGTGAAACATAGTTTATAGCTTCCGCTAAAGCCTCACAATTATGTCTTGGTTCACTCTCAAGATCTTCTCTTATATATTTTTCTATTTGTTCTCCTGTCATTTCTTTATGTTTTTATAGATATACTCTAATGTTGATGGCCAATCGAGACATCTTTGGTTGTGTCCAAACCATATCCATTTACCTTGGAAATCAGGTTGTCCTCTCCATCTACTATCATCGATCAATACATCACCTATTAGTAAGTCTTTTCTATGTGTTAGTATTAATTTTCTTTTAAGGTATGGAAAGTGTTGTTCAATCCATCTTCTCTTCGCCGCCCACATATCAGGTCTAGACCAAGGTGGTGTTGACGCTATAAATATATCAAAGTCTTCATTTAACTTGATAAGAGCGTCTTTTGCACCTGGTATTGCTTGTAATTTACCATAATCTACGTGGAGGTCGGGTCTGTGTATAGCACAACCACGTTCCTCTTCTAGGATTTTATGTTCTCTACTGAAATCAGAGATCACTCCATCCATATCTATATACATTACTTTCTTCATATCTAATCTAATAATACCATATACGCTTTCGCATTATTTACTTTGAACCAATCTAATCCTCTAGATAGAGTATTAATAATATCTTTATTATTTACACCCATCTCAGAAACTATACAAGCTCCCATAACTAGATCGTACATAGATAGTTCTATATTATTTAGTTCATATTCTTCTCCTGTGAACCTGTTTGCTACAGTTCCACCTTCTTCATAAACAGTTCCATCGAACCATTTAGGTAGTGTTTGTTCTTTTGTTTTACTCATAATTATTTTTCTGCTGTTAATATTTCGACACACTCTGCCCACGTCATTTCTTCTATTTGTTCTTCAGTATAGATACCGAGTTCTTTTACCATTTCCCAAGGACTCATATTATTTATTTCTATATTGATTACTATTTCTTAATGCTTTTTGAGTTGTAAGATTATCTATCTTATCTTGTACTACTTTAATCATTTGTAACCAGTATTCTCTAGTTATGATAGGTCTTTGGCCCATTAGTTTCGCCTCGTCTTGGCTCTTGTGCATTTCTGCTACAAAGTTATCGACCATCTCGTCTAATATAACTCTGTCTTGAATGTCAAATTTTTTCATTTATTTAATTTTATTTGTTAGTGCCCAAGGGTGGATTCGAACCACCTATTTTCCTAGTACTACTACCGAGTTTCGGTTATTGAGGTCCACTAAAACGCTTTATCCCTCTACCGAGTTTCGGTTTGTAGCGACAAGGCTCTATTTTTGTTCAGTACTTACCGAGTCTCATCTCAACAACTCGCCAGCGTACTTCCCACATTACCATAGATTTACTGTTCACCTTGTACTTGGGCTGTTATTAAAACACTCTATTGAGCGGAATTTTCTTCTGTATCATCTATTATCTTAAACTTATTTTCTATTAAACGTATGATAGGTTCTCTTACATAATCACAACTATTAAATTCTATACTATTAGTAGTAATTCTATTATCATAATCTATATCGTATTCAAAGTCATAATTTTCTGTATCATTGAAGTCAAACTCTTCTATACCTTCGGTAACACAGTCGTATATAATGTCCAGTGTAGACTGATTTAACTTTGGTTTATTAACATTGTTTAACTCTATAGTTTTAACATTTAACTCTGTTTGTAACAACTCTAATTTGTCTTGTAAGCCTTTTACTGTAGCTTCTAACAGTTCTTTTGATTCACTCATATTATTATTATTTTATATTTTCCTGATTTGTATTCTTCTCTAGTTTCAAGATACTCCATTGGAAACTCTTGATGAGTTTTGAATGAAGTATATCCACCTGGCCCATCACTTAGTATTTCTATCGTACCATATCCTGGCCAGTGAGGATTATTATCTATATCTAGTATTATTTCTTTTCTTTCTTTAACGTTAGATCTATCTAAGTTAAACCATAATTGTTTTAGTTCTTGTCTATTCATACCATATTCCTCTCGCTGTTGTTTCACCAACTATATTACCACTACTATTTCTCATAAGAGCTTTTCCTTTAACGCTCTTGACAATACACTGTCCCTTTAATAGGCTTTTGTCTTGGTACTTAGGGTTCTTACTGTTTAGTTTTCTTTTTTTCATCTAAATTCTTTATTAAATTTTTTCTATTTATATTACTTCTTATATGACACTTTATTTGTGACGATATATACATTCCCATAGCTATTCCTACGCCGAATATAGTTATTATTCCTATTGTTTCTTCCATGTTATTTTACTTTATATCTATGTCCATCTATTATTATATCTACTGAATTTGGTTTATCTTCTTTCCATTTATTCCAATAAGCGTGTTGCTCGTGAACAAATACATCACCATTTTCTAAATTAGTTATTTGACCACCTGAATATTCAAAGTTAATCATGTCGTCAGTATCTTTACATTTAAGAAAATCACCAAGTTCGTATTCGTATTTAGTTACTTTCTCCATTGTTTCTAAATCATGTTCATACTTCCATTTAGATATATATTTACCGTCTTCAACTTGATTCGCTTGTTTAATATAATAGTTTTTGAGACAATAGAGTACTAAGTATCTTAATCTAGCTACTTCACCTCGTATAATTATACGTCTTTTACCTTCAAATTTATTGTATTTACCTGTCCAATACTGTTCGTCACGTGTATCACACCACTTGTAGTCTTTGAAATACTCTACACTTGGTTCACACTTATTTAGTTGATAAGGTGTATAACCACCGTTCATTCTTCTTACATAACCTGACTGAAACGAACCTACCTCTATATACTTACCATACATTTTGATAGGTAATCTATATATTATAGTACCGTTTTTCTGTTGTTTTTTAGTTGAAATATCTTTCCAACCTAGTAAATCGATAGTATCGATCACTTGTTTTTCACTTTCTAATTTCATATTATTTATTTTCTATTAAAAATCTATCACCATATAGATCTTGCCATACTAACTCTGTTACATCATTATCTGTCCAGATAAACACCTGTTGTAGTTGTTCTACTGTTAATTGACCGAAGAAATAGTTTTCTTCTAACGATTTTTTAGTTACTTGTGGGCCAACAGTATATTTACCTTCATCAATATAGTGATTTATTGTTCGTTTATACTCTGGTTTGAGTCTATTCCATAAGTTTTCCATATTACTTATTATTTTTACGTTCAGAAGCTCTTTTTATTGCTTCTTCAAGTGTTACACCTTTACTATTAGTATAACTACTCATAGCGTCGTTAAGAGTGTCTTGACTATCTTGATCTAACTCTGTGCCATCTTCAAGTTTCCATTCACCATCACAGTCATCACAACCACAATTATTTTCGTCAACACTAATCAACTCGGTCATATAATCACCACTTTCTATTAGTTCTTGTTGGTAAATTATAATCGCTTCTTTCTCACTGAGAGCTTCAACTTCAACTCCACATCTCATTCCTGTACAATCTCTGTACTCAATTTCATACTTCTTCATATTTTATATCTTTATTTGTTTATATTATCCTTCTATTGTCGTATTTAGTTTGTAATTAACACAACATTGTACCATAACCTCTACGTCGAGTCATCTTAGATATTTTCGCTGCGTCACTTTGTGACATTATCTGTATAGAGTTACCAGTCTTGTGGTTAATAAGAGGTGCACAACCATACTGTTCTACAGTTGAACAATTAACACAAGTTTTATAACCAAGATTGACTCGTCCGTCAGGTATTATACTTCCACATTTACAATTCATATTCATTATTTATATATATTATCCAATGGTAATCGTATTTGGTTTGTAATTAACAATTTAATTCTCTAGTAAGATCTAAATTAGTTATAATTCTCTTATCGTCGTGAACCATCCAGTTTATATTATTTAGTTTATGACCTTTTATTTTAGTTAAATACCACTCGATATTTTCACTATCGTCCTTATCATTACCATTCCATCCATCTTTGAAGTGTTCTAAGTTTTTGTATTGAAACACTCTTCCTACTTCATAATCTAATACTGTTATATATTTTCCTTCCATATTACTTATTCAAGTGTATTTTGTGACCGTGTTCCGATAGTATTTTTTCCATTTCGTCCGCCACTAACGAGATCCAGTATATTTGTCCCCATTGTTCTTCAACAGAACCATGAGAATAATCACCATTGTTTTCATCTTCCAACATCATAGACATAACATCATCTAAAGTGTTAAATAACTCTTCTAGTAACTCGTGTCTTACTAACACACTATCTTTGCACCATTCCGACATCACTGTCATTCCTTCGTACTTATACACGTCATTTATAGTTTCAACACAACACTTACTCATTGTTGTCTGTCCATAACTTAATCCACTTAGTAGTAATCCTACTACACTTAATTTAATTCTTTTCATTTTGTTTTAATATTTAGTTGTACCATTTTTCTTTATAAGTTTTTTCATCCACTTATCAAATTCTTTAATCGAGTCCGTCATAATTTCCTTTTATTATATTATTATTTTTATCTATTTCTATACATTCCTTGATCGCTCTTTCCATAGGAGTGATCTCACGTTTTACTTCGTTTAACCATATTTCTTCAGACATTTTATCTACGTCTTCCATAGTTAAGTCCATACCTAGATAACCCAAGTGATGTTCTTGACCAAAATGATCTACCACATGAACATTGTAGTGGGTATTACCTTGATATTTATCTATTATTATTCTTCTACTCATAACTCATCTTTATTTAAGATATTTCTAATTTGATCTTGTACAGTCTCCATCCACTTCTCATAACAATCCGTTTCTTTATTGAAGTGAGGTAAAAACATTAACAAATACTTTTTTAATAATCTTTCATTCATAATTTCTATATTTTATTATACATAACTCATTGTTGAGAACAATTTCTCGTAACATTTATTTTTATCTCTACTCACCATCACTAGTGTTCCAAACAGAACCAACTTGTAATATTTTCCATTAAATCTAATCATAATTTCTATATTTTATTTGTTATACATTAGTTGTAGTGTGAGAATCGAACTCACTTATTTACCATAACTACATAGTTTCTGAAACTCTGTCCATTCACATTATTTATACTCGTTAAATGTGTCCAACTACGAGTGAAAAGAATTATACTAATTCCTTTCCTCTACACACCATCGGTATGTTATTGGTCGCGGTGTAACTCTTATATTTTTCCCAACACGGTAGAGACTCTAATGTCGACTTCATAATCTCGTACACTTTGTCGTGATTGTAAGTTATTTCGTCACCTTTTTTCGTCGTGAAAGTGATCATTTGGTTTTTTCCGATTAAAGACTTTCTTACGACAAATCTTTTACTTTTTAATACATTTTCCATAATTTTTAATTTTTTTAAGTTTATATTTATTTTTATTTATTTATTTCGTTTCGTTATTCATATATATTATCCAATACTGTTCGTATTTGGTTTGTAATATATTATCTTTTAAGTTTATAATTTAAGTCTTTATTATAAGTAAGTTTTGATTTAAAATTATTATAATTAAAGTATGGATTATTATCATAATGGTCGTCAAGAGAAATATAAGTATAACCTTTTATTGAAATAAAGTCTGTAATATATTTATTGAAGAACTTTGGTAATTGATGTAATTGATAAGGTAAATAAGTTTTATTATTTATTTTAAGAATGTTTAATTGATTAAATTTTAATTTTTTAGAAGTCATAATTTTTATTTTTTTTTAAATTTATATTTATTTTATTATATTTTTTATAAGAATATATTTATATTTTTTATTTCTTACAATTATATTATCCAATTGTATTCGTATTTGGTTTGTAAAAGTATATGAATTGTTTAGTTGATAGAAAT